>WNFS01014064.1_pt1 | contig 12278 bp, 10 predicted proteins | sample 5400141 | NCBI WGS metagenome assembly WNFS01 (sample SAMN13153358, study PRJNA577476) | soil metagenome | isolation source: 60 cm saprolite under Madrone tree | place: USA:California | collected 2016-06-14 | reverse complement strand
AGACGATGACCAATGCGCGTGCGGCGCGCGCCTGGGCGCTCGCCGGTCTCGGGGGCGACGAAAAGTCGATCGCCAGGCATTTCGTCGCCGCCTCGACGAACACGGCCGAAGTCGCGAAGTTCGGAATCGACACCGCCGACATGTTCGAGTTCTGGGACTGGGTGGGTGGGCGCTACTCGATGAATTCAGCGATCGGCCTCTCGACCATGATCGCCATCGGCCCGGATAACTTTCGTGCGATGCTCGATGGTTTCCACGAAATGGACGAGCACTTCCGCACTGCCCCATTCGAGCGGAACCTGCCGGTGCTGATGGGCCTGCTCGCCGTCTGGTACAACGACTTCTTCGGCGCGCAGACCGTCGGCGTGTTTCCGTACGAGCAGTATTTGAAGCGGTTTCCCGCCTATCTCCAGCAGCTGACCATGGAGAGCAACGGAAAGCATGTGACGCTCGATGGCGAACCCGTCGCCTGCGAAACCGGCCCGGTCTATTGGGGCGAGCCCGGCACCAACGGCCAGCACTCCTTTTATCAGCTGATCCATCAAGGAACCCGGCTGATCCCTTGCGACTTCATCGCGTTCGGCCAGTCGCTGAACCCTTTGGGCCAACAGCACGACATGCTGCTGGCGAATGTGTTCGCGCAGGGCGAAGCGCTCGCCTTTGGCAAGACGCCAGAGGAAGTCCGCGCCGAGGGCTCGCCCGACTGGCTCGTCCCCCACCGCACCTTTGAGGGCAATCGGCCCTCGAATACGATACTGCTAGAACGGCTGACCCCGGCGGCCCTTGGCAAGCTCGTCGCTCTGTACGAGCACAGCGTCTTTACCCAAGGCGCAGTCTGGCACATCGACTCGTTCGACCAATGGGGCGTCGAGCTCGGCAAGGTGCTGGCTCTGCGCATCATCCCCGAACTCGACAGCAAAGCAGAGCGCGAGCTTGGCCACGACAGTTCGACGAATGCGCTGATCCGCCACTACCGCAAGCTCAAAAAACCTTCGTGAACCTCTTTTAAACAGGAGCCAGCTGATGCAACTCGGAATGGTCGGCCTGGGCCGGATGGGCGCCAACATGGTGCGGCGGTTGCTGAAGGGAGGCCATGAGTGCGTGGTCTTCGACATGTCGCCCGCAGCCGTGACCGAATTGGCCAAAGAGAACGCCGTCGGGGCCGCCTCGCTCGTCGACCTCGTCAAAAAGCTGGAGAAGCCGCGGGCGGTCTGGCTGATGGTCCCCGCGGCCGTCGTCGACAAGACCATTGCCGACGTTTTGCCCGCTCTCGAGCCCGACGACATCCTGATCGACGGCGGCAATTCCTATTACATCGACGATATCCGGCGCGCCAAGGAGCTGGCGCCGCGACGGATCCATTACGTCGATGTCGGGACCAGCGGCGGGGTCTGGGGGCTGGAGCGGGGTTACTGCATGATGATCGGCGGCGAAAAGTCGGTCGTCGAGCATCTCGACCCGATCTTTGCGGCGCTTGCTCCCGGCAGGGGCGATATACCCCCCACCCCGGGACGCGAGAAGATCGGCGGCACTGCCGAACAGGGCTACCTGCACTGCGGGCCCAACGGGGCCGGCCACTTTGTCAAGATGGTGCATAACGGGATCGAGTACGGCATCATGGCCGCCTATGCCGAGGGTTTGGGCGTTCTGCGCTCCGCCAATGTCGGGAGGCAGACCCATGCGGCCGACGCCGAGACGACGCCGTTGCGCGAGCCCGAGCACTACCAGTACGACCTCAACCTGCCTGATATCACCGAGTTATGGCGGCGCGGCAGTGTGATCGCCTCGTGGCTGTTGGACCTCACGGCGAGTGCGCTCGCCAAAGATCCCGCGCTGGCGCACTTCGCCGGCCGTGTCTCGGATTCGGGCGAGGGACGCTGGACGATCAAGGCCGCGATCGACGAGGCGGTGCCGGCGCACGTCCTGACGGCCGCTCTTTATGAGCGCTTCAGCTCGCGCGGCGAGGCGGAGTTTGCCGACAAGCTGCTTTCGGCAATGCGTTACGAATTTGGCGGGCACATCGAGAAACCGGCGGGTTAGCAACGCGCCCGCGGGAGGAGCAGAGAATGAGTGATCCCCACTCTGACGCGCTGGTCTTTTTCGGCGCGACGGGCGATCTCGCCTACAAGAAGATATTCCCATCGCTGCAGGCGATGGCGCAACGCGGTCACCTTGACGTGCCGGTCATCGGGGTAGCGAAAGCCGGTTGGGGCCTCGACCAGCTGAAGGCCCGAGCGCGTGACAGCGTCGAGCAGCACGGGGGACTCCATCCCGCGGCGTTCGACAAGCTGTGCGGCTTGTTGCGCTATGTCGATGGCGACTACCAAGACCCAGCGACATTTCAAACTCTCCGCAAAGAGCTCGGCTCCGCCCACCGGCCGGCGCACTACCTCGCGATCCCGCCTGCGCTGTTCGAGCTTGTGGTCCAGCAACTGGCCAAGACCGGCTGCGCCGAGCGCGCCCGGGTCATCGTCGAAAAACCCTTTGGTCATGATATCGCCTCGGCGCAGCAGCTCAACCGGATCCTGCTCGGGACCTTCGACGAGAAATCGATTTTTCGGGTCGACCACTATCTGGGGAAGCGGCCGGTCCACAATATGGTCTTTTTCCGCTTTGTTAATGCGTTCCTCGAGCCGTTGTGGAACCGCAGCCACGTCGAGAGCGTGCAGATCACGATGGCGGAGGCGTTCGGGGTCCAAGGCCGCGGAGCCTTCTACGATCAGACCGGCACCATTCGCGATGTGATCCAGAATCACCTGTTTCAGGTGCTGACCAATCTGGCCATGGAGCCGCCGGTCAGAACCGACAGCGAGTCGATCCGCGATGAAAAGGTAAAGGTGCTCAAGGCAATCGCGCCACTCGAAGCGCGGAACCTGGTCCGCGGGCAATTCCGCGGCTATCGCCAAGAGCACGGGGTCGCTGCCGACTCGCAGGTCGAAACTTTTGCCGCGTTGCGGTTGGAGATCGATTCCTGGCGTTGGAAAGGGGTTCCCATCTACATCCGCGCCGGGAAATGCCTGCCGGTGACCTGCACCGAAGTAATCGTCCGCCTGCGCCAGCCGCCGACGATGTATCAAGGCTTCAATCTGGAGCCGAACTACGTCCGGTTTCGCATCAGCCCCGATATCGCGATCGCCTTTGGCGCCAACATCATGGGCCCGGGAGACGAGACCGACAGCGCGTCCGTCGAGATCGTTGCGAGCCGTCACCCCGGCGCCGATGAGAGGGACGCTTACGAACGGGTGCTAGGTGACGCGATGGCTGGTGATGCCACGCTCTTCGCCCGGGAGGATTCCGTCGAAGAGGCATGGCGGATCGTCGATCCGGTGCTGAAGGACGCGACCCCCGTCGGGGAGTACGAGCCGAACAGCTGGGGGCCGAGTGAGGTCGAACAGAGAGTTTCGCCCGCCGGCGGCTGGCAAAACCCGCTGGTGACAGGCTAGAGGCTGCTATGGAAATCAAAATTCTCGCAGGTGCCGAGTCTGTCGCCCGGGAGGGTGCCTCGATCATCGCCGCAGAGGCCCGGGCCGCCGTTGCCGCGCGCGGCCGCTTCATCCTAGCCGTGAGCGGCGGCCACACCCCATGGCTCATGCTGCGCGACCTGGCGGGCCAGGATGTCCCGTGGAACGGGGTCCATGTGGCACAAGTCGATGAGCGTGTGGCGCCGCCGGGGCATCCCGACCGCAACCTGACCCATCTGCGCGAGAGTCTGCTCAATCACGCTCCGTTGCGTGCCGAGCAGGTTTACGCGATGCCGGTCGAAGCCCTCAACCTGGAAGCTGCGGCCTCGCAATACGCCGAGACCCTCCGTGTGATCGCCGGCTCGCCGCCGGTATTCGACCTCATCCATCTCGGCCTGGGGCCCGACGGCCATACGGCCTCCCTGGTGCCCGGTGATCCAGTACTCGACGTCACTGACGCCGATGTTGCGCTGACCGAGGTCTATCAGGGGAGGCGTCGGATGACGTTGACCTATCCGATGATCAACCGCTCGCGCCGCATTCTTTGGCTCGTCACCGGAGGCGACAAGGTCGCGATGCTGAGGCGCCTGCTCGACGGCGACAAGTCGATTCCGGCCGCGCGGATGGGTCAGGACCGTGCCGTTGTCATCGCCGACAGTGCGGCGGCAGGACAGCTCGAAGCTAGTTGACACAGGAAATGACACCATGCGCGTCGGCATCGCCACCGATCACGGCGGGTTCGGCTTGAAGGAAGAACTGGTCGCCCAGCTCCGCGCGACTGGACATGAGGTTGTCGACTTCGGCGCGAGTAGTCTGAGCCCGGACGACGACTATCCGGACTTTGTTATCCCGCTCGGCCATGCTGTGGCGGCGGGTACAGTCGATCGCGGCGTCGCGATCTGCGGCAGCGGCGTCGGGGCGTCGGTCTGCGCCAACAAGATTCCAGGCGTCCGCGCTGCGCTGATCCACGATCATTTCTCGGCCCGGCAGGGGGTCGAGGATGATCACATGAACATCCTCTGCATGGGTGGCCGGACCGTTGGGCCGGCTGTGGCTTGGGACCTCGTCCAGACCTTCTTGGCAGCCGAATTCAGCCGGGCCGAACGACATCTGCGCCGGCTGGGCAAGGTGGCGTCCCTGGAACCAGCACGAGACGCGCAATGACCGGAAATGTGAGAGCCATGAGCGACCAAACATTGGATCAACTGTCCATCAACACGATTCGCACGCTGTCGATCGACGCAGTCCAGCAGGCCAAGTCCGGGCACCCCGGCACACCGATGGCGCTCGCGCCCGCGGTTTATACAATTTGGAACCGCGTCATGCGGTTCGACCCACAGGACCCGATCTGGCCCAACCGAGATCGGTTCGTGCTGTCTAACGGTCATGCCTCGATGCTGCTCTGGGCCGTGCTTCACCTGACCGGGACCGAGGCGGTAAACGCCGATTACGAGATACTGGGTCAGCCCGCGGTTTCGCTCGACGACATCCGCCATTTCCGCCAGCTCGACAGCAAGGCCCCGGGGCATCCCGAATACCACTGGGTGTCCGGCGTCGAAACCACGACCGGTCCGCTCGGCCAGGGCGTCGCCACGAGCGTCGGCATGGCGATCGCGCAGAAATGGCTCGCCAGCCGTTACAACCGGCCTGGCTTCGAGATGTTCGACTACAACATTTATGCCGTCTGCGGCGACGGCTGCATGATGGAGGGCGTCGGCTCGGAAGCTGCGTCGCTGGCCGGTCACCTCGGCCTCGACAACCTGTGCTGGGTCTACGACAACAATCACATCACGATCGAAGGCAGCACGAGCATCACCTTCACCGAGGACATTGCGGCGCGGTTCTTGGGTTACGGGTGGAACGTGCTGCGGGTCGGCGACGCCAACGATATCGATCTGATCGAGCACGCTCTCGGGGTATTCCATAAGACGAAGGGCCGCCCGACCTTTATCATTTTGGATAGCCATATCGGCTACGGCTCGCCGCACAAGCAGGATACTGCCGCCGCCCATGGCGAACCGCTCGGTGAGGAGGAGGTCCGCCTCACCAAGCGCAGCTATGGGTGGCCCGAGGATGCAAAGTTCCTCGTCCCCGACGGCGTCCGCGAGCATTTCACGGCCGGTATCGGGGCGCACGGCGCGGAGGCACGCCGCCGATGGACGGACCTGTTCGACACATACCGAGCCCAACATTCCGATCTCGCTTCCGAGATCGATCAGATGCAGCGACGCGAGCTTCCGGCGGGGTGGGACCGAAACCTCCCGGTCTTCCTGGCCGACCCCAAGGGCGTGGCCGGGCGCGACGCATCGGGCGAGGTGCTGAACGTTATCGCGCAGAATATCCCCTGGTTTCTCGGAGGCTCCGCCGACCTCGCGCCGTCGAACAAGACCACCCTCAAATTCGATGGTGCCGGAGATTTCCAGGCCGACAGCCCGGGCGGGAAGAACCTGCATTTCGGTATCCGCGAGCACGCGATGGCGCGATCTTCATCTTCACGCACGACGCGATGGGTGACGGCGAGGATGGCCCGACCCACCAGCCGGTGGAGCAGCTGATATCGTTGCGGGCCATTCCCGGGCTGGTCACGCTTCGGCCCGGCGACGCCAACGAGGTCGTCGAAGCCTACCGCTACGTCATGCAGTTGCGCCATCAGCCAACTGTGCTGGCGCTGTCGCGCCAACCCCTGCCGACCTTGGATCGGAGCAAATACGCGCCGGCAAGTGGCGTCGCGCGCGGTGCCTATGTCCTTGCCGACGCCCCCGGCGGAAAACCGGAGGTGATCCTGATCGCTTCGGGCAGCGAGGTCTGTCTCGTCGTGCAGGCCCACGAGCAGCTGATCGCCGAAGGCATCCAGTCGCGCGCGGTCTCGATGCCGTCCTGGGACATCTTCGAGCACCAGACGCGGGAATACCAGGACAGGGTGCTGCCGCCCGATGTAATGGCCCGCATCGCAGTGGAGCAGGCTTCCACCTTAGGATGGGAGCGCTACGTCGGCCGGGAGGGTCGCGTCATCGGTATGCATACCTTTGGCGCCTCGGCACCGCTGAAGGAACTCCAGAAAAAGTTCGGCTTCGAGCCGGACCGCGTGGTGGCAGTCGCGAAGGAACTGCTCGCCAAGCATTAGCAGGTGCTTGTGTCACCGGCTTGGTACGCGGGTCGGGGGCAAGAATTCGTCGATGTCGTGTTGAGCAGGCTCGCTGAGAAATGGGAACGTCCACCCCCCGACCCCCAGGCCTCCTGAACGACCCAGCGGCTCGCACCCTCACCGCGGGCGATCTCGAGGCGGTTTTCCTGCCCAGCCGCGGGATGATCGGCGCCTCGCTTCGCCACCGGGGCGCGGAGATCCTGCGGCGCGTGGAAGACCTCGAAGCCGCCGCTGCGAAGGGAAGCACCGCCGGGATCCCGCTCCTCCACCCCTGGGCAAACCGGCTCGCGGAGCCCCGCTATAGCGTGGCGGGGCATGAGGTGGAGCTTGGTCCGTCGCCGTCGCTCCTTCATTTCGATGAGCACGGGCTTCCGATGCATGGCGTGCCGTGGTCCCACCTCGCCTGGAAGGTGACCGAAGCAAGGCAAGATCGTCTGGCGGCCCGGCTCGACTGGACCCGGCGCGAGCTTCTCGCAGTCTTCCCGTATCGTCACCGGATGGAACTAGCGGTGACGCTTTGCCCCGACACCCTCACAATGGAGACGACGATGGTCGCCAGCTTGGACGGCCCAGTGCCCGTGAGCTTCGGCTTTCACCCTTACCTGGGACTCCCGGGACTTCCGCGCGCCCAGTGGCGGCTGACGCTGCCGCCAATGCAGAAGCTCGTGCTTGATCGGCACGGGATCCCGACGGGTGAGGAAGAGCCTTTCGGCGGGCTCGACGCCTGCCTCGGCGAACGCGACCTCGACGACGGTTTTGCCCTGCTCGAGGAGGAGACGTCGTTCTCTGTCGCGGGAGCCGGCCGCCGAATCTCGGTGGAGTTGCTGGCGGGCTACCGTTATGCCCAAGTCTTCACACCGAAGGACCAGGACTACGTCGCGCTCGAGCCGATGACGGCACCCGCCAGCGCGCTTACGAGTGGTGACGGGCTGCGTCTCGCACAGCCGGGCCGGGAGTTCCGGGCGGCATTCCGGATTCGCGTCGGCGCGGCCGGCCAGCCATACGCGGGATCCGGCAAGCTCACAGGGTGACCGCGATGCGCGAACCGATCCTCGTCGTCAATGCCGGGTCGTCCAGCATCAAGTTCTCGGTATTCGAGACGATGGCCGACCGGTCCCTTTCGGCAGGCGCTCATGGCCAAGTCGAGGGTATCGGGACATCGCCGCATCTGGAGGTCACCAATCCGCCCGGCAACAAGCTTGCCGATGGACCGGTTGCGGGCGACGGCTATGCCGGCGGTATAGCCGCCATCCATGATTGGTTCGCAGCCCATGTCGGCAGCGATGCCGGTTTCGACGGCGTGGGTCACCGTGTTGTCCACGGCGGGTCCACTTATTCGCAGCCGGTGCAGATCGACAGCCAGGTCCTGACCGCGCTCGAAGCTCTGATACCGCTCGCCCCGCTGCACCAGCCTCATCACATCGCCGTTATCCGTGCAATCAGCGCGATTGCCCCCAGGGTGCCGCAGGTCGCCTGCTTCGACACTGCGTTCCATCGCAGCCAGCCGGCGCTGGCGCAGGAATTCGCATTGCCGCGCGAGCTCACGGCGAAGGGGGTTCGGCGCTACGGCTTTCACGGCCTGTCATATGAATACATCGTTTCGACACTGCCCGAGTTCGTGCCCGATTGCGTCCAGAAAAAAATCGTAGTCGCCCACCTCGGTAACGGCGCCAGCATGTGCGCGATTGATCGGGGGCGCAGCGTCGCCACCACCATGGGTTTCACCGCGGTCGACGGCCTGCCGATGGGGACACGTACAGGCGCGCTCGACCCCGGCGTCATCCTCTACCTCCTCCAGCACGAGCGAATGGACCCCGAGGCAATCGAGCAGGTGATCTACCAGCGTTCGGGACTCCTCGGGGTCTCCGGCATTTCAAGCGACATGCGCGCCTTGCTGGCAAGCAATGCCCCATCGGCAAAAGAGGCGGTCGACCTCTTCGTCTACCGCATCGGACGCGAGCTCGGATCGCTCGCCGCAGCGCTCCGCGGACTCGATGCGCTCGTCTTCACTGCGGGCATCGGCGAGCACGCGCCCGAGATACGGGCGCGTGCCTGCCGGGAGGCGCATTGGCTTGGCGTCACCTTGGACGAGCAGGCTAATGCCAAAGGTGGCCCGCGGATCTCGAGCTCCGGCTCCGCCGTGTCGGCCTGGGTCATACCGACCGACGAGAACCTGATGATCGCGCGGCATACGCGCCATTTGCTCGATCGCGAGAGATCTCGATGAGCTGTCATATTGCCCAGACTCAGTCCAGGTGCTCGCAGGCCAAGTCGGGCTCGTTACCGCATCGCCAACGATCAGTCGATCGCCTATGGCTGCGCCCGGGCCTTGCGCGATGTCGGAGCGACCCTCGCGATACCCGACCTCAACGAGAAGACGAGATGCTGTGGCGGGCAGCATCATGTCTTCGGAGCAAGAGGGACAACGGTTTTCCTGACTGCCCCGTTCGAGCTCTCCGGCAGCTCTCCCCTCCGCGAGAGAGGGTGCGAATCCGGCCAGTCCAGCAAGGGCTTGGCTGCGCAGCAGCGTATACCGGCTCAAGATCAAAGCGCTCACCAGGCGATCGCCGCGGGCAGTGTGGACCGGGGTCCTCATTTGCCCTTAAGGCGATTCGATCAACCGATCCTTGCAATCGCGATCGCCCTAAGCAGTGCCGCGACCGAGTTCGGACGTCCCCTGGGGGGCCAGGGTGTCCACTAGGTGCCCCACGCCTTGAGCCTCGTTCGAGACCGCGTGGTATGTGCCCCCTGTCTGAAAGACGTAGATGGGCATATTGTACCGGTCAGCGACCTTCTGCCAGCCAACGAGGAGATCGGGGAGGACGGGAGCGGGGTAGGTCATGTATGAGCCGTCAAGTAGTGAAAGGGACGAGCGTTAGGTTATGTTATTCCCGATTAGAGCCTATAGCTCGCAGCCTGGGCACTCAGTATCCAGGTGAGTTTTTCGTCGTGAAGGCCGTTGGCCAGACATGACAAATCTCCTGCTGGAAGTTCGGATGCGAGCCTATTAAATCATTCACATACGCATACCTGCGGCGCCAGGCAAGTGAAGTACGGTAAATGTCGGTAAATCGTGGTGACAAAGCATACGATCATTCACCTCAGCGAACACAGCTGTCCATCATCTGGGCGTGTACGCCGTCTGCTCCATCCCCCACAGCTCATCACCACCATAATCCGACAATAGCCCCGCGATCGCTTGAGTTGCTGACTACCGGGTTTAAATGGCGCGAGCGACCAGCACGATGGCGGTCCCGGCGATCGCAATCAGCGATGCGGCGGCGGCTCCGGTCAGAAAGCCGTCGGCCCAATGCTCCATTTCAAGCAATACTTCGGGCCAATTCATCATTGGATGCTCCTCGATACACAGACCTTTAGTGGATAGTGCCAGCGTGTTAGAAACCCATCATTGGCAATACAATCGCATCTCAGTCTCCTCCGCGTTAATGCAAGTTAAGCGAACGAGTCAATCGTGACCCGTATAAAAATGATCGTGAGTTGACATAATCGCTTCACTGCATCGTCCCTTGATACACACGTTCGAGGGTGGCTGAAGCGACCCTTGGGCAAACCTGGCGGCTTGGCACAGAGGCGTTTGTGCCCCGATCAATGGAATAGTTTTTCCACCTGCTGCCGATCGATCGGCTAGCAATCTTTGTGTTGTAGTGCGGTGGAATAAGCCGTGGCGGCACGCACCGGCTCGCGTGCCAGTGGTGGGCGCTCGACGACGCTTCCATGGTGATAACAGTGTTTGGCAGCTTGGCAGAGAACGTGATGATTTGGCTGGGTAGAAGATGCTGGCCTAAGGCGTCCCGGCGTTTTGTCCGTCACGGTTTTAGCCCTTGCGTGCGTCCTCAAAGGTGCGCACCCACTCGACGTAGCGGTTGGCGATGGTCTCGACCGCGTTCTCGCGCGTCGTCTTGTTGTCGCGCAACGCGACCAGCGCGTCCCAGAACGAGGTACGGCCGACGGCGAAGCCGATGAACCCCGGCACTGGCGCCGCCGCGCGCAGCCAGGCGATGATGCCGGCTTCATTGGAGCCGCGGCCGAGAATGATGCAGCCCACCTTGTTGCGCCCGCCGCGCTGCGCCGCCGTCACCACTGCGGCGCAGTCGTCGCGCTGGTCCAGCCCCTCGATCTTCCACACGTCCGGCTCGACGCCGGCGTTCTGCAATTCCTTGATCGCGGCGATCATCAGCGACGGCCGCAGGTCGTGGTCATAGAGGTGCTGGTCGCCCTCCAGCCGGTCGGACTGCTCGTGCGTCATCGGCACCAGCAATTCGAACATGAAATGCTGGCCGCTCTTGTGCACGTAGTCCGCCAGCTCGCGCAGCCGCGCCGCCTGCCGGCGGTTCATCGCCTCGTCGCTTTCCGGATTATAACGCACCAGCACCTTGACGAAGGTGGGCTTGAAATTGGCGATGTGCTCGGCATAGCGGTCGCCGTATTCGAACTGGAACTCCTCCTGGCCGCTCTTCTCGGCGGGGGCGCAGGTGATCAGGCCGTTCGCGCGCGCGTCGCGCAGGATCGCGGCGCCGTACTGCTCGTCGACGAGGATGCCGGCCGCCTCGCGAGGCACGTCCTTGGTCAGCGCGAGCTTCAGTCCGTCATAGATGACCTGCTTGCTGGCGGCGACTGTCGCCGTCTGTTCGGCGGTGAGCGGCGTGGAGAAGCCGAACAGCCCCTTCTCGAACGAGGCGCGATGGTCGAAAGGCAGGATGTAGAGTGGCCGATCGTATCCGATGTCCATGTCAACTCTCTCCTTGCGGTTTCCGTCAGCCGAGCTTGGCGCGAAATACGCCAGAGCGATCCGAACTCTTTGTCAAATCCCGCAGCCATTCGATCTGTGGCGTGGACAGCATGTCTTCGGGGCAGCGCCAGCGCCAGTTGCCCTCGGCCCGGCCTGGCACGTTCATCCGAGCCTCGGTGCCGAGGTTGAGCACATCCTGCAGTGGAGCGATCGCGAGCGCGGCCGAAGACGACCACGCCAGCTGGATCAACGCCGGTGCCGCATCGCTACTACGACCCTCGGGTCGCTTCAAGTAGCTCCACAAATTTCGTCGCTCGGCGTCGGGGAATTCGTCGTACCACTCGCGCGTCGTGGGATTGTCGTGGGTACCGGTATAGACCACCGTATTGGGGATGTAGTTGTCGGGCAGGTACGGGTTATCCGAGTGCCCATCAAAAGCGAACTGGAGCACCCGCGTCCCGGGCACGCAGAAGTGGTCGCGGAGGGCGCAAACATCGGGCGTGATCAGCCCCAAATCCTCGGCGATGAATGGCAGACCGCCCAGCCCTCTCTGCACCGCGCTGAAGAACTCGGCGCCCGGACCTGGCACCCATTGGCCGGATTGCGCCGTCGAGGCTCCGGCGGGTACGTGCCAGGCGGCGGCGAATGCGCGGAAATGGTCCAGGCGGATGGCGTCCACGTGAGCCAGCAGGGCGCGCAGGCGGTCGATGCACCAGCGGTAGCCCGTGCGACGATGGGCGTCCCAGTCATAGACTGGATTGCCCCAGAGCTGTCCCTGGGAGCTGAAGTAGTCCGGAGGCACACCGGCGACGAACCGTGGTCTGTGGCTCGGGTCCAGCAGGAACAGCTCCGGGTTGGCCCACACATCGCTCGAATCCGGGGAAACGAAAAACGGCAGGTCGCCGATCAGGCGTACGCCCTT
>WNFS01003260.1_pt1 | contig 12287 bp, 9 predicted proteins | sample 5400141 | NCBI WGS metagenome assembly WNFS01 (sample SAMN13153358, study PRJNA577476) | soil metagenome | isolation source: 60 cm saprolite under Madrone tree | place: USA:California | collected 2016-06-14 | reverse complement strand
CGCCACCAAATAATTCAGGATGAGCAGCGTTGCGGCGGCGACCGCGCCTCCGGCGAGCGAAGTGTCAGGACCGGTCATCGCATTTTGCACGGAGTTCGAAAGCAATAGCAGGAGCGTGAGATCGAACGGGGTCATCTGGCCGACTTCCCGCTTGCCGCTGATGCGAATTCCGATCAGCACGAGGCAGTAGATGACTCCAGTGCGGAGTGCGATTTCGAGGAGCGCGTGCGCGTTCGGTGGCAGCATTGCTAGTCGTTTGCCGTTGTCGTTGCTGCTGGTGCCGCTGCTACTGCGGCGAAGCGGTGATCGATACTGGAGCATTCTTCGGAGTGCTCAGATAGCCGGTAATCTTGTTTTTGTCCACCGTCCAGGCCACGAGTTCATACAGCATGTGCTCGCGTCCGGTGTAGAACTGCACCGGCTCGCTCTGGTTCCTGTCTTTTTTCTCGATGGTTCTGTCGTCGGCGGTGACATTCAGCGTGTACTTGCCGCGTTTGGGATCGGTCTTTTTGAGCTGCAAGGCCACAGTCGAAAACGCCTGCGGCTGAGCGCCCTTCAATAAGGTGAACTCGTAGTACTGGCGGTCGCCCTTATGTTTGAGGGCTTCGAGATCGCCGCGCGTGTTGGCGATCAGTCCGCTCTGCACGCCGAGATCGCCGATGGTGTGCTGCAGCTGCGCGATGGTCGACTCGAGCGACGCCTTGGTGGCGGCCACGTCAGTCTTCACGCCGCCGACGTCGGTCTTCACGGTTCCAACTTCTCCGGCAACGGCGTTGACGTCCTTTTTCTCTTCTGCAGCCTGTGCCGCAATGCGTGCGGATGCGGCTTGTTGTTGCCGCTGCAACTCGCCGGCTCGTGATGCCAATTCTTTCTTGGTCAGGCCGACCTGTTGGGCCAGAGTCTCAGAATCGGCTTCGGAGGACTGCATGCGCTTGGTCAGATCGCCGATTTGTTTTTGGCTGGCGGCTTGATCCTGCGTGATTTTTCCGAGCTTGCTGTGGAGGTCGTAGATGAAGAACACCGATCCGCCAACAAAAACGGCGGCCAGCGCTATAAGAACCCATTTCCCGACATTGCTCTGGGGCTCGGGGTGATAGATGTTCGGTTGCTCGCCTTCAGACATAATGAGGTTGGTCTCCGGTTGAATGTGGATTGTAACCTATTGTTTATGAGATGCGAATCGCTCAATTGCGTTTCAAGTTCTTGGCCGGACGTGAGACTGACGTCTCGAAACGCGAGATGCGGGCACCCGCTAGAATGTTAGGCGTGAAGAGCTGGGACGCGATTGTAGTTGGGGCGGGGATCATCGGACTTGCGCTGGCGATTGAACTCGACAGGCAAGGGCTGCGGGTGCTGGTGGTGGAGAAAAGTGAACCGGGGCGCGAGGCGTCCTGGGCCGCGGGTGGGATGCTGGTCGACTTTCCCGCCGAAACGCTGCCTGAACTGCGGGAACTGGCGACGGCGAGCGTCAGGATGTATCCGGAGTTCGTGCATGAGCTTGAGGATGAGTCGGGTCTGAAGATTGATCTGCGGGCGGTGGGGACGCTGGTGCTTTCTCGTGTGAAGACGTGGCTCGGCCCCCTCTCGGCGGGGCAGAGCCCCGCCACCACACAAGCTTATGCTCTGCCCCAACCGCTCGCGGCATTGGAGCCGGCACTTCAAATTCTGAATAATCCCGCGCCGCACCTGACCGTGCTGTATATAAAGGAGTGCTGCGTCGATCCCCGGCATCTGACGACAGCCGCCATCGCCGCCGCGCGACATCGCGGCGTTGATTTTTCCTCCGGCGATCACGTGCTGGCCGTGGAGGTGGTGGACGGTAAAGCGTCCGGCGTCCGGACCAACAAGACGCAATTTGCGGCGGGCATGGTGGTGAATTGCGCCGGAGCCTGGGCCGGGCAGATCGGACCGCACCCGTTTCCGACGCGGCCCGTTAAAGGGCAGATGCTGTACGTCGCCATGCCGGAAAAAGAACTGGTGCGCCATGTGGTGCGCACGATGGGGTTGACACCGGACGTTTACCTGATTCCGCGCAGCGACGGACGGATGCTGATCGGGACGACCGTGGAAGAAGCGGGATTCGATAAGCAGACAGTACCGGAGACGATCCTGAAGTTGCGGAACGCGGCGGTCGATCTGGTTCCGAGATTAGGCGACGCGCGCATTCTGGAAGCGTGGGCAGGTCTGCGTCCGGGAACACCGGACGGGCTGCCGATTCTGGGCGCAACGCCGACGCCAGGATATTTTGTGGCGACCGGACACTTTCGGGATGGAATTCTGCTGGCGCCGGCGACCGCGAAGGTCATGGCGGAAGTGATGACGGGACAAACTCTCTCCTGGCAGTTAGTTGCATTTGCCGCCCAACGGTTTTCGCAAGAAAACCCGACGGACGCATGGTAGTCTGCCGGAGGGAGGCGTAACTGCTTCCAGTTGTTGACGGTTCGATGGAGGAAGACTATGTCCAGAATCATAAGGCCAGGCATTTTCGGCGTGACTCTTACCCTGGCGCTGCTGCTAGGCTTATCCGTGCAAGCGCAGGCGAAAGAAACCGCTCCGGCGCCGTTGCCGTCGCAGATACTCACCGCGAAGAAAGTTTTCATCGCCAACGCCGGACAAGAAAGCAATCCTAGCGTGGGTGGGTATAGCGGGGGAAATGATCGAGCTTACAACCAGTTCTACTCCGCCCTGAAGAACTGGGTTCACTTTGAACTGGTGTCCACTCCCGGCGACTGCGATCTGGTGTTCGAAATACGCTTCAGCGACGCTATCGTAGGGCAGAAAACTTTCAACGGCACCACGACCGGTTCAAAGGACGATCCTCAGTTCCGACTGACGATCATGGATCCCAAGACGAAGATCGTGCTGTGGGCGTTCACCGAGCACGTGGAATCGGCTAGGTCGCAAGGGAACCGTGACAAGAACTTTGATCAAGCGCTCAGCAGAGTGGTGAATGACGTCAAGAACCTGGCCACCCAATCCGCAACTGCAGCTGAAGGAGGAAGATAGCTGATCCGCCCGATCAACACCACATCGGGCCGGCGCAATGACTCCCCGTTTCCAATCAGGTATATACTGAAGCGTTTTCGGCGCTGATTTTGAGTACGCGCGCCCAGCGCTCCAGAAAGGCAACAGACCATGGGTTCCCCCGCAGTCGATTTTGCCCGCAATAATCAGCCCCGTTTTCTCGATGAGCTAAAGACCCTTCTCCGCATCCCCAGCATCAGCACGCTTGAGGAACATAAAAACGACGTGCAGAAGGCGGCGGAATTTGTGGCCGCCGATCTGCGCCGCATCGGGATGGAGAACGTCGAGATTATCCCGACCAAGGGACATCCTCTGCTCTACGCCGACTGGCTGCACGCCGAGGGCAAGCCAACCGTTTTGATGTATGCACATTATGACGTGCAGCCTCCCGATCCTCTGGACGAATGGAAGACGCCGCCGTTTGAACCGACCGAGCGCAACAACAACATTTACGCGCGCGGCGCGGTCGACGACAAAGGACAGCTCTGGATGGAAGTGAAGGCGCTCGAATCTCTCATGCAGGCCCATGGGGGCAAGCTGCCGATCAACGTCAAGGTTATCTTCGAAGGCGAGGAAGAAGTGGGCGGCGAATCGATTGCCGAGTACGTCCGGAAACAGAAGGCGAAGTTGAAGGCGGATTTCGCGCTGGTCTGCGATACGGAGCTGTTCGCGCCGAACCTTCCGACGCTGTGCGTCGGGCTGCGGGGCCTGGTGTACACGGAGATTGAAGCGTTCGGGGCAAAGACCGACCTGCACTCCGGCATGTATGGGGGCGCGGCGCCGAATCCGCTGTTTGCGCTGATTGAGATCATCGGCAAGCTGAAAGATTCGAAGGGGAAGGTATTGATCCCAGGCTTTTACAAGGACGTTAAAGCACCCAGCAAAGATGAGCTGAAGGCCTGGAAGCGTCTGCCGTTCAATGAAGAGCATTATCGCAAAACCGAAGTCGGCTCGAGGGTGCTGACCGGTGAGCCGGGATATTCGGTGCTCTACCGGACGTGGGCGCGTCCGACGCTCGAGGTGCACGGCATGCCCGGCGGGTTTGTGGCGCCGGGGGCGAAGACGGTAATTCCGGCGAAGGCGTCGGCAAAAGTTTCCATGAGGTTGGTGCCGAACCAGGATCCGGACGACATCCTTAAGCGTTATACGGCGTTCGTCAAGAAACATACGCCCAAAGGGATCGACATCAAGATCAAGACTTGGAGCAAGGGCCCCGCATGCGTGGTTGGCACCGACAACCGGTTCGTCAAAGCGGCGACCGAGGCTCTGCATGACACATTCAAGAAAGAAACCGTGTTCATCCGCTCCGGCGGATCGATTCCGATCGTGACTGATTTCCAGGACGTGCTGAAGATTCCATCGGTCATGATGGGCTTTGGGCTTCCTGACGACAACCTGCATGCTCCGAACGAGAAGTTTCACATTCCGAATTTCCATCGCGGGATTGAAACCATCTGTTTGTTCTTTGAGAAGCTGGGATAAAGCAGGCCCTGGTTTCAGGCTGTGGACTGCAAGCAGTCCGACGAAAGGAAATCCCGGCTCATGTCGAAACGAGCTCAATTCTTCGTGGCGGGCATTCTTGCCTTGGTGTGCGCAGCCATACCTGAAGCTAGGGCGCAGTCGTCACATGATGCCGGCGGGTCGGGCGACGACTGGCCCTATTACGGCTACGACGCGGGTGGGATGCGGTATTCGCCGCTGGAACAGATCAATCGCGAGAACGTGGCCACTCTGAAGGTCGCTTGGACTTTTCAAGTTGGCGATATTTCCGACGGCAGCGGCGGCAAGAAGCGCAGCGGCCTGGAAACAACGCCGATCCTGGTGGATGGAACGTTGTACCTGACCACGGCGTTCAATCGTGTGTTTGCAATCGACCCGGAAACGGGAAAGCAGCGCTGGGTCTACGATCCGATGATTGAGATCGCTGGAAACTACGGCGATGGGCTGATCAATCGCGGCGTTGCGGCATGGCTCGACGCAGCGCGAGCGAAGTCGAAACCCTGCCGCAGGAGAATTTTCGAAACCACTTTGGATGCGCGGCTCGTCGCGCTGGATGGTCTGACTGGCGAGCCGTGCCTGGACTTTGGCAACCGCGGACAAATCAGTCTGCGCGATGTCGCACGCTACATTCCCGCGCAATATCATATGACTTCTCCGCCGGCGGTGATTGACGACGTCGTCGTAGTCGGCTCAGCCATTGACGACAATTCGCGTGTCGACATGCCGAGTGGCGTGGTTCGAGCCTTCGATGCCCGCACCGGCGCGCTGCGCTGGAAATGGGAACCGCTGCCGTCCAATGATGCGGGACCCGCGGCACAGGACGCAGGAAAGACGTGGCGCACCGGTGGAGGGAATGCATGGTCCGTTATGGTGGTGGATCAGGAACGCGACCTCGTGTTTGTCCCCACCGGTAGCGCCAGCCCGGATTATTACGGTGGCCTGCGTCCGGGCGACGACAAGTGGGCGGATTCCGTGGTGGCGCTGCGGGGAAAAACCGGCGAATTCGTCTGGGGATTTCAGCTCGTGCATCACGATCTTTGGGATTACGATTCGGCCTCGCCGCCGTTGCTCGCCACCTTACAACACGATGCCAAGAACGTGCCCGTAGTGATTCAGGGCAATAAGACAGGCTTCCTCTATGTTTTGAATCGCGACACGGGCGTGCCGGTATTTCCCGTGGAAGAGCGGCCGGTGCCGCAGACCGACGTGCCCGGAGAAATGACCTCTCGCACGCAGCCTTTTCCTTCGGCGCCCCCGGCCGTCGTGCCACAGAAACTTTCCGCCACTGACGCCTGGGGTATCACTCCGGAAGATCGCGAGGTTTGCCGGAAGCAGCTCAAGAGTCTCCGAAATGACGGCCTCTTCACTCCTCCAAGTTTGCAAGGCTCGCTTTCCGTCCCCGGAAATGTTGGCGGCATGAATTGGAGTGGCTATGCATACGACCCGCAACATAGCTTGCTCGTGGTCAACACAAATAATTTGCCGGCCAAGATGGGGTTGATTCCGGAGGACAAATACTGGGATGAAGTGGATAAGAACACACAGGATGCGGAGTACACCCAGCAATCCGGTGGGCCATACGGCCTGTTTCGGACCTTCCTGTTTGCCAAGGCGCATCATCTGCCGTGTGGACCACCGCCGTGGGGAACATTGACGGCCGTCGATATGGCCGCCGGCACGATTCGCTGGCAGGTTCCGCTCGGCTCGCTGGCGCCGGACAACCCCGCGGTTCCTTTGGGAGCACCCAGTCTTGGTGGACCTATCGTCACGGCCGGCGGCTTAGTATTTATCGCGGGAACGATGATTGACCCTTCGCTGCGCGCGTTCGACGTTGAGACCGGGAAGGAAATTTGGAAGACTCAGCTTCCGACCAGCGGCGGAGCGACTCCGATGACATACCAGACGCGGATAGGCGGAAAGCAGTTTCTGGTGATTGCAGCCGGAGGGCACCGCGGCGTTACGGAAGAACCGCAGAAGGACTTGATTGTGGCGTTCACACTGCCGTAGCCCGTTAGGGATGAACCGACAAGCTCTATTTTCCCCGTGCTAAAATCGTGTCGTGAAAGTTCAGCGAAAGTTCACGGTTGTCATTGAACGGGATGAAGACGGCTATTATGTCGCCACCGTCCCGGTCTTGCGGGGCTGCCATACTCAAGCTAAAAATCTAGACACGCTCATGAAACGGGTCCGGGAGGTCGTTGAACTCTGTTTGGAAGATAACCGCGTCAGCCCATCGCTCGAACTCGTCGGTATCCAGCAGATATCAGTATGACTCGCCTTCCCCGCTTAAAGGGCAAGGAGGTGGTGCGTCTCCTCGAAAAACTGGGGTTTGAAATCGCTCGGACTCGGGGTAGCCACTCGTTTCTCCGGCATGCGGATGGGCGGGTAACTACGGTGCCGGTACATGCGGGCGAGACACTTGGGCCGGGTCTTCTTCGCTCGATTCTGCGGGATGTCGACCTGACGGTGGATGATCTTCTTCGAAGTCGTTGAGGGTTGCCTCCCAGCGACAGCAGGCCGGTATGACCCGGTGCCTCGGATGCTGGGAACCTCACCGGTAATCTCAATCCCGCGCCATCAGGTAAAATAACAGTTTGAGGACAAGTGGCATGCGAACACGGGTTTTGGCGTCGGCAGTGCTATTTTTAATGGTCACGATGGTGTCGGCGCCCTGGCTTCAATCCGAAGCCGATCAGGGAGTTCCGCATTTCAACGCGGCTCCTCCGGCCGCGGGCAGCAAGCTTCCGCCGATCCTGACCAAGGATGAGCTTTGGGGCGATAACACGCAGTTTCCGTATCAGACGCATGCTTACGAACTGGCGGCGAAAATTCCGAAAGTAATCTACCAGCAGCCGTGTTATTGCTACTGTGACCGCGGCATGGGACACAACAGTCTGCACAGCTGCTTTTCGGGGACGCACGGCGCACAGTGCGGAACCTGCCTCAAAGAGCTTTATTACACTTACACCATGCACAAGCGGGGCAAGACGGCGCGGCAGATTCGCGCGGGAATTATCAAGGGCGAATGGAAGCTGGTCGATCTGGACACGGCAGCCAGCATTAATTAAGAGCGCGCTCGAAATTGCGACATTTCAATGGCAAGTTTTTCGATTTCAATTCTGAACTAAATTTTGAACTAACTTTTGGACTAAATCTTGAACTGAAGGCGGTTTGATGGCACTGAAAATAGCCCCCAAGAAACAAGTGACCGAGGATCCACGACACACACAGGCGGTGCAGAGCTACGAGTCAGGGCTCCGCGCGTTGCAGGAGCATAAATTCGAGAAGGCCAAAGGCCACCTGCAGAAGGTGCTGATCGGGCCGAACAAGTCTCTGGTCGACCGGGCGCAGGTGCATATCATCACGTGCGACAAGCACATGGAAAAGCTGACCTTGCAGTTCAAGACAACGGAAGAGCATTACGACTACGCCGTGTCGCTGATCAATGTCGGTGATTATGTGACGGCCCGCGAGCACCTCGACAAGCTGTTGAAGCAGAATCCGAAGGCGGAATATGTTCTTTATGGGCTGGCCGCGTTGCATTGCCTTACCGGTCACGTCGAAGAATCGCTCAAGACGCTCAACGAGGCGGTTCAGGTGAAACCCGCGCTGCGCTTCCAAGCGCGGAATGATGGCGACTTCCAGAATCTGGCGGAGGATCCACGCTTTACCGAACTGCTGTATCCGGATCCGGGCGCGGGAGAATCTGAACCACAGGAAGAAGAAGCGAGCGCGTATTAAGGCCGATTGAGGCATTGAATCATTGAGACATTGAATCATTGAAAACCTAACCAGCGTGTTAATCCAATGATCCAATGACTCAATGGTTCAATGACTCAATGATTCAATAATCAGGCGGAATGCTCCCCCAGTTGCGCACGAACTCATCCGACACCGGCAAGCCGGGCCCCGAATTGCGCGTGGTCGCAATCGGCGGCGGCACGGGCCTCTCCACGCTCCTGAAGGGGCTGAAGGGTTACGTCATGACGCCGGCGCTGGCCACTCCGGGTCAGCCAACCATTCGCGAATTGTCTGGCGTGGTGACGGTGAGCGACGATGGCGGATCGAGCGGCCGTCTGCGCAAAGAGTTCAATATGCTTCCCCCGGGCGATGTGCGCAATTGCATCGTCGCCCTCTCCGAAGACGAAGCCCTGCTCTCGCGATTGTTCCAGCATCGCTTTCAAAAAGGTTCGGGACTCGAAGGCCACAGCTTCGGCAATCTGTTTCTGGCGGCGCTGACTTCGATCACCGGAGACTTTGCGGAAGCGGTGCGCCTTTCTTCGGAAATTCTGCTCACGCGCGGGCACATCTACCCAGCGACCATGTCGAGCGTGGAACTGGAAGCATTATTCGAAGACGGAACGCGGGTGCGCGGCGAAACGCGGATCACGGCGAGCAACGGCAAGATTCGGGAGCTGGTCCTCGTGCCTACGGACGTTGAACCGCTTCCCCAGACGCTGGAAGCGATTGCGGGCGCCGACCTGATCACGATTGGCCCCGGATCGCTGTTCACCAGCCTGATTCCGAATTTGCTGGTGCGCGGAATCCCCGAAGCGATTCTGGAATCTCCTGCCATCAAAGTATTTGTTTGCAATTTGATGACGCAGGCAAATGAAAGTCTTAGTTTAACTGCGGCGGATCACATCCGCGCCCTTAATGATAATGCTGGCGTCCGATTGTTCGACTACGCGCTGATCAATCGCAAGATGGCATCGCCAGAGATGAAGGCCAAGTACGCGTTGGAAGGAGCTTCGCAGATCGTGGTGGATCTGGAAGCGATCGAGGCGCTGGGCGTGTGTCCGGTGCTCGGAGATTATCTGGAGGAGGGCGAGACCGCGCGGCACGCTACTGATCGGGTGGCGCACGACCTGATGGCGCTGATGGCGCAGGCGCCGGATCGGCAGACGATTCGTAGTTGAGTTGCGGAGCGACACTGGCGTCTCGCCCGTCCACCTGTGCGCCTGTAGCAGCATCGCCGCCGGGCGGGGACGCCCGGCTCTCCATTAGCGAGATGTGAGACGCGGCAGGCCGCGTTTCTACGGTGGGTTTATATTGGCTGAGCATGGTAAAAAAGCCAGAGACCAAGTCGAAATCTTCTCCATCAAATCCGCAGGCCCCTCGTATCGCCATCGCGATCATGGCGGCGGGCAAGGGCACGCGACTCAAATCTAAACATCCTAAAGTTCTACATGAAATCGGCGGCAAGCCGATCCTGGCGCATGTTATTGCTACCGCACAAAAAGTCGTGCCCGCGCAGGACATTTTCGTGATCATCGGCCACGAAGCGGAGCGCGTGCGGGAAGCGGTCGCGGGAACAGGCGCGAACTTCGTGCTGCAAGCCGCTCAGCGCGGCACGGGGCACGCGCTCATGGCGGCGCGTGAAGCTCTCTTTGCCAATGACAACAATAAATATGACCAGGTCATCGTGCTTTCCGGCGACGCTCCGCTGATTACCGCCGAAACCATTCGGAAGCTCAGCGACTTCCACACCGCTCAGAAAGCGACCATGACTTTGCTCACCGCCGATCTCGACGATCCTTATGGATACGGGCGCGTGATTCGCAAAGGAGGGCGAGTCGAGGTGCAGGCGATCGTGGAAGAAAAGTCCGCGACTCCGCAGCAGAGGAAAATCCGCGAGATCAATTCCGGGTTCTATGCGTTCGATGCGCCCGCCTTGTACGAGCACATCGACCGTCTTTCAACCGAGAACGCGCACGGCGAATACTACCTCACCGATATGGCGGGAGTGTTTCATCGGGCGCGTAAAAAGGTGGTCGCGATCAGGACTCTGGATGCGGGCGAAGTGCTGGGCAGCAACACGCGGGCGGAGATGATGGTTCTGGATGCGCGGGTGCGGCTGGCGAAGTGCAGAGAGCTTCTTGAGAACGGCGTGACGATTTTTTATCCGCATACTTGCGTGATTGACAGCGACGTGGAAGTTGGCGCGGATACTGTCATCGAACCCTTCGTCCAGTTGATGGGCTCTACAAAGATTGGCGCGGATTGCCGCATCCGTTCTTATAGCGTGATCGGGAATTCAATTATTGGCGACCGCGTCACGGTGAAGCCGGGGACGATCATGGAAGACTCGCGCGTGGGTGCGGGAGCGGTCCTCGGACCGTACTCTCATCTCCGCCCGGGAAGTGATGTCGGCGAAGGCGCTCACGTGGGGAACTTCGTCGAAACCAAGAAGATCAAGCTGGGCAAGGGTTCGAAGGCGAATCACCTCAGTTATCTGGGCGACGCGGAAATCGGTGAAGGCGTGAACATCGGCGCGGGCACGATCACTTGCAATTACGACGGCGTGAACAAGCACAAAACCGTCATCGAAGATGGCGTGTTCATCGGCAGCGATTCGACGCTGGTGGCACCGGTAAACATTGGACGCGGCGCATACGTCGCGGCGGCAAGCTGCATTACTGAAGATGTGCCGGCGGATGCGCTGGCCCTCGGGCGTTCACGGCAAACCGTGAAAGAGGGTTGGGCACGGGCAAAGCGCGACGCGCAAAAAGAAAAGCGTCGCTAGTGGAGAGCCGCGTCCCCGCCCGTTCGCCTCGCTGCTCAAAGACGGGCGAGGACGCCCGTCCCTCCACGGGCGATTTTGGAATACACTAGTCCCCGAAGCGAAATCATGCCGCCGAAACCTCCAACCCAGGAAGCATCTCCGGTCCGCTACGACGTCTCCCTGCTCACCGCTGAAGATTTTTATTTATTCAACGAAGGCAGCCACTATCGCATTTACGAGAAGATGGGCGCGCACCTGGTGGAATCAAAGGGAACCAAGGGCGCTGTCTTCAGCGTCTGGGCTCCCAATGCTCGCCGAGTGTCTGTGATCGGCAGCTTCAACGGTTGGAACCCGCAATCGCATCAGTTGCAGACTCGGGGATCGTCGGGAATCTGGGAAGGCTTTATTCCCAGCATCGACAAGGGCACGTTGTACAAATTCCATATCGACTCGACCCATCACACCCACGAGACTGAAAAAGCCGACCCGGTAGGACTCTTCACTGGGAAGCCGCCGCGCACCGCTTCCGTGGTCTGGGATCTCAACTACACCTGGAATGACGCTACTTTCCTCGAAAAACGTGCGGCCGCCAACTCGCTGCATGCGCCCATGTCCATCTACGAGGTTCACCTCGGCTCCTGGATGCGCATCCCCGAAGAGGACAACCGTTCCCTTACTTATCGCGAGATCGCGCCCCGCCTTGCCGAGTACGTGAATAAGCTCGGATTCACCCATGTCGAACTACTGCCCATCATGGAGCATCCTTTCTACGGTTCCTGGGGATATCAGACCACGGGTTACTTCGCTCCCACGGCGCGTTACGGCACGCCGCAGGACTTCATGTACTTCGTCGACTACCTGCACCAGCACAACATCGCGGTCATTCTCGACTGGGTCCCGTCGCACTTCCCTTCCGACGGCCACGGCCTCGCCTTCTTCGATGGCACCCACCTGTTCGAGCACTCCGACTCACGCCAGGGCTTTCATCCCGATTGGAAGACGTTCATCTTTAACTACGGCCGCAGCGAAGTGCGCAGCTTCCTGATGTCGAGCGCCATGTTCTGGCTGGACAAGTATCATGCCGACGGCCTTCGCGTTGACGCCGTCGCTTCCATGCTCTATCTCGACTACTCGCGCAAGCAGGGTGAATGGATTCCCAACAAGTTCGGCGGGCGCGAAAACCTGGAAGCTATCGACTTCCTGCGCCGCTTTAACCTCGAAGCCTACAAAGAGCACCCGGACATTCAAACGTATGCCG
>WNFS01013284.1_pt1 | contig 12289 bp, 13 predicted proteins | sample 5400141 | NCBI WGS metagenome assembly WNFS01 (sample SAMN13153358, study PRJNA577476) | soil metagenome | isolation source: 60 cm saprolite under Madrone tree | place: USA:California | collected 2016-06-14 | reverse complement strand
CGAACATGTCATTCGTGATGATTACGAAGGATTGTACGGAGCAATGGCCAAGCGCCTAGCCCAAGAGCCGAGTAACGATTCTTGATCAAGGTAGTGGGGACAGTCCGACGGGTAAGGACAGCGGGAATTGTTGCTGAGTAGCTTATGTTCAATGAGGTTACTGGCTGCGAGGTGAGAGTTGGGGGAAATGCTGCGTTTATCATCTGGGTCTCATACAGTATTCGAGCGCGGTACTGTACTGTACGAGCTATAGGACAATGTGATGATTATCCGAGCGAAAATTGTTGGCTATTACGGTGCTAGTGGGAGCTCAGTACTGTGCTCAGTGCGCTCAGTGCTAGTTGGGCCGTGACTCACAACAATAGAGGACGCTATTCGCTGGCGGTGATTGCTCCACATTCCTTTCCCTTCCGTAACACAAAGGGATTTCCTAGTGTTCTCCAGAATACTTAATCAGCAGGCAGCCGAGGTCAACAGACATGGTTTAGGTGCGGGTAGTACGGATACCATGATCTCCTGGAATCGCCGGCGTTCCTGGGTGCTACAGTAGTCAGTCCTTTTTTTTCAGGTTTCATCCCATCATGTTTACCAGCGAATGAGACAAGTTACAGCATGCGAAAACAGCACAAAAACACCTTATTAATAATTGGGTCGGCAAGTTGCCCTGAGAAGAGTACTATGTCTGTCATTCAATCGTCACCCTAACCGTCTCCTCATGAAAGGAGCAGGCTCTCCAAGCTCTTAAAGGACCGGTGATTGATGTCCTCTCGCCGGTCATCCAAAAACCTGACATCCGCGATACATTCACCTACCAATTACAAGGAACGCAGCTTGCGCTTTCCACGCCTTCAAGTTCCTCCTCCTCCTCTTCAACTCCGACTTCGAAAATGAGTAACACAACACTTGACACTTCTCGACTCTACGTACGCCGCCCAGAGTCCATCCTCGCCGGGCATGTGCTCACATCGGAGGGTACGACGATGCTTTTCCGGTTTGCTCCCACAGTCTGCCAGGTCCTTTACAGGCAAACCTGTCGGACCATTTACTCAACGTACCCGGTCGATACATGCTTCCGCGGCTATTTGAGGCCACAGGCGTCCGCATATTACGCTTGTCGGAGGACGCCGGTGGGGCGGTATTCCGCCCACTGCCAATGCCAGCGCGAGCGCCGCTGAGCGCAACGATGACACAGTTGTCGGTCATAGTCCTAGATTGCTCCCAGCTCGTGGTTCCCAACCCAGCCGATGGCTCATGATGTTTTCTTCAAAGTCGATCGAACTCGACCTTGAGGAAGTTATTATAAAACACTTGATGTACATATTGGTTTTGAAATGAAGGTGGGCACCCCATACCCGTCGCTTGTTTCTCGTGGAACTTTGGTTTACCTTGACAGAAACGAGCGCACAATCGATTCGACCTATGTCAATAACAAAGATTCGATGCTCGGGTTTACATATCAGACGGCTTTTTGGACGGCCACGAAAAAGTTGAGTTTCCCCTAGGCCATTCCAACAGATTTGTGACGGTGCAGACAGACTGCATGGGTCACTTCTTTGATATCACTTGGCCCCAGCGGTGGTATATTACGATCCGGCGTGTGTAATCCTGATAAATACCCATCCACGCTTTTCGCAAAGCAGAAATCAAATACAAGTTCTGGAGCGTGACGAAGCTAAGCAGCGCGACCTTCAGGGGCTCCTACCAGCCTATGAAGGAGTTGCTCAATGTTCCCCATGCGAGCATTGAGGTCTCCGATGTAACTGGTGAGATCTCCCACGCGGCCAGTAAGCTCATCTAACTGCGCCTGCATGACATCGACGCGGCCTTCAATCGAGGTGGGTCGATGCTCGGTTGGGGTAAATCGCTGCTCGATTGGGGCGAGTCGCTGCTCAGTCGGGGAAGCTTTATTAGCATCAATCTTCTCCGGTTCCAGACAGCGGATGAGATGATGTTCCGTCGTGTGCTCCCCGGACCTTCGCATGAGATCTGGGACGCCGACTGCATCGCATGCGTCGCATATGTAGAGGTTATCTAATAAGCGCAGCAACGTACGTTCAGAACGTACAGGTGAATTTAATGCCCAGGGGCCTACCTTCGCAAAATATACAATACCAGAATGGGAAAGAAAGATGACCTTTGCATTTGCCACACGTTGGCAAGCTTTGGTCCTGAACTTGAATATGTCTTGCATCTAGTGCAGTCTTAGCCTCTAAATCGGCTCTACCTTTACTACCGTCCGGAAGGTTGGCCTCATCGGGAAGCGAAGTGAGTTCTGCGATCCTCCTACAGGTCTCCGCTACGCGTTCGATTGCATTACAGGCCGCAGTATATACGCGGCCATGATCACACGTCCGTACAGTGGTCCGAATCTTCACGAGTGTGTGATTCGGTTCATGTGCGCCCTCGATGTCTTCGCGGTAAGTTACACGCGCAACAACGCACTTTGGTGCGCAGCAGAGATCCAGGCTGTCGTAGGACTCCGTACTCTTGGTGGCACTGGCACAATCCAAGCAGAACAGCCGAGGACCGCTGATACTGTCACGACACGAATCACACGACGTATTCCTACAATCCCTATTAGCCCTGGGAAATGCAGCCTGCAGCATTCAAAACTCACACATCAACCGGCGATGTGTACACACGTATGTGATCAGCATTCGAACCATAGAAGCAAGCATCGGCTGGCGTCAGCCTCCGTGTAATTGCGTGAAGCGTCTTAGTCTCTTCGGCGCTGAGCGGCATCCCAAAACAGCAGGAACGAACTAAGAGGGGAACTATGGTCTCGCGGTCATCTCGACGTTGGGAGAAGTACGACCATGTCCAATGACCGCGTCGTATGTCACTCCGCACGGCGGCAATTGCGAATATCCACAACGCACGAGGCTTGTTGTCCCGGAGATCTTTGATGCTGGGGTATACAGTGAGGTAACTAGGTTGAACCCGGCGGAATTCCATTTTTCCTTTGAAGTTTTCGAAATCGGCCGACTGACCCCATATGCCAGTCAAGACATCGCGTTCTGGACCGAAACGTCCATAGAAAAATATCGACGCCCAAATTAAACCCTCATATGAGATCGACATCTTGAATTTGATTTGCATAACGTCGTCTTCGCCCTTAGACCAAGACCCAGTAATTGTTTGGCGCCTTTGAAGGGTCCAGGCATCCCCTTTGATGTCGTGCTCACCCTCCGCAGGGACCAGAATGAACGTCATCATCGAGTGCGGTCCCCAGTGGACCCCCTCGCGATCGTAAGAATAGCCATTCCAAATCCCCAAACTGAGTCGCATTCAGAAATTAGGACCTGCGAGGCATGCACATAAAATGGGGAGCATACATATCTCTCACTGGTGACTCATCGTCACGACAATTTGGAATATAGTCAGTTGAATGACCATCATATACTGAGTAATCTAGGTCGTCCTTGTACCCGTAATTTAGAACACCTTCAGGTTGAACATTTTGGTCCGCGTCCTCGTCGTTGAATGGTATGACTTGAGGGTCAAGACTACGAACGTAGTCCACAGACCATAAAGTATTTGCATTATGGTAATATTTGAACTGTACAACCCGTCAGATGGTAGAACTATCCAGGGAGTTATAGATAACCCACAATCCCAGAAGCGAAGCTTTGGAACTGTTCCCCGGGATCGTGTCTTTGCTGAGAGAAGCTACCTACAGATCACGTCACGTTAAAATGGCAGGCCTCAGTGGGCGACAAAATTGACACACGTTTGAGGTGCTGAATGCGGTACACAATGGCATTATAAATGTACAGAATACCTTGTGTGCTCTCCTGAAGTTCATGCATACTCAAGATCTTGGTGCGCATGATTTGCATAATTTCATAATGACGTTTGATCAGCAAGTATAATAATGGGAAGAGGGTCTACAACAGAAATGTGTCAAAATATGTAGTGTTCATTGCTAAATCCTGACCTTTTCGATGCGACCCTTTCCTGCAATCAGCGGGATGATATCAACACCGTCAATAATGTAATTTATCGCTTGTAGGTTCTTTCTCAGCCGATGTTCTTCTGCATCGAGATACGATTTGAACTTTTTCAAATCGCCTGACTCAGAAGACTGCGAAAGTACCGCGGCAGTGAGGGCGTGAATGGGCCCCCAAACATACGCAAAGTATCCATCAACGGCTTCCCGATTCGGAGCGTACACTACACTGCGCATGCCTTTCATTTTAGCGAACAAGTCTTCTATCTTTTTGGCATAGTCGATAAGTGACCATTTAAATCCTGCAAACATTGAGTAGAGTGTGAGATGGAGAGAAGTATTCGGTTCACCAACTGCCCAGAAAGCCACCCAATGGGGCAGGCTTGGGCTCATGAGATGAAGTCTGCCTGGAATAACAAGAGACTCACCTCCAGTCATCTGGCTGATAATTCGTAAAAAGATTCACTTCGGTAATAGTGATCAGTCCGGATGCATCATCATCAAATGCCTCTAATATGGGTTGCTCCCACATAACATCGATATATTTGATTGACCATGCGTCCGAATTGGTAGAGTTGTTGATCGCGCTAGTATCCATACCCAGAATGCTTTCAGATTCCGAGGTAAGCTTCTCCAGGCAATGGTCTCGAAGAGCGAGCACAAAGTGTCGGGCCTTGACGTCCCCTCGCCACCCCTTTATAGGTCATCAGCCCCATTCGTTCGATAGAAGAAGATAGCGTCGCATGCACCATTTTTACCCAGAGCTCATGAATTGACTATAGAGAAAACCAGGCAAGGAATTTAGGCCGAGCAAAGCGGTGATCAGGGAAAACCCACCTGGTCGAGGATACGTTCACCGGCTGAACCTTCTAGCATTCGAATAACCTCATCACTCTCCCGCTGGACGGTACGTGCAAGTTCGTCGATGATCTGATTTTTCTGTGCTTCGAACTTGCGGGAAGCTATGGCCCGATTATTCGCCGCGGCAACCTCAGGATCCTCCAAGATGTCCATTCTAAGACTGTCAATCTCCAAATCGGCATTGGTTGACTTGTTCTGACGCGTGGGGCGACCCCCGACACTGGGCAAACCCGATACTTTGTTCGCAGTTTTTTCAATATCAAGCAACATCTTGTCATTGTTCCGGAGAGCAGCTATGCCACCTTTCGAATTTACCAGATCCGAGAGTAGTTTCTGTTCGGGACTGACTAACTCCTCGAACAGGGTCTTCATAACATTCATTCTGTCGTCACCATATCAGCGCATGGCCAGAACAAATGGTATAGGTAACTGAACTGTTCATTTAGTTCCTTCGTTGCGTTGCCAATAACATCGAGTTTTAAATTGGCTTTATCAACGCCCCGGCTCGTGCACATTGTCAACTCGAACTCGAATTCTTGGCGCCGCGTGGCGAACAATTGAATGAACTCGAGTAGCCTCTCGTCCCAGAGTGAGCGTTGCAATACTCTGGCAAGAGGCCTCTTCTTCATGTAGGCATCGCACAAATTCAAACACACTTTAATGTCATCCGCAGTGCGTTCAACAAGTGGCTTCAAACGATCCTTGATATTTGTGCCATCGGGTGCGGTGGGTTTGTCATACTCTATGCCCTTGAGGCTGTGGGACGTCAGTAAGTTATGTTCGTTTGGATAGATGGGTTCACGCACAGGAGCAAAGAACCCATCATGTCCATCATGGAGACATACAGTGAAATAATCTTCTTATCGTTGTCGCGACGTCTTATCTCCAGGATGTAAGCCGTCTTGAACGCTAGAACAGCAACTACCTTCCTGGTTACTTCACCTGGACGTATATCATTGGACCAACTCACCGCCAATGTTATCAGTGCCGTCCTTCATGGCCTTATCGATGTCACTTTGTTCAGCAGTTGCGACAGTTGCACCAATTAGCGGTGCAGTATTACTTTGTGTCGTGGCGATCACGTCACCTGGAGGCCAGGATTAACGCATGGCAGAAAAACGGTGAAGGCGCTGGCACACACCGACGGTATCAAGAACATGACGGGTATTAGCGATCTTTGGTTCATCCTTGACAACATTCCATGCATCAACAAGCCTGTCTGGCACAGCACCAGTAGCAGGTACTGTTTCTGGTACATTGGGAATAGCGGAATCGGGTGAGGAGATTGCATCCACTCCGCTTTCGGTTGGAGGGCTTCTGGCTTTCGATTTTGAAGTGGATGTAGGCGGCGGCTGGGATGTGTTAGAGTGACCAGTTGTTGACGGTCTCGTCGTTTTCCAGGGACGGCGACGGATGATGGCTGCTATCGATTTGCTGGTATGCCGCCCTTGCCGGGTTATGTTGGAATTGTCAGAAGTTGTACCCCCGGCCGCGTCAGTGGGCGCAGAACCAGAATGCACAAGAGTTGGTTGGGCAGAAGACATGCCAAAAGGTTGCACCGAAACTCACAATCCCCTACTACGGAGGTCCAGCAAAGCTTAAGTGGGGCCGGCCCTCAGGCCCAACGACTTCGAAAATAAGGTCGGACAGTCTAGGCCCGGGGAGTTCAGGCCCCCGAGCGTAAACCGAGAGTAAACTAATTCAGTCGGCTAAATACTGCAATCTAATTGGTCGGTGGTCGAGAGCAGTAATTGGATTAGATAGTAAAATGCCCGCGTGAGAACACGTGATTCTGAACCTTACTCTGTGACTACTTGTATACACTGCGGGCAGACCACAATATAATTCAATTCAGTTGCACTTGACCGACCAATCAGATTGCAGTATTTAGCTGACTAAATTGAATTATATAGTGTTCTGCCCGCAGTGGTAGTACATAGGTTGTTGTTGAAGCTAAAGAAACTCATTAATACTTTTTGGCACATGCCCGGATAGGACAAGTCGCCGCCATCAATCAGGGCGAGAATGTTATCTTTAAGTTCCAAAGGTGGGAAGGCGCAGAACTACGACTCCCGCTAGAATTCCGAGTCATCTCGCCAGATGTATAATCAATCAGGGCAAGAACGCTCTTGTACCTGAACTACAACACCCGTTAGAATTCACCTCGTATTGACTGTCTCACTTACTTTCCTTCCACAATCCGGGCCACCCCCGTCCCCATTCTCCGTGGCCAACCCTTCTCACCAAGTTTCTTATCTTCGTATTTTTGACGATTGCCATTGACCTCACACCATGAGTTCTGATATCGACATCGAGGCTCAACAAGTTATCAAGGATTCACCGCATGCTGGTGCATTTTTCTCTCACGAGAAACAGCCGGTTGTCTCACGGGCTGAGGCTGAGACCCCGGACATGACCTCGACCGCTTCTTGTTGTTGTATCCCGAGCGGAGTACTTCATCCTTTTACGTCAGTGCGCTACGGAAGCAACGTCGACCACTCCCAGCGCAATGTTATCAACAATGCTACCGGCGGTCAGCCAACACAAGCGGGACAAGGTTCCAGTCAGGCAAAGGCACAGCCTGGTATGTATTTCCTCGCGATTGTTGAGATCTCAATGGCTTGACGGATACAAAAACAGCCGCGGGTAAAATTTTAATTGCCAACTCTGGTCCTCGCAACACCACCCCAGACCCTGCACCTGAACAAGAACCCGGAGAACCACGCATGATAGGGGACTTTGACGGAAGTGCTAACGAGTTCTGGAAGCTCTATAGAGATGAATCAAAGAGCCACGACGATGCCCGGATCAGTACCCTGAAAGATGATATGGAGAGTGCCCTTATATTCGTTCGTTCATATTCTATCCGTACCTATTATGGACTTGGTTATGCTGATGCATGGCCCACAGGCTGGTTTATTTTCTGCCGTTCTCACTGCATTTGTACTCGATAGCAAACAAGACCTGAAACCGAGCCCCGCAGATGAAACAGTCTATTACCTTCAACAACACTCTACCATCCTTTATCAGATTTCCGTGCAACTATCCTCCATCGCCCCACAGGTTTCCATCCCTTCCACTCAGCCACCTCCTTTCCCTCCGTTCAGTCCATTGGCATCTGACGTCCATATCAATGTTTTCTGGTTCATGGCTCTCGCCTTCAGTCTCATCGCAGCACTCCTAGCGATCCTTGTCCAGCAATGGGTTCGCAATTACATGCATGTCTTCCAACGGTACAGCGATCCTCTAAAGAGTGCTCGACTTCGACAGTACTTGTTTGAAGGATGCGACGGATGGTACATGCCAATGGTGGCCGAGGCTGTTCCTGGTTTCCTCCACGTTTCCCTATTCCTATTCTTCGGCGGGCTTGGCAACTTGCTTCTAAATACCAACACAACAGTCGGAATAAGTACCATTATTCCCATCGGTATCAGCGGCCTGTTATACATCCTGATGACTTTCGTGCCCATCATGTATCCGCAATCGCCCTACCAGAATTCATTTTCTAGCGCTCTCTGGTATCTGTTCCAGAAGTTGCGTGGCTGGAAATTCAGGGATCGAGGGCCAGATGGGGAAATGAAATCCATGAGCACGAACATGGCGCAGAGCCAGATGCAGCTTGCGATGGAAGAGACGGAGGCACGCAAGGGTCGAGACGAACGGGCGATTCGATGGTTGATCGACAATATGACGGAAGACGCAGAGATGGAAAAGTTTTTGACGGCGATACCTGGCTCGTTTAACACGGACTGGGGTGCAGAAGTATGGAAGAGGGTCGGCAAATACAAACCAGACGAGTACGATGACAGAAGCCAGAACGAACCTCCTGCGAACTCACTCATGGTCACGACCTTTTCGGCTGTCCAAGTCACGCCACCTGTAGACCAACCTTCATCCACTGGGAACATCCACAGCGCCTTCAGGCCAATCAGTCACCTTGCCAGGAAACTCACTTCCCACTATCCTCCTATCAATGGAACGATACTCTCACCTATTCCATCTCCGTCTGATATTCACCCTCACTCACCTACTGCACACATCCACGGAAATATTGTTCGGGAGTTCAGTGAACGTGTCGCCCGCTCTTTGGAGATTTGCAAAAACCCTGGGCTTATTGCAAAAGAGGAATTACGGCGAAAGCGTGCACGTGAAGGTATCGAGACCACTGCATCGCTTGTATTCTGTGCCAACGCCAAACCTGCCTGGTTTGGGGATATTGTGAAGCTCCTGGGAGATATGGGTGCCTCTGAAAAAATACGGGAATCGTCGTTGGCAGGAACGGACCAGTTTTTCGTGATGCACTGGACCTGCCTTTCACTCGTGGCCCTTCGACAAGTTCTGGAAGACAACGGGACTGTGCGGAGTTGTGCGAAACAGACGGTGGAGTGGTTTGCAGATGAAGATGACACTGGCAAGAAAAAGGCCCTGGCAACCGCTCTGAAGATTGACGAGACCCTTCAGAAGGCAAGCTATTGTCTAAACGGCTTATACTACAGGCTGCCCGCGACGGACGACCTGACGGACAAAGTAAAAGGAATCCTCCGTGGCTGCGAATCTGAGATCGAGGAGCTGGAGAAAATCATTGGCGATACCGACCGCCTTAAACGGGTCGATCAGTTGATATCCTGGACGAAATCCACCATCTCCGATTATTCTTGGCAAATCACTTACCAAATTCCCGGCATTTTTGACGACCTCGCTCAAGAGCTCGACCACCTCGGCGACTTTGTCCAACTATACCGCGATCATCATAAAATGCCATTCGTACTCCCAGGGGAGATTCTCAAGAACATGTGCTCCCCTGCCCCGATGCTTCGAGATATTCTTGAAGGACAAGGGGATGCTGAAGCATATAATAAGCTGCGAAAGAATCTGGAAGAAGTCCGTGGCGTATACAGTTGGCAGGGAAATGAGATACGGCGACAGTTATGGCGTTTGCAGGATATTTGTGAAGGAGGAGGGCTTGGCTTTACTGTCGAGCTTTTCTTCTTTGCCCTCTCACAGCTCTTATCCACATCTTCAACAAAGGAATCCCACTCTGCGCTATACACGGGCGCGTTTCAGGCCATTACATCCAACTGGAGCAGGCACAAACACTCACTTGGAACGCAAAACCTCCTTCTCGATATCGCTTTGTCACGCTGGGAGTTTGATAGGTGTTACCCGGATTATATCGTCGACGAGTTCATGGAATTACTAGGCAACATTTTCGAAGGACAGACAGACACACGCATCGACGAAGCAAGGCAACAGGTCGAGTCCTTCCCACAGTACGTCCCTGAGGCGTTTAGGGATAGGGTGTTGGGAGTCATCACCCGGGCCTAGGCACAGTTATTGTAACCGTTTTAATCGGTATTTAGAATTTTGTGCAACCTAGACATCCGATGATACATTTTACGGCTACATGCAGGATACTCCTTATTGTTCTCCTTGGACCACAAACTGATGAACTTCGTTTATGATAAATAACGACATGTCAGCGAGATTGTGACGCCAGGGGGCGGCGTAAGTGTGTCCGTGAGGACAGATTAAGACATAGACAAGAGAGGAAGATCGGCATATTAGCGGCAAAGGAAACGTACGACGGCTCGGCGGCTCATTCAGCGTGAATTCGCGATGGCGAGGCAGAGAGAAATGTGCAATCTCAGAGAGAGAAAGGAGAAATCGTCCTGAGACAACTGACACACAGAATAAGAGGAAAAAACGCGAGCTACTCTATTACGACGGTCAAGGAAACTGCTTAAATACATAAGGGCTAGACTATCCGACTAGTCCGTTTGGGTTATAGGAAAGATCGAAAGCGACAACCAAAGATTACCAAACCTGTCACATGGCACGTGACACCAAAAAAATGAATGCTGGGTAGTCGTGCCCGCACTAGTGTTGCCGCAAGTTCAAGTTGACACCGGTGTGACTTGCACACCGCTTGGAAATTTTGACAGCTTGGACCGGACTGGTTTTTCAAGTCGACACCGGTGTGACTTGGTGCGACTTGGAAATTTGATTATTAAGACTTTCCCATCTGCCTAGTAGGCAAGTCCGCAATTGTGCGTCACAAATAGCACCGCAAGAGCCATTCATTGGCACTACTGCAAGCTCCTTTGGGTGCGATCTGGTCAAGTCATTGTCATTGGAATAACTGATGCTGTTCATCTATCTACAGGCTATTTGCTACTTTCCCTTATCCCTCCACATCCCTGCTTCGCTTCCCTCAATGAGTCCCTTCCTTCCCATGCTATCGGTTCACTCGTACCTTCACTAAGTGGCCCAATGTTGTTACGAAGGCGTTTGAGGGGGATTGGAGCTGGCAACACGTATGGGGAGGGTGAGTGTTCTGAGAATCATGTTGGGTTTGCGGCCATCCTAAACCCGTTCCCTTCGATCGATAATCTTCAGAGCGCATCAATCCCAGTTTCGATAAACTTGTGGCCAAGGGTCCGCTGCTACCTCTGCCAGAATCAACTAGCGGCTGCTGCACCCCCCCTCCGTCGAGGTGTCCTTGAGACGATGGCAACGCCAGCTTCAAGCCTCCCATCTTCGACAACGTCCTCGAGGGCACACTGCATAGTCTTGATGACCTCTGGCATCTCGCTACATGCAATCTGTAACACCTCGATCATAGCCGTGTCGTTGTTAGCTGCTAGTGTCGTGCACATGAGTTGCCTCAAGTCGGCATAATCGTGCGCATTCTGTGCATCCTTCAGAGCACGTAGGGTCTTTGGGCGCCATTCTGGTCCGTAGGCGGGGTGGAGAGCATGCCATGTGGCAGCGGTAAGGGGAGAAGCGATGGTAGAAGGTGCGGGAGGTGCAATAGCGATTAGCGAATCGAGTATATCTTGCGTTTCCTTTTGTCGACGTAATTCGTTAGCTTGGATTGTTTTGAGCATGTGGATCTGGATAAAGAGTTGCCAATACCCCAAACATTCTGAGAGCATCATTGAGTACAGCATCGTCAACGGATTCTTCAGCCAGGCTGTATTGCCAGGCTGCGTTCGCTCGGTCTCAGCGCTTGTCTTGATGGCGTGCATGGCTACGGTCCTCGACACCGTTTACTGTATTACACAATGAGGCTAAACCCAAAGGCTGACTCAGAGTCAACCACTGGCAAGCAATAATAGTCCACGAGCACATTCATCATCGTTTGTTATATATACATTGGCCTCTAAGGCTCTCATACAATGTTTGTATTACGAACTGAAGTCCTGCACTCTGATTGGCCATCAGTGGCCAAGTTGCACCGGTGTGCACCGGTGTGAACTTGTTCAGCACAAGTTGACACCAAGTTTCAACTTGGACCGCACCGGACTGGACCGCGGCAACACTAGCCCGCACAGCGGCAATCGAGGCCCAGTCGCGTTGCGATAATGTTAGGTACAGAAAAAGTATCAAGGCGATGTGCCCGAGAAAACCGAGAGCTACGGTATCAAGGAAGCGAGCGGGCATTAGTTGGGAACGAGAAGGAGTTAGACTGAAATTAGA
>WNFS01004871.1_pt1 | contig 12292 bp, 11 predicted proteins | sample 5400141 | NCBI WGS metagenome assembly WNFS01 (sample SAMN13153358, study PRJNA577476) | soil metagenome | isolation source: 60 cm saprolite under Madrone tree | place: USA:California | collected 2016-06-14 | reverse complement strand
TGAATCTCGCTGGTGCCTTCGTAGATCGAGACCACGCGGGCGTCGCGGTACATGCGCTCGACATCGGTTTCGCGCGAGTAGCCTACGCTGCCGTGGATTTGCACGGCTTTATAGACTACGCGATTCACCATTTCACTGGCGTACAGTTTTGCTTTCGAGGCCGACGCACCCATTTTCGCAGGATGCGCGTCTTTCAGCCAGGCGGCGTTGTGCACCAGAGCGCGCGCGGCTTCGATTTCCGTTTCCATGTCGGCGAGCATCCACTGGATAGCCTGAAACTCAGCGATATTCTTGCCGAAGGCGCGGCGCTGCTTGGCATATTTCACGGATTCTTCGAGCGCACCTTGCGCCAGCCCCACGGCCAGCGCGCCGATGCCAATGCGTCCGCCATCCAGCGCGCTGAGAGCAATCTTTAATCCTTGCCCTTCTTCACCCAAGCGATTGTCGGCCGGCACTTCGCAATCGTTCAGAATGATTTCGACGGATGGCGAGGAAAGCTGCCCCATTTTCTCTTCGTGCCGGCCAACGCGAAAGCCTTTGAAGCCCGGCTCGACGAGAAACGCAGTAATGCCCTTCCCGCCCGCTTCCGGATTCGTCTTCGCGAAAACGATGAAGCAACCGGCGACGCTACCGTTTGTGACCCAAGTCTTCGTCCCGTTGAGCCGATAGCCGCACTCGCACTTCACTGCGCGCGTTTGGATCCCTGCCGCATCGGAACCGGCTTGCGGCTCGGTCAGGCAAAACGCCCCGAGAATTTCTCCCGCCGCCATGCGGGTCAAATACTTTTTCTTCTGCGCATCGCTGCCAAACTGCAACAGAGGCGGCTGTACCGCGGAATTGGTCACGCTGAGGGAAGTGGCCATGGCGGCGTCCACGCGCGCCACTTCTTCCATCATCAGCACGAACGAAATCGTGTCGAGCCCGCCGCCGCCCCATTCTTCGGGGGTGATCATGCCACAGCAGCCCAGCTCGGCAATTTTCTTGATCTCCGCGACGGGAAAGCGCGCTTCGCGGTCACGCTGGCGCACGCCGGGGCGCACCTCGTTCTCCATGAACTGGCGAACGGTGTCGCGAATCAGTTTTTGGTGGTCGCTAAGCGAAAAATCCATGCAGTTGATGTACGCGAGGTACGTTCGATGCTAACACAACTCAGAACTGCTTTGATTAGGGCTACACCTTGAAAAGTTCGCGGAGGCGCTTGGTTTGCGAGCGGCTCACGGGAACTTGCGTTTGCTTCTTGTCGTTCATTTTCAGCATGTAGGTGGACTTGAACCAGGGAATCACTTCCTTGATGTGGTGGATGTTCACCAGGAAGGAGCGGTGCGGCCGCCAGAAAACGTCGGAGGCCAGCGCATCTTCCATTTCCTCGAGCGTGCGGTAATTCGAGCTGCCTTCGAGGTCGCGCGCCACCACCGTGATCATACCGCCGTCGATGGACGCAAAAATCAGGTCCTCGGCATTCACCAGCAAGAGGCGCTGCTGCGTGCTGATCAACACCTTCACCGCGGGGGATGGCGGATGCTGTTTTGCGGCGGCGAGCTGGCTGACGAGTTGCTCGAGACGCTCCGCCGCGGTGGTTTGCGTCTCCATCATTTTGCGCGCGCGCTGGATGGCTTTGGCGATGCGCGACTTGTCGAACGGCTTCAGGATGTAATCTACGGCGTTTACCTCGAACGCTTGTACGGCGTACTGATCGAACGCCGTGGCAAACACGACGTGCGGCATTTTCATTCTTCGTTCGACGAGCTTTTTGAGCACGCCGAAACCGTCCAGCCCCGGCATTTGCACGTCGAGAAAGACCAAATCGGGCGAATGCTCTTTGATTAAGGCGAGCGCTTCCACGCCATTTTTTCCCTGGCCGATTACGCTGATTTCGGGAAAGCCTTTCAGCAAGAAGCCGAGTTCGTCACGGGCGGGCTTTTCGTCGTCGACGATGATTACGTTGATGGGCATTTTGGGAGCACGCTGAGTATAGCAAGGGCGCTAATGCAGGCAATCACGGAGCGGTTCGCGTCAGGCTGGCACAATCCCATTCGCGAAGTGATCACGCATCCCGGATCGGTTGTCGTGCTGCCAGTTTTGCCGGATGGCCGCATTCTGCTGATTCGGCAGTATCGGCACGCAACGCGACAGCATTTGTGGGAGCTGGTTGCGGGGCGCATCGACGCCGGCGAAAACGTGCGGCAAGCGGCGGCGCGCGAGCTCATGGAAGAGACGGGCTATCACGCGCAGCGTTTTCGCGTGTTTCTGGACATGTTCCCTACTCCGGGATTTCTCGAGGAGCGAATGTACGTCTTATTGGCGGAGAAACTCACAGCCGGCGAGGCGCAGCCGGAAGAAGACGAGCGGATCACCGCAAAAGCTTTCGACCGCGCGGCGCTCGAGCGCATGATCGAGAAAAACGCGCTGCGCGATGCCAAATCCATCGCGGGATTGCTCTACTATTTCCGATTTTTAGCGGGCAGAAAGAAAAAGAATTAATACGGAGGGCACAGAAGCGGGCGCACCAGGTACGCAGACAAAAGCTGCGGCGCCTACTCTCGCTATCAGCCGTCTGTATACGCTGTTGTTCCCTTCGACTATTTGTCTTGCCGCCTTTCTTCTCTTTCTGATCGAGCCGCTGTTTGCCAAGCTGATTCTCCCGCGCTTTGGCGGCGCGGCTGCGGTGTGGGCCGCGTGCCTGGTTTTCTTCCAATGCGCGCTGCTACTCGGATATTTGTATGCGGATGTGACGTCACGGCGTTTGACTGCGCACCGCCAGGCGCAATTGCACATTGCGCTTCTGGCGCTGGGATTGCTCTTTCTTCCGATCGCACCACGCCTTCTGCAATTGCAGCACGCGGTCGGCGATCCGGCAGCAACGATTCTTCTGGTACTCACCGTCTCCATCGGATTACCGTTTGTCCTGCTCAGTGCAACCAGTCCGCTCGTGCAAGCCTGGTACGCGCGGTCTACTGCGCAACGCGAGCCGTATCACCTTTTCGCCCTCTCGAACCTCGCTTCCCTACTCGCGCTTCTGAGCTACCCGTTGCTGATCGAGCCACGCATCGCGGCGCGCAGGCAAGCAGCGTTGTGGTCGGCACTCTTTGTGATTTTCGTGCTGCTGTGCGCAGCGGCGGCATGGTTCGCGCGAGGCAGCAATGTCACCGCTGCCTCGGCCCAAGCGGACGAAGGCGAAACCGAAAGGCCGCCGACGCTGCGCGAGAGACTACTCTGGCTCGGTCTTGCGGCTTGCAGCTCCATGCTGCTGCTTTCCATTACCAACAAATTGCTGGAAGACGTTACGCCGGTTCCGTTGCTCTGGGTGCTGCCGCTGGCGCTGTACCTGCTTACGTTTGCTCTCGCGTTCAGCAGGCGCATTTTTTACTGGCGTTGGCTCCTGGTTCGCTTTCTCGCGGTAGCGCTGGGCGGCCTCGGCTACGCGATTTATGAGCCGATGTATACGGAATCGGTGCAAGTCAGCGTGCCGGTTTTCTGCGTCGGACTGTTTCTGTGTTGCTGGTTTTGCCACGGAGAGCTGGCACTGCGGCGGCCGGCGCCTCGCTACGCGACCTCGTTCTATTTAATGATTTCTCTGGGTGGAGCTCTTGGCGCAATCTTTGTTGGGCTCGCCGCTCCGCACCTGTTCACCTCGATTTACGAACTACCGTTAGCGCTGGTTTTCACGGCTTTGCTGGCGATTGCGGCTCTGTGGCCGCAGGGCTGGCTGATTCGGCTTTTTTGGATGACCGCCGCCGCGTCCATGATTTTCGTACTCGTTCGCAATGTGCGCGAGTACGATGCGGACACTATAGTGCGCGTGCGCAGCTTTTACGGAGCGCTGCGCGTGCGGCAATTCACAAACTGGCTTAAGGAACCGTACCGCACGCTCTACAACGGCAGAATCGAGCACGGCGCGCAGTACGTAAATCCCCCGTCGAGTCTCCTGCCCACCACGTACTACGGACCTGATTCCGGCGTGGGGCTGGCGTTGACGCACTGCTGCCCCAACACAAAACGTGTCGGGGCGATTGGCTTGGGCGCAGGCACGCTCGCAGCGTACGGCAAGACCAGCGATTACTTTCGCTTCTACGAAATCAATCCGCAGGTTGTAAACATAGCCCACACTTCGTTCAGCTATCTACGAGACTCAGCCGCGCGGATCGATATCGTTCTCGGCGACGCGCGCGTCTCGCTGCAAAACGAAGCCCCGCAGCAATTCGATGTGCTGGCGGTGGACGCTTTTTCCGGCGACGCGATTCCCGTGCACCTGCTGACCCGCGAAGCGTTCGCGTTGTACCTGCGTCACTTGAAACCCGACGGCGTGCTGGCCGTTCATACGTCGAATACCTACTTAAATCTGCCTCCGGTGGTGCAGCTTCTCGCTACGGACGCGGGCCGCGAAGCGGAAATGATTGCGAATGACGACGATCACCGCAAGCTGATAGATTCTTCGGACTGGGTGCTCGTCACGCGCAACCGGCGATTTCTCGATTCCATCGACTCCACGGTGATGATCGAGCCAATTTCCGTGCCACCGAATCTGCGGGTCTGGACGGACGATTTCAATAATCTTTTTCAGATTTTGCGGCCGGCTAAATTCAGACAGAGCAGCCCGCGCTAGCGGCGCAGGAGAAGTGCTTACGGAAATGATAAGGAATTAAATCGATTTATATCGAGCTAATTAGGTGCTTTCAATACGGAAATGTACCCATTTTCATTGACTGCGACTCTCGTTCTGCTAGACTCCGCGCAATTTCTGGTTTTCGGTCTGGTTTCCTTCACGTGGCCAGCCGGAAAGAGATTACGTCAATCTTGGGGAGGACTAGGCTTGCGTGGCATCGTGAAATGGTTCAACAACACGAAGGGTTACGGCTTCATTGGACGTGACGACGGCCCTGATGTTTTCGTTCATTATTCGTCCATTATGGGAGAGGGCTATCGTACTTTGCAGGAAGGAGATCCCGTAGAGTTCGAGATTGTGCAGGGACCGAAGGGTCCGCAAGCTGCCAACGTGCAAAAACCTGGCGGCTGAGGTTCACGCTGCCATTTCGTCGCGCCGGCAAAGATGCCCCCTTTGCCGGTTTTTCTTTTTGCGACTCTTTTTTTTCACGGTTCGATCTGCCGTGTCCCTCCCTCCTGCTCGGCCTTTCCCGTCTCGCTCCTTCCAGCCTTATAATCGGCGCATGGACAACAAGACTATCGCCCGCATACTTCGCGAAACCGCACAACTCCTCGAAATCGACGGAGCCATTATTGGCCGGTACCGGAGCTACGAAAAAGCCGCTGAGCTGATTTCCGGAATTCATGAGTCGATTGAGGAGTTGGCTAAAGAGCCCGACAAGCTGGAAGAGCTGCCGGGAATCGGCGAACGCATGGCCGAACATCTGCAAGAAATCTTGAAAACCGGCGACTACAGTCTTCGGCAAAAGCTGCTGAAGAAGTATCCGGTCACGCTGCTTGATATCTTGCATTTGCAGTCGCTGGGACCGAAGAAAGTAGCGTTTCTCTGGTCGAATTTTAAAGCTGCGACGGTTGCAGACGTGGAGAAGCTTGCGCTGGAAGGCAAGCTGCGCGATGTCCCGGGCTTCGGCGAAAAGAGCGAACAGAACATTTTGAAGGCGGTTGAGGCGTTCAAGCGCTCCACCGGCCGCTTTCGGCAGGACGTCGCCGAGGCATCCGCGAATGGGGTCATCGATCACATTCAGAAATACGGGAAAGGCGTGGCATCGGTCACGCCGGCGGGATCGCTGCGCCGCGGAAAAGAGACGGTGGGCGATCTGGACTTGCTGCTGACCCTTGCCGATGGCTTCACCGCGCAGAAGCACATCGACGCTATCGCGGAACACATCCTGAAGTATCCACGAATCAATCAGGTGCTGGCGCACGGGGAAAACAAGGTGAGCTTCACGCTGGACAACGGAATTCAGGTCGACGTGAGGCTCCTGGACAAGGAATCTTTTGGCGCTGCTTTGCTCTATTTCACCGGATCGCGCGAGCATAACGTCACTTTGCGCGGCCGCGCGAACGATATGGGCTACACGCTGAACGAATACGCTCTGGCGACGCTGAAGGGTGAGCGTCGCGTCGCCGGCCGCACGGAAGAGGAAATTTACGCCAAGCTGAAACTGGATTTCATTCCGCCGGAGATTCGCGAAAACACGGGAGAGATCGAGGCGGCCGAGGAGCACCGTCTGCCGAACCTGGTTCGCCGCGAGGACATCAAGGGCGATCTTCACATGCACACGACCGCCAGCGATGGTAAGTGCTCCATCGAGGAAATGGCGGAAGCTGCGCGAAAACTGGGCCACCAATACATTGCGATTGCCGACCATTCAAAATCCGTGACCATCGCCAACGGGCTTGATGAAAAGCGCATGGCCGAGCACATCAAGAAACTGCGCGCTGCGAACGCGAGCGGCCTGGGCGTTCGGGTCCTGGTGGGCGCGGAAGTCGACATATTGAAGGATGGCGAGCTGGACTACTCGGACGAACTGTTGGCTCAGTTTGAAGTGGTGGTGTGCTCGGTCCACTCCTACATGAACATGGATCGCGCCGCGATGACGGACCGTATGCTGCGCGCGATCGAGAATCCCTTCACCCAGATCATTGGCCATCCTACGGGACGGCTCTTGCTGCGGCGCGAAGCGTTCGATTACGACATGGCGAAGGTGCTCGACGCTGCCGCAAAGCATGGTGTGGCGATGGAGTGCAACTCCTATCCGGACCGGCTGGATTTGACGGACGTTCATTTAAGAATGTGCAAAGAACGCGGCGTGAAAGTGGTCATCGACACCGATTCGCACAACGTGCCGCACCTCCAGTTTATCCGGCATGGCGTGACTATGGCGCGCCGCGGATGGCTGGAAGCGGCGAACGTGATCAATACCCTTCCCGTGGACAAATTCCTCGCCGCACTGCGCCCAAAACCGGGAAGCACCGGGACCAAGCAAGTTGTTACCAAGCAAGCGGCAGCCAAGCGCTAACTACGGAACATTTCGCCTCGGGCTGTCGTATCTTGTCTCAGAAGCGATGGTTACGGAGGATTCACCGATGAATGTGGTCTCGAATCGCAGGCTGACCAGGCTGGGTCTTATCGGAGTCACTCTTCTTGCCGCCTCGGCGCTGCCAGCCACGGCTCGGGCTGAGGAATGGACGAAGTCTTATGCGATTTCCGGCCGGGCGCAGGTTCGTGTGGACACGAATGACGGCTCCGTACGCATTGCCACCGGGGCTTCCAAACAGGTCGAGTTTCGTGTCATCTATGAGGGTTATGAGCTGAACAAGAACCTGCGCATTGATTCGCGCCAGGATGGGGATAGCGTGCAGCTCAATGCGCGAGTTACCGGCCATTGGGGCTTCTCTTGGGGCGGAGGGCGGCGCGGGCCGCGCATTGAAGTCAGCATGCCCAAGGATGCGGATTTGCAGATTGACACCGGGGACGGCTCGGTGGAAACGCAGCCTGTGAATGGGCGCGTCAAGATTCATACCGGCGACGGATCGGTTCATGTGCAAGCTGTAGATGGCAATGTGGATATCGATACCGGCGACGGCAGCATCACCGTCGAAGGTGCCAAGGGCGATATTCGGCTGCATACCGGCGACGGACACATCGAAGCCCGCAACCTCGACGGGCGTGTGGATGCCAATTCCGGCGACGGGCACATCAAGATTGACGGGCGGCTGGATGCCCTGAACGTGAAGACCGGCGACGGCAGCATCGACGCGCGCGTCGAGCCCGGCTCCAAGCTTAGTGGCGGATGGAGCATTCGCACGGGTGACGGCAGCGTGGACCTGGTGTTACCGGCGGATTTGCAGGCCAACATCGATGCAAGCACAAACGACGGGCACATCAGCCTGGGAATCCCTGTGACCGTGGAGGGAACGTTCAGTAACTCGCAGATTCACGGCAAGATGAACGGCGGGGGGCAGGCCCTCACGATTCACACGGGAGACGGGTCCATCCGGCTCAGTAAGTCTTCCTAACAGTTCGAGAGCCTGCCGGCGGCCGAAACTGTCGAAATCACCTAGTACTATTACCATAATACTGTAGCGTGAAAAATTGTCGCCATCCCGCCGACACTTGTACAATTTCTGCGTACCATGTGAGTCCTACTGTGCTCCTAACTCATTGAAAATACGGGGCAAGCTTTGGTCCGTCGCGTGCCAACCCAATGGGCGGGAGTCGTCATGATCATATTTCTTCTGACGTTTGCCATTGCAGCACTATTCGCGCTTACCATAACCGGCTCGATCGCCTCGGCTACGCGACGCCGCTCCTAGCGCGCCGCGCTGCGCATCTCGCTCCGCGCATTGCTTAGTACCCCCTGCAAAAAAAGCTGTGACTTCGCAGCCGCTGTCTGAATCGAATGTGCGTGCGGCAACCGCCATGGTCAGAGTGGAACTGTGCGACGTTTACGCCAGCTAGCACGCCCTTCCTCTCCCTCCGTTTGGGCTGAGGTTCTGATTTTCCCGGCCATTTTTGCTTTCCTCTTGGCCGCTCCGTCGACCCTTCGTGCGCAAGGTGATTCCATGGACGGCATGCACGCTGGCATGTCCATCCCCGCGAGTGATCCCGTGGACCCCGACACAACACCAGAAAAACTCCTCGCCGATAAGCGTGAAAGCGAGTTCAACCACCATCTGGCAGGATTGCTTGTCCTTGTCGCAGGTCTTTTCCTGCTGGCCGATGGGAGTATTCGGGAGCGCTGGCTCGCGGGCCGCTACCTGTGGCCGCTTTGCTTTCTTCTCTCCGGTGTTTTCCTATTGGTTTTCAGCGATACGGAGCTGTGGCCTTTCGATACGCAGAGTTGGTACTTCGGACTTACGCATCACATGGAAGTTTTGCAGCACAAAGTGTTTGCGGTGTTATTGCTGATTGTCAGCGTTATCGAGCTGCGGCGCGCACGCGGAACGTTGCGAGCAAAGTGGTCCGGCTGGGTCTTTCCCGTGGTTGCGCTTACGGGATCGGTAATGCTCCTTTTTCACGATCACCAGGGCGGCATGCAAGGGCCAAATCACATGGAGATCATGCAGCGAATTCAATTTCAGCATTTCGGCTTCGCTGTAACCGGGTTCGGAATCGCTTTGTCGAAAGGCTTGTCAGAGACGCCGATTGCGTGGCGTCCCTTCTTTCAGCGCCTCTTCCCTACTCTATTGGTTGTTCTCGGCGCCCTCTTATTGGTCTACGTGGAATAGAGCAGAACATTGTGAGCTGCCGCCCACCTTCCCAGCGCCCGCCGTTGGCACCCCGTCAATTTATCGGTGGTATACTTCCGGCTCGATTTACGTCTCGTCATGGAAAAGTACGATCTCATCGTTATAGGGTCGGGGCCGGCGGGCCAACGCGCGGCGATTCAGGCGGCGAAATTCGGCAAGCACGTCGCGCTCGTTGAAAAACTCGAGGTCATTGGTGGCACGGCCATCAATACGGGGACGATCCCCAGCAAAACCATTCGCGAAGCGGTGCTGCACCTTTCTGGCTTCTACTATCAAAGCATTTATGGCGTGAATTATCGCGTGAAGGAACAGATCACGATGGCCGATCTGTCCTTTCGCGCGCAGCACGTGATCAAGACGGAAATCGATGTGATCCGAGCGCAACTCTCTCGCAACGGAATCGAAGTGCTTACCGGCGTTGCCAGCTTCACGGACCCTAACCACATTCACGTAGTGAGCTCGAAGAATCAATCGGACTACGAAGCGGCGAACGTGATCATCGGCACAGGCACGAAGCCCGCGGAGTCGGCACTCGTTCCCTTCAACGGCCGCAACATTATCAACAGCGATCAGATTTTGAGCATGCCGGAAGTACCCAAGACGCTGATTGTTGTGGGCGGCGGTGTGATCGGCGTCGAGTACGCCTGCATGTTTGCTACGCTGGGCGTGCGCGTCACTTTGATTGAAAAGCGTCCGCGCTTGCTGGAATTTGCAGATTCCGAAATGGTGGAGGCGCTCTGCTATCACCTGCGCGACCGCCGCGTTACCTTGCGCCTCAACGAAGAGGTCGAGAGTGTTGAGGACACACCTGACAATGGCGTGGCTGCGGTGCTCAAAAGCAAGAAGAAAGTTTCTGGGGACGCGCTTCTGTACGCGGTCGGGCGCCAAGGCAACGTCAATGAATTAAATCTGGCCGCAGCGGGCCTGGAAGCGGACTCGCGCGGACGCATTGCTGTGGATGCGGATTACCGCACGAAACAGCCGCACATCTTCGCGGTCGGCGACGTAATCGGATTCCCGAGTCTTGGCTCCGTTTCCATGGAGCAAGGCCGCATTGCGGCAGCGAATGCGTTTGGGATTCCCATCCATTCCAATCGCGCAAATTATCCCTACGGCATTTATACGATTCCGGAGATTTCTTTTATTGGGAAAACCGAAGAGCAGCTTACGGAAGAAGGCGTCGCCTATGAAGTGGGCATCGCGTTTTTCCGCGAGATCGCGCGCGGGCAAATTCGCGGAGACACGACCGGCCGGCTAAAATTGATCTTTGCTCCCGACACCAAAGAGCTGCTTGGCGTGCACATCGTCGGAGAAGGAGCCTCAGAACTCCTGCACATCGGACAAGCAGTTTTTGCTTTCAAGGGAACCGTGGAATATTTCGCGGATGCAGTCTTCAACTATCCGACGCTGGCGGAATGCTACAAGGCCGCCGCGTTCAACGGCCTGAACAAGCTGAGGTAAATGGCAACAATGCCCAAATCCGTCGGCGTACTCGTCATGGAACACATCGCGGTCGGCCTGGTTGAGAACAACAAGCTGGCCGGCCCGCTCAATGTCTATCCGGAAAAAGGGACCTCGCTCGACGCGCTGCAATCCATGCCGGCGGAAAATATCGGCGACTGCATCCGGCAGCAAATCGATGCCGTCGCCAAGGGACAGAAGATTCATTCCATCGGGCTCGGATTTCCAGGAGTGATTCGCGACGGAATCATTGAGGATTCTCCCAACCTGCATCAGGTGAAGGGCTTCAATTTGCAGGCCGCGCTTTCGGCGCGAGGCTTGTCGGCTCCGGTGCGCGTCTTCAATGACGCGGATGCCATGGCCGCCGGCGTTGCCGCCACGCGAGACAAGCTGGAAAAACTTATCCGCGTTTGGACACTCGGCAACGGCGTGGGCTTTGGCCGGTATCCTTGGAGCGAGGGCGTGTGGGAAGGCGGGCACTCGGTCGTGACGCTCGATCCCAAAGAGAGTCTATGCGGATGCGGCGGACGCGGACACCTGGAGGGAATCCTGGGCCACCGCTCGATGCGTTTGCGATTTCTGGATCTCGAACCGGAAGAAGTCTTTGACAACGCCCGCGCGGGGGACACTCGCTGTTCGGAATTCGTGACCCTCTGCCATCGCGCGCTGGCCGCCGCAACGGCTACCAGCATACACATGGATGGTCCCGGGCAGTTTTACATCACCGGGCGCAATGCGAAATTTATCGACATCGGGCTGCTGGATCGCTTCGTGCACGAGATGGTGAAAATGAGCCCGCTGCAAGGCAGCCGCTTCGAGGTCGTATCCACCAGCGACGAAGTCGGCATCATCGGCGCCGCTCTCAATGCAGAGCGCGCGGCCTCCGTGTCCTCCTAGGACACTCTTCTGATTTGCGCATAATTCCTGCCTAACCAAGATTACGTCAATTTTTTCAGGAGTTGATCGAGCCGCGCACGGTCTGGGTAGCCCATGTCGATGAACGCAACAGCCATGCCTTGCGCAGCTTTGATGTTTTTGACGATGGCTCGCGCGCGCACTTCGCCGCTGGGCACATCAAATACAATCTTCACTATGGTACCGACCGGAGCAGGATCCGAAGTCGTGATAAATAATCCACCCAATCCCAGTGTCGCGATCCGGGATACGTAACGCCCGCCACTGTGCTGCCAGGCGACTAGCATGCCCTTTGGCAGTTCAACACGCGCGAACCTGCGTTTCACCGGATGCGAAACTTGTGTCATACGGTAACCCGTTTCCTAGGCTGGGATGCTTTCATTGTGGTCGCGACAAGGAATGCTGACAATATATTGTAGAGAACGGTTCGTCGTAGTCGGCAACGTCGCAGTTTCAGGTATGCAGACATCCCGATGGACGACACCAGAAATTCGTTGCGGAGGGCAATAAACTGATCGACCTTCGTAGCGCGCAGAGCTGGTACGTAGCTGGCCGGGAGAGCAACACTCAGCATAACGCACGGCGCCTTGAAGCTCCCAAGACCCTGCAATCCGCGGAAAGCCATGCGATACTCTTGGCGAAAAACAACATCTTGCAGAAAGAGAGCGCAGCGGAATGTACATTCATACTTTCTTGTTTCAGTGGCAGCCGAGCGTTA
>WNFS01003251.1_pt1 | contig 12294 bp, 11 predicted proteins | sample 5400141 | NCBI WGS metagenome assembly WNFS01 (sample SAMN13153358, study PRJNA577476) | soil metagenome | isolation source: 60 cm saprolite under Madrone tree | place: USA:California | collected 2016-06-14 | reverse complement strand
AAGTTTTGGGATAAAATATCGCAAGACACCCCTGTCAAGATGATGGAGCCGATCACTGTCCTCGACAGAAGGGTACTTGTGATTGCGGCGGCACAAACTCATGGCGCCAGTAGATCAGCTGTTGGAGTGGCTTAAGTCTCTAAATATTGACACTGCTAAGAACGTTACCCAGCCCGATGGCAAACGGGTGATAACTTTCACGGCGCAACTCCCCTTTCCCTCCACACGAAGAGTCTGGTACTCGCTCGTCCTCACGAAGGACCAGAAGCACGTCGCCGACAAAGAGATTGAGGCATTGCTGCGGCACTGCTGGCACGCCGAGCAGGAGATACCTAAATTCCCGACAGCGGCAAAGGCAGCTGGTGTACCTGCGAAGAACGGTCCCACCAAAGCTGCCATGAACACGGTGAAGAAAGAGCGCAATTGAGGAGGAAGTCAGCGCATGGCAAAGTTCGGATTGTTTCAGGCTGGTGGAACAAAGCCGCTCAATGAGTACGATGGCGACTACATGCAGCAGGACAAGGAATTCGTTCACATTAAGAAGCGCAGTGGCGACCGTGCCATGGCTGACGAACAGACTGCTGCGATCAAGCTAGCGGACGGTCAGAGCGTCAAGAAGATCAGCGAATAAATCTTTCACTGACTTTTGCACTAACGACACCAAAACACCCCTCAAATCACCACAACTCACCACTGATAAGTCACTGAAAAGTCAGCGTGTCAGTGTGTCAAATCACTCTTAACAGTGTGGTGTCCTACCGGTTGGACCACGCCCCAGCGGCAGTTCGGCGATCTACGCCCGAACAAACTAGGTGGGCTCCGCCGCATCAGGCCCGGCAGAGGGTTTTTCTAAGATAGCACGACCGGGCTGGACTTCCCCAACCCAACTGGACACAAAAAACCTATCCTTACTCCTACATTGCGCATCCATAGATAGGGCGACATGGCTCTTGTTTGGTACGCGGGAGGTGGACCTGCGAGCTTCTATTTGAAAAATTTGAACCCGCGGTATCATCTGCCACAGGTGAATTCGGTACAGAATTAGAAGTGAATTTGTTGAACGGTTGCATTCGCGAAAGTTTTGTTGGAAACTAGCCCGTCAATTACGGCTCGGGCTTGCAATTCCCGGTCAGGACAAGGTGGACGCGAGGTGCCTCTCCTTTTCGTTGCGCTCACCGCAAAAGTGAAAAATTGACATGGCCCAGATTTTTCACCGCAGCACGAACTTCATCTCAAGGTTCAGTGTCTTTTTTGGCGCGCTGCTCGCGGCGTTGGCCCTCGGCGGCGTGATGGGTCTCGCCCGCGCTCCCTATTTGACGAACCAGAACGTGACGCGCGAGCAACCCATCCAGTTCAGCCACAAGCATCACGTCGGAGACGACGGCATCGATTGCCGTTACTGTCATACCTCCGTGGAAAGCTCCGCCACCGCCGGCATTCCTCCCACCAAGACGTGCATGAATTGTCATTCCGTGCTGTTCAGCAACGCCGGTTACTTGGAACCCGTGCGCGAGAGTTATCGCACGGATAAATCCATCGAATGGGTGCGCGTGCATCGTCTGGCCGACTATGTCTATTTCAACCACAGCATTCACATCAACAAAGGCGTCGGCTGCTCCTCGTGTCACGGCCAAGTCAACCAGATGCCGCTGGTGTTTCAAGCCTCACCGCTGCTGATGAAGTGGTGCCTGGATTGCCATCGCAACCCGGAGGCGGCTTTGCGCCCGCACGATCAGGTTTTCAACATGGACTGGAAGGCTCCAGCAGACCAGGCGGAAGTCGGGAAGCAGTTGGCGGCTGAGTATAAGATTCAAAGCGTTGCGCAGCTTCAGAGCTGCTCCACTTGTCATCGATAACGGACGGTATGAGCGATAACGACATCGACGGTTCTTTGCCTCTGCACGAAACGCACGCGCAGGATTCGCACGAAGCCGAGCAGCCCGAGGATTTGACGCTGCGCGAGCGCTCTCTGGATTTGGCGGCAGTGCGCGCTAAGCTGCAATCCAAAAGCGGGAAGCAATATTGGCGCACCATCGAAGAGCTCGCAGAGGATCCGCATTTTGAGGATTTGCTGCACCGCGAATTTCCCCGCCAGGCTTCGGAATGGGACGAAGCTGTTGACCGTCGTGATTTCCTCAAGTTGATGGCGGCTTCCCTGGCCTTTGCCGGACTAACCGGCTGCAAGGCCAATGAACAGACCCACATCGTGCCGTATGTAAAACAACCTGACGGCATGGTTTTGGGCAAGCCGCTGTTCTTCGCCACGGCCATGCCTTTCGGCGCCGACGCCATCGGCCTCCTAGTGGAAAGCCACGAAGGGCGCCCCACGAAAATCGAAGGCAATCCTGATCACCCGGCCAGCCTGGGTGGGACTGATGTGTTCACGCAAGCTTCGGTTTTGAATCTGTACGATCCGGATCGCGCGCAGACCGTGACTTTAGCGGGTGAGATTCGCACTTGGTCCGCGTTCCTGGATGCGGCGCAAGCCATGGCCGCGGAAATCAAGGCCGTGAACGGCGCCGGCTTTCGCATTCTGACCGGAACGATTGTGTCGCCAAGCATCGCCGAGCAGTTGCAATACCTGCTGAAGCTTTATCCGCAGGCGAAATGGCATCAGTGGGAGCCCGCCGGAAGCGACGGCGCGCGCGAGGGCGCCAAGCTGGCATTCGGCCGTTACGTCAGCACCGTGTACCGGCCGGAAAAAGCGGACGTAATCCTCTCCCTGGACTCCGATTTCCTCGCCAGCGGACCTGGGCACATCCGCTACATGAAAGAGTTTTATCGCCGCCGCAAGCTCGACGAGTTTGGCGAAGGCGATCGCGCCGGCAGCGAGATGAATCGCCTCTATGTCGTTGAGCCGACGCCCTCGGTAACCGGCTCCAGCGCCGACCATCGCCTCCCTCTCAGTTTTCTTGACGTCCAGCAGTTCGCCCGTGCTCTGGCCGCCAAGCTGGGCCTGGGCGGCAGCGGGATCCTCTCAGCGGCGGCGGAAAAGTGGCTCGACGTCGTTGTAAAGGATCTGCAGAAAAATCAGCGCCGCTCTCTGGTGGTCGCGGGCGAACAGCAGCCCGCTGAAGTGCACGCGCTGGCTCACGCCATCAACGCCGCGCTCGGCAACGTCGGCAACGCGCTCTACTATACCGAACCGGTGGAAGCCAGCCCGGTCAACAATCTCGAATCGCTGCGCGAGCTCTGCGCCGACATGGATGCGGGCAAGGTGAGCACGCTGCTGATCCTCAGCAGCAATCCCGTGTACGACGCGCCCCACGATTTCGATTTCACGTCCAAGCTGCGCAAAGTCGCGCACACCACGCACCTGAGCTCGCACTTTGATGAGACCTCGGACTATTGCCAGTGGCACGTGGCGGAATCGCATTACCTGGAAACCTGGGGCGACGCGCGTTGCTTCGACGGCACCGTCAGCGTCATCCAGCCGTTGATTGCTCCGCTCTACCACACACATTCCGCGTACGAAGTGCTTGCCGCGTTCAGCGACAAACCCGGTGTGAGCGCGTACGACGCGGTACGCAATCGCCTGAAAGCCGCAAATCCCGGCGGCGATTTCGAAAAATTCTGGCGCAAGTCTTTGAATGACGGCGCGGTGGCGAACACGGCCTATCCGCCCTTGAGTGTCACGGCCAAGTTCAACGCCGCCAGCTTGCCTCCGATCCCGCCTCCCAATCCGGGCGAGCTCGAGTTTCTCTTCCGCCCTGACCCGACCATTCACGACGGGCGCTTCGCCAACAACGGCTGGTTGCAGGAATTGCCGAAGCCGGTTACCAAGCTGGTCTGGGATAATGCCGCACTCTTCGGTCCCAATACTTCCTGGAATCTTGGCGTGACGCACTTCGTCGTCGCGCGCGGCGGTGAGCACGGCCAAATCGCGGCCACTGTCGTCGACATCGCGCTCTCCAACAGCAAAGTGACCGCCGCCGGCTGGATCGTGCCCGGACAGGCCGAGGGCGTTGTGGTCCTTCCGCTCGGTTACGGCCGCGCAAAAGCCGGATACACCGGCACGAACAAAGGTTTCAATGCCTATGTGGTGCGCACCTCCAATGCGCTTTGGCGCGCTACCGCCGGTGCGGAGTCGGTCAAGAAAACCGGCGAAGAATATTCGCTGGGCTGCACGCAATATCACTTCAATATGGAAGGCCGCAAGATTCTCAGCACCGGCACGCTCGAGGAATACAAGAAGAATCCCGGCTTCGCCCACGAAGGCGACGAAACTCCCCCCAAGGCGCTTTCTCTATACCCGGAATTCAAATATCCCGGCAACGCCTGGGGTATGGCCATCGATCTCAATAGCTGCAATGGCTGCAATGCCTGCGTCGTGGCCTGCGTCGCGGAAAATAACATCCCCGTGGTCGGGAAGGATCAGGTCCTGCGCGGCCGCGAAATGCATTGGATTCGCATCGACCGCTATTACAACGCGAAGACCAGCACAAACGATCCGCGCACAAACGAGCACGATGCGCTCGCGAATCCCGAAGTGTTCTTCCAGCCGGTTACTTGCATGCAGTGCGAGAACGCGCCTTGCGAACAGGTCTGCCCAGTCGCCGCCACGGTGCACAGCGCGGAAGGCCTGAACGACATGGTCTACAACCGCTGCATCGGCACCCGCTACTGCTCCAACAACTGCCCGTACAAGGTGCGCCGCTTCAATTTCCTGCGCTTCCAGGATTGGGAAACGCCGCAGTTCAAGCTCATGCGCAATCCGGAAGTCACCGTGCGCAGCCGCGGCGTGATGGAAAAGTGCACCTATTGCGTGCAGCGCATCAGCAACGCGCGCATCGAAGCGGAAAAGCAAAATCGTCCCATTCGCGATGGCGAAATTGTTACCGCCTGCCAGGCCTCTTGTCCGGCCGATGCCATCGTGTTCGGCAACATCAATGACCCCAACAGCCGCGTCGCCAAGCTAAAAGCCCAGCAGCGCAATTACAGCGTTCTCGGCGAGCTGAACACCCGGCCGCGCACCACCTATCTGGCCGCCGTGCGCAACCCCAATCCTGAAATGGAGACGGCATGAGCGCTGGCCAGCCGCCAATCGATTCTCCTCAGATTCGCCGCCTCTCTCCGGTGCTTGGGCCGGGGCATACCTTCACTTCGGTCACTGACAAGATTAGTTCGATCGTTCTCACGCGGCCTACATCTCTCGGCTGGGTGGTCGGATTCACCATTACATTCGGCATGGTGATGATGCTCACCGTCGCCCTCGCTTGGCTAATCATCAAGGGCGTCGGAATCTGGGGCATCAACATTCCCGTCGGCTGGGGCTTTGCCATCGTCAACTTCGTTTGGTGGATTGGTATTGGCCACGCCGGCACTTTGATTTCGGCGATTCTATTTTTGCTGAACCAGAAATGGCGCACCTCCATCAACCGCTTCGCGGAAGCGATGACCCTCTTTGCCGTGGCCTGCGCCGGCATTTTCCCGCTCCTCCACACTGGCCGCCCGTGGATGAGCTATTACATGTTCCCGTATCCGAGCACCATGGGTTTGTGGCCGCAATTTCGCAGCCCGCTTATCTGGGACGTTTTCGCCGTCTCCACCTACGGCACGGTTTCCCTGCTTTTCTGGTTTGTGGGCCTGATACCCGACCTAGCCACACTCCGCGACCGCGCGCTGACCAAGCCCAAGCAGATCATTTACGGAATGCTCGCTATGGGCTGGCGCGGCTCCGCACGCCACTGGCACCGCTACCAATCCGCGTATTTGCTTCTGGCTGGCCTCGCGACGCCGCTCGTCCTCTCGGTGCACACCGTAGTGAGCTTCGACTTTGCCACTGCTATCGTTCCTGGATGGCACACCACGATTTTCCCGCCCTACTTCGTCGCCGGCGCCATCTATTCCGGTTTTGCCATGGTCCTGACCATCGCGATTCCGTTGCGCAAGGCCTATGGCTTGGAAGACTTCATCACCATGCGCCACCTCGAGAACATGGCTATGGTGATGCTCGCCACCGGCCTCATCGTCGCCTACGGCTATTTCTTCGAATACTTCATGTCCATTTACAGCGGCAATAAATTCGACCTTTACCTGACGCAGATGCGTTTCCACGGCCCCTACAGCCACTTCTATTACGCGCTGATTCTCTGCAACATTCTGACGCCGCAATTGCTGTGGTTCCACAAGGCTCGCACCAACATCCCGCTGCTCTTCGTGATGTCGCTGGTCGTCAACCTCGGCATGTGGCTGGAGCGCTTCGTGATCGTGGTCATCAGCCTGACTCGCGATTTCATGCCTTCCGCGTGGGGCCGCTACTCCGCGACGGTTTGGGATTACGCCACGTTCGCCGGAACAATCGGCCTTTTCGTCATGTTGCTGTTCCTCTTTGTGCGCGTCATGCCCGCAATTTCGATCGCCGAGATGCGCGAACTGGTCGCTGAGACCTCCGAGGATCACGAGTGATGGAACATCGCTCCCATATTTACGGGGTTGTGGCCGAGTTCAAGACCGAGCGCGAGCTTGTCCACGCTGTGGAGAAAACTCGCGAGGCCGGCTATCGCCGCATCGAGGCGTATACGCCTTTTCCAGTTGAGGGCCTCTCCGAAGCGCTCGCTCTGAAGCGCAACAACGTGCCCCTCATCACCTTGATCGGCGGCTTGACCGGCGGTTTTGGTGGCTTTTTCTTTCAATATTGGGTAAGCGTCATCGCTTATCCGCTCAACATTGGCGGACGCCCGCTGAACAGCTGGCCCGCCTTCATTCCCGTCACCTTTGAACTCACCGTGCTCGGCGCCGCGCTCTCCGCCGTATTTGGCATGCTGGCGTTGAATGGGCTCCCCCGCCCGCATCATCCGCTCTTCAATGTGCACCGTTTCGTCAAGCACGCCACCTCCGATCGCTTCTTCCTGTGCATCGAGGCGCGCGACTCGAAGTTCCACCTTAAGGACTCCGCCCGCTTTTTGCAGGGACTCAACGCCTCGCACATCAACGAGGTGGAAGATGATTAGGACCTCGGGAACGAAGTCGAATGCGCGGCGTTTCGCGATGGCTTGTGTGGCAGCCTCGTTTATCTTGTTCGCTGGATGCAGTCTTAAGCAGGATATGGCGCAGCAGCCCAAAAATCGCCCCCTTTCGCCTTCCGATTTCTTCACCGATGGCCGCTCCGCTCGCCCGTTAGTGGAAAATACCGTCGCGCGCGGCTCGGTGCTTGAGGACGAATTAGCTGTGTCCAAGGACTCCAACGTCTTCCCGCTGCCCCTCAACCTGGAGCTGCTCGAACGCGGCGAAGATCGTTACAAGATTTTCTGCACGCCGTGCCACGGCTTGCAGGGCGACGGCAACGGCATGGTGGCTATGCGCGGCATGAAGCACCCGCCCTCTTATCACCAGGATCGTTTACGCCAGGTGCCCAACGGCTACGTCTACGACGTCATTACCAACGGCTTCGGCGCCATGCTCGGCTATTCCGCGCAGTTGGCCCCTCGCGATCGCTGGGCCATCGTGGCTTACGTGCGCGCACTGCAGTTGAGCCGCAACGCCAGGATTTCGGATCTGCCGCCGGACGTGCGTGAAAAAGTTTTGCATCCGCCGGCGGAGAAAAAACCGGAGACGCACGGCGAAAGCGCGCCCGGAGGAAAGACGGAATGACCGAGCAGGATTACAGAGCGCCCGAGAGCATCGACCGCATCCGCCAGCGTGCGCTCATCGCCGGCATGGTCGGCCTGGTGATTTGTATCATCGGCATCCTCAAAGCTCCGGACCGCTTTTTCCCCTCTTATCTCCTCGCCTTCATGTTTGTTTTGGGCCTTTCGCTGGGCTCTCTAGGCCTCCTGATGCTGCAACATCTCACCGGCGGCAATTGGGGCATCATCATTCGCCGCCCCCTGGAGTCCGCCACGCGAGCCCTGGCGCTTGTCGCCGTGCTTTTCGTGCCCATCTTCTTTGGCATGAGGTACCTCTACGCCGCCTGGCTCAACGCGCCTCCTTCGGGCGAAGGCGCTCTCTCCGAATTCCAGCGCTCTTACCTGACGCTCAACGGCTTCCGCGTCCGCGCCATCCTGTACTTCGTCGTCTGGCTCATCCTGGTGTTCATTTTCAATCGTTGGTCCAGGGAGCAGGACGTGAATCGCGAAGATCGTGGTCTTCGCCGGCGTCTCAAAATGCTTGCCGGACCCGGCATTATCCTCTACGTGTTCGTCATGAGTTTCGCGGCCATCGACTGGGTCATGTCCATCTCTCCGCACTGGGCATCCACAATTTACGGATTTTTGTTTGTCGCTGGCCAGCTCATTTCTTCCATGTCGTTGATGATCGCCGTGGTCGTGTTGCTGGCGCGCACTGGCCCGCTCTCCGGCGTTCTTCAGCCCCGCCACATTCACGATCTCGGCAAACTGCTGCTCGCTTTCGTGATGCTCTGGGCTTATTTCAGCTTCTCCCAACTCCTCATCATTTGGTCCGGCAATCAGCCGGAGGAAATCACCTTCTACTACTCGCGTTTGCACAGCCAATGGGGCGTCGTCGCCGTCATTGTCGTTATTTTTCACTTCTTCGTGCCCTTCTTCCTGCTGCTCTCGCGCGACCTCAAACGCAACACCAATCTTTTACCCAAGGTCGCTCTTTGGCTCATTTTCATGCGCCTCGTGGATCTTTTCTGGATGACGCGCCCGGAATTTACGCCCCACGCGTGGCCGAACGTGTGGGATTTGGCGGCGCTGCTGGCCCTTGGAGGACTGTGGTTCTTCGTCTTTGCTGGGCAGCTAAAGCAACTCCCGCTTCTCCCCCTGGGCGACCCAAAACTTGCGGAGGCTATCGAGCATCATGAGCACTGAGTCGCATAACTCGGCTCACAGCGCCGGCGGGCTCCCGGAGAACGATACCGTCGCGTTTGAAAGTCGCGACGTCAAGGCCCGCACGATTTATCTCTATCTGGCGGTGCTAGCGGCCGCAGTCATTCTCTCCTATGTTGTGTGTGTATTCGTTCTTCGCGTCACCACCAGACTCGCCGCGGAATTCGATACGCCGCCTCCGCCGGTGCGCCAGGAAATGGGCAACGACTACCTGACCTTGCCGCCGGAGCCTCGCTTGCAAGGTGTTCCCGGCCACGGCACCGATCCCCAATATGATTTGCGTGAAAAAATGCGGGAAGATGCGGAAGCCGATGAAAAAGCAGGCTGGATCGACCAAAATAGCGGCGTCGCCCGGATTCCCGTGGATGATGCCATGAAGATTATCGCTGAGAAGGGTTTGCCGGTTGCGTCTACGCCCCCGGCGGAAAAGAAGAAAAAATAGGTCATGAACTACATTCGTTCCATCACCGGAATCGTCGCGCTGCTTGCACTTTCTGTCGTCGCAGGCGCGCAAACTATTCCCGATAACGTCGGCAAATCGTCCTCCGGCCTGCCTGCGCAGCTCCAGAACGTCGGCTTCGCGCCCCAGCTCAACGCGCAACTGCCCCTCGATTTGAATTTCCGCGACGAATCTGGCCGCGATGTGCCATTGCGCGAATATTTCGGCCGCAAGCCCGTGGTGCTCGCGCTCGTCTATTACGGCTGTCCCATGCTCTGCAACCAGGTTGAGATGGGCGTTGTCGGCTCATTGAAGATGCTCTCGTTCAATGCCGGACGCGATTACGAAGTCATTTTTGTCAGCTTTGACACGCGCGAAACTCCGGATATGGCCGCAAAGAAAAAAGTAGCGGCCGTGTCACGCTACGCCCGTCCCGAGACTGCCTCCGGCTGGCATTTTCTCACCGGAAAAGAGGAGGCGGTTCGCGCGCTGGCCTCCGCTGCCAATTTTCGCTATTCCTTCGACGAACAGCACAACCTCTTCGCCCACGCCAGCGGCATCATGCTGCTCACTCCCGATGGCCGCATCTCGCGCTATTTCTACGGTGTCGAGTACCCTTCCCGCGATGTGCGTCTCGGCTTGGTCGACGCTTCCGCTGGAAAAATCGGAACGCCCATCGACCATCTGCTGCTTTATTGCTTTCAATATAATCCGGAGACCGCCCGCTACAGCGCCACCGTTCTCAGAATCGTTCGCTTGGGTGGAATTCTGACTATCTTAACCATCGTCGCGGGAATCTTGATTTTCCGCCGCAGAGACGTTCGCGCGGCGTCGGCTACTTCGCGTCCACCGCTCCACGGTGGCTCGAAACAAGGAGCACACTAAGACCGTGCAGTCGGATTCGCCATTGTATCCGGATCAAGCCTCGAACTTCGCGCCAAATGTCGACGCGCTGATGATATACATCACCGCCATTTGCGCTTTTTTCGCCGTGGCCATCACTGCGGCCGTCATCTATTTCTTCTTTAAGTACCGCCGCAAAGACCCCAGCGATGTGGGAGTTCCGATTCACGGAGATATGCGGCTGGAGACCGCCTGGATCGCGGTCCCGCTGCTCCTGGCTCTAACCATGTTCGGCTGGGGCGCGGTTGTTTATGTGGATTATCGCCGCCTGCCCATGGACACCCTCGATATCTACGTCATCGGAAAGCAGTGGATGTGGAAGGTCCAGCAGCCCACCGGTTTGCGCGAAATCAATGAACTGCACGTTCCCGTCGGCCGCAACGTCAAGCTTATCCTTGCCAGTGAAGACGTTATTCACGATTTTTCTGTCCCCGCCTTTCGCGTCAAGATGGATGTTGTCCCCGGCCACTACAACACCATGTGGTTCCGCCCCACCAAGCCCGGCCGCTATCACTTCTTCTGCCAACAGTATTGCGGCACAAATCATGCGCTCATGGGCGGATGGGTAACCGTCATGGAGCCTATGGACTATGCCGCTTGGCTTTCTGGCTCGTCCGACGCCACCGCCAATCCGGCTGTCGCCGGCGAGAAGCTCTTTGCCGATAAGGCGTGTACCACTTGCCATCTGCCCGACGGCAGCGGCCGCGCGCCATCTCTGAACGGCGTTTATGGTGCCCAGGTTCTCTTGGCCGACGGTTCCACCGTTACTGCCGACGACGCATACATCCGCGAGTCCATTCTCAACCCGCAAGCCAAAATCGTGGCCGGCTACCAGCCCTTAATGCCCAGTTTCCAGGGACAATTGACCGAGGAGCAGCTTATCGATCTGACCACGTATATCAAGTCGCTGCAGTCGCAACCGGTGCCCGTCAAAGGCGCCGGAATTGCGCCGGCCACAGGGAAGAAATAAGTTATGGGCGCCACACCTTCAACCGGCAACCAAATGCCGCGCGAGCATTATCTCAACGCCACCTACGGCATTCGTTCGTGGCTTCTAACCACCGACCACAAGCGCATCGCCATGCTCTATCTCGTTTCAGTCACCTTCTTCTTCTTCATAGGTGGCGCGTTCGCCACCATGATCCGTATTCACCTGCTTACCCCTCAGGGCCTGCTCGTCACGCCGGAAACCTACAACAAGCTCTTCACCATGCACGGCGTGGCCATGATTTTCTTTTTCTTGATCCCTTCCATTCCCGCCGTCCTGGGCAATTTCCTCCTGCCCATCATGATTGGCGCGAAGGATCTGGCCTTCCCCAAAATCAATCTCCTGAGTTGGTACATTTACCTCATCGGCGGCAGCTTCGTCCTCTACTCCTTCTCCACCGGCGGCCTCGATACTGGCTGGACCTTTTACACGCCGCTCAGCAGCGTCTATTCCAATTCCGCCGTCACTCCCGCGGTCCTGGGCATTTTCATCAACGGCTTCTCCACCATCCTCACTGGCTTGAACTTTATCGTCACCGTGCATACCATGCGCGCGCCCGGCATGACCTGGTTCCGCTTGCCCCTCTTTGTCTGGGCGCAATACGCCACCAGCATTATCTTCATCCTCGGCACTCCGGTGATTGCCATCACGCTATTGCTCGTCGGCCTGGAGCGCATGTTCCACCTCGGCTTCTTCAATCCCGCCCTCGGCGGCGATCCCATTCTCTTCCAGCACTTGTTTTGGTTTTATTCCCATCCGGCCGTTTACATCATGATTTTGCCCGCTATGGGTGTCGTCAGCGAAATCATCCCCACCTTCGCGCGCAAGCCCATTTTCGGCTACTCCTTTATCGCCGGCTCCAGTATCGCCATCGCCGTCATCGGCTTCTTTGTTTGGGCCCACCACATGTTCGTGACCGGCGAATCAACCTACGCCGCGCTCACATTTTCGCTGCTCAGCTACCTAGTTGCCATTCCTTCCGCAGTCAAGGTTTTCAACTGGACCTCCACGCTCTACAAAGGTTCCATCTCCTACGACACTCCTATGCTGTACGCTCTCGGCTTCATCGGGCTCTTCCTCATCGGCGGACTCACCGGCCTCTTCCTCGCCTGCCTGGGCTTGGACATTCACCTCCACGACACCTACTTCGTCGTCGCCCATTTCCACTACAT
>WNFS01004669.1_pt1 | contig 12299 bp, 14 predicted proteins | sample 5400141 | NCBI WGS metagenome assembly WNFS01 (sample SAMN13153358, study PRJNA577476) | soil metagenome | isolation source: 60 cm saprolite under Madrone tree | place: USA:California | collected 2016-06-14 | reverse complement strand
CCGACGCCGGATCGAATGCCTTGGCGTCATTGAATGCGGCTTCCTCGGTGAGATAGACGTTCTGCGCCAGGAATTCGCCCTTGAAGCGCTCGAGGTTGCCGCGGAGCGCCGCTTCGCCATAGGTGAATTCCCAATGGCCGGTCATCGCCTCGATGCCCAGCAGGTTTGCGGCCTCGACCATGTCGGCGCCCTGCAGGGTGTTGGCCTGTCCGGTGCCCTGCCACGAATCGCCGCCGTCGAGCAGCAGCGAGCGTTCGGGTCCTACATCGCTGCGCAGCCGGTCGATCAGCGTCTTCAGATGCGCAAAGCCGCCGAGCTTGCCAAAGCGTGCGGCGGATTTCTCGAAATCGATCGATGTGAAGGCGTAGGCGTCGGCGCTGTCGGGCCTTACACCAAACCGGTCGAGAAAGGCGCGGCCCACCAGATGCGGCGGCTTTCCCTGCATCGCGCCGATCCCGAGATTGACGCTCGGTTCGCGAAAGTAGGCCGGCTGCAGCTGCGCATGCGTGTCGGTGATGTGCAGGATGCGCGCATTGCCGAAGCGTTCGAGATCGTAAACGCCTGCGCTGTCGGCGCTGCGCGCTATCAGCGGCAATCCGCCCGAAAGCGCGGCAGCACCCGTGAATTTCAGAAAATCCCGGCGGCGCAAGGTCATGCGATGTCTCCGCGCCTTTTGCAAAAGCTCATTTTATCTCAAGTGCTTTCCAGGCTTCTTTTTCGCTGGTCGCCTGGTAGATCGAAGCTCTGGCCAGCGCTTCGGCTTCCTTTGACTGCGCCACGGCCTGGTCGAAGTCGCCGGCATCGGCCGCCTTTTTCGCGGCCGACAGAGCCGCCGCGGTCACGGTCCATTGATTGCGCAAGCTCCCTGCTTCCTTGTTGGCGGCCTCGGCCGCGGCGTAGGCGGTCTTGAAATCAGCTTCCGAGCTGGCGGCCAACGCCGAAGCTGCACCGCCTATCAGGAACAACGACGATAGCGATACGATCAATGCCCGCATGACTTTGCTTTTTCTTTCGAGCGTGATCTCCGCGCAAACGTGTTCCGCGTTTGTCGCGAGGGAAAACCGGTTCCCACCCATCGGGTCGTAGCCCGAGAACATGCTTTTCCGGATCTTGCTCATGGCCGCGCCCCAGGACCGGAAATCGGCAGTCCGTTGCTGACATAGGACAAATAATATTCGAGATCGCGGTATTCATCGGCCTGCGGATCGAGCGGCACGCCGCGGATCTGGCTGTTGCAGGTGGTGAAGCGCCGGCTGGTGGTGCCCATGCCGCTCCACTCGGAACGGTAGATCGGCATGGCATTCAAAATCCCGAGCGCCGGCGCCAGCACTTCGGCGCGAATCCGTTCGCCGGGTTCCTGCACATGGCAGGTCGCGCAGGAGAAATTGAGCTGACCGCGCCGCGTATAGAAATAGCGCTTGCCGTTCTGGTAGGCTTCCAGCGCGCGCGGATCGTCGGGGATCTTGATGTCGAACGGCTTGCCGCGCGAGGTGAACGCCATATAGGCGGTCAGCGCCGCCATCTCGTCCTTCACATAGGAGAACAGCGCCTCACCGTTGGCTTCGCGGCAACGGTTCAACGCCAGCTCGAGCGTAACGACCTTGCCTTCCTTCTCGTCGAAGGTGGGGTAGTTCTGGCGAACACCGATGCCCTGGTTGGGAAAGCAATCCGCATAGCTCTTGCCGTTCTTGAAGGGTTTTGTGAATATCTCCTTGCCCATGTCGAGCGAGAACTCATACGGCGGGAATTGCTCTTTCTCCTCCCATTGCCGGTGCATGTCCTCATTCATCGAATAGGGGCCGTTGACAAAATCCTCGAGCTTTAGCTGGGGAAATTTCTTAGTGAAATAATCCCTGAATGCCTTGGCCTCGGCGACAGGGTCGGGTTTATCGGCGGCGACGGCGGACGGCACGCCGCCAAACGCAAGCGCTGCCGACACAAGAGCGGCCGAGACAGCAACGGCCGCGGCAAATTGGATCGCAGGTCGCACGTTCACTTCTCCAGCCATAGCGTTTTCAAGCGAGGTGGGTACCGGTTCGCGTGAAGAAAACGCGTCAAAACAAAAAATCCGAGCTGTTACTGTATCTTCGCCGTGGTGGTATCGGTCGCGCCCTTGTTGTCGACCCAGCTGATTTTCAAATCGTCGCCTTTCTTGCCGCCCTTGAAACTGAACTTGACGTAGGGGTCCTTCGAGACCGCAGCACCCCAATCCGCGACGAATACGTTTTTGCCGTCATGTTCGAACGTCAGCTCCCGGATGAAATGCGGCGGGATGATCTCGCCCTTGGTGTCCTTGACAAAGCCGGAATCCATCGGATGCTGGATTAGGGCCTGGACTTCGGTGGTCTCGCCGCTCGAAGTTGCGCGCACGCGAATGGTCGATACCATCAGAATATCTCCTTGAATGCCGCCTCAGCCGCCGCAGCCGCCGACGGTAACTTTGACTTCCTTGGTCGCGCTGTAGAGCTTGCCGCCGGCTTCCACGATCGCGATCACATTGCTGGTTTTTGCCATCTTCAGACGGTTGGCCACGCTCGGCATGGTCCCGGCCGGAATTTTATAGGACGCCGCCAATGCGTTCGGATTTTCGCTCACCAGAAACGAGATCGAGGTGACCTCAGTGAGAGTGGTACTGACCGAAATCGGGACCACCGCGCCGTTCTCGGCGATTTCCGGCGCGTCGAGCTTGACCTTGTCGGAAGGCTCTGCGGTCTTGCCATAGAGCGACTTGATCGCGTCTGCTTCGCTCTTCGCTTTGAACGCGTCTTCCGGATATTTGTCGTTGGCCGCGGCGAAGGCCGCCGCCAGGCCGAACGGAACATTGCCGAGGCCGACCAGCGCGACCGTAGCCGCGCCTTGCAGGATCAGGCGCCGCGTGGCCGGAAAGCCGTCGTGAGGGGTAGTCATCTGGTAAGGTCTCCTGAGGGGCGCGCTCGCCATCATAATGTCTGGAGGAAATCCACCACCGCATTGATTTCCTGTTCGGTCAAAATGCGATTTCGTCCGAACGGAGGCATCACGGTTTGCGGGTTGCGCCTGGTTTCGTCGAAGAGGATGGCGACGAGATCGTTACGATCAGGATATTTGCTTTTGATATCCTTCAGCGCCGGCCCGATGGTACCGGGAAAATCGCCGCCCTTTATCTCGTGGCAGGTCAGGCAATTGCCCTTGCCGCGATCGAAGGCTAGTTTTTGTCCCTCGGCCGCGGCGGATTGGGCCTTGGCTGGGCTCAAGGGCGCGACCGCGCCGATCAGTAACGTCAACGCGAGCGCCTGCAACAGGGCGGGCTTCCTCGAAAAAGTGTTGGTCAAAGGCGCTCCCCGGCGGGGTTTATGTCGACAATCCCTGAGAATATAGGCGGTCACAAGCATAAACGCCATCGGTTGAAAACGCTGACGGCGGGATCGCGGAAGCAGCGCTAATGTCTTGCTCGCACACCCGAAAAAAGCCGAAGGTTCCGGAATCCCGCCAAATGCCAGTCGGATTCGCGGTTCGCGCGGAGGCGGCTTAAACTGGTTAACCTTGGGTCGCCAATGAAGTCCGGGAGAGCGTCATGGCTGAGCACGCGGTGGAATTCGGCAAGGATGGCCGCGCGGTCTCGCCCGACGGCCGTCTCGACGCGCCGGCATTTCACCGCAACCATCAGGCGATCTGGACGGTATTGCAGCAATTCCTTTCCGGGAAATCCGGCGACGTGGTCGAGGCCGGCAGCGGCACCGGCCAGCATGTAGTCGATTTCGCCCGCCACACCCCCGATATCACCTGGTGGCCGAGCGACCTCAACGAACAGCATCTGAAGAGCATTGCCGCCTGGCGCGCGCATGCGGGGTTGCCGAATGTCCGCCCGCCGCTGCGGATCGACCTCACCGATCCCCTGTGGTGTCCGGAGATGCACGACGGCACCGGCCCCGGCGAATTGCTCGCGGTGTTCTGCGCCAATGTGATCCACATCGCGCCGTGGCGCGTCGCCGAGGGTCTGTTCGCAGGCACCGGGCGTTACTTGCGGGCGGACGGGCGGCTGTTCCTCTACGGACCGTTCAAGCGCGACGGCAAGCACACCGCGGTCAGCAACGCCGTGTTCGATTCGAGTCTTCGCGAAGGCAATCCCGAATGGGGCGTGCGCGATATCGAGGCCCTGCAAGAACTGGCGGCGGCCGCCGGTCTGGCGCTGGTGGACATCGCCGAGATGCCCGCCAACAATCTGATTCTGGTTTTCGAGCGACCGAAAACGGCCTGAACGGGATGCATGGCGCACGCCCGTTTGCATCGGTTGATTGAGCGCAAACCTGGTTTCATAGTACCTGATATCAATAAGGCCGAGTGCATTCGGCCGCGCCTGGGTGGAAATAGCCGATGATCGATATGACCGCAGCGGATGAGATTTCCGGCGACGCCCGGGCGCGGTCCAATGTGATGCGCCTTGCGGCGGCACAAGCGCTGACCGGGGCAAACTCGGCCGTGATCTTTGCCACCGGCTCAATCGTTGGCGCGACCTTGGCGCCGTCGATCTCGCTCGCGACGGTGCCGCTGTCGATGTACGTGGTTGGACTCGCCGCCGGCACGCTGCCGACCGGCGCCATTTCGCGCGCCTATGGTCGCCGCGTCGCCTTCATCATCGGCACCGGTTGTGGCATGCTGACCGGCCTGCTCGGGGCATTCGCGATCCTGCGCGGATCGTTTGTGCTGTTTTGCTGCGCGACCTTCCTCGGCGGGCTTTATGGCGCGGTGTCGCAATCCTATCGTTTCGCCGCGGCCGACGGCGCCAGCGCGGAATTCCGTCCCAAGGCGGTGTCGTGGGTGATGGCCGGCGGCGTGTTCGCTGGAGTGCTCGGCCCGCAACTCGTGCAGTGGACGATGGATATCTGGCCGCCATACTTGTTCGCCTTCAGCTTCGTCATGCAGGCGCTGGTCGCGTTGATCGCGATGGCGGTGCTGGCCGGCGTCGATGCTCCAAAACCTGCGCCATCGGATCTTCACGGTGGCCGGCCGCTGCTTAAGATCGTGCGGCAGCCGCGATTCATCGCGGCCGCCTTTTGCGGCATCGTCTCCTACCCCATGATGAATCTGGTGATGACCTCCGCGCCGCTGGCGATGAAAATGTGCGGCCTGAGCGTGAGCGATTCGAATTTCGGCATTCAGTGGCATATCGTGGCGATGTACGGGCCGAGCTTCTTCACCGGCGCGCTAATCGCGCGCTTCGGGGCGCCCGTCATTGTCGCGCTCGGCCTGTCGCTCGAGGCCGCAGGCGCGATGATCGGGCTCTCCGGCATCACCGCCTTGCATTTCTGGGCCACGCTGATGGTGCTCGGGCTGGGGTGGAATTTCAGCTTTGTCGGCGCTTCCGCGCTGGTGCTGGAGACGCACCGGCCGCAGGAGCGCAACAAGGTGCAGGCCTTCAACGATTTTCTGGTGTTCGGGATGATGGCGGTGGGATCGTTCTCGTCGGGCCAGTTGCTGGCAAATTACGGCTGGTCGGCGGTCAATAGGGTGGTGTTTCCACCGGTGCTGCTGGGGCTCGCGGTGCTGGCGGTGACGTCGTTCGCAAGGCGGCGCGCCACGTCGCAGCAGGTTGCGGAATTTCCCGATCCGAGCATTTGATCTGATAAACTCGCAATAATTGGCTGAAACATTGGAGGTTCGATGCCGTCGCGCGCCCGTCTCGATGAATTCATCGCTGTTGTCGAAGCCGGCGATCATGCCGGCGCGATCGAGCGCTATTACACCGAAGACGCCAGCATGCAGGAGAACACCTTGCCGCCGCGCGTCGGCCGCGACGCGCTGGTGGCCCGCGAGCGCGGCGTCCTGGCGCAGATGTCGCACGTCTATTCCAGGGCGATGGCCTCGGTGGTCGAGGGCGATCATGTCGCCATTCACTGGATCTTCGAGCTGACCGATAAATCCGGCAAGGTGCGGCGGGTCGACGAGGTCGCGTTACAGGAATGGCGCGGCGACAGGATTTTTCGCGAGCGTTTTTTCTATGATCCGTCCGGGCCGAAGACGTGAGCGCGCCCGATTGACACTTCGACGGTGATCGAAGCGTTGCGGCTTCCAGCTTGCTAGCGTGGCCTCGAATTCCCCAAGCAAAGGCCTGCATGGACGCCTCCAATCATCTACGCCGCTGATGCGATGCTTGCTTTCGGCTGGGCCGGGACCAGTCTCGGGATTATTACCAACACGCTCGGCCTCTGGTTCGACAACAGACGCGGCATGGCGATCAGTCTTGCGCCGAACGGGGCAAGTTTTGGCGGCATCATCGGGGTTCCCCTGCTGGCGGCCGCGATCGGGAGTCTTGGATTTGCCGACGCCATGATCGCAGCGGCAATTGTCATGGTCGCGCTGATGATCCCCATCATTCTGATTTTCGTCGGACGGCCGCCGATCGGTTCGAGTGCGATCGCGGCGGTCAAAGCGGACGCGCTGTCGGCCACGCAGATCCGCAGCGCGGCATTTCGTGACGCGGCGTTCCTGACCGTAGCCGTTGCGTTCGCGCTGGTGCTGTTTGCGCAGGTCGGATTCATCGTCCACCTGATTTCGTTCCTCGATCCCGTGATCGGACGGGAGCGCGCCGCCATCGCGGTGGCGCTGTTGACCGCGATGGCGATGGCCGGGCGCGTGCTGTTCTCGACCGTGATCGACCGGCTCAATCAGCGGCTGGCGTCGGCGATCTCGTTTGTCAGTCAGGCCGTGGCGCTATCGATCATCATCAATTTGCGCAACGACGTCGTGCTGATCGGGTGTTGCGCGCTGTTCGGGTTTTCGGTCGGCAACCTGATTACGCTGCCGTCGCTGATCGTGCAGCGCGAATTCGACCCGCGCTCGTTCGGCGTGCTGATCAGCCTGATTACGGCGATCAACCAGGTGACCTATGCGTTCGGTCCGGGGATCGTCGGCTTGCTGCGCGATGCGTCCGGAAGTTATTCGCTGGCGTTTTACGGCTGCATCGGGCTTGAGCTGATCGCCGCCGTCCTGATCATGGCTCGCGGAGGAAAGGGAAAGACACCCTCTGAAGGTTAACCCGTCATTGCGAGGAGCGGCGCGACGAAGCAATCCAGTCCTTCCTCAAAGCCCTGGATTGCTTCGCTTCGCTCGCAATGACGATGACGGTCAAGCCTCCCGCTGGCGCAGCAAATCGTCGAGGTCGAGCCGGTGCGTGAACATCGCCAGCGATCCGTCCGATTTACGCGGCCATTGCTCCTTCGGCCGGTCCCAATACAGCTCGACGCCGTTTTCGTCGGGATCGCGCAAGTAGAGCGCCTCGCTGACGCCGTGATCGCTGGCGCCGTCGAGATGAATTCCCGCCTGCATCACGCGATGCAGTGCGTCCGCGAGCGCCGGCCGGGTCGGATAAAGGATCGCGGTGTGAAACAGCCCCGTCGTTCCCGGAGGCGGCGGATGGCCGCCTTTGCTTTCCCAGGTATTCAGGCCGATGTGGTGGTGATAGCCGCCGGCCGATATGAACGCCGCACCCGAACTCAGGCGCTGCGTCAGCTCAAACCCCAGCGCGCCGCAATAAAATCCAAGCGCGCGATCGAGATCGGCGACCTTGAGATGAACATGCCCGATCCGCGTTCCCGCGACGATGGGCGTTGAGTTTTCGGGCATGTTGCGTCTCCGACTTGCCTTCACCTCTCCTCGCTAGCGGGGAGAGGTCGGATTTTTAGCGTAGCTGAAAATCCGGGTGAGGGGGTACCGGCCTATCGTGAAGTCATCAATTCTCGGAGAGAGCTCACCCTCTCCCTCTCCCCGTAAAGAAACGGGGAGAAGGAGAGGACCGCCGCAATTCGTCTCACACAAGCTCCGACACGTCTCCCTCCGGCAGATCGAACTCAAACGTGTTCAGCGTCATCGATACCATGGTGTAATAGCCGCACAGGCCGATGATTTCGACCAGCCCACGCTCGCTGAGCACTTTTACGGCCTCGTCGTACAGGCCTTTGGAAACGCCATGGCCTTCGTGCAGCGATCTACTGACGTCGTAGATCATCTGGCCCTTGGGATCGTCGAACTTGGGCGTACGGCGGTCCCTGATGTCTTCGATGATTTTCGGATCCATGCCGCCGTTCAGCGCGAGCCGCTTATGGGCATACCATTCGTAATGCGAGGTCCAGTGCCGCGCGGTGACGAGGATCGCGATCTCGGACAATTTCGCCCGAAACAGCGTATCGAACCGCAGGAATCCGCCCAGACGCGTGGCGTGCCGCGCCATCTCCGGGCTGTTGAGCCAGGCCATCATCGGCGGCGGCGGCTTGCCGCGCTTGCCGGCGATCGATTCATCATAGGTTTGTTTCTGGTCCTCGCTCATTTCGCCAGGCGAAAGCAACTTCAGGCGCATGTCGGTTTCCTCTTGTTTTTCAATCGTTGCGGCTTTGCCGAATACACCGGATCGGGGGGTATGACCACATCCGTGGCCGCATGGCCCGCGCCAGAGATATATTGAATTCCGCGATGCGTTGGCTAAGGTCGATCCAACAGTTGAGGAAACGCCCATGGCCGACCTGGAAAATTTTCGCCGCGAAACCCGCGCCTGGCTGGAGGCCAATTGTCCGCCGGAGATGCGGCGGCCGATGACCTCGGACGAAGATACCTTCTGGGGCGGTCGCAACACGAAATTCTCCTCCGAGCCGCAGCGCATCTGGTTCGAGCGGATGCGCGACAAGGGATGGACCGTGCCGCATTGGCCAAAGGAATATGGCGGCGGGGGCCTCGATCCGGAGCAGGCCAAAATCGTCCGCCAGGAGATGGCGGCAATCAGCGCGCGCCAGCCGCTGGTCTCGTTCGGCATTTCCATGCTCGGGCCGGCACTACTGAAATACGGCACCGACGCGCAGAAGAAGGAACATCTGCCGAAGATATCAGCCGGACTCATTCGCTGGTGCCAGGGCTATTCCGAACCCAATGCCGGATCGGACCTCGCCTCGCTGCAGACTCGTGCCGAGAGCGACGGCGATGATTTTGTCATCAACGGCCAGAAGATCTGGACCTCCTACGCCAATTATGCGGACTGGATTTTCTGTCTGGTGCGGACCGACGCGGACGCCAAGAAGCATGACGGCATCAGTTTTATTTTGTTCGACATGGCCTCGAAGGGCGTCTCGACCAAGCCGATTCTCTTGATCTCCGGCCGCTCGCCGTTCTGCGAGACCTTCTTCGACAATGTGCGGGTGCCCAAATCCCACGTGGTCGGCGCCGTCAATCGTGGCTGGGATGTCGCGAAGTATTTGCTTCAGCACGAACGCGCGATGATTTCGGGCATGGGCGAGCGCGGCGTCGGCCGGCCGCTCGGCCAGGTCGCCGCCGATTCGGTTGGTATCGACGAGCAGGGCCGTCTGGAAGATCCGATGCTGCGCGGACAGATCGCCAGCTTCGAGATTGACGAGGCGGCGCTGGCCTGCGCCGCCGAGCGCGCGGTCGATCTGGCCAAGGCCGGTCAATCGCATCCGGCGTTTTCCTCGGCGATGAAATATTACGGCACCGAGTTGAACAAGCGCCGCTACGAGATCTTGATGTCGGCAGGCGGCATCGACGCGCTGGAATGGGAGAGCGAGCGCTCGAAAGGCGGCGCACGCCCGCGCGCCTGGCTGCGCACCAAGGCCAACTCGATCGAGGGCGGCACTTCCGAGGTGATGCTCGGCATCGTGGCCAAACGGATTCTGGATTTGCCGGGGGCTTAACGTACGCCTGTTTTCGTCATGGCCAGGCTTGTCCCGGCCATCCACGTCTTACTTTGTTGTCACACCAAGGAAGACGTGGATGCCCGGCACAGGCCGGGCATGACGAGGTTCATGTAAATTCGCGCCAATCGAGCAACGTAATCGGAACCCATCCATGGCACTCGTCCTCAACGAAGAACAGTCGATGCTGCGCGACAGCGCGCGCGGGCTCATCAGTGACAAGGCGCCGGTGTCGCATCTGCGGCAGCTGCGCGATGCGAAGGACGCGACGGGATTTTCCCGCGACCTGTGGCGGGCTTTTGCCGAGATGGGATTTTCCGGCTTGCTGGTGCCGGAAGATTTCGGCGGCAGCGGCCTCGGTTGCGTCGAGGCCGGCGTGGTGATGGAGGAGATCGGCCGCACCTTGATGCCGTCGCCGTTTCTTGGCACGGCCGTGCTGGCGGCTTCGGCCTTGTCGCGCGGCGGCAGCGCCGCGCAGAAATCCGAATATCTGCCGAAAATATCCGACGGCTCGCTGCTGGCGGCACTCGCCATCGACCGCGACGGGCTGACGCTGTTCCTGGTTGATCCCAAGACAAAAGGCGTCGAGACCGAGCGCACGGCGATGGTCGATGCGCACAACGCCGCCAGAATCCTGTTCGACAATGTCGAGGTCAACACCGACGGCGTGCTCGGCGAGGTCGATCAGGGCTATCGGCTATTGGAAGGCGTGCTCAATATCGGCCGAGGTGCCGTGGCCTCGGAAATGGTCGGCCTCGGCGAGGAAGTATTCGGCCGCACCGTCGGCTACCTCAAGGAGCGCAAGCAGTTCGGCAGACTGATCGGCGAATTCCAGGCGCTGCAGCACCGCGCCGCGCAGCTTTACATCGAGATCGAGATCACCCGCGCCGCGGTGCTGAAGGCGCTGCAGACGCTCGATGCGGATTTTGAGAATGCAGGCGCGGCGGTCGCGGTCGCAAAAGCGCGCGCGGGTTCGACCGCGACGCTGGCGGTGCAGGAGGGCGTGCAGATGCATGGCGGCATGGGCATGACCGACCAGTTCGACATCGGCTTCTTCATGAAGCGCGCCCGGGTCTGCCAGGAACTGTTCGGCGACAGCAATTTTCACGCCGATCAATTGGCGCGGATGAAGAGCTATTGAGGGCGGCGTCCGACAAAAAAATCGTCATCACCCGCGAAAGCGCGTGACCCAGTAATCGCCGGCGTCAGCGTTTACTGGATTGGATCGCCCGGTCAAGCCGGGCGATGACGGCATCAAATGCAGAAGCGCCCCGGCCTGAAAGCCGTCACCGGATCGGCGGCGCGTATTGGATGCCGCCGGCGCTCCAGAGTTGATTGAGTCCTCTGGGAATGCCGAGCTTGGATCCCGAGCCGACATTGCGCTCGTAGACTTCGCCGTAATTGCCGACTTGCCGGATGATGCGGACGGCCCAATCCTTGGTCAGGCCGAGCTCCTCGCCGTAGTTGCCTTCGGTTCCGACCAGCCGCATCACGTCGGGCTTCTTCGACTTCAGCGCCTCGTCGATGTTCTTGGAGGTAACGCCGAGTTCTTCGGCGTTGATCATCGCATACAGCGTCCACTTCACGATCAGCATCCAGTCATCGTCCCGCTGCCGCACCACGGGCGCCAGCGGTTCCTTTGAGATGATGTCCGGCAGGATGACGTGATCGCCGGGCTTGCCGAGGTTCAGCCGCAGCGCATAGAGCTGGGAGACGTCGGCGGTGAAGGTGTCGCATTGCCCGGAATCGTAGGCCTTGATGACCTCGTCCAGTTTTGCGAATTTCATCTCCTGGTATTTCATGTTGTTGGCGCGGAAATAGTCGGCGAGGTTGAGTTGCGTGGTGGTTTCCGCCTGCACGCACACCTTGCTGTCAGTGAGATCCAGCGCGGAATCGATCTTTCGCGCCCTCGGCACCATAAATCCTTCGCCGTCATAATAGGCCACCGCCGGGAAATACAGATCGTAGGAGGTCTCGCGCGACATGCTCCATGTCGAGTTGCGCGAGAGGATATCGACCTTGCGGTTCTGCAGTTCCTTGAAGCGCTCGTTGGCGTCGAGCGGGACGAATTTTGCCTTGCTCGGATCGTCGAAGATGGCAGCTGCGACGGCGCGGCAGAAATCGACGTCGAAGCCGGTCCAGTTGCCCTTGTCGTCGGGAATCGAGAAGCCGGGCAGGCCGGTATTGACGCCGCACAACACTTCACCGCGCCGGATGGTTCGTTTCAGGGTCCGCGTGTCATAGCGTTCATAGGTGATGGCAATAGCCGCGACCGCGACTGCGACCGCCAGCCCAATCAGCAGGCCGCCTCGGAATGTGCGCATGATTTGTCTCTCGCAATGATCGGGAAAATGGGTCGGCCGTAACAGCGGCGGGCGCGGCTACAATTCCGGCTTCTGCCGCACCACGACCTTGGTGCCGACCGGGACACGCTCATAGAGGTCGGTGACGTCGGCGTTGACCAGCCGGAAGCAGCCGGACGAGACGGCGGTGCCGATCGTGTCCGGTCGGTTGGTGCCGTGGATGCGATAGACCGTGGTGCCGAGATACATCGCGCGGGCGCCGAGCGGATTGCCCGGGCCGCCGGCCATGAAGCGCGGCAGATAGGGCTGGCGCGCGATCATCTCC
>WNFS01003248.1_pt1 | contig 12299 bp, 9 predicted proteins | sample 5400141 | NCBI WGS metagenome assembly WNFS01 (sample SAMN13153358, study PRJNA577476) | soil metagenome | isolation source: 60 cm saprolite under Madrone tree | place: USA:California | collected 2016-06-14 | reverse complement strand
GAGCATCTATGTAAAATCCTCCAACGGCCTGCAGGTTCCCCTCAGCGCCTTCACGCGTTTTGAGCCCGACGCCGCGGCTCTGGCGCTGAATCACCAGGGCCAGTTTCCCGTCGTTACCCTTTCGTTCAACCTGGCTCCCAATGCCGCGCTCGGTGACGCTGTCAACGCCATCAACCGCGTCAAGCAGGATCTCAACATGCCCCCCAGCATTCAGGGCACGTTTCAGGGCACCGCCGCTGCCTTTCTCAACTCACTTGCGAACGAGCCTATCCTCATCCTCGCGGCTGTGATCACCGTTTACATTGTTCTTGGCGTCTTGTACGAAAGCTACATTCATCCCATCACCATCATTTCGACGCTTCCATCCGCGGGTATCGGCGCCATTCTCGCTTTGCTCCTCTGCCGCACGGAATTCAGCGTCATCGCCCTCATCGGATTGATCCTCCTCATTGGCATCGTCAAAAAAAACGCCATCATGATGATCGACTTCGCTCTCGAGGCCGAGCGCAAAGAAGGCAAGGCCCCGCTCGAAGCTATCTATGAAGCCTGCCTCCTGCGCTTTCGGCCCATCATGATGACCACCATGGCAGCGTTGCTCGGCGGTTTGCCGCTCGCGCTCGGCACTGGCGTCGGTTCAGAATTGCGGCGTCCCCTGGGCATCACCATCGTCGGCGGCCTCATCCTCAGCCAGTTGCTCACGCTCTACACTACACCGGTGGTTTATCTTGCGTTTGACTGGCTGGCGCACCGCTTCGCGTTCCACGTTGGCAACCCCGTCGAGGAACCTGCGCACGGATCCGTGCCTGGAGATTGATCCGTGAATTTCTCTTCCAACTTTTCGGCGCCTTTCATCCGGCGGCCCGTGGCCACGTCGCTGATCACTTTCGCCATCTTCCTCTCGGGTGCTGTCGCCTTCCGGTTCTTGCCCGTTGCGCCACTCCCGCAAGTCGATTTTCCCACCATCTCCGTCGGCGCCAGCCTGCCCGGCGCAAGCCCGGAGACCATGGCTTCCGCTGTCGCCACTCCCCTCGAGCGCCAGTTCGGCCGCATTGCCGGCGTCACCCAGATGACTTCTTCCAGCGGCCTCGGTTCCACCAGCATCACTCTTCAGTTCGATCTCAATCGCGATATCAACGCCGCCGCTCGCGACGTCCAGGCCTCCATCAACGCCGCTCGCAGCCAGCTTCCCGCCGATCTTCCCGGCCAGCCCACCTATCGCAAGGTCAATCCCGCGGATGCTCCCATCTTGTTGCTGGCCCTGACCTCAGAAAATATTCCCCCTGCGGAGATTTACGACGCGGCCGATTCCATCCTCGCGCAGAAGCTCGCGCAGGTTGATGGCGTCGGCCAGGTATTTACGTGGGGCAGCGCCCGCCCTGCCGTACGCGTCGAAGTAAACCCTGATCAGCTCAACAGCTACGGAATCAGTTTGGAAACGGTTCGCAAGTCGCTCCAGGGGGCCAACGCAGACCTTGCCAAGGGCGCTCTCTCTGATCCCAGGCAAACGTGGGCCGTCTCCGATACCGACCAGCTTTTCAAAGCTTACGAATATCAGCCTCTCATCGTCGCTGGGCACGTGGGCGCTCCCGTACGTCTGCGGGATGTTTCCGAAGTGATCGATTCAGTTGAGGACATCCGCACTCTCGGCCTCTCCGGCGGGAAGCGCGCGGTTCTCCTCGCCATCTTCCGCCAGCCCGGCGCCAACATGATCGAGACGGTGGACCGCATCACCGCCCTCCTTCCACTGCTCCGCGCTTCCATTTCTCCTTCGCTCCATTTGAGCGTCGCCGTTGACCGCACCACCACGATTCGCGCCTCGGTCCATGACGTGGAAGTCGCGCTCATCATTTCCATCATCCTTGTGATTTTCGTGGTCTTCGCATTCCTCCGGAATGTTTGGGCCACCATTATCCCCAGTGTCGCCGTCCCGCTTTCCCTCATCGGCACTTTCGGCGTGATGTATCTGTGTCACTACAGCCTGGACAATCTCTCTCTCATGGCTCTCACCATCTGTACGGGCTTCGTTGTTGACGACGCCATCGTCGTCATCGAGAACATCTCCCGTCACATCGAAGGAGGCATGAAGCCTTTCGCTGCCGCCATGAAGGGCGCCAGCGAAATCGGTTTCACCGTTTTCTCGATGAGCACTTCGCTCGTCGCTGTCTTTATCCCGATTTTAATGATGGGCGGCATCGTTGGGCGTCTCTTCCGCGAGTTTGCCGTTGTTCTCAGCGTGGCCATCGGTGTCTCTCTTTTCGTTTCTCTTACGACCACGCCCATGATGTGCGCCCGCTTCCTCCGCCATGAAACGGGCAAACACAACTGGGTCTACCGTCTTTCCGAAAACTCCTTTAATCGTCTTCTCCGCACCTATGATTTCTCTCTGCGCTGGGTTCTTCGCCACCAGTTCCTCATCTTGCTGCTCACCATCGGCACGGTTTGCTTGAATGTGTATCTTTTCATCCAGACGCCCAAAGGCTTTTTCCCGCAGCAGGACACCGGCCGCGTCAACGGCATCATTCAAGGCGACCAGGATCTATCCTTCGCCGCCATGTCCAAGAAGATGTACGCTTTCACCGACATTGTTGCGAAGGATCCTGCCGTGGACACCGTGATTGCTTTCACGGGCGGTGGCAGTGGGGGCAGCACGGCTCGCATGTTCGCCCAGCTCAAACCGCTCAACGAGCGGAAGCTTAGCGCCGACAAGGTCATCGCGCGCATCCGCTCCAAGACCGCAGGGATTCCTGGCGCCGCCTTGTACTTACAAGCCGTTCAGGACCTCACCGTCGGCGGTCGCGGTAGTGCCGCGCAATATCAATACACTCTCCAGGCCGATAATCTCAGCGATCTTACTCACTGGGCTCCTATTCTTCAGCAGCGCCTGGCTAAGATTCCCGAGCTGCGCGACGTCAATTCCGACCAGCAGATGCATGGCCTCGAAAGCGCCATCGTCATCGATCGAGACACTGCCGGCCGTCTCGGCGTCGATGTGCTGGACATTGACAACACCCTGAGCGACGCTTTCGGCCAGCGCCAGGTCTCCAACATTTATAGGGGCCTGAATCAGTACCACGTCGTGCTGGAAGTCGCCCCCGAGTTTCAGCCTGGTCCGGACGCCCTCAAGTCGGTTTACGTTCCCTCGAAGACCGGGAAGCTTGTCCCGCTGAGTGCCTTCGCCCGCTACGAGCACTCCAACACCGCCCTCTCCGTCAACCACCAGGGCTTTTTCCCGGCGATCACGCTCTCCTTCAATCTTGCCCCCGGCGCTTCACTAGGCCCAGCCGTTGTACACATTGAAGCCGCCCGCCGCGAACTCGCTGTTCCCGCGACGGTCCATGCCACGTTTCAGGGTACCGCTCAGGCCTACCAGGATTCGCTCTCCAATCAGCCGGTTCTGATCATCACCGCTCTCGCCGCCGTTTACATCGTTCTCGGCATCCTTTATGAGAGTTTCATTCATCCCATCACGATCCTCTCCACGATTCCTTCTGCTGGCATCGGCGCGCTCCTCGCCATTCAGTTCATCAAGTCCGATTTGAACATCATCGCGCTGATCGGCATCATCCTTCTGATCGGCCTCGTCAAGAAAAACGCCATTCTCATGGTCGATTTTGCAGTCCAGCTTGAACGCGAGGGAGAGAAGTCGCCCGTCGAAGCGGTTTACCAGGCGTGTTTGCTGCGTTTCCGGCCGATTTTGATGACCACGATGGCCGCCCTTCTCGGTGCCATGCCCCTCGCCCTCGGCTCTGGTGTCGGCTCCGAGCTGCGCCGTCCGCTAGGCATCACCATCGTCGGCGGATTGATTCTCAGCCAGATGCTCACGCTCTTCACCACGCCCGTCGTCTACATTTACCTCGACCGGCTGCAGTCTTGGATCCAGCGTGCGCGCGCGCACGGCGCCCACGCGGCTGAACCTGCACCTGCCCCCGCGCATTCCGATTGAAGACGGGACACTACGTTGGTTTGTCTTGTAATTAGAGTGAAGCGCCGCCTGCCGTCGTATTTGTTTTTTCTGGAACTGGCGGTTTACAACTGAAAACTAAAAACTCTTCTTCTACGAGCTGCCGATCAGCCATCCCGTCAAAAATACAAGCACGCCGCCCACAACCACTTGAAACGTCGCTTGCAAAAACGGCGTATCCATATAGCGGTGCCGGACGTAACTAATCACGGCTAGCTCGACTCCCACCACTATCACAGCGATGAGCATCGCCAAATGAAAATTGCTGATCAGGAAGGGAAGCGTATGCCCGATTCCACCGGCCGTGGTCATCAATCCGGTGACCCCTCCGCGCAGCCATGGAGATCCGCGTCCCGTCAACGAGCCGTCGTCGGATAGCCCCTCCGAAAAAGCCATCGAAATGCCGGCCCCGATCGAAGCCGCAAGTCCGACTAGAAATGCTTCCCAGCTCCTATGCGACGCAAATGCCGCAGCGAACAGCGGCGCCAGTGTCGAGACCGAGCCATCCATCAATCCTGCGAGCCCCGGCTGCACCACTTGCAGCAAAAACAGCTTTCGGTGCGATTCCTCCTCTTGTGCTTTCGCGCTCGTCGTCAAGTGTTTTTCTTCCAATTCACCCGCCGTCCGCTCATGTTTTCTCTCTTCGTCCCCCAGCTTGTTCAGCAATTCCCGCGTCGATACGTCCGTCGTCCGGCTTGCCGCTCGCGCGTAGAAGCGGCTCGCCTCCATCTCCATCAATTCCGCTTGCTTCCTGGCCACCTTCACGCCCAGCGGCCGGACCAGCCACACCGGTTTCCTTTGCAGGAATCCCTTCACGTTCTCGCGCCGGATTAGCGGAATGTGGTCCCCGAACCGCTGCCGGAACATCTCAAACAAACGGTCGCGGTGTCCCACCTCTTCTTGGCGCATCTCCTCGAACATTTCCGCAGTGGATGGATACTCGTCCCGCAACGCATCTGCGAACTCCCCATAGATCCGTCCGTCTTCCTCTTCCGCGCCGATCGCAATCGCTAGAATCTCTTTTTCCGTCAAATCCTTGAATTTTTTCAGCATTCCGTCTCTTCCTGTACCCCTCTCCGGGAGAAGAATGGCATAAAGCGAGCGCCGAAGTCACCACAAGGGGCTGCCGCGCGGCGGTACTTGAATTTAGGATAGGAATCTCAATGTTTCGTCTTCCTTTTTCTAGTACTTCCGTACTACCATCTCCAGAGGGCGTGCTACTCTTAATCGGTACGTCTCAACTATAGGTTTTATGCTGGCCAGCGCATAGACTCTTGCCATCAGGGAGAACTCCTCCCTCGAAAGGCAAGGGATCGATGGCGACCCAGGAATTGATGAGCAAGACTACACCCAGCGGTTTTGCAGCAATTCGCAAATCCTCCGGCAGCGAGCGTCGCGGCAGCCGCCGCTGCAAGATTACCCAGCTCCTGCGTCTCCGCCCCTCCGACCCTGAGAGGGAGCACTTCGAAGACCTGCGCGGTACCCTCAGCGTCTCTCGCAGCGGTGTCTACTTCCATTCCAGCGAATTAGGTTATGAACTCGGCATGCGCCTTTTTATTACCCTTCCTTATGCGAATGACCCCGCCACCATGAGCCGCGAGTATCTCGCCGAAGTCGTCCGCAAGGATCCCCTGCCGAATGGGCTACACGGTATCGGCATTAAGATCCTCATGGAAATGGGGATGCAACACACCTATTCGCTTGCGCCGGCCACTCAGCCCAAGTAGGGCGCATCGCGGTTTCGTTTTAAGTCGTTTTAGTTTGGAACAAGAAAAGGGCGTCCCGATGGCTCGGGACGCCCTTTCCCGTGTTTGGGGGGTGGGGAATTTGTCTAACCAGCGCGCTGGAACATCTGCATTGCCCGGTGCCGCAATATCCCCAGCTGCCGGTTCAAAGGATGCCTCCGCGCCAGGAATCTCAGTATGGGAGACCTTCGCTCCGTCAGCCGGTTCATCGCGATAGTCAACCGCACATCGCGCCGCGCAAATTTCATTCCGGCTGAGAGCGCCTCCACGGCATCTTCGCGCCTCCCCGCGGTCGCAAACACTTCTGCCAGATTCAGGTAAAGCTGCGCCTGATTTCTTTTCATGCGTACCGCGGTGTCGCAGAGTCTTTCTGCCTCGCCCCACTTCCTTTCCGAGCGCGCCAGCGCCACGCCCAGGTAGGACATGTAATAGGGATTGTTCTTGTCCAGCTCGACAGCGCGCTGCATGTGCGGCAGCGCTTTCTCGGCGTAGTTGTCTCGGAGGAACGTCAATCCTTGCTTGAATTCGCGAAAGGCTTCCGTATCCATCATGATGTCACCTCATCGACCCGTCGGGGTCGCACAGGGGATTAAGTTCACTGGGAATTTGTGAGCAGCCGCGCGTCGCGAAGGAGGCCATCGAGGGCCGCCGGTGGGCCCGGTGGGTATCAATGCGAAGGCGGGCTCCAGTCATCCGGGCGAGACACGGCCCGAGCATGCTGGATACGAAGTTCAGTGTGGAGCGAGCGGTTCCCATCCCAGTCCTCTCCGAAATTACGTGATATTTCTAGGGGAATCTACTGACCCGGAGGACAGTCTTGGGACAGCCGCACTTTCGTATGGGGGTTTCCTGCGGGAGCTGGCTTGCTTAGTTTTTCGACGCGCTTTTCCAGCCGCGCTTCCAATCTTTCCAATCTTCCAGCGTTGCCGCGTACATCGTTTTGGCGGCCTTGTGCAGCCATTTTCCGCGCCGCGCCGCGAGGTCGCGCTTCACCTTGGGGATCGCATCGGGCGTGCTGAAATGCATGTTGGCCGTTTCCCACCCCATGGAATAGAGCAGCCGCGCCTCATCCCGGTCTTTCGATAGGGAAGCCAGCTCAATGCGCGAACAATCCGGCGCGAGCCGCCGCACCACCCAGCGCCCATGGAATCGCACCCACGGATCGGGCACTCGAATCGAGCGTCGTACCAGCTCTTCGCAATGGATCTCCGTCGAGTTCGCCTTTTTGACCCACACCCAGGCGGAGGGCCGGATGGCTTTTGCTTCCCGGGCAATCAGAGCTCCCCGCCATCTGGACACAGCCAGAATCCGCGGATGCCCCAGGCTCCCCAGCCCGGCTATCCTTCTCTTCAATTGGTACTGTTTCTGAGGGGAGGGAAGCGCTTCCTCCAGCAACCTGCGTGCTTCCTCCGGCGGTTTTGCCGTGTAGGGCGGCAGGTGCTGCAGCTTGTCCCAGAAATGCACCGGATCGCGCAGCTTGCCCAGGGCCAGCAATCGCAGCCAGCGATGATCTTCCGCCAAAATAAACGCCCGGCCGCCGGCCGCCAGCGCATCCCGATAACCTTCTTCAATCGCCTCGGATGCTTCGCGCCGCGTCACGCTCAGATGATCCTCCCAGATCGCCACGTATACGCTGGCCGTCAAACGCACCAGATCAAGGGTGTAGGGCGCCGGCCATGCCTCATCCAAATCGTTCACGCCCCAGATGAGCCGGCCCTCCTCATCTCGCCAGGTACCAAAATTCTCGATGTGCAGATCGCCGACGCCGAGCACGGTGGGTGCTTTCACCAAATCGCCGCAAAGTTCCGGCCAGAGTTGCAGCCAGCGGTAGAAAGTAGCCCGAAAAAACGGAAATGCCGCCTCGGCCATGTGCTGGTGCTTGAGCGTGAGATCCTGCTTGATAATCGGCAGTTGTCTCGCCAACCAGCGCTCGAATTCTGCCGTGGCTTCGATGATGTTCATGGCACGGATGAAGGATTTTCCAGTGGCTTACACCCGCGCGTGCTCCGCCCGCGCTCGCCCGCCCTGTACGCGCGCTTCATAGATCGGGAACCGTCCCGCAAGCTCCGCCACCTGTTTCCGAACGCTCTGCTCCGTGGCGGTGTCGCCGATGTGCCCGAGCACGTCCGCGATCCATCCACCAAGCTGCTCCATCTCCGGCTCCCCCATGCCGCGCGTTGTAATCGAGGGACTGCCTAGCCGAATTCCGCCTCCCTTCATCGGTGGAAGGGGATCGAAAGGAATCGAATTCTTGTTCACCGTGATCCCGGCGCGGTCGAGCGCCTTTTCCGCATCCGTTCCGGTAATCCCTCGCGAGTGCACTTCGATCAAAAACAAGTGGTTGTCCGTTCCGCCGCTTACGATCCGGAAGCCGCGCTTGGCTATCGTCGCCGCCAGCGCCCGGGCGTTCGCCACTACCTGCTGCTGGTATTCCTTGAAGCCCGGCTCCATCGCTTCTTTCAGGCACAACGCCTTGGCCGCAATCATGTTGACCAACGGCCCGCCCTGCGTCCCCGGGAACGTCAGCTTGTCCAGTTCTTTCGCAAACGCCGCTTTGCACAGCACCATTCCCCCGCGCGGTCCGCGCAGCGTTTTGTGTGTTGTTGTCGAGACGATGTCGGCATGCGGCACCGGGCTCGGATGCGCGCCCGCCGCGACCAGCCCCGCGATGTGCGCCATATCCACGAAAAACAGCGCGCCAACCGCTTTCGCGGCTTTTGCCATCCGCTCGAATTCGATCACCCTCGAATACGCGCTCGCACCTGCCACGATCATCTTCGGCTTGTGTTCGCGCGCCAGCCTCTCAATTTCGTCGTAATCGATCTGCTCGTTGTCCTGTCGCACCCCATAGGCCACGAACTTGTACATCCGCCCGGAAAAATTCAGCGGATGTCCGTGCGTCAGATGCCCGCCGTGCGACAAATTCATCCCCAGAACGGTGTCGCCCGGCTGCAGCGTCGCCATGTACACCGCCACGTTTGCCGACGTTCCCGAGTGCGCCTGCACGTTGGCATGCTCCGCGCCAAAAAGTTCCTTGGCGCGGTCGATCGTCAGTTGTTCGACCTTGTCCGCGAATTCGCATCCGCCGTAGTACCGCTTGCCCGGATACCCCTCGGCATATTTGTTCGTGAAGATCGAGCCCATGGCCTCCAGCACCGCTTCCGAGACCAGGTTCTCTGAGGGAATCAGCTCCAGCCCCGTCGCTTGCCGCTTCGCTTCATCTTTCAGCAATTCCGCGATCTGCGGATCCACCGCTTCCAGCGGCCGGTTCATCCGCTCATTCGCTGCCGTCGTCTTGCTCATGGTCATTCCTCGTTTTCGGCGTCAACTCATTCTGCCCGTTTGATGATTATCCGCCTTATTCCCTGCTTCCTTGCGTCTCTGACTCCTTCTTTGCGGTTGCTCGCCGATTTTAGCGGATGCCCCGCGCGAAAGCCAATTACGGAATCGCGGTTTGCCAGGGCGGCAAGCCAATTCCGTAACGATTCAGAAGTTATCGCTCGGTGGCTCGGATCGAAAGACGGGTGATTTTTGAAGTGAGGAACTATTTTCGATAAGCGCTAGCTCGCGGGGAGGGGCTGCCAGCGAATGCCGACACTCACTTCTTATCGGGTTTTTCGCTGGTTGACACTGAGCCGTTCAGCTTCTCCAATTTTGCCAACTGCTCCCGTACCTGATCCGCGTCTTTCGCATGCGGAGCTAGCTCCAAGTAAGTTTGTATCTCTGAGATCGCAGTGGCATAGTTGTTTTTTCGGGCAAAAATTTCAGCCAGTAAGAGATGCAGTTGCGGAAAACGAGTGCGCAGGTCTAGGCGTTCCGCCTTGAGCGCGCTCTTTTCAGCGTCTTCGATCTTGTTGAGCTTGTAATTCGCGACCGAGTTATAGAAATAGGCCTCGGCGCAATCCAACGGATCGAGGTCCAGGATGTAACCAGTGACGGCCGCCCGACTCAACAGATCGAGATCCAAGATGTGGCTTGTAAGTTTAAGGACCTCTGTCCAATTTTCTGCCTCGTAAGCCATTGACGCGAGCGACAGATAAGGCGGCAGGAACTTGGTATCGATGGCCGTTGCTTGGATATACGCCGTGCGAGCCGCATCGTTCTGGTTTTCCTTCAGTAAAACGGCGCCCAACTGAAACCAGGCGTTCGCGTACCTGGGGTAGATCTCCACTGCCTGTTCAAAATATTTGCGTGCATTGGCAAGTTTGCCGTTCCTCTCGGCCTCGAGTCCTTTCTCATAAGCTCTTCTGGCATCCTTGGGCGCTTTGTAGGGGGTGGCGCTCAGCGTCATGCCTTCAATCTTTGTAGCTCTTTGCACTACAATAGCGCCCACGTCAATGCTGCTGCCGAAAGTAGTGAGGTCCACAAGGTCGATGACACTGGGGTGAAAACCAGAAGCCGAGGCCCGTAGCTCACAATTCGCCAACTCGCGTCGTGATATTCCCGTCCTCGAATCCCTGCTAGCCGCGCCATCTTGCGAAACCCGGTCGCCGCCAGCGCTAGCGTCAAGGAAAGAATCGGCCATCGATCCCATTTGCATGCTGAAGTCGCCGCGGGAAGTTGCATGTACCTGTTGACGCACCCTGGCGTTGCAAATCCGCTCAACCAACACATCGTTTGGAACAGGTGTGCCGTCGCCGGTTGCAACGCGGCCCTGGAGAAACATCACGAGATCCACTTCCGGTTGACCTGGCTGCGAACTCGAGGGAGAGGGAGTCGCAGGACGGCCTGGCGTTGTGGAAGACGGAGGCGCGGGGGCCGGAGCCGGAGGCTTCTGTGCCAATGCGACTGGTACCAGAAGTCCCATTGCGAGCGCCAGCTCGGCGAAAATGCGCCTTCGGTGGTTCACAGATCTATTCCTAGCGAGGGAACGTCTGAGGCACAAAATTTTAGGGCGCAAGGCTGTTCAAGTCAAGGCTCCCGAATCGAATAACGTGGTTGCCGGAGTGTTATATCGCGGCGTGGATCTGCGCACCACCGTCGAATGCACCGATCAACGGGAGCCAACTGCCCCCGATCCGCCACGTCAGCCAGCTTGCCGCCACTTCCCCTGTGGTCAGTGCTGCTCCCTGTGCTTCACCTTTGCGCGGAGAAACGAGGTCGCCCGGCGTTCAGTTGCGAAGTCTTCCCCCAATCCACTTCGGTTGCATCCACTGAACCCTTTATTCCGTTGGAGAGCACATAACTCATGCTGCCGCCATTGACCCGGTAGCTCGTCACGCAATAAATCTCGTCTGATTTCAAGGCGATCAGCGTCAGACGCGCAGGGTTGCTTGTGCCCGCGGCGTTCGATTCCGCTGCAGGTGACTGCGAATGCAACGCGACCGAGACGCTTGGCTGGTCATCCGTTGCCGGAGCGCTCGGAGGCGCGTAGCTGATTCGTGTGAACGTGCTGCCTGGTCCATTGAATGACTTCGGCTGGTCAAAGGATGCCGGTCGGTTGGATGACTGCGAGCGGTCGTAAGATAGAGTTCCGTTGGACGGCTGCAGCCTGTCAATGGACGGTGCCCGGTCGGAGAAGCCCGCACCCGCCATCATCCTGGGCACCACGATATCGTCCATCAAGCGGAGCGTGAGCGGCTCCTCACCTTTCAGCGTGGGGCGTGGACCGCGGGCCGGCAGAGTCAAGACCTTCCAAGGCCAAAGGGGCGGTATTAGCCATTCAATCGTGTCTCGTTTCGCATGGCCATGACCAACGATCTCGCCCTGGCGGTTCACCCGGTATCCTCGGGCGGCAATGACTTTGGCGGGCACCGGGATATCCGTGTTGGGCAGGCCAACCCGGTCAAATGTCAGTTTCAGATTCCCCTTGCCAAAGAAGTGCCCCGGTTCCTTGTCCGCCTCGAGGTGCCCCCCCAGATAACTTCCGCGGGGAAATACGACGTGGCCGAACTCCTGCAGACTGCTTAGATGACAGATGACCGGATCACCAACGCTGGTAGTCGCGGAGGAAAGATCTGGTTCGTTTAGAGTGCAGTGGAGAAGCGTCCCGGCGGGCACGAGAATGTCCTGTGCCCTTGTACTGGCCTGGAGCCCCAGAAACACAAATGAGAAAATCAGATAGGCTGAGATGCGTCGCATGTGCTGCCTCCCGTTTGTGGGTCGGCATGCAAAAACTGAAGCTCCGGGACACGAGAAGAGTCTGCCACGCCGGGACCCACCAGAGTTCCGACTTGCGAAAACTACTCTTTCCCCGGCTGCGTGGCAATAGGGATAATTTACATTACCCCAACAAAATAAAGGGGTTACCTATGCACACTTAACCTTAAACCCGATAAACCCAAGTGCCCGAGAAAAGTTGCCGGCTGACTCATGCTTTCGACGAATGATCCTCGAGCGCAACGCCTGCCAAGTAGGAACTCCGAGCTCCGCCGCCTTGGATTTGAGCCCAAGCCATGAGCCTCTTTGGTGTCTGAAATCTTCCCTAGCCCTAACCTGCCCGGCGGTCGCCCCAACCCCCCATGGTTTTCATAAGTGTTGATTCTAAATAGGTTAAGGTCATTTATTTTCATACACTTTTGCAAGTGTTGATTCTAAAGAACTTTCATTGCTCCAAAACTGTGCAAGATAGGACTTCTTTGTGTGCGAGGGGG
>WNFS01004032.1_pt1 | contig 12300 bp, 11 predicted proteins | sample 5400141 | NCBI WGS metagenome assembly WNFS01 (sample SAMN13153358, study PRJNA577476) | soil metagenome | isolation source: 60 cm saprolite under Madrone tree | place: USA:California | collected 2016-06-14 | reverse complement strand
CCGGGGTCTACAAGTTTCAACCGCTGGAAGAGATTACCGAGGATGAGTTTTATCGTGAGTTCAACATTAATGTGCTGGGTACGATCCTTGCCACAAAGGAAGCGGTAAAGCACTTCGGGCCGAATGGCGGCAGCATCATCAACATGAGTTCGGTCGCAAGCGCAGGAGCGCCGGAGGCCGCAGTCTACTCCGGGACCAAAGGCGCCGTCGATGCGATTACGCGTGGGCTTGCGGCGGAGTTGGGGCCGCGAAAAATCCGGGTCAATGCTATCGCGCCGGGCGGCGTCGAGACCGAAGGCACGCACAGCGCCGGCGTCATGGGCAGCGATTTCGAGAGGGCGATGATCGCAGGCACGCCGCTTGGTCGCATCGGACAACCTGACGACATCGCCCGCGTCGCTGTTTTTCTTGCCTCCGATGATTCCTCCTGGCTTACAGGCGAAAGACTAGCGGCGTCGGGCGGCTTATCGGCCGGCGCGCTGGCACCGTAAGACCCTTGGCATCCAAGCACCCATTTTCCGGCCTTGGAACCTGCCGTGCGTAGCCGGTAAGGTGATGGCCCCTACTGAACGAGATCGCCGAGACGCATCCGCCGCAATTCGGCAAGAAGGTCGCGACCGTGGTCGCGGCCGGCGGCCAGAAATTCGGGATCTGGCCGGAAAAGCTCGCCGGCCTTCAGGTCGGCGCCTCGTATGACGTCGACGTTGCCGACCGCGAGTACAACGGCCGCACCATTTGCAAGATCACCAAGGCGACGCCGGCGACAGCGCCGGCTGCGACCAACGGCAACGCCGTGCCTTCCGCGAGCACCGCGACGACCGGCGACGAATGCCTGTTCGTCGGCACCGTCCTCGCCGCCCTGATCGGGGCCGGCGAGGTCAAGAACGACAAGGCGCAGCTCTATACGACGACAAAGATGCTGCGCGGGCTCTGGGGCGCCACCATCTGGAGGCGCCACATGACCGGGCCCGGAAGACTGACGGTACGGGAGGCGCTCGCGCTGACTGACCGTCTGCAGAGCCGCGGGGTCTCGCGGTTCTTCGAGAGCCAGCCAGGCGTCGCGGGCGATCTCATCACGGCGGCGCGGCTCCTCCGTACCTTGCTTCGTGAGTTCGCCGCCGGCGAGATCATCCACGCCGACGCACATCGTCGTTGCGGTCGAGATCGCCACGGCGACGCTCTCGCGCCATCGCCGTTTTCTCGAGCTGTTGCTCGCCGCGGCGGCGACGCGAAACGCGACGCAACGTCCTTCAACAACTGACCGCAGCCGCCATCGTCAGCACGGCGGCGCCGGCCGCCGACGCCGATCCGATCTTCGCCGCGATCGAGGCGCACCGCTTCACTCGGTTGTGCTCACACGAATTGTGGCGGCCGCCTGTCACATACATGAACAGTGTGAAAATCGATCCCGCTTCGTTGCGGGCTTTATTGTCGCGCAATTTGACGTACGACAAGATGACGTTGAATAGACGTGGGTTTTTCGCGTCTCACGAATTGTGCAGTTTAGAACGAAAGCGGAAACCTCTGACACGACAACTTGACGTGTACGACAGCGTGGCGTATATGTGGGGCCTCGGTGCGGTCAACACCGAGGCCCCTGCTTCACAGCCAACCTTTGAGAGATCACCATGAAGCTCGCCAACACTATCCGATACATTCCCGCGCTGCTACTCGCCACCACCGCCGCCGCCTTCGCGATTTCGGGACTGCCCGCGATGTTTCCGGGCTCGCCGTATGGCGCGATCGCCCTCGGGGTCGCGATCGAGGTCGGCACGCTCTACGCCTTCCACGTCCTCCATCGCGCCCGTGGCTGGCATAGGGTGGGCATCCTCGCCGTCGCCCTGGTCGCCTGTTCGCTCAACGCCCTGGGCGTCTATGGCTACCTCACCAAGGCGCACGTCGAGCACGCGGCAGCCAAGTCGGTCGCCGCCGATATCAAGGCCGACGAGAACCTGCTGGCCGAGATCGACCGCCGCCTGATCCCCACCACCTCGACCACCGAGACCGTCAAGCACGGCAAGCGCGTGACGGTGACGACCCCGAGCAAGATGGATGCGAAAGAGGTCGACAAGCTGGAGACGCAGCGGTCGACGCTCCTCGGGACCCTGACCCAACGGCGCAAGCGGGCGGAGATGAACGAGGCCGAGATCGGTCCCGCCCGCTACCTCGCGGACCTGATCGGCAAGAGCGCCGACCAAACGATGGAGTTGGTCATCGCCGCGTTCGTCTTGGTGCTGCAGCCGTTCGCGATCGTCCTGCTTTGGGCGGCCAATCACTCGACGGCCGACCAGCAAGAGAAGACGAAGGCACCGGCCGGGCGGCCGGTCGCCAAGCCGGTGGCGCGCAAGCCGGTGGGCAAGGCGAAGCGCAAGGTGGTCGCCAAGCCGAAGCTGATCGCCAACGACAACGTGCTCCGCTTCCCGCGGCCAGCGTGAGGCGCCGGCAATCGGCCCGGGCTTGCGAGCCCGGGCCGCGGCCATCGGATGAGAGGAGTTCCCCCATATGAAACCGACCACGTACCGCAAGGCGATCAAGCGCCTCGAGCTGAGTCAGGTCCGCGCCAGCGAGCTTGTCGGCCGCGATGGCCGCACTGGCCAGCGGTGGGCGACCACCGGGCCGCCCCCGGAAGTGGCGCTCATCTTCCAGCTGTTGCTCGACGGGAAGGTCACCGTGGAGGACGTCGCGGCCGCGCGCGAGCGGGCAAGCCGGCAACGGCCATCGCGTTGAAAAAAAGGGGCAAATCATGCCAGCATGCTTGGCGTTATGGGCCTTCCTTCGGCATGGACGCCCGAGCTGGTGCTGCGTGGCCTGCGCCTCCACTTCGACAAGCAGCCGCAGTTCGGGCAATACCCAGCGTCGTTCCGGTTTCTCTTGGAACGCGCAAGGACGGTGCTCGACCCGCGTTCCCTCGAATTCATCGCTCTCACGCTGCGCACGGCGCCGGCCGCTCTTTCGTTGCGCGAAATGGTCAGGGTCGGTGTCGGCTGGCATCGCAGCCGATCCGAACTTTATCGCCGCAGCCACAACGGGGCGATTCGGATCGCGGTCGCGCTACGACGTGACGGCATTCCGATTCCGGAAGCGTTGTTGGCGAGCAAATAGATGCGCGTTTTCAAAAGTCTTTATGGTTAACGGCCAAACTGTAATTCAGGGACTTGCATTTTTGATCAATTTCAATGAAAAATGCTTTTCCGTCGTCGGCGATGACGGCCCGGTCTCGAACGTTTCCGCTGAGAACCATCGGGTTGAACTTGCCGACAATGGTCTGACCGACGCTCGCAAACTGACCGTCGCGCCAAGTTCTCTTGCCGGTAGGTTCATCGACAGTGCTTGGATAGAGTTTCCCGCTGAGAGCGGGGAACTCTGTGCACCTTACTCGATGTACTTCGGAGGCTGGCATGGCGCCCTCTCCCAAAGAACTCAAAGAACTCCTAACGCGAAGTCAGCTTCCGGCACTCTTCGAGGAGCATGGCCTTCCCATCAGCTGGTCGTTGCTTACGAAGTTGTGCGCGGCCGGCGTAGGGCCGCCCGTCGATTATTATTGGGGCCAGAGACCGCGCTATACGCCAGCGACCGCCCTCAAATGGGCGCGTGCTCGGCTGCGGCCCGGAGAGCGGCCGCCGCAGCGACAACGCGCGTGAGACGGGGCGACGCCGATGTCCGACCCGCTCGTCAACGTCGATCCCGATACTGGCATCAATCCCGATGCCGCCGGTGCCCTGTTCGTGCAAGAACGCGAACTGAAGCGGCGGCTTTGCCCCTTTCGCGGCGACGACAGGTTCCGCGCCATCGTGAGGGCGTGGGAGCGCGACGGGTTTCCCAAGATCAACCCGTTGACTGGTGCCCGCTTTTGGCCGGCGGTCGTCGCGTGGCTGCAGTCGCACTACGGAGCCCACGAAAACTTGCTTGCTGAAGAGGCCCAGGACGGGCCGGAAGATTTCGGGAGCGGTGAAAATGCCACCACGCGGGAAAGCGCCGGGCCTCAAACGCGGCCGCGTCCTCAAGGACGGAACGCCACTCTGGTACTGGATGGCCCGGCAGGTCGTGCGCAATCCGATGGGCTACCCCGACTTGTGCATCCCCCTGCCGCGCGGCGCTGATCATGAGACGCTCCGCGAGCTTTGCCACGACCACACAGCGCGGCTACTCGCCTATCTCGACGGTCTCAACACCCAAGCCAGTTCGCCGCAAGACACGGAGCAGAAACTCAACGCCGCGCTGATAGCGAGCGACAACGGCACCGTCCAGAGCGGATGCAATATCTATCGCAAGCATACGTACTCGCGCTTCAACAGGGTGAAACACAACACGCGGGCGAGTTACGAGAGGGATTTACGACTTATCGAGCGCACCGTCGGCCGCCGCCTCAGGCGCAATCTCACCGTGCTCGACTTCCAGCACTGGTATGACGAATGGCGCAAGCCAGCAGCTCCTGGCGGACCCGAACGCATCGAGCGTGCCCATAACGCCGTCAGCATGGTTCGCACCGTGATCTACTTCCTTGCGGCCCTGCGCTTCAAAGAGTGCAAAGTGCTTGCCGGCGAGATGGAGAAGTGGAAATTCGAGAAGGGCGGCGCGCGCGAGGAGGAGCTGACTTACAGCCAATGCGCAGCCTTCATCAAGAGCGCGCTCGAATTCGGCAAGAAGGGCCTCATGCCGGCCGATCGCTGCCTGCATCTCGCGATCGGGACCGCGGCGCAATTCGAGCTGATGTTGCGCCAGATGGACATAATAGGCGAGTGGGCGAAGGCGACGGCCAACCGCAAACTGCCAGTCGGCATCACGACGCTTGAGCATGGCTCCGACATCTGGGCCGGCTTCTTCACGTGGGAAAATATCCCCGGCTGGCGCTGGCGCATGAAAACATCAAAATCGAAATACCGCTCGGCCGCCGATTTCGATCTCACCAAATATGATTTGCTGTTCCCGCTGCTCGATGCGGTGCCGCACGAAAACCGCACGGGCGCGATCGTCAAAGGCGAAAAGAACCTGCCGGTGCGTCAGGGGCCGTACGGACGATGGTGGCGCCAGATCGCGCGCGCGGCGGGCATCCCCGACAACGTTTGGAACATGGACGCGCGCGCCGGCGGCGCCACCGAAGCGGACGAGGCAGGTGCTGCGCTGGAGGCAATCCAGGGTGCACTGACTCACTCCAAGACATCGACCACGCTCCGCTATATCCGACGCGGGGGAACCCGCAAGATCGAACAGGTGGCGGAGGCGAGGGCGGCGAAGCGGAAGGCCGAGGGGGACGAAAATGGATGACGAGAACAACGTAAGAACCGCCCGTAAGAATCACCCCCGAGAATGTCAGCACCACATGACGCAGAATCAACACCTTAGCTGGTGGAGCCGAGGGGATTTGAACCCCTGACCTCCGCAGTGCGATTGCGGCGCTCTCCCAACTGAGCTACGGCCCCTGCCGACCCGGCAGACGCATTCGCGGGCTGCCCAGCCATTGGCCGCCATTTACTGGTGCGGTTCGGACAGTGTCAAGGATGCCGTCTCGGAACCGGCAGTCCGACATTGTGCGTTGTAGGGCAACCCTTAGGGCCGCCCTTATGTTAGCGCAATCCGCTGTATCGCTTTTCACGATGCTTCGATCGGTTCAGATCGGCTGAACCGAGCGCTTGGCCGAATTACGCAATTTGCGAACCACAACCGGTTGGGGCATGGTACGGGCCGATTAGCCAACGACTCACATGACAGTGCTCAGCCGCCGCCGGTTTCTTGCCGTGTCCGCCGCCTCGGCGGCGTCCGCCGGAACTTCCGCGATCGCTGCCACGGGCGATTTTGATGTCGTGGTCATCGGGGCAGGCGCGGCCGGCATCGCGGCGGCGCGCCGGCTCGCGGGCACCAAGGCCAGAATCGCGTTGATCGAAGCCTCCGGCCGGCTCGGGGGACGCTGTTTCACCGATAGCTCGACGTTCGGTGTGCCGTTTGACCGTGGCGCCCATTGGATTCATGTGCCGGACCTCAATCCGGTCACGCCGCTCGCCATAAAGTCCGGTTTCGATGTTTATCCGGCCCCGTCGAGCGGGCGGGTGCGCATCGGCCGCAGATACGCACGCACGGGCGAAATGGAGGATTATCTTACCGCCACCGTGCGGGCCAATCGCGCCATCGGGGAGGCCGGTCGCGGCAGACAGGATGTCTCCTGTGCACAGGCGCTGCCCAAGGATCTTGGCGATTGGCAGCCGACAATCGAGTTCGCGCTCGGCCCCTTCGGTTGCGCCAAGGATCTCGCCGAAGTGTCAGCCTTGGATTTCTCCCGGTCCGTTGAGCGCAACAACGATATGTTCTGCCGGGAGGGCTTAGGCGCGCTGATCGCCAAACTCGCCGACGGCCTGCCGGTGCAACTGTCGCGTCCGGCCTCGCTTATCGATTGGAGTGAACGTAATCGTATTGAAATCAGGACCGCGAAAGGCCTCTTGGTTACCCGCACCGTCATCGTCACAGTGTCGACCGGCGTACTGATGAGCGATAAGCTGAAGTTTGAGCCCGAGCTGCCCCGGCGTTATCTCGACGCCATCGAGAAGCTCCGGCTCGGCAGCTACGATCACATCGCGCTCGAATTGCCCGGCAATCCGCTTATCCTGCAGCGTGACGAGCTTGTCTTCGAGAAAGCCGGATCGGCCCGCACCGCCGCTATTCTGGCGAACATTTCCGGCACGACGTTGTGCACGATCGAAGTGGCGGGAAAATTCGGCGCCGATCTTGCGGTGTCGGGCGAGCCGGCGATGGTCTCGTTTGCGCTGGATTGGCTCACCGGCCTCTACGGCGCCGACATGCGCAAAGCCGTCAAGAGGACAAGTGCGACGCGATGGAACCACGAACCGTGGACGCTGGGTGCGTTCTCGGCTGCGGCGCCGGGCGGCCAGTGGGCGCGAGCCGCGCTTGCTGAACCGGTGCGCGACCGCATTTTCTTCGCCGGCGAGGCCACCCACGAAACCCTGTGGGGAACGGTCGGCGGAGCTTGGGCATCGGGCGAACGCGCGGCCGATGCGGTACTGAGAAAGCTCGGCATCGCCGCGGCACCGCCCGAACCGACTCGCCCGGCCGCGTCGCGACCGTCGCGGCGGTGATGAGACAGTAGCGGCAGCTTGCGTGCAGCGCATCGTCAGCCCGAAGATTAAACGTCTTACTCCTGTCCGGCGCCTGCGCTACGGTCCGGCAATAAGCTTCAGCGGTATCTTCCCGATGTCCACGCCATCGAAAATCGGATGCAGCGCGCTCGCTGCCGGGGCCGTGCTTGCCGGCGGCATAGCGCCGGCGAATGCCGCCGCGCTCAGCGAGCTCGCGCTGCCATGGCCGTGGGCGCTCCCGTTCATCGGCCTGTTGCTCTCGATCGCCGTCGGCCCGCTCGTGGCGCCGAAGTTTTGGCACGCCCATTACGGCAAGATCGCATTCGTGTGGAGCGCGCTCGCCGTGACGCCGCTGGCGGCGCTCTACGGCATCCCCACGGCGTCGGCAGCGTTGGCCCATGCGATACTGGGCGAGTATTTAAGCTTCATCATCCTGCTTGCGGCACTCTATGTGGTGGCAGGCGGCATACTGGTCACCGGCAGCCTGCGCGGCACGCCGCTCGTCAACACCGCCATCATGGCGTTCGGGACCATGATCGCCAGCATCGTCGGCACCACCGGAGCGGCCATGATTCTGATCAGGCCGTTGCTGCGCGCCAATTCGGCGCGGCTTCACAATGTGCATGTGGTCGTATTCTTCATCTTTTTGGCCGCCAATATCGGCGGCGCGCTATCGCCGCTCGGCGACCCGCCGCTGTTCGTCGGCTTTCTGCGGGGCGTCGATTTCTTCTGGACCGCCACGCATCTGTGGCGGCAGACCGCCTTGACGGCGGCGCTCGTGCTCGCCGTATTCGTCGCGATCGACATCTGGTACTACCGCCAAGATCGCCGCATCGCGGTGGTGGGCGAAACGCCGCCCAACGAACCGATACGCGTACACGGCCTTGTCAACCTTGTGCTCATTGTTCTCATCATCGGGGCAATCCTGCTCTCTGCGCTGTGGCAACCCGGTGTCGCGGTCGACATTTACGGCGCCACCCTGGAACTGCAGGATGTCGTCCGCGACACCGCACTTGTGGCTATCGCCGTCGCGTCGCTGGTGTTGACACCTGAGGAACATCGCGAGCGCAACGGCTTTACCTGGGAACCGATCCTGGAAGTCGCCAAGCTGTTCGCCGGCATTTTCGTCTGCATCGTCCCGGTCACCGCGATGCTGCAGGCGGGCCACGCCGGGCCGTTTTCCTGGCTTTTGGCGTTGATGACCGATGGGGCCGGCGAGCCGCATAATGCCGCCTATTTCTGGCTCACGGGACTCTTGTCGGCGGCCCTCGACAACGCCCCGACCTATCTCGTGTTCTTTGAGCTCGCCGGCGGCGATGCCGCGAGGCTGATGAGCGAGCTTGCCCCGACGCTCACGGCGATTTCGATGGGGGCCGTTTACATGGGCGCACTCACCTATATCGGCAATGCGCCAAATTTCATGATCTATGCCATCGCCACCGAGCGCGGCGTGAAAATGCCGAGCTTCTTCGGCTACATGCTGTGGTCGGGCGCGGTCCTCTTGCCGGTGTTCGCGGTGGTCACTTACGTTTTCTTGCTCCCCCGACCGTAGGATGGGTTGACCTAACCTTGGTGCTGTCATCGCCCGGCTTGACCGGGCGATCTAGTAACCACCGGCCGTGGATACTGGATTGCATCGAAATCGGATGTTTCCGATTTCGACAATTAATTTAATGCCGAAGTCGGGCAGGCCCGACTTCGGGTCAAGCCAGGCAATGACACCAGCAGGGTCAGCTTTACCGTAAAATGCCACACGACTAGCCCGGCACCACCGCCACGGCCTCAACCTCGAGCAATGCGCCGGGCCGCGCGAGACCAGAGATCGCAATGGCGGTGCTGGCCGGCGGTGCCGAAGCGTCGATGTAGCGGTCGCGCACTTCACGAAAGATGCCGATGTGCGCAATGTCGATGAAGTAGTTGTTGAGCTTCACCACATGCTCGAAGCCGGCACCGACCGCGGCGAGCGCATTCTTGAGGTTGATGAAGGTCTGCTCGGCCTGGGCGCGGAAATCGCCCGGCGCACCGACAATCCTGTTGTCGACGTCGAGGCCAAGCTGGCCCGCAATGTAGATGATCCGCCCGGGGCTCGTGGCCTCCACCACATGGGTGTATCCGGTTGGCTTCCCGATCGTTGGGGGATTGTGAAAGCGATGGATGGGCATTGGTGCTCCCTCTTTGCAAGTTTCAATCACGGTGAAGCGATGATAGCGGAGTTGCTGATAGCGGAGTTGTTGATAGCAGAGTCTTGGGTATCGTTCCGCAGAGCACCGGAGGCGGGGCCTACGGGAGGAAGCCTCAGGAAAATCATCCCTCAGTCAGCTTCGCAAGCACTTCCTGGGCGATCGACAAAGCGGCCGTCAACCCGGGAGACTCGATCCCGAACAAGTGCACGATCCGCGGCAAGCCGTGGCCAGACGGCGTATCGATCATGAAGTCCGCGGCGGGCTCACCCCGGCCGGTCAGCTTCGGTCGGATACCGGCGTAGTCCGGAACCAGCATACCGTCCGCAAGGCCCGGCCAGTAGGTCCTGATGGCCGGATAGAACGTCGCGGCCCGTCGAGGATCGACGCCGTAGTCGTAACAGTCGATCCACTGCACGTCAGGACCAAACCGCATGCGGCCGGCGAGATCGAGCGTGACGTGAATGCCGAGCCCCCCCGGCACCGGCGCCGGATAGACGAGCCGGCTGAATGCCGGGCGCCCCGCGTAGGAAAAGTAGTTTCCCTTGGCGAGTACGAGCCGCGGCACGCGATCGGCCGGATAGCCCTCGGTCGCCCGCGCGAGCTTCTGGGCTCCATGGCCTGCCGAATTCACCACCGCGTCGACCAGGAGCGATCCAGGCTCCGTGCCGCCGAACCGAACCTCCCAGCCGGCCGGCGTGAGCGCCAGCCGCTCCACCGGCGTATTCAGCGCCAGGACGCCGCCGGCATCCTCCATGTCGCCTTGCAGCGCCAGCATGTAGCGATGGCTGTCGATGATCCCGGTTTCGGGCGAGTGGAACGCCGCCACGCAGGCCAGCGCCGGCTCCATCCGGATCGCCTCGGCAGCGTCCAACATGCGCAGGCCCTCGACGCCGTTTCGTGTCGCCTGGGCAAACAGCTTTTCCAGCGTCGGAACATCGGCGTCGCGGCCGACCACCACGAGTTTGCCGACTTTCTTGTGCGGCACCCCGTGGGAGGCGCAAAACGCGTAGAGCATTCGGCGCGAACGGGCGCAGTGCCGCTCGCGAAGCGAGCCGGTCGGATAGTAGATGCCGGCATGGATGACCTCGCTGTTGCGCGAGGAAGTGCCGCTGCCGACATGCGGCTCGGCCTCTGCCACGATCACTTCGTGGCCCTCGCGGGCGGCTTCGCGCGCAATCGCGAGCCCGACGACGCCGGCACCGACGACGAGCACCTGCATGGTCAGTTACCGGCCGCTGCAGGTGAAACCGGGTCCCCTGCCGCAATGGCGCCACCCGCCGTCACCTCGGCGTAGATGCCGCAGTCCGCGTGCCCGAGCGTGCGCAGGAGCGTTGACGGAATGTCGGGATCCCGGACGCCAGTGCCGGGTTCCACATTGGTGGCGGCGCAGCGCACAATGCGCTTGACGACCCGCGCACGCGCTTGCGCGCCGATCGCGATGTCCTGGCCGAGCAGGTCGAATTCGCCCCAGGCCGGCCAACCTTCCACATAGAGGTTGCCGCGAAACCGCAATGGATCGACCGGACGCCCAACCATGCTTTCGATGGCGGCGACCGAGGCGAGGTTGATGATGGAAACCACCTTCTTGGCGACGTCGGAAAAGCTATGGCCCGGCGCGGCCAGCACCTTCGGGAACCCGCGCAGTTCATCGGCGCAGAACCGCGAGAAAAACCCCTCGATGGCGGCACAGCCGCCGGGGGTGCGCAGATCGCCACGGGCGACTTCCGCGCCATTTTCCCGGAGCACGAGCACCTGCGCAGCATCGTCAAAATGCGCATCGAGCCGTGCCAGCCGCTCGTTCTTCATCAGCATGAGGAACCGCTGCTTGGGCAGATATCGCGGCATCGCGGGATCGAAGCCGCTGGGCCCGTTCTCGATCGCATAGCAGCGGTCGCCGCGGAGCGTCTCGCCGGCAGTGAGTGCCGTCGCGGCCAACGCCTCCGCCGACAGACCCTTCACCGGATAGCGATAGATCGTCCGAATGGTCGCCAACGTGTCCATAGGGCTTCCTAACCGCCCGGGCGACAAGCTTCAAGCTGCGCGACCTCCCTCGTTCGACGGTTTGAAATCTCCGCCCCGGCCGCCTATATGTGCGGGCTATCCACATCGCCATGACCGGGCTCATCTCGGCCACGACTTCCCCCTCCCTTACCCTCCCCGCTCGCAGGGGGAGGGTAAGGGAGGAGGCGAGCTCGAAGACGCGGCGCCCGCGACAAGCCCGGGCATGATGCGTCACCGCTGAGAGACCCGCACGACTTTAGGAACAACGAGATGGCCGGACATTCACAGTTCAAGAACATCATGCACCGCAAGGGCCGGCAGGATGCGGTGAAATCCAAGCTGTTCAGCAAGCTCGCCCGTGAAATCACGGTGGCGGCCAAGCTGGGCATCCCAGACCCCGCCATGAACCCGCGCCTGCGGGCCGCCATCATTGCGGCACGCGCCGAAAACATGTCGAGGGATTCAATCGATCGCGCGATCAAGAAAGCCCAGGGCGGCGATGCCGAGGCCTATGACGAAATCCGCTACGAGGGTTACGGGCCCGGCGGCGTCGCCGTGATCGTCGAGGTGCTGACCGACAATCGCAACCGTACCGCCTCCGACGTGCGCTCCTATTTCACCAAGACCGGCGGCAACCTTGCCGAAACCGGGGCGGTGTCGTTCATGTTCGACCACGTCGGCGTCGTCGAGTTCGACGCCAAGGTCGCTTCGGCGGACGCCATGCTGGAAGCCGCCATCGATGCCGGCGCAGACGACGTGGTGTCGACCGAGATCGGCCACGAGGTCTATGCCGCACAGGACTCGTTTGCAAATGTTGCGAAGGCTCTGGAGGCCAAGTTCGGCGAGCCGCGCAAGGCAGGGCTGGTGTGGAAGCCGCAAAACACCGTCGCGATCGACGACGAGAAGGGCGAAAAGATGTTCAAGCTGATGGAACTGCTCAACGAGCATGACGATGTGCAGAACGTCTACGCCAACTTCGAAATGTCCGACGCCCTGATGGCGAAGATGGGCGCGTAGCGACCGAGGCGCGT
>WNFS01008194.1_pt1 | contig 12302 bp, 12 predicted proteins | sample 5400141 | NCBI WGS metagenome assembly WNFS01 (sample SAMN13153358, study PRJNA577476) | soil metagenome | isolation source: 60 cm saprolite under Madrone tree | place: USA:California | collected 2016-06-14 | reverse complement strand
TTTCCTCCCGTATCCATGGTCACCTTGCCGCGCCTCATTGGAATGCGCGCAGCAGTGCATTTGATCCTCACCGGCAATCAAATCGGAGCGGCGGAGGCCTGCCGCCTCGGTCTGGCCACGCGCGTGGTTCCCGATGGCGAGCTTCCCCGAGCGGTGGACAATTTGGTCGCTCAGTTACGAGCTTTGAGTCCGGCCGTCCTTCGGCTGACTCGAAGAACCCTAACGCGTGTCCACGCCGAAGGCTTTCGAGAGCAACTCCAGGATGTAGAACGCGTATACTTATCGGAGCTGATCGAAACCGAAGATGCTCAGGAAGGGATTCGCGCGTTCCTTGAAAAACGCCCGCCTGTTTGGAAGGGGAAATAGATGGACAACTTAGAAATCACGCCGGCCGACGTGAAGGAGCGTTTGCAACAGGGCGAAAAGCTAGTTCTCATCGATGTACGCGAACCCTGGGAGTACGCCTTGTGCCGGATCGAGGGCGCAAAACACGTTCCGCTTGGCACGTTGGCGGCAAGCCTCGAGACGCTCCCGGATGTGGACGAAGTGATTTGCTATTGCCATCACGGTATGCGCAGCCTGGACGCGGCGGCTTGGCTGCGGTTTCAGGGTATCGAAAGAGCTAAATCTTTGGCAGGTGGGATCGAGCGCTGGTCGATTGAAATCGACCCGAAGGTTCCACGATATTAGGAACCGTCTTCAACGGGCGCAGCCTGCTGCAACCCTACAACGAAGGAGTGAGCTTGCCAAGTGTGAAAATCAAGTTTCTGCAGAAGCCGACGTGAACTACTTGCCGCAAAGCAAGAGGTCTCTTGCTGGAGATGGGTGCCAAACTGGAATCACGCGACTTGGATAAACAGCGATTGACCGGGGCCGAACTGGAAGAACTGATCGGCAACCGCGACTACCGAGAGTTCCTGAATCCACGAAATGAGCTCTATCGCACGCGGAAAATGAAGGATCATCCGCCCTCGCGGGCGGAGGCCATCAAACTGATGGCCAAGGAGCCGAATCTCATTCGCAGGCCGGTGCTCCTTCGAGGCTCGCAGATGGTTCTGGGCTTTGATGAAGAGGCTTACAAGGAGCTTGTGAAGTGATGGTCCGTCGATCGGAGACCAAGAGATGGATGTAAAGACGATCGCGGTGATTGGCGCAGGGACGATGGGGCGGGGAATCGCCTACGCCGCTGCTTTCGGCGGTTACAACACCGTCCTCGAAGACGTCTCGCGCCCCGTGCTCGAACAAGGCCTCGCCTGGATCCGGCAGTCGTTTGACGAGGGCGTCACTCGCGGCAAGGTCGACGCCAGCGTCCGTGACCGGGCGCTATCCCTGATTTCGACGGCCAGTGACGTCGGAGACGCCATCCGTGACGCCGAGCTCATCATTGAAGCCGTCCCGGAAGAGCTGGAGATGAAGCTCGAACTGTTCACCATCTTCGACAAGTTCGCCAAGACCGGAGCTATTTTTGCAAGCAATACCTCTTCGCTTTCGATCGCGGATTTCACGGACGTCACCGTTTCGCGTGACCGCTGCGTGGGCATGCATTTCTTCAATCCGGTACCGAAAATGAAACTCATCGAACTCGTCCGGACACCGCATACTTCCGATGAAACCGTGGTCACCTGCCGTGAGGTCGCTCGCCGCATGGGCAAGGAAGTGGTGATCGTCAACGAAGCTCCTGGGTTTATCACCACGCGCGTGAACGCCTTGATTGGCAACGAGGCTTTCAACATGCTCGAGGCGGGAATTGCCACGCCCGAAGACATCGACAAAGCCCTGAAACTCGGGCTAAATCACCCCATGGGCCCGTTCGAGTTGGTCGATCTCGTGGGCCTCGACGTACGGCTCAAGATTCTTGAGTATCTCCATCAAACCCTTGGAGAAAAGTACCGGCCCAATTCCTTGCTGCGGCAATACGTTGAGGAAGGACGGCTGGGCCGCAAGACCGGGCGCGGCGTTTATGATTACAGTCAGCAGAAAACCGCAGAGAACAAAACATAATGGTGCCCGGAAAGAATGGATTGATTCCAAGATGAAATCACTCGCAGAGAAAGTCGTCATTCAGCAGGGCGACCTGACGGAGATGGATACGGACGCCATCGTCAACGCGGCCAACAACGATCTGATCCTGGGCGCGGGAGTGGCGGGAGCCATCCGCCGCAAAGGCGGAGAAGAGATCCAGCGCGAATGCGATGCCATAGGCAGTATCCCGGTCGGTTATGCGGCCATTACCACAGGTGGAAAACTGAAGGCGCGATTCGTGATTCATGCGGCCAGCATGCAACTCGGCGGGAAGACCAGTGCCGACTCGCTGCGGCATTCCGCGGCCCATTCTTTGAGGATCGCCAATGAACGCGGACTGAAGACCATCGCATTTCCGGCGGTTGGCACCGGAATCGCGGGATTTCCATTGAAAGACTGTGCGGAGATCATGCTTCGCGAGGCAGCCCAGCATCTAAGAGGAGAGACTTCACTCGAAACCGTCTACTTCGTGCTCTTCGACGAAGCTGCGCAAGGAGTTTTTGAGCGGGCTTGGAGAAAGATCCAGGCTGAGCCCGCTGGTGATTCGGCGGGAGCCATGGGCGCGTGACGCCACTCGCTGAACTGCTTGCCGACCGCATTCGCCGCTTCGGCCCCCTCACCTTCGCGGACTATATGCGCGAGTGCCTCTACCATCCGGTCCAAGGGTATTACAGCAAGGCAGAATCCAAGCGTTTCGCGGACTATTACACAAGCGTCGACGTGCATCCCATCTTTGGCCGTCTCCTTGCCAGGCAGTTTGTTGAGATGTGGGAGAACCTCGGCCGTCCGGTGGAACTTATGATCGTTGAGGCGGGCGCGGGTGTGGGACGATGCGCTGTCCACGCTCTCGCCGCGAACAGGCCACGATTCGCTCGGAGCGCCATGCGGGCGCCGGGCGCTTTGCCGCTTCGGCCGAGATTCCTGCGCGGATTCCTGTGGGTTGCTTCTTTTCCAACGAATTGGTCGATGCCCTGCCGGTGCATCGGATCACGATAGATGGAAGCGCCTTAAAAGAGATTCTCGTCGGCTTGCGCGAGGAGAACTTTGTGGACGTGTTGGCACCGCTCTCGACTTGTGCCATCTCCGAATATCTTGCGGTGCAAGGCATCGCTCTGGGCGAGGGCCAGCACGCCGAAGCGGGACTGGAAGCGTGCGACTGGATCAGTGAAATCGGCCGCCGCCTCGAGCGCGGCTATGTGCTCACCATCGATTACGGACATCCTGCCGCCGACCTGTTCGACGATCACCACATGCGCGGGACTCTTCTTGCTTATCAAAACCATCGCGCCAGCGAAGATTTTTATGCTGCGCCCGGCGAGCAGGACTTGACCGCGCACGTCAATTTCACTGCGCTGGAGGCCTGGGGAAAACGAGCGGGCCTTGAAACGGCAGGTTTCACCTCCCAGACGGCCTTCCTGCTCGCCCTGGGGCAGGGAAATGAATTTGCGGACCTTTACGATGCCGGGCAAACCGAGGCGGACCGCGCGCGCGCGCGGCTTCAACTCAAAACGCTGATCCATCCCGAAGGGATGGGAGAACGATTCCAGGTCCTGATCCAGCAAAAAGGGGTAACGGTGCCGCAATTGACCGGTCTGGCGGGCATTTCGCGGCGGGCCTAGCCAATTCTTCGGCAATCTATCTGGGAGCAGGGTTGGGCTTCTTCAGAACCGGCTTTTCACCGGAGGCCGGAGCGGGAATGGCGACGGCGGGCTTGACGGTCCCGCCAGCCGGAGGCGCGGCGACAGAAGTTCCGCCTTCGGAGTACGCCTTTTTTAGGAATCCTTCCGCGACTTGCTGCGCGGCTCCGGTGTCGTCGTTAGTTTGTTTTGCCTTGCTGTATTCGTTGACCGCCCGCTCGCGCTGCCCCAGCATGTCAAAAATCTTTCCGAGGTAGATGTGGCTCCAGACTTCCGTCCATTTTTCCGACGGCTCGGGAACGGTCTGCAATGCTTCGCGAAACGCGTTCGCTGCTGCCTGATAGTTCTTCTGGTAGAAGAACGCCTCGCCCATGCGAAAATTCGCCAGCGACCGGTTCGGCTGAATCGCAAGCGCCCGCTGGTACTGCGTCACCGCATCGTAAAACCGGCCTTGTTCGGCGAGATCCTCGCCCCGTGCGATGGCCGCGCGGGCACGCAGCGAAGTGCTCCCTTTCAGAATGACGTTGTTGGGATCGATCTTGATTCCGCCGGGCTTCGGGTCCGGTAGACGACGTATTCCAGCGAGAATTCCGGCACGCCCGTTGAATTCAGCCACTGCGCGAAAAAGCCGCGCAAGTTCGGCGGTTCCTGGGGCGGTTTCGCTGCGGCCTGTGCGCGGCGCTCGGCAAGGTTTTCAAGATCCTCGATCCGCGCGCTCTTCTCCGCAAATTGAAAGTAGAAGTCGCGCAGGGCAGACTTGAACGCCACGTCGCCCATTTGCGCCCGCAACATGTGAAAAAGCATCGCACCCTTGTTCATCACCACCGAACGGTAGTCGGGAGAGTAAGGAGCCAGTCGTGCCGCTTGCGCGATCGGCGCGGCATCCTCATACATCAGCGCGCCAACCGCGAATTCGTCCACGGCACGCAGTCCCGCTTCCTTGCCCGTATTTTGCTCCGCGTAAAGCGCTTCGGAGTACCGCGCTAGCCCATCGCTGATCCACACGTCGCCCGGCGTTGCCGGCAAAACCTGAATCCCCCACCATTCGGAGGCCACCAGGTGTGCAATCGTCCTGTCGCTGCTTTTGGGGTCCCAGATGCGCTGGCTGAGGAGCAAAACTCCAGGAGCCGCGTACTCGCGCAGGGTTCCATCGGGCAGCTGGATCACCGTGAAAGTTGGATCCGGTATGGGTCCGAACATGTCTGAGAAAATAATCGCCGAGCGTGCCACGCTGGCCGCAAATTCCTCGGCATTTGCGGACGACGCCCGCGGAGCGTAGACCGCCACGCTAATTCCTTCCGCCTGCCTTGGATTGAGCTGGAGTTTGCCGGCTACAAACGTGCCGTGCGGTGCGGGATTCTTGCACTCAAAGGTATAGAGCAACCTCCCGCCTTCCACGGCGTTCTTGCTGGGCATCGGTGTCGGAGCGGAGGCTTTGCCGGTTCCGGCCACGGCAAAGATGTCTGGAACGTTCAGGCGGAATGTCGCCGTATAACGGTTCGACGGAAAGTTTGTGAGCGGAAACCAGCGTGCCAGGAGAAGTAAATAAGCGCCATCCTTGTTGATCAGCGCGACACGGACACCCGGTACCGGGCTGTTCTCTTCATTTACCAGCAACCCCGCATAACTGTAGGTGAGGGTGAGGTGGCCGTTGGTGGCCACTGGCGCAGGCAGCTGGACGACAACCATGAGTGGATTCTGATTGTCGCGCTCGAAGTTCAACGGCTTGCCGTCGGGTCCTTTTACCTCTTTCACAATCAGATTGGGGTGTAGCTCGACGCGCACGCTGCTGGAGGCTTCCACGGCTTTGAAATCGATTTTTGCGGTCGCTGAAATCGATTGTCCAATAGCGTCCAGCGACGCGGATACGTCATAGTGTTCGGCGAGGAAATTCGCGGCCCGGGGAACCTGCGCCTCGAGCGGCACGGCAACGCACGATAGCAAGATCAGCGTAAAGAAGAAAAATGTGGCGCAAGCTCTTCGGAGAAGGGCCATCGGACCCCTTTCAATGTTTTCAATTCTGCACCAATGTACACCTATAAGATACCAAACCCATCACTTCGCGTTGCTTGGGACCGTGTTCAACAGCTTTCGAATCTCATCCGCTGCTCTTTCGATAGCGCCCGGCGGCCCCAGGAGCCTTTGCACCTCTTCCAGCCCACGCAGCATTTCTTCCACTCGCTGCCTGCCTTCTTTCGACGGAGAGAGCAGGTTTCCCGCTTCCGTGGCGACTCGCTGGGGCGTGAACTCTTGCTGGATCAATTCAGGCACGACCGCGCGGCCGGCGATCAAATTTACCATGCTTAGAAACTTGGTCCTCACCAGCGGTTTTGCCAGCCGAGCTGTGAGCGGAGAGAGCCGGTAAACAACAATCATCGGTTTCCCGAGCAGCGCTGTTTCTACAGTGGCTGTGCCGCTGGAAACAATCGCCAGGTCCGCGGCGGCCAGGGCGTTATAGGTGTCTCCGTCAATAAATTTGACCTGCCACTGTGGTGGAAACATGGCCTTCAGTTTCTTCGAGTCCAGCCCAGGTGCCACCGCAACGACAACGCCATAACCGCCCGGCATGATCCTTTCGATCTCCACCAGCGCTTCCACAAGCACCGGTACATGGTGCGTGATTTCTCCGCGCCGGCTGCCCGGAAGGATGGTGATGACGGGGTCCCCGTGTTCGAGACCGTATTTTTTGCAGAAAAATTCCCGCGTCATGGTCGGTTTCACGTTCCCCACCAGCGGATGGCCGATGAATTTCACGGGCACACCGGCATCGGCGTAAAACTTTTCTTCGAAATGAAAAATACACAGCGCCTGCGCAAATCGCCGCCGCACCAAGTTCACACGCCACGGCCGCCACGCCCAGAATTGCGGGCAAATGTAATAGACGTTTCGAATGCCCCGGGGGCGCAGCTTGCGCGCAAGCCGCAGATGAAAACCGGGGAAGTCCGTCAGAATCGCGAGCGGAGGCCGCCGGCGCTCCGCTTCGTCCACGAGCCGACTCATCGCGCGGAACAACGACGGCAACCGCTTCAGCACTTCGGTGATTCCCACCACGGAAACTTCCGCATAATCGGTGATGATCTCGACGCCCGCAGCGCGCATGTGTGGCCCGCCCATACCGAAAATCGCCACGTCCAAGCGCTGCTTTAGCGCCGTCGCCAGCCGAGCGGCGTACATGTCTCCGGAAGCTTCGCCGGCGGAGAGAAGGAGCGGTATTGGTGGCATCTCGGTACCGCCGCAAGGATCAGTCACTGGCCGGTAACACGGAGGGTTCAGCCGAGCCGTTGGCATCCAGCGGAAGGTGCAGCTCCTGTTCCTTGTATTGCAGCTGGTAAAGCCGATAGTAAATTCCGCGTTGTCCGAGGAGTTCCTGATGCGCGCCCTGCTCGCGCAAGCGCCCTTTATGAAACACGAGAATGCGGTCCGCATGCTGAATCGTGCTCAGGCGGTGCGCGATGACTAGGGCTGTTCGTCCGGACAGCAAGCGGTTCAACGCTTCGCGAATTAGCAGCTCCGTCTTTGTATCCACACTGGAAGTCGCTTCATCGAGGATCAAAAAGCGCGGATTGTGCGCCAGCGCGCGGGCAAAATTGATGAGTTGCCTCTGCCCGACCGAAAGCGTTGAACCGCGCTCGTTTACGCTGGCGCCCACTCCTTCCGGCAGCGAGTGGACGAATTCCCCAAGCCCAATCTCTTCGACGGCCCGCTCAACTGTGGGGCGGTCGATGCCCGGCGTGCCGAGCCGGATGTTCGTTTCAATCGTACCGGTGAAGAGAAATGGATCCTGCAGCACGATGCCGAATTGCCGCCGCAGGTCCTGCAATTCGATCATTCGAATGTCTTGGCCGTCCAGAAGGATTTGTCCGCGCTGAATTTCGTAAAATCGCAGCAACAGTGAAATCAGCGTGGTCTTCCCCGCGCCCGTGTGCCCCACGATGGCGATGGTCTGCCCAGGCTCCACGCGGAACGAGACATCGCGCAGCACCCAATCTTCCTCGGTTGGTTCCGCGACGTTGCGATAGCTGAACCACACGTTGCGGAATTCAATCTCGCCTCGCGGATGGTCGAGCGGAATGGTGTTGGGATCTGACTCGGCGGGTATCGGCTCATCCAGTAATTTGAAGATGCGCTCAGAGGCCGCCATGGCGGATTGCAGGATGTTGAATTTCTCGCTGAGGTCCTGAATCGGACGGAAAAAGCGCTGCGCAAACATCGTGAATGCGGTAAGCACGCCAAGTGTGAGCGTGCCGGTGAGAATACGGTTTCCGCCGGCCCAATAAATCAGGGCGATGGTGGCGAAGCTGAGAAATTCGACGGCTGGATAGAAGAGAGCGTAGGCGAGAATCGCATCGCGCCAGGCGAGCATATTGTCGCGATTGCGCTTCTCAAATTCCTCCACGGCCTTGCGCTCACGGTTGAAGAGTTGCACAACGCTCATTCCGGAAATGTACTCTTGGAGAAACGCGTTGATACGGGCAATGGCCGTGCGGATGCGGCGATTCGCGTCGCGGACGAATTTGCGAAAAATCATGGTGACGATCAGGATGCCGGGCAGGACGGCAAGCGTGTCGAGCGCCAGGCGGCGGTCGATCTTGAAGAGCAAGCCGGCCATGACCACCAGCAGAAAGAAGTCATTGATCATGGTAACGACGCCGGCTGCGAAGAGATCGTTAAGCGCATCCACGTCCGTGGTTACGCGCGTGACCAGCCGGCCGACGGGATTGCGGTCGAAGTAGCTCATTGGCAAACGCTGCATGTGGCGGAATATTTCGCCGCGCATGTCGTACATGGTTTGCTGGCCGACGCGCTGCATGATGCGAATCTGGACGTACTGCGCGAGGAAGTCGAACGCCAGCACGGCCAGAAGGAGCAGGCTGAGCCACAGGATGCCCGACCATGCCGATCCTTCCGGGATGGCGTGCTTCAGCGCGGGAACAATGTAGCGATCGATCGCATTTCGAAAAATGAGCGGCGGGGCAAGCTCAAGCGGGGTGACGATGGCCACCATGACGAGCGCGAGGGCCACACGCCATTTGTACGGCTTCATGTATTCGAGAAGCCGGCGCATCAAGCGCGAGTCATACGCTTTGCCGAGGGCCTCTTCTTCGTGCTGGTTACTCATGCGCGTTCGAGCTCTTCTTCCAGCAACTGCTTCTGATACAAATCCGCGTAGTAGCCGCCGCGGGCGAGCAGTTCGTCATGAGTACCACGCTCGGTGATGGACCCGCCGATCAAGACAACGATCTGGTCTGCGTCTCGAACCGTTGAGGTACGGTGCGAAATCAGAATTGTCGTACGGCCTTCCATGATTCCGCGCAGTCCGGTGAGGATGCGTTCCTCGGTTTGCGTGTCCACGGCAGAAAGCGAATCGTCCAGGATGAGAATTCGTGGATCGCGGACGACCGCGCGCGCAATCGCGGCCCGTTGCTTTTGTCCGCCGGAGAGCGTGATGCCACGCTCGCCAACCATAGTCTCATAGGACTTGGCGAAGTCCTGGACGTCACCATGCAGGCTGGCAATTTCGGCTGCTTCGTGGACGCGCTGCTCGTCATATTCTGGCAGGCCGAAGGCGATGTTGCCGCCGACGGTCTCGCCGAATAAGTAGGTGTCCTGCGGCACGTAACCGATGGACTGGCGCAGCGTGGTGAGCGGCCACTCGCGGATTGGACGCCCGTCGATCAAAACCGAGTCAACTGGCGCTTCCCAGAGGCGGGCAATGAGAGCGGCGAGCGTGGTCTTGCCGCTGCCTGTGGGTCCGACGATAGCGAGCGTCGTGCCGGCGGGGACTTTCAAATTGATGTCGCGGAGCACCACGTGAGGAGCGCTGCCATTGGATTTGGACACACCGTTCGATCCGGCTCCGGAAAGAGTGGTCGGATAAGAGAAAGTGAGATGGCGAAAATCGATTTCGCCGCGCGGCTTGGTGCCTTCCGGGATTTTCGAGTGGCGATCATCGATATTCGGCTTGGCCGTTAGGATGTAATTCAACCGGCCCATGGAAGCCGCGCCACGCTGAAAAATATTAGTCACCCAGCCAAGGGCGATCATGGGCCAGACGAGCACGGCGAGGTAGCCGTTGAAAGCAATCAGCGCACCGAGGGAAATCTGACCGCGCAGGAGTTGATGGCCGCCCTGCCATAGCACGATCAAGAAGGTAGTGCCAATGAGCGCCTGAAGCGACGGCATAAACATGCTCCAGGTGCGGATGAGCCGGATGTTTCGGGAGACATACTCGCGGTTGGGCTCGTCGAAGCTGCGGATTTCCGCTTCTTCCTGTGCGTAGGCGCGCACCACGCGCACGCCGGCAAGATTCTCCTGGACGCGCGCGGTGAGCGTGGCCAGCGCCGCCTGGATTTTCTCGTAGAGGTCATGAATGGTCTTGCCAAAGTACCATACCGCGAATGCCACCACCGGCGCGGGGAGCAGAACCCACAGCGTGAGGGTGGGCGAGAGCGTGACCATAACCAGGATGGCCATGATCATGGTGATGATGGTCGTCGCGCTGTACATGATGCCGGGGCCGAGCACCATGCGGACGGCGTTCAGGTCGTTGGTGGCGCGCGACATCAGCTCGCCGGTGCGATTGCGGACGTAGAACTCGGTCTCGAGAATTAGCAGGCGCTTCAGGAGATCGTTGCGGATGTCGAATTCGATGTCGCGAGAGACGCCGATCAGCGTCCAGCGTGCCGAGAAGGAAAGAACACCCTTGATCGCGACACATAAAACAACGACCAGGCAATAGATGCCCAGCGTTGTGCGACTGCTAGGCGCGTAAAAGGGAATGGAACGGCTGAGGGTCGATGCGTTCAGGCCCAGGGCGAGGAGAGCTCCGGTTTGCGTGGAGTGCTCAAATGGAACCGCATTACCGGCGAGCGTGTCCGTCATGACGCCAGTGGCGAGCGGGAGCACGTTGCCGACAATGCCCATCAGCACGACCGTGAGCAGACCGAACACAATGCCCCCGGGGTAGCGTCGCAGATAGGGCATCAGACCACGCAAGCCCTTGTCGGGAGTTGATTCCCTGGACCCCCGGTTACCGACGGCTGATGGGACCGCGCTCATCGCAGCGTCGACCTCGCATCTTGTATTGACGGTGACTCCAGCAGGAAATGCTCGTAGGTTCGCTCCAGCGACTGGTAGCGCTTTGTCGCCGGATTCCAGCGCACAGCGATCGGCAGCACGTGCGAATCGATGGCGCCTTTTAGCGGCGTGAAATAAAGTTGCAGGCCTTTCTCATCGTTTTGCTCGTATTGCAGACGCCAGCCGGTCACCGGCACCAATGGCGTCAAGCCCAGAAAGCCCTTTTGGTTTTTCAAGTGTTCATCGCAGCGCAGGACTTCCGCCCACTTCCCGTCGGTATTTTCCGCCACGACAACGCGCGTAACGATCGTCCCCGGCAGATTGTTGGTTGGCGTCTTTGGCACGACGTTGGCCGCAAGAAATTCCTGTTTCCCGTTCTTTGCCAGGTCTCCGAAGGCCAGCACCTGCGACTCGCTCCCCAACAACGCCTTTGCCGCCAACTGAATTTCTTCGGGCACAACAGGTTCCGCAGGCTTGGTTTCCGCTTGCGCCGCAGGCTTGGGCGCATCCGCACCACACCCGCCCAGAAAAGTAGACAGGGACAGGACACCCAGTGAGAATTTCAGGGGGATTCTCCACCTGCGGGCCGTGCCAACACCACGACCCTCTCCTAAGAAGGACGGAGCGTTGCCCGCCTCGTTAGCACACCAACAGTCGCTTTGCGAAGTTTTCCCCATTAGAGACTTGGCGCCGCAGGTGCGATGTGCTCCGGGCTTCCCATCTTTCTCCGGCGTGCCGAGCACTTCCATCACCCATGGCGGATTCATGCCTGCTACAGCAATTCTAGCTGTTGCCCGCCGTTCGGGGAAGGACTCCGCGAATCGGGCTTGTCCAAGACGTTGGATGCGTTACCTCTGCGCCAGAATCGCGTCCACCCGGGCTTCAAAGTTTTGCTCTCCTTCGGACCACAATTCGCTCCGTTCCACGGGGAGCGCCCGCTCGACGGCTTCCACCCATTGGACTAATTGTTGGATGTTCTCCCGGGTCTTAGCGTGATATTGCTTTAGGTTGGCGCTCGCCGCCATCCACTGCCGGAAGGTGTGCTCAATCGGATGATCCGACGAATTGAAAGGATTCGACGCCGCTCCGGGCGCCAGCAGGCCGCCGTGTCCCGTGAAAAAGTGCTCGAAGCCCAAGTCGGCCATGAAGTGCCCCGCCGTCGCCGCCAGCCCGCCGTCGAACTCCTGCCCGTGGCAAGCCAGCACCAGCGGCTCCGGCTTGTGCTGCCACTTCAGGCTCTCGATATCAAACCCCCACAGGTCCCATTTTGCGCTCGCGATGTACGCGCTGTCGCTGTTCAGGTGCTGCACCGCCAGCGCCGCAACCTCCGCAGGGCCCGCTTTCAGGGAACGCAAATCCCACTCCGCCACAGGTATTTCCGTCGTGTCCACGGCCTGCACGATCAGTTCGTTAAAGGCATTCTGCGTGGCCGAAAGCGGCGCGGTCGTCAGGAACCGCGCGAATTCGGCAAGCATCGTCTCCACTGAGAAATCACGTGTCCACACGCGCAGGTAAGCATGGTTGGCCATGGTTGGTTAAAGCCTTTGGGATTATACCGGGCCAGCC
>WNFS01012755.1_pt1 | contig 12303 bp, 13 predicted proteins | sample 5400141 | NCBI WGS metagenome assembly WNFS01 (sample SAMN13153358, study PRJNA577476) | soil metagenome | isolation source: 60 cm saprolite under Madrone tree | place: USA:California | collected 2016-06-14 | reverse complement strand
ATCTTTACAGGGTTGGGCGCAGGACTATTCATCCCCTACTTCAACATCTACTTCGTACAGCACCTGAAAGCTTCCCCCTCGCTCTTCGGCCTGATTGATGGCGGGGCAAATGCCATCACCGCGCTGCTTACCCTGGTCGCTCCCTTGCTTGCTAAGCGCCTGGGCAGGATCAACACCATCACATTGACCCGCCTGGCAAGTATTCCACTCTTATTGACCATCGGGCTGACCGGTATCTTGCCGCTCGCCGCGTTTCTCTACCTCTTCCGCCAGGGCACCATGGACATGTCAGCAGGCATTCTCCAGGTCTACTCTATGGAGGCAGTCTCAGAGAGATACAGAGGCCTGGCGAATAGCAGTTACCAGGTGTCATTCCAGGTTCCCCTGGCCATCGCCACCCCCATTGGTGGGCTGATCATTACCTATATTGGCTACCCGCCAATCTTTCTCCTGGGAGCATTCTGCTACATACTGGCAATCATCACCCTCTGGGGAAGATTTGGGCGCCGCAAAACTGATCGTACGGAAACCTCCTCGCATCCTGTTCAGGAGACCGCCCCGGTAGTAATATCTAGCACAAAAAAATCTGGCACCTGAGTGCCAGATCCTTTTCAGCTCATCCCTTTAGTGTTTCGTAATCTTTATGAAGACGATAGTTAATTCAAACAAAAACGACATCGCTATTCCCAGGATGATCGGGCTGTAGATATCCGCCCCTGGCGTCAGGAATGTCGCTGCAATCCACATCCCAATATGCACTGTTGGGCGTCTCCTGGTGAGCGTGCGTGAAGTTATCAGTCCTATCTGTGCCAGGAATGTGAGCACAAGCGGGATTTCAAACACGATTCCAAAGGCTAGCAGGAAGAACGCCACGAATGTGAAGTAGCTATCGGCCGTCACCAGTTCGGCAAAGCTGTTGGATGCAAAATTCACTAACCACTGCACCGGGAATCGCAAGACGATGAAGCCAAGCGCGATTCCGGCGATGAATAGCACAACGCCGATGAAGATGAAAGGCACAGCATTTTTCTTCTCTCGCTCGTATAGCCCTGGGGAAACAAAAGCCCAGACCTGGTAGAGAATCACCGGCAAGGCGCCAAGGAAGCCTACAGCAAATGACAGCTTGAGGAAAACAGTAAAACCCTCCGCCAACCCTGTTACAATAAGCTTACCCTTAGTAAGCGTATCTGCCGTATTAGGCAGCGGGTATGTCAGGAATGTCATGATCTGAGTGCGGAAGATGAAAGCGACGATGCCAAAAACTACGATAGCGATCAACGATTTGAAGATACGCCAGCGCAGCTCCTCCAGGTGCTCCACCAGGGACATGGAGGAATCGTCAAGTTCTTCCTCTTCTTCATTGGAGTCATCAGCCGTTGCCATAGGGTCCTGCTGATCTATATTTCTGGTTGCCATACTTTCCTCGAAAGGGCGGGATTTGATCCTGCCCTCTATCTGCAACCGGCACTAATCAACATGCGCTTTTTCAGTGCTGACCTCGCTGTGCGTGGTCTCGCGGTTCACCTCGCCCTGGGAATTTCCAGAGGGAGGGAGGTTGCTATAGTTGACCTCGCTGCGCGTCGTCTCGCGGTTCACCTCGCCCTCAATTGGGGTAGCGCCAAGTTTGCTCATATCTTTAGCGTTAATTGGCAGCTTGGGCTCTTCTTCGTGCTCATCCTTTGGCGCGGTCAGTTCTTTCATACCTTTTTGGAACTCTTTGATACTCTTGCCAATCGCAGATCCCATCTCCGGCAGCTTCTTGGGGCCAAAGATCAGCAGCGCGATCACGAGAATGACGATCAAATCGAGTCCATGAAATCCAAGTGGCATCTTAATGTCCTTTCTGGCGGTTGATTATTCTAAGTTTCTTGGTGCGTTACAATACTACAAACGGATGATAACATTCCTATGAGCTTGCGGTTGCGGGTTTGGAAGTATCCTGGCCTATCAACGATGCTTCAATCATCCGCAAACCCTCCATGGCGAGACTCAACCCACCTATTCCTGCCGTACCAATAGCTACCAGGCGGACAGCATAGCGGCGGCTCACACGCCGTTCTCTCAGTTGGGTAGCCACCATCTGCTGTTTGCCCAGTTCCATTGCTTCCGCGCGTACTGAAGCGTACAGTTTTTCCTCCAGGCCAATAGGCGCTTGTGCCCCACTTCCGTAGTGTCGTAGCAGCAGGGTCTCTAATGAGTCATTCTGCATAGGTCCTCCACGAGCATCAGGGTTGCGATGGAGCAGTCGATCTTCGGCTCTCAACTCGCTCTACGTTATTATGATGCTTGGCAGGGTGATTTTGTGACATGTTCGTCTTAATTGTGGTCGCGCTATTGTCAAAAACCTCTTCGCCGCTTTCAAGTGCGTAATACTGCTGAAATTGTTTGCGTGCCCGTGCTATTCGTTGACGAACGGCTGCCTCTTCAATATCCAGCATCTCCGCGATCTCACCTGTGGAAAACTGGCCTACTAACGCAAGCAACAGGCAGACGCGTAATGGTTCGGTGAGATGTGCCAGCGTTCGTTGTACGGCATCCTGCTCAGCTACAAGCGCCTCCGGGTCCACACTCTCAGACACTCCATACCCCGTCGGCTGCACAGCGGCTGCACGTTCGTTCAGCACATCCATCTCGGCCTGCTGGTTCCTGCCCTTTGATTCGGCGGGCTTCTGCATGCGCGAGAAAGGAATGAATTGGAAAATGCCGCGCCGCCTGCGCTGCATACGCACCGTATTCAGGGCAATCTGCAGCAACCAGGCTTTTGCACGGAACTGTGAGCCACTTTTAGCACGAGCCGCGTCAATCGATCTCAATGCCTGGTGGAAGGTTTCTTGCGTCAGATCCTGGCTTTCTTCCCAATCTCCTGTCAAACCATAAATCGTATGAAAAACCAGTTTACCGTATTCAAGAATGAGTGCTTCTACCGCTTCAGCGGCAGACATACTTTCCACAAAAGACCCTTTTCGTTCGTATCTTGACGATGCACTGCGCGAATGAAGATACCTGAATCTGGAGAGAGATACCAATGTAAGAAATGAACGAGAAGCAAAATTAGTTATGCTGTACGTAAGAAGTCAGGGCAACCCGGGCTGGGCCACGCACTAACCAAATGATAATGAAGGGCGACTCTCGTCGGTCCTCCTGGCGTCTTGTGGTCACCCTGATCTCTCTGGTTGCCCTGTTTGATTACGCTTCTGTAATTATCGCAAGTGTTCTTCTATGTAATCATCGGCCTCTTGCACCGTCGTAATCTTCTCGGCATCCTCGTCAGAAATCTGGAGCTTAAACTCCTCTTCCAGGGACATGATTAGCTCAACCAGGTCAAGAGAGTCAGCGTTGAGATCCTCGACGAAAGAAGCGCTGGGAACGACCTCGCTTTCATCAACACCAAGTTGATCGACAATAATCTTTTTGAGCCGCTCGGATACTGTTGCCACTATTTCACCTCGCTTTCAGCTATAGGGGCGGGCTGGGGGCCGCGCTCTGAATATGCGCATCTATTTCGGCAAGATGGCTACAGACACCCGTTACTAACTCTTTAGCATATTCAACCACCCTCGGTTGCAGATGGCGCTCCTCGGCATGGCGCTGCAGGACCTCATCGGGTAAATGTTGAGCAGTATCGTATTCGTAGAGTGTTTGTAAAGCAATCATCCGCGCTTGTCTGCGTATCCCAATCGGCATATTTTCCTCAAAAGGTGCGGTCTCAAGCTACGTCCTGTATATAAACGTTCACTTCACGTACCTGCATTCCAACCATTTCTTCGATGGCTGATGCTACTTCGTTCTGGATGGCAGAGCCGACATCAACAATATTGACGCCCGTAGCCACAACAATATACAAATCAGCAGAAACTGTATTGTCCTTGATCGTCAATGCTACACCGTTTTTAGGGATCTCACGCCCAAGAAAGCGCGTCCATTGATCGTTGACCTGGGCCATACGGACGGCGCCAGGAATCTGTAGCGCTGCGTTAACCACAATGGTTACGAGCACCTGGCGGGCAACTCGTACCACTCCCAGCGATTCTGTTACCATCCGTCTCCCCCTGGTTAAAATCATGGTCGTTCGCGATAAACGGGTGTATACAGCAAAGATAGACATTTTCTGGCGTACTTGTCAAGTGTACTATCCATAACCATGAAAAAGACTATCTCTCACGATGCCTGCTCTATCTGATTATACGCCAACCACAAGTCCCATTTCACGCATAATACCCGCCACTTTTTCGATATCCGCCCCGCTGCTGACATTCAGGGTTGTAACACCTTTCGCAATACGCTTCACCATTCCTGTTAACGCTTGACCCGGACCGATTTCGAGGAAAATTGTCACTCCTGCGCCTGCCAGGTATTCAATCGTGCGAGTCCATTGCACCGGAGCAGCAATTTGTTGCGCCAGTTCTTCTCGTATCTCCTGCGCTTTCGTTAGTGGCTTAGCATGCATATTGCCGATGATCGGAATGCTGGCATCATGTACTTCGGTCTGCTCAATAGCTTGAGACAGCCCTACCGCAGCCGGCTGCATCACAGGCGAGTGAAAGGCTCCGCTCACAGCCAGCGGGATAACACGCTTCGCTCCGCGCGCTTTCGCCAGTTCCATCGCCACGCTTAATGCGGCTTGTTCGCCCGAGATCACAATTTGCCCCGGCGCATTGAAATTTGCAATGCTCACCCGTCCCTGCCCGGGATGAGCATCCCTCGGTAGATTTACGACCGCCTGCGCCGTCGCTTCCTGGCAGACCTCTTCCAGGGGACCCTCGTCCATGCCAATCACCGCCGCCATCCCTCCTGGGCAGACCGTTCCCTCGTAATGCATCAGGCGGCCACGCTCGCGTACCAGGCGTATGGCGTCTTTCAATTGTAAAGCGCCAGATGCTACCAGCGCTGCGTATTCGCCGACACTATGCCCGGCGGTATAACTGGGGACGAGCGGTGATGACCAGGAAGAAGTATATTCATTGAGGGTTGCTTGTAATGCTGCCAGCAGTGCAAGGCTAACAGTCACAATCGCAGGCTGGGCATTTATCGTCTCGCGCAGCACATCGTCTGGACCGTGAAAGCAAAGATCGCTCAGCGCAATCCCTAAAGCCTCATCTGCGCTTTCAAAGACGCGCCTGGCTGCCGGAGATGTTTCGAAAATATCAGCGCCCATCCCTGCAGCTTGGCTACCCTGCCCGGGGAAGAGAAAGGCGACTTCTGTCGTCATGGCTGCCTGCTCTTGTACGAAAAGGAGGCAGGAAAATTATTCCCGCCTCCCAACGCAATTATTTCTTCTTTGTCTTTGGAAAGTAGACCTGGCGTCCACGATAGGTCCCGCAGTTTGGGCAGGCATGATGCGAAAGGCGCGGCCTCCTGCACTGTGGACATGTCACTAACTGTGGTAAGGTCAGGTGATGATGCGCTCGCCTTTCACCCTGGCGGGCATGCGAAGTTCGCTGTTTTGGTAACGCTCCCATAAAATCATTTCTCCTCTATGACTCTTTTTCCAGTAATTTTTGCAGTACACCCAGCCGTGTATCAACTTCTGGTTCGCACTCGCACGGACCGAGATTCAAATCTTTTCCACACTGCGAGCATAGCCCCTTGCAATCCTCCCGGCAAATCGTCACCATAGGCAGTGCGATCAGTACATTTTGCCGTATCGCCTCGGTGAGATCAACAAGGTGATGATCATCCGCTCACGACGTCCACAGTCGGATAAAACTGTTCCTCAAAATTTACATGCATCGGCTGCTCGTACACCTTCAAGCAGCGATTACACGAGAGTTCAAGCGTGAGTTCCACCCACCCATCCACCAGCAATCCCTGGTTTGTGCGGCGCATGCGTACATGTCCGTCGAGTGGGCCGACCACCTTGATATCGTTATCAAGATGAACGTCTTCTTCATAAAAATCTTTCACTAACGAGGTTCCGACAGGAGCCTTCATCAATTGCGCCACGTTGTAAATCATACCTTTCAACTTTCTCTTCGTTCAAGCGTACTACATTTCCCATCCAAATAAATAGTATATGGCTGTGGCGCAACCATAGATGACATTTCTCGCTTGTGCTCGCTAATTATAGGTTAGCAATTAAAGCGTGTCAAGCCCTTTATTAACCCAGAGATACGCTACCTCAAAGCGGAGCTGCCGGCCCATTGACATATCCCTCTCTTGTTGGTAAACTTGTTCTAGCAACGGCATGAGAGCAGCGATGGCACAGAAAACCTACCAGTATCGAATATATCCGACAAAAAAACAGACCACCATCTTCATCGAGTGGCTCAAGCTCTGCTGCGAGACCTACAACGCCGCGCTGCAAGAACGCCGGGATGCCTACCAGATGGTGGGAAAATCGATCAGCTACTCCCATCAGTGTGCCGAGTTGCCCGGCTGTAAAGAGGTGCGCCCGGATCTGGCCGAGGTGCATGCGCAAGTGCTGCAAGATGTGGTCAAGCGGGTTGATCTGGCTTTCGGTGCCTTTTTCCGACGATGCGAAGCAGGCGAGCAGCCAGGATATCCGCGCTTTAAATCCCGCTTGCGCTATGACTCCCTGACCTTCAAGCAGTACGGCAACAGCTTCGCTGTTCAGACGGGCCAAAAGCAGAAAGGGACCCTCATCCTCGCTAAAATTGGGTATGTCAAGATGGTTATGCATCGACCGCTGTCCGGCACACCAAAAACAGCGATTGTGAAACGGACGCCAACGGGCAAGTGGTATGTGTCCATTTCCTGTGATGAGGCGGAGCAGGTGCCTTTGCCCCAAACGGGCGAGCAGGTCGGCATTGATGTCGGGCTCAAGACGTTTGCCTATCTCTCCGATGGCACGACCATCGCCAATCCCCGCTTTTTCCGTCAAGAAGAGCACAACCTGGCGAAAGCCCAGCGCAAACGAGACACCGCCCCCAAGCAGTCAAAAGCACGGCGCAAGCTGAATAAGCGGGTGGCTCGCGTGCATGAGCGCATCCGCCATCGACGGCAGAACTTCATCCAGCAAGAAACGCGCAAGCTGCTCAAGCAGTACGGGCTCATCGCCCTGGAAGCGTTGATCGTGCGGAATCTGCTCAAAAATCCGAAACTAGCGAAATCGATCGCAGACGTAGCCTGGAGTTCGTTCGTCCACACATTGCTCACTAAAGCGGAAGAAGCTGAGCGGACAATCGTGCGAGTGAACCCGGCCTATACCTCGCAAACGTGCTCCGCCTGTGGGCAGAGGCAAGAGATGCCTCTGTCGGTACGCATCTATGAGTGTGCGAACTGCTGCCTTGTCATGAACCGAGACCACAACTCCTCGGTGAACATTCTAGATGCGGCTTTACATGAACTGCAAGCCTGTGGACGAGCAGGCCGTGTCATTCCAGAAGCCCCCGGCTCGTAGCCGTGGGGAGTCGTCACAATACGAAACTGTCTGCCAAAGGACTGCGAGTATTCCCGTTATCTCGCTTCTCGCCCAGAGATTGCTGACCACCTGTCTGGCGTCCGCCTGGCGCATAGCTGCTGGCTATGGGGGGAGTATTCTGCATATTCTGTAAGCTTTGCAACGTCGCCTGGGATTGCGCGCTCATCTGCATACTCGGGTCAGCGGCTAATTGAATAGTCTTACCATCAATAACTACCGCAATGCCTACTCCACGTCTTAATTCAGCAATTTGCCTGCGCAATTCACGGTTTTCTGCCTCTAAAGCATCCATCAACTTTTTTTGTTCAAGCAGCATCTGAGCGATGCCTTCAAAACCAGCGCTAGCAGCACGATCCATCATGGATTCCTCCTGCATTATGGGTGTACCCAATAATTCTAGAATAAAGTCTCCCAACACAGTGTCACGTCTCCCCACGTCATGTCGTACTCAGTAAAAGTACGATCCGATCCCAAATGGCTGCCGCAACGCCTGTTTTGGGCATTACAGGCAAATCCTCCATTGCACCACCTGCATGAAAGATATAGACCTTGTTGGTATCTGTCCCGAAGCCACTATCAGAGCGGCTTACATCGTTCGCAACGAGCAAATCCAGGCGCTTGGCGACCAGTTTGGCGCGTGCATAATTCGCCAGGTCGTTTGTTTCAGCAGCAAAGCCTACACGCACCAGGCGCTGTTTAGGCCTTTCATCGCTACCTTGCTTGTCGACTGATTCAGCGAGTTCCTCCAGGATATCTGGATTACGCACCAGCCGCAACGAGAACCCGTTCTGATCAGCGCGTTCTTGCGCTCCCCCTTTCTTGAGCTTCTGTGCCGCTGCCTCCGCCGGGCGGTAATCCGCTACAGCAGCGCTCATCACGAGCACATCAGCATCAACGACCGCACTCCGTACCGCGTCGCGCATCTGAACCGCAGTTTCGACCCTGTGCACATCTACGCCATAAGGTGCATCTAGTGCAACAGGACCTGAGATCAAGATGACTTCCGCACCGCGATCTCTGGCCTCGATTGCCAGAGCGTATCCCATCTTTCCAGATGAGCGATTCCCCACGAAGCGTACTGGATCAATTGGCTCCTGAGTACCACCCGCTGTTACGACAACCCGCCGGCCTGCCAGGTCGCCTTTGCGTCCTAGCGCCGCGTTGATAGCTCCCAGCAGTACATTTGTATCAGGAAGCCTGCCCACGCCCACCTCACCTGAGGCCAGCCGTCCCACCTCCGGCTCTACAATATATGCTCCGCGTTCCCGTAACGAGGCCAGATTTGCCTGTGTTGCCGGGTGCGTATACATATTGTGGTGCATCGCAGGAGCCAGCAGTAGGGGAGCTTGGGTGGCCAACGCCACTGCGGTGAGCATATTGTCCGCTATACCATGAGCCAGCTTCGCAATAGTGTTGGCTGTTGCCGGGACAATCACCAGCAGTTCGGCCCGCTCTCCCAGCGCAATATGCGTTTCCGCTGCGCGCCCCGAAGGTTCCCACAGGTCGCTGTATACCGGTCGATGGCTCATAGTCGAGAAGGTCAGCGGTCGAACAAATTCTTCCGCGTGTTCTGACATAACAACATCGACCAGGGCGCCGGCCTGTTGCAGTTGGCTCACCAGCTCAACCGCTTTATAGCACGCTATACCACCACAGATTCCGACGAGTATGCGCTTGTTTAGTAACACGGCTCGCTTGCTGTTCCCTAACTACACCTTGCCTGCAAGGTCATTGCTACAATAGCACAGTTTGATACACGTAAACAAGGAAGTTGCCAAGAAGTACCATTGCCCCTACGCGCGTACATCCTTTCGTTTCAAGAAATAAGCGGTGACGAGGCTAAGAATTACGATCATCGCTATCAGGATAGACCAGCAGAGCAAGAGGTGTAAAGTGGCGTCGATCTGGCTGTTGGGATCAGGCGAGAAGAGCGTCCCCTGGAACGAGAAACCATCTGCGCCCAGCTTATCACCATGTAAGCCAATTGAAGAACCGGTGGCAGCCACGGCCCAGCGTGCCGCGAATAATCCCCCAAAAATCTGCAGTGCAGGCCCATCGAGTTTGAAGAGGAGGCCCGAGAAGATCACCTGCGGGATAAGAATGATCGGAATAAAACTCAATGCCCGGTCGTTATTGGGTACGATTGCGGAGACCGTCAATCCCAGCATCAAACCGGCCAGAGCCGTCAGCGCCATTGAAATATAGATTTCCATGGTCACCGGAAGAAAAATCCCCTGCTGGAAAGGCGCGATCGCGTTTACCATCAAGACGAGAATGGCGCTTTGCAGCAGGCATAACACGCCGAGTACGGTGATCTTCGAGAACATATAAGGTGCAATACCCAGGTTTACCGCTCGCTCGCGGCGATAAATGGGGTCTTCCTTCACGATTTCACGCGCTCCATTGATACAGCCAAACATTACAGCGGCAAAGGCCATAATGAACAGGTATTTTTGCGCATCTCCGCCAGAACCAGGAATGATAAACAATTGCACTGCTTGATTTACACCGCCGTGGCTTGCTGCGAACGCCCCGCCCTGAGGTGTGCCGCTCAGGAAATTCACCACGTTTTGGCAGTCGAACGGATTTGAAACAGTCCGTGGAATCTGTTGATTGGGTAGGCACGTTGCTATGCTGCTTGGCGCGAATGTGCCGTGTCCTGCTGGAAGGAGCATTAAGACCAGGATCAGGCCAATGACAGGCGCCTGTAACAGCAAGATGAGCAGGTTGCCCGCGTCGTTCTTAAGTAATGCCATGTAGCGGCGTGAGAGCAGGGAGTATTGCTTCCAGGGGTCACCACGCTTGGGTGGTTTGACCGCAGCCGTCTGCTTTATTTCGTTGATGCGGCTGGCAGGGCCTTGACTCAGTGGCCCAACAACATACTTCTGGAAGTCTGGAGAGGCCTTAAACTTACTCTCGGCCTCCGCCGGAATATTCGGGTTTTCCTCCGTCGGCTCCAGGGCGCTGTAAATCTCGGCAAAGTCGGTTTTGCCGAAATAGGCTTTTGCTCCGTCTGGTGGCCCGAAGTATGCTAAACGCCCTCCCTGGGCCAGGAAACAGATGTAATCACAGGTGTTGATATTATTGGTGGCATGGGTGACCAGCAAGATAGTGTGTCCCTTGTCGGCAAGCTTGCGCAGCAGGTACATCATCTTGCGGTCCAGGCCGGGATCGAGGCCTGACGTCGGCTCGTCCAGGAAGAAGACGCTCGGGTTAGCCAGCAATTCCAGTGCAATGGAGACGCGCTTGCGCTGACCTCCTGACAGTTTGCTGACGAGCATGTCGCGTCGATGCTTCATCTCCACATCTTCCAGCACTTCGTTGATGCGCTGCTTGATCTGCGCTTCCGTATAATCACCCGGCAGGCGCATCTTCGCGGTATAGTAGAGCGCACGCTCGACAGTCAGATCGCGATGAATAATATCTTCCTGTGGCACGTAGCCAAGTTGTGTGCAGAAAGCGGCGAGATGCCGATAATAGTCCTGGCCGTTGTAGAGCACCAAACCTTTCTGGGCGGGCCGCAGGCCGTTGAGGGCATCCATCAGCATTGACTTGCCGGTACCGGAGCCGCCCACCACCGCTACAAATTTACGCGGCGGGATGGCAATCGAGATATCGTTTATCAAAATAGTGTTTTTATTGCCCACTTTCTGCAAGTGCAGCGCATCGATGCGGATACTTTTACTCTCATCTTGCTGCGTCAGCTCTGTACCCGTGTATATAAGTTTAAAGGGGCCGATGTGTATCTCATCTCCCGGCTTGAGCGGTTGGTCTTTCACTGGCGCCAGGTCATCATTGACGTAGATACCGTTTGTGCTCTTATTGTCGATGATGCGATAGCCTCCCTGTACCTGCACCAGGCGTGCATGATACCGGGAAACCATCGGGTGATTTAGCACTACCATGTTATCTGTCTCGCGGCCAATGGTAATTACGGGAGCGCCCAGTGTGAAAGGACGAACTTCAGGAACGAGATCCTGCAAGGCCCCACTTCCATCATCGTAGGCAAGCGTCACCAGGGTGCCGTGTTCATCGCCAATGCGGAAGAAATCGCCACGGGCCAGCGGTTTGCGGAATTGTTCATCTCCTTTAATGTGGCGGCCTTGATAAAGTAGCCCATTGAGTGTCCTGGCACGTGCAGGGTGCGGGTGGATGAGTACGAGTTGATTGCCTTCGCGTACTATCTGGGCGTGAAATCCAGAGACTACCAGTTCGTTGATGACAATATCGTTTGATGGGTCGCGCCCAATGTTGATAACCTGTTTGGTTAACAGGACCGATTGCTTATCTGCATGTATATTAGAGCTTATCTCCAACGATGGTATACCCACTGTGCCAGGAGCAGTCATGGATCCAGCAGGGAGATGCAAATCCGCGGGAGCGCGCACTGTACGCGGAGATAGTTGTGCTGAAACTGGTTCTGTGAATGGTGGCTGGCTAGCTGGCGGTTGCCCCCCGGAGGATAGTACGGGAGGCGGTGCCTGCATGGGCTGGCGAGGCGTAGGCTGCAATTGCTCCAGTGGTGGGGACTGGACAGCGGGAGGCGCTGCGATACGCTGCTCACTCGAAATTTGAGGAGATGATACAAGCAAGAGGAATGTAGTGCCTGTCCCCAGGCCAATCGCATCACGGTAGGAAACTACAGCCCGTTGCACATCACGCTGATTGACCGTAACGGTATTTTGCATTGCGAGTTTTTCAATGCTCCATTGTCCCCCGTTGTGCATCAAGCGGGCATGTCGCCGTGATACAGATGGATCGGAGATAACGATATCGTTGGTCGGATCACGTCCAATCGTAATCTCCGGCTTACTGATCTGAAAGACACTACCTGCCAGCGGGCCGGTAAGAAAACTGATTGAACCCATCCCTAGGGACCTGTTCACTACATCCATAGCCAAGACTCCTCGCTACTTCCAATG
>WNFS01004121.1_pt1 | contig 12305 bp, 12 predicted proteins | sample 5400141 | NCBI WGS metagenome assembly WNFS01 (sample SAMN13153358, study PRJNA577476) | soil metagenome | isolation source: 60 cm saprolite under Madrone tree | place: USA:California | collected 2016-06-14 | reverse complement strand
CCTCCTACGATAATCAGCGGGAATCGCGCGCATGGCCTCAAAATGATCTGCGAGCAAACGCCCGTCTGCTCGCCGGCCAGACCATTCTGATCGTTGGCTACGGCGCCATCGGGCGTCGATTGGCTGAGCTCCTTGCTCCCTATTCTGTTCGGGTGATCGGGTACCGCCGGTCGCCGCAGCCCGAATCGCCGATTCGCGTTGTTGGACCTGAAAAACTTCAACCGGCCATGGCGGAAGCTGACCACGTGATCAATATCCTGCCACAGAGTGAGGAAACGCAATCGTTCTTCAACGCGGCGCGATTGCGTCAGATCAAACAGGGGGTGCGCGATATTACACCATCGGACGGGGCGCTACAACAGATCAGGAGGCGCTTCTGGCATGTCTGAATTCAGGTCACCTTTCTGCGGTTTACCTCGATGTGACGACTCCGGAACCGCTGCCCTCCGATCATCCGCTGTGGTCGGCGCCGAACTGCTTCATCACTCCTCATACCGGCGGCGGACATGCGGATGAAACGTTGCGGATCGTGAAACACTTCGTCCATAATCTTCACCGTTTCGAGCGGGGCGAGAGCTTGATCGACAGAGTGTTCTAGCCAGCAGCGGGGTGGAGGCGTTTGAGGGGCTGGAGGGGCGTTGCTCGCAACGCCCGGGTGTGCGGTAAAGAATATAATTGGTCGGCATTACGAACCCGCGGGAGTTGCAAGCAACTCCCCTCCAAACAAGCCTGAAAGAAAGGAAACTTGTTACCTTCTGTTTGCATGCTTTGCTCTTTTTGATGGAACCAAAACGCTGCAGCTGGGCCAGAGATCCTTTATTGATCGAATACCACGACACTGAATGGGGCGTTCCAAGCCATAAAGACAATCGGCTCTTCGAGATGATCGTCCTGGAGAGCATGCAGAGCGGGCTGAGCTGGATCACGATTCTACGCAAACGACAAGCTTTTCATGCCGCCTTTTTCGGATTTGACCCTGGAAAGATAGCGAAATTTGGCGCGAAGGATATAGACAAACTCTTGGCGAATCCGGAAATCATCCGAAATCGCGCAAAGGTGGAAGCCGCAATTACAAACGCGCAAGCAACGCTCAAGGTTCAGAAAAACTTTGGCAGTCTGGATTCATTTTTGTGGAACCTGGTTGACGGTAAACCGGTGATCAATCATTGGAAGAATGCGAGTCAGATTCCGGCGAAAACGCCGATCTCTGAACGATTGGCAAAGGAATTCAAAGGTCAGGGATTCAAGTTCATCGGGCCTACGGTCGCCTACGCTTTCATGCAGGCGATCGGGATGGTGAATGATCACGAAACCGGTTGCGATCGCCACAAAGAACTTGCGGGCGGGTAGCGCGCAGCGTTTGGAGGTCAGAGATTGGTTCCGATTTCTCGCGTCCCGCGAGCAAACGCGGCGACTCCGCCGCACTGGCACATTTCTCTCCTGTGAGAAGTTCAGGCTAGCACTCGTTGAAGATGGACTCTAAAGTTTGCAACTACGTATGGAAGAAGTGTGGTCGTGGCGGCGAGGATCAGTAATTGCCTCGTCCCTGATTTTGCTGCTGGTCTGTCTTGCGGTTTCGACACTGATCTGGGACAAAGTTGTCGGGGCTGTGGCTGCGCAGCCTTCGAATCTGGTGCCCCTGCCGTTTCTCCTTTTCGTTGCGTACGAAGTCGTCGTGATTTTGTGCCATCTGGCGCGGATACTCGCCGCGAAATTGGTCGGCTTCGAGTTGCTTGTATTTACCTGCGGTCCATTCGCCATTCGCATAGTACGCGGGCACAAAAAGTTCAGCTGGACCAATCGGGAAACGATGTTAACCGGGAATACCATATTCGCGCCGAAAAATCTTCAGGGCCTTCGATGGCGATGCATTTTGCTGAATGCCAGCGCGCCCGTGTCGATCATTGTCATCGGCGCCATTTTTTTAGCGATCGTCCGATCCGCTGATCCAGTCCACGCGTCGGTTGACACCCTCTTCTTTGCGGCCATGGCATTTACCGGGATCGTCGCAGGAGTCCGCCTTCTGCTACCGTTTGCTCGCGATCGATCAAATGATTATGGAACTCTGGTTTGGGATGGAATTCGGGGCCGACCAACGGCCGAGGCGCTATTTCTGATCAACGCGATCAAATGCGAAGGACAACAAGGAATTGGTCCTCGCGATTGGCCGTCCGCCTGGGTTGATCAATTGGCCGCCTTAACGGAGAAGATCGATTTTCCGGAACGTTTCATCGTTTGTTTTCTGTGTTTCTATCGCGCGATCGATCTGCGCGAAATTGCGAGCGCCTCGCGTTTCCTCGACGAGGCGGTCGCCAGGGTAAATCCAAAATCACGGATGTTTTATACCCGTATCATGCTCGAAAAGGCCTTCTTCGAAGCTTGGTTTAAACGAAATGAATTTGCCGCTCGAAAAGCATTCGATCGCGTGCAGGATTGGTCGGTGGTACCGCGTCACATATGGCTGCGCGCATCGGCGGCGGTAGCGGCGGTGGAAGGCCGTTATGAGGAATGTCACCGCCAGGCGCAGGAAGCATTGGAAATCGTGCAATCACTTCCCGTGGTCCATCGGCTGGCGGTGGAATGGCTTGAAGAGCTGTTGGACAGCGATCAGGTACAATGCTAGCCTGGCAATTTCACGAGCCAAAGCGCTGGCGAAATTGCCAGGCTCAGGAACCGCTCAGGAAGCGGCTCGGAAGAATACGGGACTCAAATCCAGACAGAACAGAGTGAATTCTTTCTTCCTGGACAACGAAGTAGTTTCATCCTTCTCTCTTTCGCCTTGTCAGTAGGTTGCGCGACCACCGCTGATGTCGAAGACCGCTCCGGTGGTAAACGAGTTCTCTTCAGAGACAAGCCATGCAACCATTGCATTCACTTCGTTAACCTCCAGGAAGCGTCCACGAGGAATGCGTGACAGCATGAAATCAATATGCTCCTGGCTCATTTGGTCGAATATCCGTGTGCGTGCGGCTGCAGGGGTAATGCAGTTGACCGAAATATTTTTGTTCGCTGTCTCTTTTCCCAGCGACTTGGTGAACGCGATGACTCCCGCCTTTGAGGCACTGTAGGCTGACGCGTTCGCATTGCCTTCCTTGCCCGCAATGGACGCGACGTTCACGATGCGTCCGTAATCTTGTTCCAACATGTAAGGAACGATTGCGCGGCAACACAGGAAGACGCCTGTCAAGTTGATGTCGATCACTTGTTTCCACGCATCTATCGGATACTCCCACGACTTGTAGTTGGGACCGGCGATGCCCGCGTTGGCGACAAGGATATCGATTCTGCCGTGTTGCTGCACCGCTGATTTCGTGGCTGCATCGACACTTTCAGCAGAGGCGACATCAACTATTTCGAACGACACCTGACCTTGAATGCTGAGCTCTTCTTGCGCCTTTTTTAAAAGCTCTTCATCGCGATCCCAGAGCGATACTGTCGCACCTGATGCGATCAAACGCGATGCGATGGAGAAGCCTATGCCTTGCGCCCCGCCCGTGACGACTGCTTTTCGTTGCTTCAAATCAATCTGATTCATGATTCCTCGCGAGCGCTACTTGTTGGGCACTCTTGCGGATGGGCGATTGCAGGCTCGGGAGCGCTTTGCAAGATTGGCAACGGGATGTGATGTCGCTGGAACTGTCCGTTTGTCGCCAAAGTGGTCTTGGCGGCTAGCAGAAAAAATTATAGGAGTTTTCTAGGTAATATGTAACGTTTTTTAAAACCCTTTCATGGAAAATCAGACAGTCTTCGCCACTTATCCCAGCCTTGTAGATCGGGTCGTCGTCGTGACTGGAGGAGCAACCGGTATAGGCGAGGCGATCGTTAAAGCTTTCGCAACGCAGCACGCCAAAGTCGTGGTTCTGGACATTCAGCGCGCAGCCGCAGAGCAGTTAATTCGGCGACTGGGATCTTCCGGCTATCCACCGCCCACTTTCCATCATTGCGACCTGACCGACATAGATGCGTTGCAGCAAACTATCGGCCAGGTTCTCGACAAATTCGGCACCGTCCACATTCTGGTCAACAACGTAGCAAATGACACGCGCCATTCGATAGAGGAGGTCACCTCGTCCTCATGGGACCAATCGATGGCGGTCAACCTGAAACCGCACTTCTTCATGGCTCAAGGTGTCATCCCAGCAATGAGAAAAGCGAAACGCGGCTCCATCATCAACATGAGCTCTATCGGTTGGATGATTCCGTCAACCGGCATGCCTGTTTACGTCACAGCGAAAGCCGCCATTGTCGGTATGACACGCACTTTGGCTCATGAGCTCGGCGCAGATAACATCCGAGTCAACTGCGTCTTGCCCGGCGCTATACTGACGCAACGACAAAAGCAGCTTTGGTTCACGCCAGCTTATGAAGCTGAGATTTTAAGTAGTCAGGCAATTAAGAGAATGATTCATCCGGAAGAGGTTGCGAGGCTGGTGCTGTTCCTGGCTGCGGACGATAGCGGCGCGATTACCAATCAGAGCTACGTCATCGACGGCGGTTGGGTTTAACGAGCCACTGGTCTTTCCTAAAATAATAGTAATCATTTTTGCGGGCTAGCGAGTCATCGCCTGATATTGGTCTTCAATCTGCGCGCCAACGGCATTGACTTTTTCTTTCAAAACCTGATAGCTGGCCGCCAGCTTCGGATCATCGAAGGCCGGTGCAGCGGTAGCGGAGTCTCTCTTCCAAGAGGCCCAGTTATTGTCATAGAAAGTCAGCAGATCGCCAAAATCTGAAACAAACTCCTTAATAAGCTGATTCTTCCTATTAATGATGTCCCATGGGAAGGAATCCAATAACGCTTTTTTTATCTGCTGTGCAATCGCCTGGTTGATTCTTTGTTGAATCAAAGCGTTTCCGAGATCCGGGTCAGCATTGGCGTACAATTTGTCGACCGTATCTGCTTTCTCTTTGAATTGCTGGAGCGATTGGCGCCACTGTTCCACATCATCTTTCGAGGTGTATGTGCTCGGATTGAGGCGATCGGGTTTTCTAAAGGAAGAAAAGCGACGATAGAGATCGCCTTCCTCATTTCGAATCCGGCCCATTACTTCTTCAGCCGCTTTGCCGACTCTCTCATGGAGTTTGGCAGCCATCTCCTGCATTTGCTGTTCAGTGAATTTTGGAGCTTGCGATCCGCGCGGGGAAGGGGTCACGGAGGGGGCCGGACTTTGGGCGCGGAGCGTTGAAAGCTGCGGGATCAGACAAGAATATAAAGTCAGCCCGAAGGCGAATCGAAGAGCGTGGTTCATTTTGCGAATTATAGGAGCTGAAGGATGGTACGGAGGCATGATTGGTAAAGATCGACAACAACGGTGAACGAAAAACAGCGGCGAGACTCCAGTCAGGAAATTGCACTGACCTTTGAGCTTCTACTCGCTCATGGCTTTGTATTCCTTTTGAATCTGGTCGCTCGTACTGACAATTTTATCGCGCAACCGTTTGTAGATACTCGCAGCGGACGCTGAAGTAAACTCAGGTTTAGCAGGATCGGAGCCCTTGATCCAGGAACCCCAATTTTTTTCATAAAAGGTTAGTAGTTTTCCATGCGCTTCGATGAACTCTGAGATCAGTTCCTTTTTCCTTTGAATCTGGTCCCATGGAAAGCCGTCCAGGATGAACTGCTTAAAGCGGGCCGCAACCTCCTGACTCGCGCTGGCGCTCTTCAAAGCTGTATCCAGATCCTTGCTGACATTTGCGTAGAGCCCCGCAACCTTGTCGTTTTGCTCTTTCAATTGTTGCAGGACGCCTTGCCACTGCGCAATTTCATCTTTCGATGCAAAACTGCTCGGGTCGAGTCGCTCCGGCTTCTCAAAGTAATTAAGGCGTGAATAAAGAGCGTTTTCTTCGGTTTGTATCTGGTCCAGAACCTTATCGGCAACTTTGGCAAGTCGTTCCAGTTGCGGATCGACAGACGCCCGCGGCGCTGCAGTTGGTGCAGGTTGAGCCCCTTTCACACGCGCCGCCGGACCGGGCGAAGTGGCAATTCCCGCCTGGCCGTCCGTCGTTGTCTGTTCAGATAGAAGTGGACTGGCCGCGAAGACCGTGATGACTAAGGGGAGCAGCCGCCGCCTGATCGACGGATCTCGGAAATGCGACGGCAAGAGGGTCATGGGGATCAACTTCTAGTGAATGCGAGGTCATTGCGCAAGGGGAGACACGCGGATCGTCCGTTCTGAGAGGCGGCCTCGATCGGATTCACGTTATCTTGCGTTTAGGCGGTTTCGTTGGAAGCTTTGTTTGATGAATGCGACTGAAACGACGCTTCCCAGGATACAGCATGTGACCATCACTTTTCCGTTTGGTTCCGAATCGCGCCTGCGAGAATTCTATGTCGATGCGGTCGGATTGCGCGAGAAGCCGACTCCGAAAGTGGCTCAACCCCTGGGCTGGATTTGGTTTGAGACGGGCACGCCGGGTGTCGAACTGCATTGTGTCCCTGATGAGAAAATCGTGCCGAAGGATACGCGCCATCATTTCTGTCTCGAAGTTGCGGATCTCGAAAAACAACGAAACAGATTGCTTCATTTCGGAGTCGAAGTTCTCGAAGCGCGCCCGTTGCCTTTAAGACCACGTTTCTTTGCGCGTGATCCCTTTCAAAACTTGATCGAGTTTGTGATCGTCCAGGGGGACTACCTGGCAGCTTCCCAGTAAGGGCAGGCCTTGATATCCGAGGTATCCCTCTCCGCACACGGCAACTCATCGTCCTCGAACTCGAACTCGTCCTCGAACTCGGAGCCGTTATGCTAGCCTGCTGAGACGCTGACTCACCGAAAGCCGAATTTTGTTCAAGAGCCAAATTTTCTCAGCAATCGAGTTCGAGTTCGAGTTCGAGGACGATTTTTAAGATTTGGCGCCGCCAGTCAGCAAGAAACGAGAGCAAAGTTCCCGTCATCATTCGCATCACGGGCCACGCCTTTTTCGCAGGCTACACGGCGAGCCTTTTGTCCCTTTCATGATTCATCAGATAAAGCGATCTTGGACGGCTCAATCGGGCAGCACTAGAAACCCGAAAAGAAGCATCGCACGGCGGCCACGGTGGTCACGGAGGATGTCTGACTAACCTTACATCTTGGCGGTCTGAGGCGCAGGCCTCGCTAGAGATGCACTAGTTAGATTAGGTTGCAGTGGGCATAACAAACTCTGTTGCGGGCCGCAGCCGACCCGGCCAGCGGCTGGTGACCGTCTTCAATCTCGTGTAGAAGCGTACTCCCTCCGGACCGTGGATGTAATGATCCCCAAACATTGAGCGCTTCCAGCCGCCAAATGAATGAAACGCCATTGGGACCGGTATCGGAGCATTCACTCCTATCATTCCAATTCCTACCTGCTCAATGAATGCTCGCGCCGCCGCACCGTCGCGGGTAAATATCGCGGCTCCGTTCCCGTATTCATGATCATTTACCAGTTGGATTGCCTCCCGAACATCGTTGACACGTACCACGCAGAGAACCGGGCCAAAAATCTCTTCCCGGTAAATGCGCATTTCAGGTCGGACATAATCAAACAAGGAACCACCGAGAAAGAATCCTTCACTGTTTTCCGTCATGGAAGCATTGCAGCCGTCCACGACGAGACGGGCTCCCTCTTTCATGCCGAGTTCCACATAGGATTTCACTCGCGACAGATGAGCGGCAGTCACAAGAGGACCCATCTCGACGCCGTCAGCATCCCCCGGTCCGATCTTTAGCGCCTTGACCCGAGGGGCCAGCGCTTCTACAAGGCGATCCGCCAGCCGGTCTCCAACCGCAATCGCCACGGAAATGGCCATGCAACGTTCTCCCGCAGAGCCATAGGCTGCACCAATCAGCGCGTCCACCGCATGGTCAAGGTCGGCATCGGGAAGCACCACCATGTGGTTTTTCGCGCCACCAAGCGCCTGTACCCGCTTGCCTGCCGCTGTCCCTCGCCGGTAGACCTGCTCAGCGACCGGGGTTGACCCGACAAAGCTCACCGCCTGGATTGCTGGATGATCCAATAGGAAATCCACTGTTTCACGATCTCCATGTACCACATTCAAGACTCCGTCTGGAAGACCGGCTTCTGTCAGCAATTCTGCGAGCTCTATCGCCGTGCTTGGATCTCGTTCACTCGGTTTCAGAATGAAGGTATTCCCACAGGCCAACGCGATTGGAAACATCCACATAGGAACCATTGCAGGAAAGTTGAACGGTGTAACTCCGGCTACGACTCCAAGCGGTTGCCGGAATGAGAAGCTATCGACATCGGTGCTGACCTGCTCGGAAAATTCCCCCTTCAACAATTGCGCTATCCCGCAAGCAAACTCAACTACCTCCAAGCCTCGAACCACTTCACCCCGCGCATCCTCCAGTATCTTTCCATGTTCGGCGCTGATCGAAGCCGCAAGTCGTGCCGTCTCCCGCTCCACAAGATCTCTGAAGCGAAAAAGAATACGCGATCGCCGAACAGCGGGCGTTCGAGACCAGGCACCAAAAGCTTTCGAGGCGGCCCCGATGGCGTCCTCGACTTCGATCTTTGTCGCAAAGGCGACCTGGCCCGATCTTTGTCCCCGAGCCGGATTAAAAACGTCAGAATATCGTTGCGAAGAACCGAGCCGAAGCCGGCCGTTAATGAAATGATGGATGTTTGCGGATTCGTCCTCCGGCGCAAGACGTTCAAATGGATTAATCTTGTTTGTCATATGGTGGATTGTCAGCTAGAGCCTCAGGCGCGCGGTTTCTCCTGACCAGAGCTTAACATAGAGTTTCTCGATGTCTTCAGCAGAGGGGATCAACGGATTGTTTGCCGGCGAACCCGAGGCGATCGCTTGTTCGACCATCGTCGGGATGCTTTCTTCCCAGGCGTCTCTGCTGATCCCGTAGCCCTCAGGTGTTGGAACTTGAAGGGTTTTATTCAGCTCCTCGAGGCCGGCCGCGAGTCGATCGCAGGCATCCGATTCTGAGGCTCCGGATGAAACAAGTCCCATCGCCTTAGCGCATTCGGCATAGCGCCCGGTCGCGCCGGGCAAAGAGTATTCCGTGACAACCGGTAGCAGCATTGCGTTCGACATTCCGTGAGGCACATGAAATTTTGCACCGATCGGCCGGCTCATTCCATGCACTAGCGCTACGCTTGAATTGGAAAAGGCAATGCCAGCCTGCGTCGCTGCCAACATCATCGACTCACGCGCTTCGCGATTTTGCGGATCGAAGCAGGCTTTGCGCAGGTTTGCCCAGATCGATTTCATTGCGGACAGCGCAAAACTATCCGCGAATGGATTGGCCCGACGACTAACGTAAGCCTCGATCGCGTGCGTCAGCGAGTCCACACCGGTATCCGCCGTCAAACGCATCGGTTTCGTGAGCGTCAATTCGTAATCGACCAAAGCAGCCTGAGGAAGATATCCGAGACCAATGCAAAGCATTTTTTCGTCCCTCTCTTCGTCGGTCACGATCGTGAATCTGGTAGCTTCGGAGCCGGTGCCCGCGGTCGTCGGAATGGCGATGATTGGGAGGCCGGGGGAATTCATTTCTCGGGGCGCCATATAATCGCTCATGCTTCCGCCGTGAACGGCCAACATGGCGATGGCCTTAGCAGTATCAATTGAGCTGCCCCCTCCCAAGCCGATAACGCAGTCGTGCCTTCCTCGCCCTAGACAGTCCAGACCGGCTTTCACCGCAGATGTCGTCGGATCGGAAACTGTTTCCGAAAAGATTCGTGCTTCCCCTAACGGCCGCAGACTTTCGACGAGCATTCGAGGGAGCCCGCTCTTCCGGATGAAGGGGTCAGTCACAATGAGCGGGCTTTCCAAGCCCAGAATCTGCAAAACTTCTCGTGCTTCTCTGAAGGCTCCTGCACCGATCCTCAGAATTCGTGGAAGAGCGATTGCGGCAGCCATAGGATTGTCAATACGGTTCCGTTTTCAATAACATGTACACCAGTTTTAGCCATGAAGAGAGAATTCGCGACGATCAACAAATGCAAAATCGCCTACTTTCTGGAGGGGAGCGATCGCCTGCCGGTGGTTGTTCTAAGCCATGCGTTAGCGACGCGAGCGGAGATTTGGGGGTACCAGCTTCCGGTGCTTGCCAGTCGATTTCGCGTGCTGACATACGACATCCGAGGCCATGGAATGAGTGAGGCTGCCGGCGATCCCTACACGCTCCCGCTGCTAGCGTCCGATGTTGCCGGGCTTCTCGAATATCTCAATATCGCGCACGTAGCATTCGTCGGTCTGTCAATCGGAGGTATGATTGCGCAGCAGTTCGCTTTAACTTACCCGCAGAAACTTTGGGCTCTCGTCTTGTGCAGTACGGGAAGCGTGATAGACGACAAGGCAAAAGCAACTTTGCAAGAGAGAATCGCGAAAGTTTCTGCTGAGGGCTTGGATGCGCAGGTTCTACCCACCCTGAAGCGCTGGTTCACAAACCAATTTATCGAAGAAGCTCCCTGCACGGTCCATTGGGTATCTGATCTCATCCTATCTACGTCGATAGGAGGCTACGTAGGATGTTGCCGCGCTCTTCAGGAGCTCGATTTTGCGAACCGACTTTCTCAAATCCAGACCCCAACGCTACTTATTCCGGGAGCAGAAGATGCGGCCTTTCCAGAAAAATCCTCCCGCATCATTCAAGATCAAATACCTCATTCAGAATTGGCAGTCTTGCAGGGCGCGGCTCACCTTGGCTGCGTTGAGCGCGCACACGCCTTCAACGAGATTCTTGTTCCATTCCTTTCTAGAGGATTGTGATTGCTTCAAGCCATACGATCGATTCTTCGAACGTCGCCGAGCATTACGATGAGCTCGATCTGTTCTACCGCGAGATCTGGGGGGAGCACATCCACCATGGACTCTGGTTAGCCGGGAGCGAGAGTTCGGCCATGGCGGTTGGGCAACTCGTTCAACTCGTCGCCGCAAAATACGGAGCTGCCGCTCGACTTCTAGCTCGGCAAATGGGAGCAAAGGTAACGGCGGTTACAGTTTCGCCAAGGCAGCATTCGTACGCATGCAAGGTTGATCCGTCCGGCAACCCGAACTACCTGCTGGCGGATTGGGGCGCAACAGACTTGCTTCCGGAAAGCCTTGATGCGGCATTTGCCATCGAAAGTTCTGAGCATATGGCAGACAAAGTGGAATTCTTTGCCCGTGCCTTGCATCTCTTGAAATCGGGCGGCCGCATCGTGGTTTGCTCGTGGCTTGCCGCAGACACACTCAGCGATTTGCAAAAGAGATGGCTGCTGAAACCGATCTGCGACGAGGGCCGCATACCGCATCTGTTGACCGCCGGCGAGCTTGTCAACGCAGCAGAGCGTGCCGGATTGACCCGGATCGACCAGATGGACCTTTCGCATCAGGTCTCTCGCACATGGTCCATTGTCATCGCCAGATTTGTGAAACGTTTGGTTCGCGATCCTCGATATTGGTCCTTTCTTTTCGACTCAGCCCATCAAAACAGGATTTTCGCAGCAACAGTTATTCGAATATGGCTCGCTTACTGGACCCAGGCCATGCGATACGGAATCTTCACGTTTGCGAAATAAGCGCTTTTCACGCGTTTTGTTATATTTAGTCCTATGGATTGGCTAGAAACTCTAGTCTTGGTCGTTCCGGGGTTCGTGGCATGCGCCGAGTTTGGGTTTCTCGTATTCGCGCGGCCGATCCTGCGCCGGCTGCCGGAACAGTTTCAGGCGGAGGTCGAAAAGGGGGTTGTTCGGACATACGGCCGGGTGATGCCGATTTTTACGGCGATCTCTGTCGTCCTGATGCTTATTTATGCGCTTCGGCTAACCGAAAACAATGCAGCCAATCGGGCCGTTTGGATCGCTGTTTTTTTCTTTTCAGCCGCTGTTGCGACTTCGGTCTGGTTGAACCAGCCAATCGAGCACCAAATCTCTACCTGGAACTTCGAGCAATTGCCGGCTGATTGGAAATCCATAAGGAGACGCTGGGTTATTGCTCAAGGCCTGCGCTCTTCTCTCCAGTTGGCGGGATACATCCTCTTTTGCGTCTCGATCGGAGCGCGGTAGCGCAGCTCAGAATAGATATCGCTTAATGAGCCGGCAAAGCGAGACGTCGTAGTCCCGTCGCCAACGCTCGCGCCAGTAATAGTCAATTAGAACCAACGTTGCGGCGACAAAACTGAGCGCGGACGCAATGAGCAGGCCTGGAATATCGAATGAAACTAAAAAGAGAATCGCAAGGATGTACACGACCAACCTGCCCCAAAGAACTTTCCCGCCATCGAACAAAACGTAGCGCGGACGCCTTCTCCAAAGCCAATCAGCGCGTTCAAGCTCGGCCTGGTCAATTGCATCCGGCGCGACCGAACATCTTTCTAGCAAATCAT
>WNFS01003244.1_pt1 | contig 12306 bp, 9 predicted proteins | sample 5400141 | NCBI WGS metagenome assembly WNFS01 (sample SAMN13153358, study PRJNA577476) | soil metagenome | isolation source: 60 cm saprolite under Madrone tree | place: USA:California | collected 2016-06-14 | reverse complement strand
CAGCTCATGCCCGCCGCGAGCGGAGATGTACAGGTGTTGGTCTGCGAGAAGTCGCTGGGGTTGGTCCCGGTGATGGCAATGGCTGGCATGCTCAGTGAAGCCGTGCCAGTGTTGGTAAGTGTGGCGGTTTGCGCCGAACTGGGGCTTCCGATTGATTGCTGTGCAAAGGTCAACGCTTGGGGTGCCAACGTGGCCGTCGTTGCGCCCGCGGAAGTGGCGACGGTCAGCGTGAGGACGCGCTGGTGAGTCGGCCCGCTGGAAGTACCTACGATCGTTACCGGATAAGTGCCCACCGGTGTGGACGATGTGGTCGTTATTGTGGCGGTAGATGTTCCGGAACCGGTCGGCAACGAGGCTGGCGCAAAGCTGCACGTTGTGCCGCTCGGCAATCCTGTGCACGATAGGATCACATTCGCGTTGAATCCGCCGACAGCCGTGAGCGTGACCGTCGAGGTCGCGGAATTGCCCGGCGCGAGCGTTGTGGGCTTCAGTGATGTTGCAGTGATCAGGAAATCAGGCCCTGGAGGCGGAGCCGTATTTCTCAGTGTGACTACACCGGCCGTGTCGAAAGTCGCGTCGACCGCAACGTCGGGGCGGCCGTCGCCGTTGAAATCCGCGACTAACGCAAAGTGAAAGCCAATTGCAGGGTCAGAAGGGAAGAACTGACCGCCCGAAAACAGGACTTGAATGGGGTTACTAAAGGTGCCATCCCCATTGCCTAGCGCGATGGAGACACCCTCTGATTCCACCAAATCGAGTTTCCCATCGCCATTTATGTCGGCCAAGCTGACGAGACCCGTCAAAGCTTGATTCGTGGACGGCAGCGTATCGAACGTGCCGTCACCATTTCCCAGAAGCACCTCAAGGAAATTACTGATCGAGGCGATTAGGTCCGCCTTGCCATCGCCGTTGAGATCAGCTGCCGCGATTACCCGCGTGACCCCCGAGGCCGTGAAGGTTGCGGGTTGAAACGTTCCGTCACCGTTTCCAAGCAGTATCCCTAGGCCCGCTGAACTGATAACGGCGAGGTCGGAAATCCCATCGCCATTGAAGTCAGCGGTGACAAACGATGTTGGGCCGGAGCCAGCAAACGAATTTATAGGCGGGGCAAAGGCTCCGCTTCCGTTTCCCAAAAACACGGTCAGCTGGCCCCCGGAAATAACGGCCAGATCTGGCTTTTGGTCCCGATTGAAGTCGGCGAAGGCGAGGCTAGTTACCGGCCCCGGCACTCCTTGCGGGAATGTTGTGGATGAACCAAAACTGCCATCGCCATTGCCGAGCATTACATTTAGAGTCCAGTCTTGAGTAGTGGCATCGTGAGTGGTAAAGACTAGATCAAGCCTACCGTCGCCATTTAGATCAACCGTCATGATGGCGTCGCACGGGGAATCGAGAGTATAGGTTTGGGCCACCGAGAATTTTCCGGTACCGTCGTTGAGGAGGACATAAATCGCGTTCGGATAAGCGGAGGAGACGAAAGCGATGTCAGGGCTGCCGTCTCGATTAAAGTCACCGGTCACCGCCGGACCGAGATAGTTCGCCGTGCCAACACTGGAAGCAGGCAGAGGAGTTCCATAATTTCCCCGCAACGTGCCGTCACCATTGCCAAGTAAGATCGCATTCCCCGAGGCGAGGTCAAGCTTGCCATCGCCGTTGAAATCGGCGACCACGACTGATCGTCCGGAATAAATGAGGTAGCTAGACTTGTGAGTGAAAGTCCCGTCGCCTTTACCGAGGAAGACTTCGGCAAAAGGATCACCTCCGACGACCAAGTCGGGTTTGCCGTCGCCATTCATGTCAGCCGTAGCGAGTACACCAAACGCGGGTAAAGGATGGCCGGGAGTCTGGAACGTTCCATCTCCGTTTCCGAGGAAAATATAGGTCTGGTTGCTAGCGGTACCTGAGGTTGCTAGATCGAGCTTTCCGTCACCGTTGAAGTCTTTTGCTGCGAACGAAAATGGATTGGTTATACCAGTCGAAGTGATTACTGTTTGAAAGGTTCCGTCGCCATTTGCCGAGCAGAACCCCCAAAGATCCTGCTGTGCCCGTGCCGTTGTCAGAGGCCAAGGCTATGTCCAATTTACCGTCGTTATTGAAATCCGCAACGGTCAGCAGATTCGTGGTGTTGGTCAAGGCGGGATACGTAACGCCTGGCGCAAATGTGCCATTCCCTTTTCCCAACAACACGAACACTAGCGCTGCAGGACTCAGGCCTACGACATCAAGCTTACCGTCGTTATTGAGATCCACTACAACAACAGCGCCAAGACCCGTGCCGATGTTCGTGATTATCGGCGCTTGGAACGTCCCGTCCCCGTTGCCAAAGAAGATGTCTAAGTTTGTGGAATTCGTAACTACGAGGTCCACTTTTCCGTCCCCGTTGAAGTCTCCAACTCCGACAACCTTAAACTGACCCTGCAAACCTGCTAAAGGTGTTCCGGTTGTAAATGTGCCGTCGCCATTGCCGAGCGCCACGGTGCCATCGGCACCAACCAAATCCGTCTTACCGTCTCCATTGAAATCGGCCGTAAACGTCTGGGCAGGACCCGGATAGCTAGGAGGCACGAAGAACAGATTTTGCGTTTGCGCGTGCACGGTGGGCGAAAAGAGGAGCAGCAGAAGAGCAGAAATGGAGACACACAAATACCAGGTTTTCATCTTAGGGCTCCGTGGGCAAGCCGCAGCCTGGGAGTATCGCCGCTCCTAACAGTTTGACTCCCGGCCCTCAGGACATCTGCGGAGATTCATAAGTATATGCTAATCGCTACCTTACCTCCAGGGCGCCCTGACGGGAGTTAAGCGATAAGGATGGTGGTAGTAGTGCCCACCTGGCGCGGCCCTGCGGTACGGGCTTCTGACGCTTCTGCTGTGCGCCTCCTCCGGTACGATGTTTTATATTGCCGACTTCGGCGGCGGGATAGCGGCTATGCGCGCCGACGCTCAGAGCGGCCAACTTTCTCCACTGCCCGGCTCTCCCTTTTCAGGGCTTACCGGAAGCGCGACGGGGAGCCCAACTGCGTGTGGGAACAAGTTCCTCTACGTGACCAATGGATTTCCTGGCGGGGTTTTTGCTTTTTTTATCGATTCCAGCGGAGCCCTGAATCAGGTGCCGGGGTCGCCCTTTCCCACCGGCACGTCCCCAGGACAACCCGTGGTAGATCCCTCGTGCAGTTTTCTGTTTGTTACGAACAGCTTTAACGGCAGCTCCGCCGCGTCACGCGCTGCGCATGCTGCAGCATGCGCAGCCTGGCTTTCACCTTCCTCGCTTGGATCTGCTCGTAGACTGGATTCTTCATGCCGAACCTCCTGCGGCGGGCTGAGAGAATACCCCACCTGTCCGGCATGTCTATTAGCAGCTACACCTTTCTTCTAACCCTCTGCGGGGAGGCACGAATCGAGTATGCTAAATACTGCGTTGCCGCACGGTCTCCGGGGAATCCGTTTGTGGGAGAGTCGAATGAAGGGTGTCGTCCTTGCTGGGGGAACCGGAAGTCGGCTCAATCCGCTGACGCGTGTTACCAACAAGCATCTGCTTCCCATCTATGACAAGCCCATGGTGTATTACCCGATTCAGACGCTGGTTAACGCTGGCATTCGGGAGATCCTTCTGGTTACGGGCGGAAAAAATGCCGGAGAGTTTCTGCGCTTGCTCGGCAATGGCCGTGAATTTGGCCTGAAGCACATCAACTATACCTACCAGGAAGGTGAGGGCGGCATCGCAGAGGCTCTGGGCCTGGCCGAGGATTTTGCCGATGGCGAATCCATTTGCGTGGTGCTCGGTGACAACGTTATTGAAAACAATGTGCGCCATGCCGTCGAAAACTTCAAAAAGCAACGCCGCGGCGCCAAAATTCTGCTGAAAGAAGTTCAAGATGCGGAGCGTTTTGGTGTCGCTGAGATTCGCGGCGATCGTGTTACCAGCATTGAAGAAAAACCGCGCAAGCCCAAATCGAATTACGCAGTCATTGGGATCTATTTGTACGATGCCACTGTATTTCAGAAAATTCGCCGCCTGAAACCTTCCGGCCGCGGCGAACTCGAAATTACCGACGTCAATAACTTCTACCTCGAAGAAGGCAACCTGACTTACGAAATTCTTGACGGCTGGTGGACCGACGCCGGCACCTTCGAATCCCTCTTGCGCGCCAACAATCTGGTGGCGGAAACCGGTGCCAACAAGCTCTCAAGTGCAGAACCCACCGAACGTGTCGTGAGCCGGGAAGTCAAAGGATGAAGCTATTCGTTACTGGCGGAGCCGGTTTCATCGGCGCAAATTTCATCCGCTATGTTCTGCAGGCAAAAAATAGTCACGCGATCGTCAACTACGACAAGCTCACCTACGCTGGCAATCTAGCGAACCTCCACGCGGTTGCGCATCATCCTGGCTATCGATTCGTCAAAGGCGACATTTGCGACCCCGTCGCGGCAGAGGCCGCCATGTGCGGTTGTGATGCCGTCGTCCACTTCGCAGCCGAATCGCACGTCGACCGGAGTATTTACGAGCCCGCCCCTGTAATTCAAACCAACGTCACCGGTACATTTACTCTCCTAGGGGTCGCTCGCAAACTCGCCGTATCGCGCTTCGTTCACATTTCCACCGATGAAGTCTACGGCGACATCGCTCCAGGAGCTCACGCAAGCGAAGGCTCTCCGCTCCAGCCAAGCAGTCCGTATTCTGCTTCCAAGGCTGCCTCCGATCTCTTGGTTCGTTCCTACGTGCGAACCTACAAATTTCCCGCTCTGATCACGCGCTCCTCGAACAATTACGGTCCCTACCAGTTCCCTGAAAAATTCCTGCCGCTCATGATCACGAATGCGCTTTACGACAAACCGCTCCCCATTTATGGCGACGGCAAACAGCAGCGCGACTGGCTGCATGTGGAAGACAATTGCCGCGGCATTCTCGCAGTGCTAGAACGAGGAAGAATCGGCGAGGTCTACAACATCGGGGGATCGCACGTAGAAGAGAATCTCGCGATGGTCCAACGCCTGCTTCGTTTGACGGGCAAACCGGAGAGCCTGCTTCAATATGTCGCGGATCGCCCCGGCCATGACCGTCGCTACGCCCTAAATTCCAAAAAGATAGAAAGCGAGCTGGGCTGGAAGCCGGAAATTTCTTTGGAAGATGGCGTTTGCCAGACCATCGAATGGTACAAGAATAATAGCAAATGGGTCTCCGACGTTCGCGCGGGCGAATACCTTACCTATTACGAGAAATACTACGACGATCGCGAAAACTCGCTCAAGGCTATTGCGGATTCCGGCTCAAAGTTGCCCGCTTAGAACCAACATGCGTATATTCGTTGTCGATGGAACGAATCGAAACTTCTCTGCCAGGCGTCTATGAGCTGCGTCCTGTGGTCTATCGCGATTCGCGCGGCGCTTTCCTCGAGGCGTACCACCACGCTAAATTCTTAGACCTCGGCATCAAAGACACCTTCCTTCAAGACAATCACTCCATCTCCTCTCGCCGAACGCTTCGCGGCCTTCACTACCAATTGCAGCACGCCCAGGCCAAGCTCTGTCGCGTCATCGAAGGCGAAGCTTTGGACATCGCGGTGGACATCCGCGTCGGCTCGCCGCATTTTGGCAAATGGACCGGCGTCCGCCTGTCCGCCAAGGAACAAAATCAACTCTACACCCCAGCCGGTTTTGCCCACGGTTTTTTGGCGATTACGGAAACCGTTCAGTTTCTTTACAAGTGCAGCGATTACTACGCGCCATCCGACGAGTACGGCATTCTTTGGAATGACCCCGCTCTCGCCATCGACTGGGGTGTGTCGAGTCCGGTGCTTTCGCAAAGAGACGCCAAAAATCCCAAACTCGCTGATGTGCAGCAGCAATTTCTGCCGCGATACTCGCCCCAATGAAACCGACGATTTTGCTGACGGGCAAGACCGGCCAACTGGGTTCGGAGCTCAACCGGCTGCTGCCAAAACCGGGGCAAGTGGTCGCGCCGGAGCGAAACGAGCTGGATCTGGGCGAGCCGGAACAAATTCGCAAAATCATGCGCGACGCCAACCCGCAACTGGTTATCAACGCAGCCGCCTATACCGCTGTTGACGCCGCGGAGACCGATGAAGCCAATGCGCTCGCCGTGAATGCCGAAGCCCCGCGATTGCTTGCTGAAGAAGCGAAAAAGATCGGCGCCCTGCTCGTTCACTTTTCGACCGACTATGTCTTCGACGGCTCGAAGGAGACTCCCTACGTTGAGACGGATGCACCGAATCCACTCAACGCGTACGGTAAGACCAAACTCGCCGGCGAAGAAGCGATTCGCAATTCGGGGGTTGCCCACCTGATATTCCGCACGTCCTGGGTCTACGCCACACACGGGCGAAATTTCCTGCTAACAATATTGCGGCTCGCCACGGAACGGGAAGAATTGAAAATCGTCAATGATCAGGTAGGCGCTCCGACTTGCGCCTCCGACTTAGCCGAAGCGACGACAAGAATCTTGGCCGGCAGTATTGCCGGCACTAACAGCCAGTTCAGTCTCGAGGTCAGCGGAACCTACCACATGACTGCGGCCGGCCAGACCACCTGGTACGAATTCGCAACCGCCATCCTCGAAGAAGCACGCCGCGCACCGCAAAACCTGCCGTGGCTGGCCTCGGCAACTAAGGGTCGTCCCCTAATCGCACGCCGCGTGGTTCCAATCTCGACGGAAGAATTCCCCTCGCCAACCCGTCGTCCAGCCTATTCAGTCCTCTCGAACACGCGCCTGATGCAAGCGTTCGGAATAACACTTCCAGACTGGCGCACTCAACTGCAAAGATGTTTTTCTTTGCGACCTGTCTCCGCGTATCCCTCCACAATCCTTTCATCCAGTTGAGAATCGAACTTTCCCAGGAACCGTTGACTTTGGGCTCCGTCTCCCGCCGGTATTCTCTCAGCGTGTTCGTACTGAGTCAGAGCTTCCTCACACTTTTCGATGTAATCCCACGGAGCACACGCATGGCGTCTTCCCAGGTCAAAACAATCGTGGGATATCCACCCAAATCATGCTCCTGCCACTGAACTTCCAGCTCTATCTCCGGCGGAGGCTCGCCGCAAACCTTCTTTAGGTGCTTGGTTGCGAGCTGGCACTCCGCGACAATCCAGTCGCGTTCTACGCCCAGAGTAGCGACTTCACCGATGATGTCGCGACTGGCATTTTCGTGCCTCCTGGCCGCAAGCATAGCAACCTGTGGCCGCGGATACCTGGCCGCAACTATTCCCAACTTGGATTCAGGTATTTCTTAGGAATGCGACTGGAAGGCAGGTTTGCTGCAGATAAACGGAGAACGAAGTTGTCTGGCAGGATTGCAGAGGAGTATTACGATCAAACACTCGTCGCCTCCAAGGCCTGCTGGCGTGTGCAGGCGCGGTCAAGAGCGCTCGGAAGAGAAATCTCTCTCCCGTCCCCAAGCCGCAACCCAGAAGACAGGGCGGTCAAACGGAAGCGGCCCTCGTAATATGACCCGCGGCTGCAACGTCCTTAGCGCGATCGTTTGCGACAGGCTCTGCCTGCTTCATGGTACGTTGCAGGGCATCGGCCAGCTCGGCACGAAATTGCGAGTTCAATAGGTTGATGTCGAGGACCAATAAATCTTCCGCAGATACACGAAATAGCCAGAAATGTCCCCATCTATACCCGGAGCTAGTCGTGAGTTCCAGGCGGAGTTCCCAGGCCGGCTCGCGTGCATCGACCCCGTTCCAGCGACACAGGAAATCTCCGCTGCGCTCTTGGTGCAACGGCGCAATCACGGATGCTGGAAGAGGGGCGACTGAGGAATTCCTGAAATGGAAGCCATCGAAGCCAAGGGGCTTTAAGGCATTCTCCAAGATGTGACATATGGTCGGAATATCCTTGCAACTGTTGAGGGACTCGCTGGCATGACGGATGTTCAGGTTATTGGCTATGAGGCGTTTGTGCTGAATTGTCCGTTTCAGCACATCTTGCAATTCGTCGAACTCGACATAACGGAGACGCTGGAGTCCCCAAAACACGCCTACTCCCACGACAGTCAGTACAAGGCCGATCGATTCTCTTCCGCTAAGCAAAACGAGACTCAAAAGTCCGAACGCGGCACTGACCGCATAAAGAATTAACACTGCTTCGCGCTGAGTCCAACCACTCTTCAAAAGTCGGTGATGAATATGTCCGGCGTCAGCGTGAAATAGTGGCTTGCCATTCAAGAGTCGACGCACAACCGTCAGCGCGACGTCTGAAATTGGGAGGCCAAAAGAAATCAAGGGGATTGCAATGGCCACGATGGTGGGTGCTTTCTGTGATCCTGCCAGCGCCAAGGCGCTGAGGATGAACCCGATGAACAGGCTGCCCGAGTCGCCGAGGAAAATAGAAGCGGGGTGAAAATTGTATCGGAGGAAACCCAGAATCGACCCCGCAAGCGCAATCGCAAGGAAAGTCACTGTCGGGTTGGGGTTGAAAAGTGAAACTATGAAGACCGCTGCGGTCGCGAACAGGGCAGAGCCGGCTGCCAGGCCGTCCAGTCCATCGATCAAGTTGAAAGCATTTGTAATCAGCAAGACCCAAAGCACCGTCAGCGGAAGGTCGACAACCACTTTCAGCGGATGCCCAGCGGAAGTGAACAGCCACAGTTGATGGATTCCGAATCCACTGAAATACAAGAAGCTGCCCGCCAGCACCTGAATCCCCAGCTTCGTGTAAGGACCAACGGAATGCACATCATCATAAAGACCCAAAACAAAAATGATGAGCGAGGGGCCAAGTATGCCGAAAGCCGCGTGAATGGAAACTGGAATCGCAAGCCCAGCGAGTCTTGACCCCGCGAGGAACAGCATCACCACAGCCGTGAACGAGAGGCATACCGCTACTCCTCCCAGCCGCGGCACCGCCCGCGTGTGTACGTGACGCGCCAATTCCGGCGCTTTGATCCAGCCGCGCGCAACCGCAGCGTCGCGCAGCCACCGGGTCAAGGCCAAAGAAGCGACAAGGCACGCAAGGAACGCGATCAAATAGCTGCGTGGGAACAATATGTTCTCGTATTGGCTGTGAGACCCATCAGGAATGCAACGTGTCCCGCAAACAGGATTGATGGACTTGTCTAAAGGTTGATTGAGTCCAAGGCGGCCCCGACGCACACCTGCGTTCGACACTCCCGCCGTTCACTCAGCATGCAGTTTCGGAAACACCTGAGCCGGCGCCTCCAACTCATCGCGCCACTTCACCGCAGGCGCGGACTCCGAAGTGGGCCATTTCCCTTCAAGCAGCTCCCGGTAAATCCGCAGCATCTGGCTTACGATCGTCGTGTGCGAAAATTCGTTGACCGCTCTCTCCCGCCCCATCGCGCCCAATCGCCTCCGCAGCACGCCGTCAGCCAACAGCCGTTCAATCGCGGCGCCCAGAGCTTTCGCGTCCCTCGCCGGCACCAGTAACCCGTTCACCTCATGCGCAACGGCTTGGCGGCATCCCGTTACGTCGGTGGTCACAACCGCTCGTGCGCACGCCCCGGCCTCTGCCAGCACGTTGGGCAATCCCTCCGCGTAGGAAGGTAGGCAAACCAAAGTGGATTGCGCATAAACGGCGGGCATATCGTTTCGCGGCCCCCACCACTCCACAACTCCCGAACTATCCCAGGCGCGCAGTTGCTCCTCGGAAATACAGCCTGGATTGTCAGCGTCCGGTGCGCCGGCCAGCACGAACCTTGCGCCAACTCCCTTAGTACGCAGCTCGTTTGCCGCCGCCACGAATTCGCCGACACCCTTTTCCCAAAGCATTCGCGCGGGAAGTAAAACGATCGGCGGACCAGGCGGTTCGGGCTGAGGAATAAATCTCTCCGCACGTATGCCAGTGCCTGGGACGACCTCGATCTGTTCCGGTTCGACGGTCTTGCCCGTCAACAGCGTGTCTCGATTGTCGCCGTTCAAGAACACCACTCGGATATTTTTCGCCCGGAAAGCGGCCGACAAGATTCGCATCACGATGTTGCGCAAGAGTTTCATCTTCATGCTGCTACGGGTAAAAATCGCCCCCAGCCCGCAAACAATGCTGACCGAGGGAATCTGCGCAGTGAGGCGTGCAGCCATGCCGCCGTGAAGGATGGCCTTGAGCGCTTCCTGCTGCACGATGTCCGGGCGCTCCTGCCGATAGATCTTTGCCACCTCCAGCAAGGAGCGCAGTTCGCGCAAAGGGTTCACGCTCTTGCGCGATACGTTCCAGGGGATCACTCGAATCCCCTCTCTTTCGATCTCCGAACGATAGTTGCTGAAAGGCGCCATCAGCACCACGTCAAACCCTTGCGCTTTCGCCTCGCAAGCCAGGCCGAGCCGGTTCCTCCAGAAGTACACGTCGTCCGCATATAAAAAAATAATTTTCATGCGTGGTGATCTACGTCAACTCCGGCCCTCAACGCTCTCCCGCAGTCGCAAGAGCCGGTTCGGTCTCGCGGGTGGTTCTTTGAACCTCTTCCCACACCTCCATCCATTCCCGCACCGCACCCTCGTCCACTGGCAAGGCGCGATTCCGGAGAATGCGATAGCGCAAGCCCGTGCTGACCGCCACACATTCTGCGAGTCCCTTGAGAACCTGCTCGATGATTACTCCCGCCGCGATGGCATACTGTCGCTTTGCGATCGATTCGCGAACCACAGACCGCGCGAACGACCGCCTGCCGGTCAGGTTTTTCCTCAGGGATAGCTCTTCTTCTCTATATCCGACGACGATTTCAGAGAGTGCCGCGAAACAGCTGCTTTCATATGTCCGCAGCAGAAGGTCTTGATCCTCGCAGCGCAAAGCATCCGAACGATAGAGGTGTTTGCGGAACCATTCCATTCTTCCCATCCATGTGGGATGCGCCAAACGGAGTCCCGCCCACGGCCTTCGGCAGATATCCTCGTGCGTAGTTCGATTCTCCTGAGTCCCGAGGACTTGGCCGCCTCGGCCGAAAACCAGAATTCCTCCTCCCAGAAGGTCAATTTCGGCGTGCTCCTCCAAATACCGCACCTGGATTGCAAGCCGCTCGGGGTAAGAAACGTCATCGCCGTCCATCCGAGCAAAATATTTCCCGCGGCTGAGACCAATCGCCTGGTTCAGCCGGGGCACAAGTCCCTGGTGTGTTCCGTCGGAGAAAACTCGAACGCGCGGGTCCTTACAGGCGCCCGCCACAACCAGGGTCTCATCCGTCGAACCGTCGTCAACGAGCAGTAACTCCCAGTCGCAAAATGTCTGATTCAAGATGGATCGCATAGCGGCGCCCAGCGTCGCTGCGCGGTGGTACACAGGCATGCCGATGCTCACCAGCGGAGCGGAACTGGCATTCATAATTTTTGGGCTTTCTTGGATTCAGGCAGTCTTCTACGCGAATCGCGCGACACCTTGGACGTCTCGCGTCAATCCCATCTGCCTAAATAAGTCTTCTAAGCGGTGCTTCCACATGTGCTCTGCGATCGTGCGATCCCTATAATTGCGAGCGATGCGCACGCGCTCCAGCTCGTGGGTCACGTACCATCTCGCCTTCTCAGCGCACTCTTCCAAACCCTCGAACGTAACAATCTCCCTACCGGGTTGGTAATATCGTTCGAGGAGGAGACTCTGCTCGCAAAGTACCATGGTGCCGGAGAGGCCCATTTCAAAGATCCGGCCCTTGATTTGCAATACCTTGCCGCCTGAGCTGGCTTCCAGAGGCGTGTACGAAATACGGCTTCTATTCCAAACATCGTATACCCCCTGAATTTCTAGAGCCGTCCCGGAGAGCCACGGACATTTGAAGGCACCTCGGAAATACGGTAATCCCAGCCGAACCATCCGCGATCCACGTCCGAAGCAGACAAGTCCGGCTTTCCGGCGCAAGTATCGGCAGGCTCTATTCCTTTCGCCGTATATGCTGCCGGCGAATGAGAAATTAATATCTTTGCGCCGCCCGTACTCGCTGAACTGTCCGGGACACGCCCACTGACTCAGGAGCAGATTGGGATACTCAGAACGATTTCGCTCGTAGATGTGCGGATACGTTGTGATCATGAAGCTGAAATGTCCTGCAACGCGTCGTGTGCTTTCCCACTGCCAATCATCGTCGCTGTTCCAGGCGGCAATGCAAAACCTCCTTGAAAGATCGGCAAAGGCTACGGTCTCCACAGGTTCCTGACCCGACGTCTGATAAAAAACAACGTCGAACTCTTCCCTTTGGATTCTGTCGACCAGGGCCGACGTGGCGCGCTCCCTACCGAGCGTCCGGCTCATCTCATAGTGGTCGAAGGTATCTACCTCGTGCCCCATCTCTTTCAGGGGCATCGTAAAATACACGTGCATCGGCTCAATAGCCGTCGGCACTCCGTAGTAAT
>WNFS01004642.1_pt1 | contig 12307 bp, 6 predicted proteins | sample 5400141 | NCBI WGS metagenome assembly WNFS01 (sample SAMN13153358, study PRJNA577476) | soil metagenome | isolation source: 60 cm saprolite under Madrone tree | place: USA:California | collected 2016-06-14 | reverse complement strand
CCACGATGTCCACAGTATCCCCCACTTTCACGATCCCCCGCTCGATGCGCCCCGTGCCCACCGTGCCACGCCCCTTGATGCCAAACACATCTTCGATCGACATCAAGAACGGCTTGTCCGTCGCCCGCGGCGGCGTCGGAATGTAGCTGTCCACCGCGTCCATCAACTCCCAGATGCACGCCGCGTTGGGGTCGTTGCGCGTCAGGTCCCCCGTGCTCTCTAAGGCTTTGAGCGCACTACCCCTGATCACCGGCACGTCGTCACCGGGAAACTGGTACCGGCTCAAGAGTTCGCGCACTTCCAACTCCACCAGTTCCAGCAACTCTTCGTCGTCCATCATGTCCACTTTGTTCAAAAACACCACCATGGCCGGCACTTCCACTTGCCGCGCCAGCAGAATGTGCTCGCGTGTCTGCGGCATCGGCCCATCGGGCGCGCTCACCACCAGGATCGCGCCGTCCATCTGCGCCGCTCCGGTGATCATGTTCTTGATGTAGTCGGCATGCCCCGGGCAGTCCACGTGCGCGTAGTGCCGCTTCTCGGTCTCGTACTCCACGTGGGCGATCGCGATCGTGATGCCGCGCTCGCGCTCCTCGGGCGCTTTGTCGATCTGGTCGAAAGCCACGTACTTGTTGGCGGCGTTGGCTTTGGCCAGCACTTTGGTGATGGCTGCCGTCAAGGTCGTCTTGCCGTGGTCGATGTGCCCGATCGTCCCCACGTTCACATGCGGTTTCGTTCGCTCAAACTTCTTCTTTGCCATGAGTTTTCCTCATCCTCCATCAGTGCTCAGTGCAAACATATGTGCGTCAGGGGCTGCACCTTTGCGATAGCACTTGTTATGTCTTCATCTTGCATCCGGCGCAGTGCCGGATGCAATCTATAAAACAGATAGTAATGCAGTTTACCCGGTAGGCCTCTCCCCTGATTTTGGCTCCGAGGCTTTATCTTGCTGCGATGCGGGAGCGCACTGCAATGCGCCATCACATCGCTTTATCAAGGCGTCCTTAGCGGGTTGCCTTGGCAATAATAGTATCAGCGATATTTTTCGGCACAGGATCGTAGTGTGCAAACTCCATTGAATAGTTGGCGCGACCGCTGGTCATCGAACGGAGGTCGTTCACATAGCCGAACATTTCGGCGAGGGGAACATAGGCCCGTACCACCACCATCGACCCACGATTGTCCATACCTAGGATCGTTCCACGGCGCCGGTTTAGATCACCGATCACATCGCCATAGAATTCTTCAGAGGTAGTCACCTCTACCAACATTACAGGTTCAAGGAGAATTGGAGCTGCTTTACGTGCCGCCTCTTTGATCGCTATCGAACCAGCGGTCTTAAAGGCCATTTCGTTTGAATCAACTTCGTGATATGATCCATCATAGAAGGTGGCTTTCACATCGATCATTGGATAGCCGGCAATGATACCATTCTCCAATGCCTCACGAATGCCATTCTCTACGGGTTTAATATACTCTTTAGGCACCACGCCACCCACAACGGCATTGATAAACTCAAAGCCTTTACCGCGCTCGTTAGGAGCCACCCTGATCCACACATCACCATACTGCCCATGCCCGCCAGTCTGCCGGACATGCTTGCCCTGGGCCTGGGCTTCACGTGTAATCGTCTCACGGTAGGCAACTTGTGGGCGACCCACATTTGCCTCGACCTTAAACTCACGGAAGAGGCGATCAACAATCACTTCCAGGTGCAATTCGCCCATGCCGCTAATGATGGTCTGGCCGCTTTCTACATCGGTATGTATCTGGAAAGTCGGATCCTCTTCCGCCAGTTTATTCAGGGCAATCGCCATCTTATCCTGGTCAGCACGTGTTCTTGGCTCGATGGCAATCGAAATCACCGGCTGGGGGAAGGTGATAGACTCCAGGATGATGGGATGCTGAGCATCGCACAATGTATCACCCGTGAAGGTGTTACGCAGGCCTACGGCAGCACAGATGTCACCCGACCGGATCTCATCGATATCCTCGCGATGGTTGGCGTGCATGCGCAGCAGGCGCCCGATACGTTCTGTCTTGTCCTTGGTGCTATTCTCAACAGCCGCACCTTTCACCAGCGTACCTGAATAGACGCGCAGGTAGGACAGGCGGCCCACAAAAGGATCAGAAACGATCTTGAAGGCCAGCGCACTAAAGGGTGCAGAGTCGTCTACTGCGCGAGTAACTGCCTCATGCGTGACAGGATCAATGCCGGTTGGAGCCGGAATTTCGAGCGGAGAAGGTAGATAGGCAATCACCGCATCCAACATTGCCTGCACGCCCTTATTTCTCAGTGCTGAGCCACAAAGTACCGGCACCAGGGTGCCGGCAATTGTTGCTCGACGGAGCGCCGCGACAAGTTCCTCTTTGGTAATCTCCTCACCCTCAAGGTATTTGAAGGTTAACTCCTCGTCTGTCTCGGCCACACGCTCAATCAGCAACTCACGCTGTTGTCTGAACTCAGCCTCTATGTCTGCAGGCACCTGTGTATGATCAGACTTTGTGCCGAGATCATCAGTAAAGATAACTGCTTGCTGTTCGATCAGATCTACGAATCCCTTAAAACTGCTTTCCTGCCCAACGGGGATCTGGATTGGGACAGGTGAGGCATCCAGGCGCTCGCGAATCATCTCCACTGTACGCCAGAAATCGGCGCCAATACGATCCATTTTATTAACAAAGCAGATACGAGGGACATTATACTTATTCGCCTGACGCCATACAGTCTCAGATTGTGGTTCAACACCCGCAACCGCATCAAAGACGACGACGCCGCCATCCAAAACACGCAGTGATCGCTCAACCTCAGCCGTAAAGTCTACATGGCCAGGCGTATCGATGATGTTGATGCGATGATCGAGCCAAAAACAGGTCGTAGCGGCTGACGTAATCGTAATGCCGCGCTCCTGCTCTTGAGGCATCCAGTCCATGGTCGCAGCTCCCTCGTGCACCTCACCCATGCGGTGAATCTTCTTGGTGTAGAAGAGAATCCGCTCAGTCGTGGTTGTTTTACCAGCATCTATATGAGCAATGATACCAATATTTCGTGTCTTCTCCAGTGGAAATTCTCTAAGCATATGTATTGTTACCAGCGATAATGAGCGAAAGCCTTGTTAGACTCCGCCATCTTATGGGTCTCCTCACGTTTCTTGATTGTAGCTCCTTGCCCAGCAGCAGCATCCATCAGTTCGCTGGCAAGTTTCTCCGACATTGATTTGCCTGTGCGTGCCCGGGAAGAATTAATCAACCAGCGCATCGCCAGCGCATTCCCACGCTCCCTGCGTACATCAATAGGCACCTGGTAAGTCGAACCACCGACACGGCGGGGTTTCACTTCCAGCGTAGGCGTGGCATTCTTCACCGCCTGCTCAAACACATCAAGCGGGGGGCGTCTCTGCCTGTTCTCAATAAGGTCAAATGCATCGTAAATGATACGCTCGGCCAGGCTACGCTTTCCACTCATCATTAACTTACCGATAAAGCGGGCCACATTCCGGCTCTTATACTTCGCATCCGGTATATCTGGCCGCCGCACCACTTTTTTACGTCTTGGCAAGGTGTGCCTCCTCCTGTAAACACCAGAAAAGGCGCCGATTCGATTGTAGAGGTAGCCGCGCAGGCTGCTTATACAATCTCAACAGACGCCTACACGCGAGTGCCTATCCATTGTGTGGAGAACACTCGACTATCATCGCAATCGCAGAAGAACACGCTTCCTTATTAGTTTTCGCGATGACGTGTGATTTACCGACCTACCTGAGGCGTTCAGGTGGTATCGGGTAGACTACAGAGTGCAGTATATCGCACCCTCGCTACTTCTTACCGCCCTCTAGTGGCGGTTGCTTGCCCTGGCTTAGGCCGCTTTGCTCCGTACTTGGAGCGACCTCGACGGCGTTTTACAACGCCGTCGCTATCCAATGTACCACGGACAATGTGATAGCGCACGCTCGGTAAATCCTTTACGCGCCCACCACGAATGAGCACGACGGAGTGCTCTTGTAGATTATGCCCCTCACCCGGGATGTAAGCAGTCACTTCCATCCGGTTACTGAGCCGGACGCGGGCAATCTTACGCATTGCCGAGTTCGGCTTTTTGGGCGTCATAGTACGTACCTGCGTGCATACGCCACGTTTTTGCGGCGAGCCACGCAATGACGAAGTCCGGTTTTTCAGCGCATTGTATGAATAGCGCAACGCTGGGGCCTTAACCTTCTCTTTCTTCCGTGAGCGGCCCTTGCGGATCAATTGATTGATCGTCGGCAATGAAAGATTCTCCCTATCCTCTAAAGGGCGCAGCGGACTGCGCCCTTTATTTCACTTACACGCGGAGTCCTATACTATCACTCATTATCCAGGCTGTCAAGTACTACTCCGCCGAGAGTGCTTGCACCTGCACCGACTCCAACGCTCGCAACCGTGGGCGGTGTCGCGAGCCGGGCTGCGGCTTGCTGCTGGCGCGCGAGCAGCTCGCGGTGTCGCTTCACGAAGCCAGAGCCGGCCGGAATGAGCTTACCTATAATCACATTTTCCTTCAGACCTATCAGGTGGTCGGTCTGAGCCTCAATCGCAGCCTCTGTTAGCACCCGGGTCGTCTCCTGGAAGGAGGCAGCAGCCAGGAAGCTATCAGTATTGAGCGAAGCCTTGGTGACACCCAGAAGGACCGTTTGTGCAGTCGCAGGTTCGCCGCCCTCTGCTAACACGCGGGCGTTGGTACCCGCATACACAAAACGATCTACGAGGTCATTCGGCAACATCTCGGTATCGCCGGGCTCATCCACTTTAACGCGACGGAGCATCTGGCGAATGATTACTTCGATGTGCTTGTCATTGATATAGACACCTGTATTACGATAGACTTTCTGGACTTCCTTCACCAGGTACATTTGCACAGCCTCGCGTCCCTGGATACGCAGCACATCTTGTGGGTCGCGTTGCCCGGTAGTAATCGCCGTTCCGGCCTGTATCTTCTGGCCCTGAGTCACCGCGATATTGCGTGCGGCCGCAATTGGATACGAGCGCTCCTCACGCTCCTCGAAGCGGATGGAAAGTAAGCCGTCCGCATTGATCAACGCTTCACCTTCGGTACGAGCCGGCACAGGTATAGGCTCGTTACCATCCTCAGCAGGCATCAGTGCAATCACCCGGTCCTTCAGCACTTTATCCTGATCGTTGACGAGTACCTGGCTACCCTCGGGAAGTTGATACTCGTCGAAGAAGACGTTGGTAGAGATGACGCGTACTGTACGAGCACCCGTATTCTCGTCTTTTAAGATTTCTACAACGCCGTCAATTTCACTTATCTCGGCTTTGTCTTTCGGCACACGCGCCTCGAACAATTCCTCGACGCGCGGCAAGCCTTGTGTGATGTCTCCCTGTGCTCCCGCGATACCACCGGTGTGGAAGGTACGCATCGTTAACTGCGTGCCAGGTTCACCAATCGACTGCGCGGCAATAATGCCTACTGCCGCACCAAGATTGACAAGGGCATTTGCCGCGAGATCACGCCCATAGCACTTACGACAGACTCCCCGGTGCGCAAGGCATCCGAGCACTGAACGCACGCGCACGGCCTTGGCGCCGGCGTTGACGATCTGATCGACCATTTCGTCGGTCAATTCCTCACCGACCTCTATCCATTCAAAGCCAGGAATGGGATCCAGCAGAACCCGGCCCTTCAGGCGATCGCGAATATCAGGCAGCATCATATCTTTGCTGTCGTCTTCGGTAATCAGCATCCCTTCCGTGGTACCACACTCCTCCTCGGTGATGATCACATCCTGCGAGACGTCGATCAAACGGCGGGTCAGGTAGCCGGACTCGGCAGTTCGCAGGGCAGTATCGGCCAGGCCCTTACGTGCGCCGTGACTACTGATAAAGTATTCCAGTACACTCAGGCCTTCGCGGAAGTTACCCCGGATCGGGATATCGATAATTTTACCTGATGGGCTTGCCATCAAGCCGCGCATTCCCGACAACTGGCGAATCTGCTGGAACTTCGCCTTGGTTGCACCCGATTTCGCGATGGTATAAATCGATCCATAGGGATCAAGAGTCGTCTCTACCATCTTCGTGACGTTTTCAGTGGCTTCATTCCAGGCATCAACGGTTTGTTGGTATCGCTCGTTCTCGGTGATCAGACCCTCACGGTACTGCTCTTCGAGTTCGGCGATCTTGACATCTGCCTTCGCCAGTTCTTCTAGCTTCCCTGCCGGAACCTTGACATCACTAATGGCAATAGTTACGCCAGCTTTCGTGGCATAGGCGAAACCGAGGCGTTTAATTTCATCGGCCAACTCAGCAGTCTTAGCACGCCCATACTCTTTGAAGCACTCGGCGATAATCTGCTTGAGGTTCTCTTTTTTCATCGGGTAGTTCTTGAACCGCAAGCGTTCCGGCAAGGCATCATTCAAGATGATACGTCCCACGGTCGTCTCCACCAATTTCCCGTTCGCATGTATAGTGACTTTTGCAGGTGGTGGCAGATTATAGACATCCGCATCGCCGAGGCGGACTCTGATCAATGCTTGCAGGTCAATTACTTCATGCTGGTAGGCTAACAAGGCTTCGGTCGTATCGGTAAAGACACGTCCTTCCCCCTTCAGACCGGGGCGATCCTGCGTCAGGTAGAAGCATCCCAGCACCATATCCTGGCTTGCGCCAATCGACGGCTCACCCGTTGCCGGAGAGAGCAGGTTGCGCGTTGAGAGCATAAAGCGCCGCGCCTCGTCCTGTGCCTTATCAGAGAGCGGCACATGTACCGCCATCTGATCGCCATCGAAGTCGGCATTAAAAGCGGAACAGACCAGTGGATGCAGTTGAATGGCGCTGCCTTCGACCAGCACAGCCTCAAAGGCCTGGATACCCAGCCGGTGCAGGGTCGGCGCACGGTTCAAGAGCACGGGATGATCTTTAATCACCTCTTCCAGCACATCCCACACCTCTGGCTTGACACGCTCCACAAAGCGTTTCGCGCTCTTAATATTATGCGCGAAGTTCTGCTCCACCAGCTTACGCATCACAAATGGCTTGAAGAGCTCCAGGGCCATCTTCTTGGGCAAGCCACACTGGTGCAGCTTGAGGTCCGGGCCTACTACAATCACCGAACGGCCAGAGTAGTCAACACGCTTACCAAGCAAGTTCTGACGGAAACGACCCTGCTTACCCTTAAGCATATCGGACAGGCTCTTCAGCTTGTGATTGCCAGAACCGGCCACGGCGCGACCACGCCGCCCGTTGTCAATCAAGGCATCACATGCCTCCTGCAACATACGCTTTTCGTTACGAATAATGATCTCCGGCGCCCCCAACTCCAGCAGGCGTTTGAGCCGATTGTTGCGGTTAATCACACGCCGGTAGAGATCATTCAAATCAGATGTCGCGAAGCGTCCGCCATCAAGCTGCACCATTGGTCGCAGATCCGGCGGTAAAACTGGCAGAACCGTCAGGATCATCCATTCCGGTGAGGTGTTTGACTTGCGGAAAGCCTCTACAACCTTCAAGCGCTTCGTCGCCTTCTTGCGTCGCTGGCCAACGGTGGAACTGATCTCGTTCCGCAGGTCGGTAGCCAGCTTATCCATGTCCAGCGCCGCGATCAACTCGCGCACTGCTTCCGCACCCATACCTGCCCGGAAGACGGTTGAACCAAAGGCCTCGCGTAGCTCACGATAGCGGTTCTCCTGGATAAGGTCCATTTTCTTGAGCCCTTCCAGGTCACGCCGCAGTTGCTCCAGGCGCTGCCGCCTATCGACTCGCTGCGACTCTAACTGGGTCTGTACCGAGTCAATCTGCCCCTGATAGTCTACCCTCAGGCGATCCTCGATATGGTCCCTTTCCGCCTGCAAAGCATTGATCTCGTGGCGTGCATTTTCGGCGATATCGTTACGGCAGACCTCCGCGACCCGCTCTAACGTTTCAATGTCCTTCGGCGCAACCACGTCGCCTTCTTTGACGATCACCCGGTCTGTTGGAGCAAAGACAATACCTTCTACGGCCTCCTGGCCTATCGCTTCGCGTAACTGGGCGAGGGTTTCGCTTTCGGCCCGCTTCGCCGCCTCCAGTTCCTGTTCGCGCCGCGCCTCAATCTCTTGCTGATCTGCTGTATTGCGGCTGAGCGCATTTTGTATGTCACTTTCGCGCTTCTCTTTCAGGCTATCGATGCGTTCGACAACCTTTTCATCCAGGTTTTGATCGAGCTTCACCACTTCTTCATCTATGCGCATCAATTCCTGCTGGCGCGCTTGCTCGTCGATATGCGTGACGACATAGAGCGCAAAGTACAGGATACGCTCCAGGTTACGCGGCGAGAGATCCAGCAAAAGACCAATGCGGCTCGGTGTTCCCTTAAAGTACCAGATATGACTCACCGGGGAAGCGAGTTCGATATGTCCCATGCGCTCGCGGCGCACTTTTGAACGTGCCACTTCTACGCCGCACTTATCGCATACAATTCCTTTGAAGCGCACACGCTTATATTTGCCGCAGTAGCATTCCCAGTCCTTGGTCGGACCAAAGATGCGTTCGCAGAAAAGGCCATCCTTCTCCGGCTTTAGCGTCCGGTAGTTGATGGTTTCCGGTTTCGTTACCTCGCCATAGCTCCAGCCACGAATTTGCTCCGGGCTGGCAAGGCTGATACGAATAGCGTTAAAATCATTTACTTCGAGCATGATGCCTCCTGGTGTTGGGGTACAAACGGCGTGCCCAGCCACCTCATCGGGCGTAATCACTTACGCCTCTTCCCATGTTGGATGCAATTGATCGGCTGGCCACAGCCTGCAGTAGCAGGCTGTGGTCCAACCCTGAATTACTGGTCTCCTTCGAAACCGGATAAGTTAATACCCAGCTCCGGCATTACATCATTTGAGGTGTCCTCGACGAATTGAATCTTCTGCTCATCTTCGTTGAGCACCTCTACATTAATGCCAAGGCTTTGCAATTCTTTGACTAAAACTTTAAAGGATTCCGGCACTCCCGGCTCCATGATATTTTCACCTTTGACGATGGCTTCGTAGGTCTTGACACGCCCTACAACATCGTCAGATTTGACGGTCAGGATTTCCTGCAGGATGTTCGCCGCGCCATAGGCCTCGAGCGCCCATACCTCCATCTCACCGAAACGCTGCCCACCAAACTGTGCTTTACCACCTAGCGGCTGCTGCGTTATCAGGCTATATGGGCCCGTTGAACGAGCATGGACTTTGTCTTCGACCAGGTGCGCGAGCTTCAACATGTAGGTATAGCCAACGGTGATCGGCTGGTCGAATGGCTCACCCGTTCGACCGTCGAAAAGCTGAATCTTGCCCGTTTCCGGCAGACCAGCACGTCCCAGAAACTCCTCGATATCTTCTTCAGAAGCTCCGTCAAACACCGGCGTGGCAATCTTGATGCCCAGCGCCTCGGCTGCCCAGCCCAGGTGTGTCTCCATAATCTGCCCAATATTCATGCGGTGCGGTACACCCAACGGGTTCAGGATAATATCCACCGGTGTCCCATCTGGTAGGAACGGCATATCTTCGATCGGCAGCACCCGCGAGATGACGCCTTTGTTCCCGTGGCGCCCGGCCATCTTGTCACCTGCGCCGATTTTGCGCTTCTGGGCGATACTTACACGCACCAGCTGGTTGACGCCCGGCGGCAGTTCATCCCCCTGGTCGCGCGAGAAAACCTTCACTTCAACAACTTTGCCACGCTCACCATGAGGCACGCGCAGGGAGGTATCCTTGACCTCGCGGGCCTTTTCACCGAAAATGGCTCGCAGCAGCTTTTCCTCAGCAGTCAGCTCGGTCTCGCCCTTGGGAGTTATCTTGCCGACGAGAATGTCTTGCGGCCCAACCTCGGCGCCAACATAAATGATGCCACGCTCGTCGAGGTTACGCAGCCCCTCCTCACCGACATTTGGAATGTCGCGCGTGATTTCTTCTGGTCCAAGCTTGGTGTCGCGTGCGTCGATCTCGTACTTTTCAATATGGACAGAGGTGAAGAGGTCTTCACGCACTATGCGCTCACTGATAAGAATGGCATCTTCGAAGTTGCCACCCTCCCAGCTCATAAAGGCGACGAGTATATTCTGTCCAAGCGCAAGTTCTCCATCGTCTGTAGATGAGCCATCAGCGATAACCTCTCCAGCAGTCGCGTAATCGCCCTTGCGCACGATTGGTCGCTGGTTGATGCAGGTCCCGGCATTGGAGCGCACGAACTTGCGCAGGCGGAAGGTATGCACCTCGCCCTGCTCGTCTACGATCTGGATCTGGCGGGCAGTTGCACCCACGACCTCGCCATTGACCGTGCTTACTACTACCTGGCCAGAGTCGATGGCTACTTGACGCTCGATACCTGTACCACAAATTGGCGCCTGCGGGCGCAGGAGCGGGACAGCCTGGCGCTGCATATTCGCGCCCCCTGCGACAACTGCGCAAACAACGCTTCGTCAACGCGCACTCGCGTTCGCGCCTTGACAAGTACCTCGCCACCGGCAGACTTCACATCTTCATTTTCCCGCCCGACAATGCCCCGGAATTCGCGGCCTATCAAGCCCGGGTCACTGGCCCGGATGCGTTTGTAGACCTTGCGGTATGGCGTTTCGATAAAGCCATAAGGGTTGATCTGTCCATACGTCGCCAAGTTACCGATAAGGCCAATATTCGGACCTTCAGGTGTTTCTATCGGGCAGATGCGGCCATAATGCGAGCGATGCACATCACGGACTTCAAAGCCTGCTCGTTCTCGCGATAGGCCGCCAGGGCCAAGCGCCGACAGGCGTCGCTTATGTCCGATCTCGGCAAGAGCATTGGTTTGATCCATGAATTGCGAAAGCTGACTGCCACCAAAGAATTCTTTCATGGCTGCCACCACCGGGCGTATGTTGATGAGCGCGTTGGGAGTGGCTTGCCCTGGCTCCTGGATACTCATACGCTCTTTGACAACACGCTCCATACGCAGCAAACCAACACGAAATTGGGTCTGGATGAGTTCACCCACAGAGCGTATGCGGCGATTGCCGAGGTGGTCGATATCGTCTTTGCGTCCATGGCCGTTATTCAATTGAACCAGGCGGCGCACGATGTTGACCAGGTCATCCTGTGTCAGGGTACGCTGGCTCTGGGGTATCGAGAGGTCCAGCTTCCTATTGAGCTTGTAGCGTCCCACACTACCCAGGTCATAACGCCGCGCGTTGAAGAACATGTTCTTTACAAGCGAACGGGCATTATCGATCGTAGCTGGATCGCCCGGGCGCATCTTCTTATAGAGTTCGAGCAGTGCCTCATCCTCTCGTTTGACAGGATCGCGATCCAACGTCGCCTGGATGTAACGAATATTGACATCGTTATCGGCATCCCGGAAAGCGTCGAGAATGCCCTGGTCGGTTGAGAGGTCGAGACTTTCGCCGTACCACTGTTCTTTCGCCAGGCTCGCAATAGCACGCAGCAGGGTAGTGACCGGCAGCTTGCGCTTACGGTCGATTTTCACTGTGAGCAGGTTCTTGTTGCTCGTCTCAAATTCTAACCAGGCACCGCGTGCGGGAATGAGCTTGGCAGCATAGAGCTTGCGGCCAGTCGTAGCATCTTCGTCGGCGGTATAGTAGACGCCAGGTGAGCGTACAAGCTGGCTGACCACGACGCGCTCCGCGCCGTTAATAATGAATGTACCTTCCTTAGTCATCAGCGGGAAATCACCCATGAAGATATCCTTCTCGATGATTTCGCCAGTTTCTTTATTAGTCAGTCGGGCTTTGACGGTTAAGGGTGCTGCGTACGTAGTATCGCGATCGCGGCACTCGTCCTCCGTGTACTTTGGCTTACCGAAAGGCTCTGGCGGTACGAGAAATTCAAGTTTCAGGTTTTTCCCGGTAAAGTCTTCAATAGGAGAGATTTCGTCAAAAAGTTCGCGCAGACCTTCTTTCTTAAACCATTCAAAAGAATCAAGCTGAATTTGAATGAGGCCTGGCATTGGCCGTATATCCGGAATACGCGCAAAAGATACGCGCTCAGGAACTGCGACAGCCCTGCTGCTTACTGCCATAGGTAATGTTCTCCTCTCACTGTTGGGGGCTACCCCTTGCGGTCGCCCTCCCACCAGGGTACCCAGGAGGAAACTGTAGAGGCGCGTGCCTTGGGGCACTCGCTCATGCGGTAACAAGGGTAGCTGTTGCAGTCACCCTTGCCCCCTCCTTTAATGTAATGTAAAATGTAAACGGAAGAAGAAAAAGATAATTTACCCGATTATTCTTGCTTCGGAAACGTTTTCTGACAAGAAAAGTAACCGCTGATTGCCTTCGCAAGCGGTTACTCCTTCGTCCCTACACATACTA
>WNFS01003243.1_pt1 | contig 12308 bp, 11 predicted proteins | sample 5400141 | NCBI WGS metagenome assembly WNFS01 (sample SAMN13153358, study PRJNA577476) | soil metagenome | isolation source: 60 cm saprolite under Madrone tree | place: USA:California | collected 2016-06-14 | reverse complement strand
TGCCCATCAAACGGTTGGGCCGGGCCGAAGTCTCTGCTCGCGACTTACTCGCTCCACTGGGAAGCGGCTATTCGTCTGCGGAGTTACTTCATGCGCCAAGTTTCCGCAGTTCGATACCATCGGTTCTGATAAGCTGAGAATCGGGGAAAGGCAGTATTCTCCGCTCAGGTAATTACCCCAGCGTCCAGATTGTATGACTGAAAAAAACATACCTGCCCAGCGGTCATCCTGGAAACTCTTGTCGTCCACGACCCACCCCAGCGGAAAGGGCGTATCTCCGACAGGCGTCTTCAACGCTGACGTCGAACCCTAGAGTCGTTTCTCCATATGCCCGTCACTCGCTCGCAACCGGTGGTAGGCGTGAAGCGAGCTTCCAATTTCGCTCGACTGAACCCTGCGGACTCTATGGAGAACCGGCAGCAATGATTCGCGGTCAGCCGGTTTAATCGGCACTTGGTAAGAAGGAGTTTATGTAAGCTGCGCAGTGCTCTGACACACTGAATGTCCGAGGCGAGTAGGCGTTTCCTCTATTATCTGGTCACCTTTGCGGGCCAGTTCAGGACGACGGACATGGGTGCGCTATCCGCCTGCTTCATTTGCGTGAGGATTAGAAATCGCTGTCCGTCGGGTCGCACGTCATAGACGACTTGGTCGTTAAATGACACTGGCTGACGGGGAGTGGTCTGGAAAAGCTCAACTGGCCTGCCAACGTCAAAATTGGCACCGATCGTAACCGGCGCAGCCATCATCTTGCCGTCCGAAGAAAGGTAAAACAGCTCTTTGCCATCGCCTCGCCACCTGGGCTGTTCACCCCCTCCAGTCGAGACTTGCCACCTGCCGCGCGCCTCTGGGAAGGAGGTCACGTAAATCTCCCATTTCCCAGTCTCATTGGAGGCGTAGGCCACCCATTTTTCGTCCGGGGAGAATTGTGCGTTCCGGAGAACGGAAGGTGCCTTCAGAAACAAACTAGTTTTAAGTTCCGGGAGGGTAACGTAATGGAGGCTGCTCTCGCCGATGGCGTACAGAATGTATCTTGCGTCTCGAAACCAGTCACATGGAAACTTGTCGTTCTCATCGCGCAAGAGGCTTTGCTCTTCTTGCGCGCCATCGGAATTCTTAATAAACAGATCCATTCTGAGTTGGCGATTTGAAGCAAATGTTAACCGCGAGGCATCCGGGTTCCAGATTGGCATCACGTTAAAGCCGGGGTTGAACGTAAGTCGCTTGGAGCTATCGCGCTGCAATTCATAGATCCAGACGTCAGTGTTCAGACTGCGCATGTCCGTCTTACTCACGGCCACCGATTTGCCATTCGGCGCTAGGGAGACGTTGCCATACACATCGGGTTTACCGACCGCACTCAGTTCCTTGCCCCTACGATCGAACCAAAGCAGTTGGGATAGGGCGACGTAGCTGCCAGTCTGGGCGACCAGCAGGCCGTCGTCGGAGGCCCCGAATACCGCCCTTGCGAGTTGCGGCAGTTGTTGAATCTCCGTCAGTATAGTTGTCGGCTCTCCGGTCAACGCGAATCGCTTGAGATCAAATCGCTGGGCGAGCAGCGTTTTCCCCCGGCAAAAAAGCAGGTACCCTGCGGCATAAGCCGCGTTCGCCGTCGCCGCCGTGACAAAGCGCTTTTCGTTCGAATCCAGCGAACCCACAAAAACGGCATCCACCTCCTCTTTTCGCCCAGAGAAGTTAGCTGCTAAATACAGGTAATGCGATCCATCGGGCAAAAACATAGGGTACCGATGGGTTTCTTCTCCACGACTGGGGTCCGGCCTGCTGATTTGCGCCGGTATTCCACCCGAGGCCGAGACTCGATACAGGCCATTCCCAAGTGTCGCGTCAGGCGTGAAAACAATCACGCCGTCCTTGTTCCACGTGCCGCCCCGGCCGGAGGGCGCGTCGCAGATGATCTGCACTGGCCCACCCGACAACTCCAGCTTCTTCAGTTTTCCGTCGGCAAAGAATGCCAGAGTTCTCCCGTCCGGTGACCAAAATGGATAGCCCGCACCCTCGGTATCGCTGAGGATTCTTGCACTCTGCGATCCCACCTCGTAAATCCATATGGCATTTTTTCGAGCGGATTCCTGATACGCGATCACCGCGAGAGTGCGTCGGTTTGGAGAGAAGGCAATGTCATGCGCGGCAAACGGCAGTGAAGCCGAAAAATACATCGTTCGTTCTGGCAGCCTAGCGTTACGCCACCAAATGGCCGTAACGATCAGCGCGACGGCCAAAGCGCACACAGTGATCCAGGCTTTTTTTAGTTTTCCCCGAGGCTAAGGATGGCGCTGTGCCGACCGTTTGCCCGCCACCTTCGACAATCCACTTCAACTCCACCAGGAGATCGTGCGCTGTCTGCCAGCGGTCATCGGGGTCTTTGGCGAGGCAGGTCTTTGCAAGATGGTCGAGGACACGCGGCGACATCGGCGCAAGTTCTGTGATCGGCTTGGGGTCATTCGACAGGATCGCGGTGATGAGGCTGGCCTTGGTTCTCCCGCTGAAGGCCGGTCTGCCCGTAGCCATCTCGTAGAGCACTTCTCCAAAGGCGAAGATGTCGGTGCGTGCGTCTGCCTCTCGTCCTTCCAACTGCTCGGGCGCCATGTACCGGAATGTGCCGAGGATGGTGCCTTCGGCCGTGAGCTTCTTGTCCGACGTCATTTCCGTCAGAGCGTCAGCCACGGGCAACGTTTCAGACTTGAGCTTGGCCAAACCGAAGTCCATCAACTTCACGCCCGATTTGGTCAGCATGATGTTACCGGGCTTGATATCGCGATGGATGATTCCTTGCCGGTGCGCCTTATCCAGGGCATCCGCAAGCTCGATTGCGTATCTCAGAACATCCTGGACGGGCAGTGAACCCTTTTCCAGTTTCTTCTCCAGCGTCTCGCCTTCAAGATATTCGAATACCAGGTAGTCCATTCCATCCTGATGTCCGATGTCATGAAGTGTGCAGATGTGAGGGTGTGAAAGCGTTGAGATAGATCGTGCTTCTCGTTCAAACCGCTGCCTCTTCTCGGGATCATGGGCAAGGTCAGAACGCAATACCTTCACCGCCACAACGCGATCCAAGCGGGTGTCTTTGGCGCGGTAAACTTCGCCCATGCCGCCAGCGCCTGCGGAGGAAATGATCTCGTACGGCCCGAAGCGAGTTCTTGCGGTGATAGGCACGGGCAATTCCCCGAATTATAGTCCTACGCGCAAAAAATGGTGCGTTTATCTCACTGAAACTTTAGGTATCGCACCGCGTAGGCCAAGGGCCTTATTCGTCGAACTGTCTCCGCAACTTGAAACGTAGGGGACGAAAAACGCTACCCGGAAGTTATCCAGAAAGGTAGTTCTAGGAAATGAATGTGGGGGACTACTTCGGAGTTCATACAGTTTTCCAACCCACAACCCAATCCACAAAAACCTATGTCTTATATGACTTCCGCGTAGTTTGGCAGTCCCCGCGGTCTTGTAAGTTGTTGTAAAACCTAACCACGCTACGCTGATAAGGGCGAGGTCGGTGGTTCAAGTCCACCCAGGCCCACCATCAAAACACGAGTAAATATGCGGCGATTCGCACTTTTCCCTTTTCGGGGAATGCCTCTCAAAAAACCAATTTGCCAACTATTTGCCAACTTTAGGATTGGCCGGACAGCACTACACTCCGGGCTTTAACACCGTTCGGGTGAGGGCCAAACGGCTAGCATCGATTAGGCTATGTCGAGGATGCCGCCCTGTCACGTCGAAAGAACGTGCAAGGCAGTGCAAGACACTGCAAGGTTGCGGAAGGCGCGGGGAGGCATTTTTAGTCAGTTTTCGAGGGGATAGTTCGATAGTTCAGTTGGTTAGAACGCCTGCCTGTCACGTAGGAGATCGCGGGTTCGAGTCCCGTCGCTCCCGCCATTTCAATGCATAACAAGGTCTGAGTACTCGGGGTGCTCCCCCACATAGTGCCGGACCGTATCACAAACAATGTCGACTTTGAGATTGTGCTCTCGGGCCCAGTTGAGAGCAGTCTCTGCTAGGGAGGGCGCAAGAGCCATATGACGCAATTTTTCAGGAACTTCAGTATGGGTTAGCTCCAGAATATTTCCGGCCAAAGTGTATTCCAGATACGCAACTTCACCGTTCCGCTCGATTTCGAAGCGGCCAGTCGTTACTTTCTGCGGTGGTCGAGGCTTGCGGCGAAAGATCTCCCACACGGCCATTAGTTGTCCCCCTGTTCTGCACGGCTACGCGCGTGCGAGCGCGCCGAAATGTCCGTACGAGAGCATCCCGGTAGACTCAGCACAAAATCCGGGCCGAATGCCTGGGACGGAGTAACTAAGCCCAATGGAACCGGCAGCGATGCGATTCTTGAGGCGATTTCCAACGCGCTGTTCGCCGTGAAGTCATAGGGATCGGGCGTGGATAAAATTGCCTTGGAAGACCTGCCCAAAGAGTCCATCGCTTCTGTCCAAACCGTGGAATGGTGGCCAATTCTTTCGGCTTGGTTGGGTCCTTCTGGAAGCCTGCGGACGATTGCCGCCAATCCCCTTTGTCCGATTCGGCTTCGAAGCAATGGTCCGAACAGCTTTCCGAGAGTATTGGCTGAACGAAGAAGTTTCGTACGGCGGAAATAGACAGTGATGTTCCCTGCGCCGGTGCTATGAAATGCCGTAGCGACGTCGCCCCAAGAGACAGGAACACATGGCTCATCTCCGAAACCGAAATCGATCCAGCGAGGTGAGCGGTCGTCGAGGGTAGCGATGGCTCCCGCTCGCCGGCACAATACAGGTCGGGAGACTTGGCGAATAGCGGTGCGCAGGGTACCTTGAGAGGCGCCTTCTAACCCGCGCAGCGCGAATGACCAGCGAAGCCGGGCTCTCCAATTTGCTGGCTACATACCCAGCAAGACAGTCCGTCGGAACCACATCAAAGCCAGCTCCGGGCACCGCGGTAATTCCAGCGCGGCGGATCTCCTCTTTTCGCGACCACATTGCCTCGAAGACTTCAATTTCACCAGTGATGTCGATGTAGTTCGTCTGCGTAGCCAAGCAGGCACTGAGCATGGGAGCGGAAGTAATGGCAAATGGACCTGCCATGTGCGCAACGCAAGCAATGTCTTTGAGGGCTTCAGATAGCTGCCCAGGGTCATTGAGCCCTACCACGCGTGTTGGCAAACCCAGCCGATCTCCCAACCCTGCTAGGGCTTCTTTGTTGCGGCCGGCGAGAATTACGTCGAGTTTCTTTACTGCCGCGAGTTCAACCGTCAGGCGACCCGTGTAGCCATAAGCTCCGTACAGCAAAAGGCGCGTTTTGGTTCCAGTGCCAAACATACTGTTTCATTTATTCAATCCGTCGTGGCTCAGGCGCTCAGTAAACTTACCTGGAACGGAATAACTTGTGTCTGTCACCTTTCCCGTTTCCATCAGCTGCTTCAATCTGTGCAGATTGGAAGACACCTCTTTTGCAGGGAATTTTCCAATAAGGGCGAGTGCCGCCCGTCCTAGTCTTCCGAGAGGCGCTTTCATCACTTCGCGAACTTCCGTCTGACCCGCCTCAGATCCAGGAGCGAAATGGACTTCCCAGTACGTTCTCAGTCCTGATGAAGTGACGGTTTCATAGCGGATTAACTCGTTCGTGCGCTCCTCGGTCACTCTTATAGTCCACTTTATTCGAATACCCAGGGGACCTTGGATTGTCCATCGAGAAGTTGCAGGACCGCTCTGCTCAATGGCCATAACATCACCCAAGAACCTGGGCAGATTCTTAAAATCACGATAAAACGCAAAAACCTTTTCCACTGGGCGTTGGATGGTTACTCGTGCTTCAATCGTATCTTCGTCGCGTGGCGATAATGAAGTTCTTTGCATACGCTGCCTCCAAATCAATCTCGCACCACTCGCCAGTAGAATAAACGCCAGTAGAAGAACAGCTCCTCTCACGAGGGCTCGCTGTGGAGCGCTCCACGTCATGAGGGCAACTGCATGGCGTGTTCCGCGAGGCGTTCAAATTCAGCTGCCGGGCGGAGTCCGGTAATCAATCGTTGAGCCAACAGCCAAGCCGGCGTGCCTTGAACGCCATACTTGCGGGCAATCGTCTCGGCCTCCGTGACGGCCGCTTTTGCAGTGCCATCTGCAAGCGCAGCATGCAACGCTGCGAGTTCAACACCTGACTCACTCGCGTGTCGGTCAATCACGGCCGGATTCTCGAGGTCCTCGCCAAGCACAAAGTGCGCTTCAAAGAGGCCTTTGTGTAGCTGGGGGAAAACGCATGGCTGATGTCGCCGGACCCATTCGGCAGTGGCTAAAGCCCGCCGCGTATTGGGAAGGTGCCGAGGCCAATGCAAAGGCAATCCAGCTTCTCTGGCCTCGCGCTCCAGCATGGCGTACATCGGTCCATTGCGAGGCCCCGCCGCAATGCCGCCCGGCGGAATGTCGGGGTGGGCTTGGAACGGCAACTTGACCACATGAAGCCCGTGCCGGACGAGGATTGCGTTCCGCTGCAGCCCGACGTAGCAGAACGGGCAAAGGAAGTCATACCAATGCAGTACGGTTTCGGGACTATCTAGAAGTTGACGTTCGGTGGACTCGCTCATCTGCTTTGCCTTAGTGCTAGTCGCGAATACTCAGATTCAGTTGCTCCGAGACGCCCCGTTGCCTAACGCTCCGGAACGAAGACCGCAGAGAACGAGCACCGACGAGGCGACCATGGAAACGGTGACGCTCAGGAATCCAATGCCAACAAGACTTTCTTGCCAGGGCTGCCCATGATGGCCTGCCGCTGAGATTGGAGAGTCGACGGCGGTACCGAAAATCGCAGCGAGCGTCGTGACAATCCAGTTCGCATAGGTGCCGAATAGCACGATGCCATATGCCGTTGCTTTCGCCGGCGGCGGCAACCTCACCTCGGTCCAGATGCCACCCAGTGCAACCAAGAAGATGCCATTCATCACACCTTCTAGGTGTGCTGCGAGTCCCATCCGGACGTTGTTGAAATGCTGCTCCAATAGGCCCGTGACCAGCCCGAGCAGGAATAGGAACATGCCGTGCCACATCATTTGTCGGTTGCGGGTTTCCATGCCGATTTTTCCCTCGAAATACGCAGGTTTGATGCGTTTCTCGCTCAGCATCGTTCATCTTTACTTGCGCAACCAAAAGTTTCTCACGGCGCGTATGACTGCAATTCCAACTGCAACCCAGAACACTGCGCCAATCCAGGCTTGCCATCCTTGCGGACGATAAAACAGCATGACGATTGCAAGCCCGACGATACACGCTGACGCCAGTATCGAGGCATTCGAGCGTTCGACCACACGCTCTAACCGTTTGATAATTGGCTCGATGTCTTCGATGCGCGTCCAGACACGAAGATTGCCTCGCTCGATCTCGCCCAGTACGCTGTCGATCCGTCGAGGCAGTGAGATGCTGAGCTCCGCGGCATCTATGGCTGAATCGCGCAGACGACCAAGAAACTGAGGGCCGGCAAATGCCTCGTATACCAGCTTTCCGAGCATAGGCTGCAGGTAATCGGAAAAACTCGAATCAGGATCGATGGATTCCAACATTCCCTCGCACATCGCCAGGGCTTTGAAAAACTGCACGATAACTCCCGGAACACGCAAGCTGTGACGATGAGTCAATTGGAGCAGCTCGTTCATTGCTTCGGCGAAGCGGATCCTCTCGAGCGACACATCGACATACATTTGCAGCATTCGGTTAATCTCTCTTGTGATCAAATCGAGGTCGATAGGACGTGTTGGGGCCGTGATTTCGATGAAGCGATCCGCTAACCGCTGTCCGTCGGACCGCACAATGGCTACGAAAATCTCGGCCACGCGACGCCGTGTATCCGGCGTGAGGCGCCCTACCTTGCCGAAGTCGATGATGGAAAGCGAACCGTCTTCCTTAATCAGGAAGTTACCGGGATGTGGGTCCGCGTAAAATGCGCCGCGGTCGAACGCAGGTTCCAGAACAAAACGGGCGATTCTGCGCGAAACCAGGACTCGGCTGCGTTTCGGCAGATTGGCAACTTCCGTAGGTTTCCGTCCTTGAACACGCTCCTCCACGAGCACGCGATTCTTGGAGTACTCGGCGATTACGGCGGGAATTGTAAATCCATGTTCCTTCGCGAAAACGTCGCGGAAGAACTTCACGTTTGCCGCTTCGCGACTGTAGTCGAGTTCCGCCAGCAACGCATCGCTGAAATCCCGCGCCAGGCCGCGCGCGTCGTATTGCTGGAGCACCGGAAATCGCGGAGTCCATTCATTGACGAGGCCCTCCAGAATCTCAAGGTCGATCCGCACGAGTTCGTCCACTCCGGGCTTACGGACCTTGAGGACAACGTCTCGGCCATCAGAAAGTCGTGCTGCATGAACCTGACCGATGGACGCACTTCCCAGCGGTTTTACATCGAAGAATGCGAAGAGCTTGTCGGGCGGTCCGCCCAAGTCTTCTTCAATAACGTCGGCGATAGCTTTCGCGGGCAGCGGGGCGACCTCGTCCTGCAATTTCGCAAGTTCCGTCCGATACTCTTCCGGAAGTAAATCGCTGCGCGTCGAAAGCATCTGCCCGAGCTTGATGAACATCGTCCCGAGTTCCTCGCACGCCAGCCGAAGATGCTCGGCCCGCGCTCGATTGCCGGCCTCATGCTTGATAAATCGATCGTCGACGACACCGATGCCGTGACGCGCCAGCACAGCTAAAACCTCACGGTAGCGCTCATTCTTCGATATTGCAGTCTTATTGGACTGCTTTCGCGAGGCCACATCTTTGCTTGTGTCGGGAAGAGGTTGCCTTTGAACTGCGGCGGGATGTTCCCCTTGTGACATATCACACTTCGCGGCAACTCCGGCTCAACCAACTAGCGGCGGGACATCGTGTTCGCCAGGATGCTAGACCCGTCCGTTAAGATACACTCGCGCTGCTCTAGAGTCACCCGGAGAAACCAAAACCAGAGTTCGCCGTCATAGAACGACCTGCCACGTAAACCCTAAGCCGTTAATGAGAGACGCCCGTCGCCATTGATTCGAGTGAACTCTAGAATGTAGCTCGATATCTCGGGCAATTTCTTTGGCCAGCTGTTGAACGGGGGAAGAAAATATGCAGACTCTACGCAAAATCCTCGAACAAGCAGAAGCAAACGGAGTGGCGATTGGCCACTTCAATATTTCGGACCTGGTCACGTTGAAGGCGGTTTTCGAGGCGGCGCGGGACTTAAACGCCCCGGTCGTCGTCGGAACATCCGAAGGCGAACGGCAGTTCATAGGCGTTCGCCAAGTCGCCGCCATGGTTAAGAGCTTGCGGGAAGAATACGATTTCCCCATTTTCTTGAATGCGGATCACACACATTCTCTGCTCAGTGCCATAGAGGCTGCGAAGGCGGGATTCGATTGGATCGTGTTCGATGTTTCGACGCGGCCCTTTGAGGAAAATGTTCGTCAAACAAAAGCAGCTGTCGAAACGTTGAAGGCATTGCGTCCTGACATTCTTGTGGAAGGAGAGATTGGCGACATCGGCAGCGGATCGGAGATCCACGATGCCGCGCCCGATCTGCAGAAAGGACTCACGACCCCCGCCGAAGCCAAACAGTTCGTGGATGAAACCGGAGTCGATACACCGGCACCTGCCGTTGGCAACATGCATGGAATGCTCAAGAGCATGGTTGCAGGCAACACCAAGAAGCGATTGGACATCGAGCGAATTCGCGCGGTAAAAGCGAAGGCCCGGATCTTCATGACGTTGCACGGCGCCTCGCGGACCGACGACGACGACCTGCGGGAAGCGATCGCAGCGGGAATGACCGTAGTCCACATCAATACAGAAGTACGGCTCGCTTGGCGACGCGGATTGGACAGCGCTCTGGCGAAACAGCCAGATGAAATTGTTCCCTATAAAGTCCTTCCGCAAGCGATTGATTCAGTGAAGCAAGTCGTGGCGGCGCGCTTGGCGTTGTTTAGCACCGGACGGCGTGCGCGTCCTGCTGTGCAGTAGCGGTCGCGCTCCATCCTGGGCGAGCAGCGAAAGACAACGGATTCGGTTCAACTCTACTAGACAGTCGTGAACATGCCTGGATCGTCAGAAATCCCGAGTCTTTGGCGTCCATTTCATACGCCAATTTTTCGCAATCTACTCCTTGCGAGCGTTGTTTCTGACATTGGCGCGTTCATGCAGACCGTGGGTGCTGCATGGCTCATGGTTTCGCTCAAAGCTGGGCCGATGTACGTCGCGCTTACGCAGACCGCCTCCGCTTTGCCGTTCTTCATTTTCGCACTTCCAGCGGGGGCCATCGGTGACATCGTTGATCGCCGCAAGTTAATCCTGTACACAGAGAGCTGGATGGTCGGCGTAGCCCTTGCGCTCGCTGCACTAACTCTCGCTGGGTTCGTCTCACCGCTGCCGCTGCTGATTCTGACCTTTGCATTATCGGCTGGCGATGCTTTCGAGTCGCCCAGTTGGCGCGCCGTCTTGCCAGATCTCGTCAAGAAAGAGGACCTTCCCGCTGCGTCCGCACTCAACGGCATCGAATTTAACTTCGCGCGCGCTGTCGGACCTGGTCTTGCAGGTCTCCTGATCGCGGCGGCAGGTGCAGGATCCGCATTCCTACTGAACGCCGTTTCATTCATCGGTGTAATCTTTGTCGTTGCGCGCTGGAAGCCAGCGCTCAAGACACGAACCATCCCACCAGAAACTGTGAGAGGCGCAACCGTAGCGGCAATACGCTATGTCCGCTATTCACCCGCCATCCGCATTTTGCTAAGTCGCTCGGGACTGGTGATGTTCTTTGCAAGCGGGCTTCTGGCCCTACTGCCTTCTCTCGCTCTCATCGTAAAGAACAACCCGACTGCCTACGGCCTCCTGCTAGGATGCTTTGGCTTGGGTGCGGTGTTGGGCGCTCTCGTAATGCAGCGCGCGCGATCCCGCTGGTCGACCGAAGCTGTCGTGAGCGGCGGTGTTGTGGTTTTCGGGCTCGCCACTTTGGCCATCAGCATCCTGCGATCACTGCCTGCACTGAGCGCAGTCATGCTCCTCGCAGGTTCTGCGTGGATCGTTTTCCTTTCACTTTTCAATGTGCTAGTTCTGGATCGCGCTCCTGACTGGGTGCGCGCCCGCGTCCTTGCTATTTCCACTTTGGTTTTTCAGGGAGCAATCGCCGCTGGAAGCGCGGCCTGGGGTGCTTTCGCCGCGCGTTTCGGCATTGGTGACGCCCTATTGTGTGCGGGCGCTGGAACTATTGCTACAACAGCATTGGCGCCATTCTTGCGCTTGCGGGACACCACCGTCAACCTAACGTCCTGGAATCACTGGCGATTGCCCGCCACCGAGGACCAAGCCGTCCCGACGGACGATGACTTTGGCCCAGTGCTTGTCACCGTCGAATATCAAGTTGCTTCAGAGGAAGCCGCGGAGTTCCTTGCAGCGGTTCGTCAACATGGACGGATTAGACGTCGCGACGGTGCACGGAGCTGGGGCATTTTCCGTGACATGGAGAATGCGAATAGGTTCGTCGAAACCTTCGTCGTCGCTTCTTGGGCCGAGCATCTCCGCCAACACGAACGGTTGACGCTCGCGGATCGCGATGCAGAGGAGCGAGTCCAGCGATATGTCCGCTCCGAGTCGAAGGTGCGGCACCTAATTTCAGTTGCACGACGTTGATTATGTAACGGCTGGCAGCGGCGGGCGTAACCCGCTTCGCCAAAACTCAAAATGCATTTGAAATGACAGGCATGCAGAGAGCTTGTAACATTGTTACGCGGACGAAATTCAGAGTGGTGCGGAGTTTTGGCGAACGACAGCATAATACTATGCATATAGCACCATAAAAGCCCCTGATAAGGGCGAGGTCGGTGGTTCAAGTCCACCCAGGCCCACCATTTCAAAATCCTCAGTTTAGGTCCCCCTTCAGGATAACTTCGGGAAGGCTCAGCAGTAGTGGCACTTGAAACTTCCTGCGGCTATTCGCGCATCTTAGTTCCAGGGAAAGGGAGATGTCTTTCGATCAGATGGGGAATCAAATTGGCCAATCGGGCCGGCCAGTCATCTCGGGAGGAATCATGCGATACCGCTTGCCTCTGCCGCTCATGTTCGTATTGTGCTTTGTTACAATTTCGCCGGCGTTCGGGCAATGGCACGACTATAAAAAATGGGAAGTATCGCCCTTTGTCGGCTACGAAACCAGCGGATCCTATCCGGTCACCAATTCCTTCACCGTCGACCGCCTGCGCGTGGACAGCGGGCTGAGTTTCGGCACCTTCATCGATTACTCGCTCACCGAAAACTCGCAAGCGGAATTCATGTGGAGCAGGAACAATACTAGTTTTAGCGAGCGGGACGCCG
>WNFS01003242.1_pt1 | contig 12308 bp, 14 predicted proteins | sample 5400141 | NCBI WGS metagenome assembly WNFS01 (sample SAMN13153358, study PRJNA577476) | soil metagenome | isolation source: 60 cm saprolite under Madrone tree | place: USA:California | collected 2016-06-14 | reverse complement strand
CGGCTCCGCGAACGGACGCTCGATGCAGGCTGCGCAGAAGAGAACCAGGGCCAGAGCGCGCACAGGGCCGCGCATTGTGCCGGAACCCATGTTATTTCGCCAAGCGGTGGATCCGCTCGGCAGCTTCGACCGCGCCGTCAAGCCTGCAATCGGCCTGGTGCTCGGCGTCCTCGCGGTGCTGGCGGCCACGGCGCTGCTCGAGCTGTCGCGCACCCTGGCGGAGACCTATCGGGGGCGCTGGTTCGCAGGAAACGGAAGGGACGTTTTCCACGCCGCCGCGCTGCTGACCCTGCCGTTGCTCTTCCTGGATTCACTGTCCGCGCGCCGCCCGCGCCGGGTAGCCATGATCTTCGCCCTGGTGGGCATCGGGGTAGTGCCACCCCTGCTCGAGCCACGTTCGATCGTGGACGCCGCCAACGCGCTTGCGCGCCTGCTGTTCTATTGAAGGAGCGGGTCCAACTCACCACGCGCTTCGAGCGCATGGAGCTCGTCGGATCCGCCCACGTGGCGCTCCCCGATGAAGATCTGCGGCACGGTGCGAAGCCCCGTGATCTGGGTCAGCTTGATCCGCGCCTCATCGTCCCAAGAGACGTCGATCTCCTGGTACTGGACATTCTTTCTCTCCAGCAGACGCTTGGTCCGCGCGCAGTACGGGCAGGTCCGGGTGGTATAGATCCTCACGCTCTTCACGTCCGTAAGGATGCGCATCGCGCTCAAAAGGAGCGAGACTGCGCCCCGTCGACCACCACGCACGCTCCGGCGATCCAGCTCGCCCGCGTGCTGACCAGGAAGGCGATGGTGTCGCCGACTTCCTCGGCCGTGCCGAACCGGCCGAAGGGGATCTCCCGCTTCACGAACGCGGCGATGGCCGCCGGGTCCTCTCTCTGGCGGCGCTCCCACGACCCTCCCGCATGGAGGATGCTTCCGGGCGCCAACGAAAGGACCCGCACGCCCCGAGGGGCCAGCTCGCGCGCCTGCTCGTGGGCCAGCGCGATCAGGGCCGCCTTGGCGGTGTTGTAGCTGAGCGCTCCGCCGCTCTCGCGGCCCCAGATGCTCGCCACGTGCAGGACGACGCTCGCCTCGCGGGACTTTTCCGGGAACCCGCGCCGGACCGCGCTCTGGGCCAGGTACGGCAGCGCGGAGCGGCTGGCGCGCACCGCGGGCCAGAGATTGCGCTCGTAGGCCGCTTGCCAATCCGATTGCGACAGCTCCGCGGTCCCCCCGGGCTGCGAACCTCCCACCAGCGTGACGAGGACGTCGATTCCCCCGAAGCGCGACGCCGCGCTCTCGATCGCGGTATCGAGCTGCGCGGGATCCGTCGCATCCGCGGCGATCCCGAGCGCGTCCGCCGCGCCGGCCGCCAGGCATTCGCGCGCGCGCGCCTCTACGTCTTCGCGCGTTCGCGCGACCAGCGCCACGCGCGCGTGCTCCCGGGCCAGGGAGATGGCGGCGGCTCCGCCTAGACCGCGCCCGGCGCCGATCAAGAGCGCGCACTTTTCTGTGAGGCCGAGATCCATTCAGGTAGCTTACCGCCGGGAGGATTCTAAAATGCAAAGGCCCGCCGGGTTTCCCCGACGGGCCTCTGTTGAATTCCCGGTGCTGGGCTTCAGTTACATGCCCATCCCGTGGCCGCCCGGAGCTCCGCCCTCTTCCCTCTCCTTGGGCCGCTCCGCCACCATCGCTTCGGTGGTCAGCATCAGGGACGCCACGGACGACGCGTTCTGCAGCGCGAAGCGCGACACCTTGGTCGGATCGATCACGCCCGCCTTCATGAGGTCCTCGTACTCGCCGGAGGCCGCGTTGAAGCCGAACGCGCCCTGCCCCTCGCGGACCTTGTTCACCACGATGCTGCCCTCCCAGCCGCCGTTCTGCGAGATCAAGCGGATGGGCTCCTCGAGCGCCTTGCGGATGATCTCGACGCCGAACTTCTCACCGGCGTCGACCTTCACCGAGTCGAGCGCTTTGGACGCCCGCAGGTAGGCCACGCCGCCGCCGGGCACGATGCCCTCTTCAACGGCCGCGCGGGTGGCATGCAGCGCGTCTTCCACGCGGGCCTTCTTCTCCTTCATCTCCGTCTCGGTGGCCGCGCCGACGTGGATCACCGCCACGCCGCCGACCAGCTTGGCCAGACGCTCCTGCAGCTTCTCGCGGTCGTAGTCCGAGGTGGTTTCCTCGATCTGCGCCCGGATCTGCTTGACGCGCGCCTCGATGTCGCTCTTCTTGCCGGCGCCGTCGACGATGGTGGTGTTGTCCTTGTCGATGACGACGCGCTTCGCCCGGCCCAAATCTTTAAGGCTCACGGACTCCAGCTTGATGCCCAGATCCTCGGCGATCAGACGGCCACCGGTCAGGACAGCGACGTCCTCCAACATGGCCTTGCGGCGGTCGCCGAAGCCAGGCGCCTTCACCGCCGCGGCGTTGAGCGTGCCGCGCAGCTTGTTGACCACCAGGGTGGCCAGCGCCTCACCCTCGACTTCCTCGGCGATGATGAGCAAGGGCTTTCCGGCCCGCGCCACCTGCTCGAGCAGCGGGAGGAGGTCCTTCATCGACGAGATCTTCTTCTCATGGATGAGGATGTACGGATCCTCCAGCACCACTTCCATCCGCTCCGGATCGGTCACGAAGTAGGGCGAGAGGTAGCCGCGGTCGAACTGCATGCCCTCGACCACTTCCAGCGTGGTCTCCAGGCCCTTGGCCTCCTCGACCGTGATCACGCCCTCCTTGCCGACCTTCTCCATCGCCTCGCTGATGATCTTCCCGATGGTGGCGTCGCCGTTGGCCGAGATGGTGCCGACCTGGGCGATCTCCTTCGGGTCCTTGGTGGCCTTGGAGAGCTTCTTCAGCTCGGCCACCACGGCCTCGACCGCCTTGTCGATGCCGCGCTTGATCTCCATCGGGTTGTTGCCCGCGGCGACCAGCTTCGCGCCTTCGCGGAAGATGGCCTGGGCGAGCACGGTCGCGGTGGTGGTGCCGTCGCCGGCCACGTCGGAGGTCTTGGACGCGACCTCCTTCACCATCTGCGCGCCCATGTTCTCGAACTTGTTCTCCAGCTCGATCTCCTTGGCCACCGTCACTCCGTCCTTCGTGATGGTGGGGGAGCCGAACGACTTCTCGATCACCACGTTGCGGCCCTTGGGCCCGAGGGTGACCTTCACCGCGTCGGCGAGCGTGTTGACGCCTTTGAGGATGGCCTCGCGCGCGCGGACGTCGAACAGGATTTCCTTGGCAGCCATTTCGGTTTTTCTCCGTAGTCTGTTGGTTTGGAAGCCTACTTCTCGATGACGCCGAGGATGTCCTCCTCGCGCATCATCAGGTGCTCCTGCCCGTCGATCTTGATCTCGGTTCCGGCGTACTTCGAGAAGAGCACGCGGTCACCCGCCTTGATGTCCAGGGGGCGGACCTTGCCGTCCTCGAGGATCTTGCCGTTTCCGACGGCGATGACTTCGCCTTCGATGGGCTTTTCCTTGGCAGTGTCGGGGATGATGATGCCGCCCTTGGTCTTCTCTTCCTCCTGCACGCGCTTCACGATCACGCGATCCTGCAGAGGCCGAATCTTCATGGGGTTTTTCCTCCAGAGATGAGCTGAGCTGGCACTCTCGGAAGGAGAGTGCCAAAGCGCGGGCAATGTAACCGGATAGAAAGGCGTGTCAAGGGGCACAGCAACTTGCCGATCCAGCGTTTGCCCGTACTATTTACAAGGGAGGAGGTGTGCTTGGCCGACGCGCCCATCCTGAGCTCGCAGTCCATCCGCGACTTCTTTCGCGATCTGCTCGCCCGTGCGATCGAGAACCAGCGCGCCCGGGTGCAGCCCTTCACGGAGCTCTATCTGGTGAATTTGCTGCATGAATTCCTTGCCTCCGAGGCGCTGTACGTGCAGGCGGAAGACGGGACCTGGCAACAGAAGCCCCTCGCCTTCCTGCTCAAGGAGGCGCTGGACGAGGAAGGGCCCGCCCGTCTGCGCCTCCTGCGCCGCCTGGGCGACACCTCCCTGTTCATTTCCGGCTTCTTTCCCGACTCCCTGACGCGACGGTCGTCCCTGGTGGACGTGGACTACTACATCGCGATGGGTGGGCGGGCCTACGACGCGGTGGCGCGCCACGCCCTGGAAAGCAAGCTCTGGGAGGAGCTGTCCGACAAGTTCCGGCTGCTGGTCGATCTCCTCAACGAGGTCAGCGAAAGGACGCTGGCCTCGAACGATGCGGGGCTGCTGCGGCTGTACGAGCGGTGGCTGAAGACCGGCAGCGACCGGCTCGCGACGATGCTGGTGCGGCAGGGAGTGGTGCCGCGCAAGGGGTTCGTGCAGTGAGGGGGCTGCGGGGGCTCGCGCAGCTGCAGCAGCTCCTGCAGTCGATCCATGGAGTCCAGGCCGCGCCCGTGGGCGACTTCCTCGTCGGCCGCGCTTTCCGGGACCGGCACGCGCCCTTGTCCAGTCCGCACGAGGCGCTGCTCCTGCGCGAGAACGGCGAGGAGCTGCACGTCGCGCTCTTCCTCGACGAGACGGTGCTGCAGCAGCTCGGCCGCTCGGCCCACCGTCCGTGGACACATGAGCGGCTGCAGGGCTTCTGCGCGGCGACCGAAGGGGTCTCGCATTTCCTCTATCTCGCGCACCGCGCGGGACAGGGTGGCCAGGTTTCGCAGCTCGAGCTGGAAGCGCAGGGAGAGATCGACAAATACCTGGCGGTCCTGATGCAGCTCTGGGCGACGGGGCGCCGCGGTGCGGCACGGGAGCTCCGGCGTCGCTTGTTCGAGCGGAGCGTCCTGCGCCCGGGCCTCTCGGCACCGGAGCGCGACAGGTACCGTCTGGCCTCCGCGCTCGCGGCGGCCTGTGCGCGCGCGTGGGAAGCTCGCTACGTGCGCCCGGGCCGGCTCGACGCACTGCTGCGGGAGGCGAGGCGCCTCTATCGGCTGGCGGGTGGGGAAAAGTTCTCCGCGCTCGCACAGGGCGCGGTGGCCTGGGCGGCCTGAGACCGGTCGTCCAGACATGAAGCTGCTCGCGGGAGCGATCCTGACCGTCGCCATCGGCTGGGCAGTCGTGCTTGCGGCGCCGAAACCCGTCCGCCGGCCACGCGTCGCCAAGCCGGCGCGGATCGAGACTGCCGAGCAGATCTGCAAGGCCCAGGGGCCGACCTGCAAAGTGGTGGTGCGTCCGGACGCGCCGCGTGATCTGACCGGCATCGGCTGCGAGTGCAAATAGCCTGACCGCTCGAAAACGGCCCCCGGCGCCGCAGCTACCGACGCGGCGGTCCGACGGGCAGCTTCTCGTTGTCGTACTGGCCCTCGAGGGCCGCGCGCACCGGGCGATCGAACCGGACCTTGCCCGTGGCGACTTCCCGAAGGGCGAGCACCGGGGGCTTGTCCTTGGCCTCGATCAGCGGCCGCGCACCCGCCATCAACTGCCGCGCGCGTTTGGTCGCGAGCAGGACCAGGGCGAAGCGGTTGTCGACCAGCGGAAGGCAGTCTTCGACGGTGACGCGAGCCATTCAGTTGACCTCGGTGCAGAGACGCGAACGCGGGTGGATACCGGATTCCACCCCCGTTCGCAACTGTTTCGCCGCCTACTTGCTGGCCTGACCGGTTGCCGGCGCCGGGGCCTCGAGCGCGTCGGCGACCGACCAGGGCCAGTCGTCCACCGTGCTCTTCTCCACGCGCACCAGCTTCCCGAATCCGTCCGAAAGCGCGTAGCGCTTGCCGTCCTTCTCGGAGCCGATGCGCACCCGCGCCAGGACCTTGTCGCCTTCGCCCAGCAGGGTGACCGTTCTGGGCTTGTCCAGGCCATATCTGGAGAAATCGTTCGCCGCCGGCAACGGGCCCTCGAAGGCCGTCGCGCGCAACGAGGCGATGGCATAGAGCGCGGAGGATACCTTCCACTTCTTGGCGGGTCCTTGCTGCGGCGCGACCACCGTGAAGACCTCGTCCGCGACCCCGCCGTCCGCGGGCGCGTTCTTCACGCGCGCGATCTCGACCTTGCCGGCCGGCGTCTCGAACACCACCCGCCGGATCGCCTCCCGATCCACATGGACCAGGTCCTTGTTCTGCAGATCGAACGCGTCCTTCTCGACGTCCGCCAGGATCTGCTTGTCGACCTCGTACACCACCGGGCTGTCGTCGCGCTTCGCAAACGTCTTCGGCGAGGCGGCGCCGATCTTCGCCTGACCGATCTGGACCATCCGGGTGTAGGTGTCCGTGCCGGCGACAACCGACAGCCGGATGGTCGCCCTGGGCCTGTCGAGCCCGAACTCCTTGAGGCTCTTGGCCGCCTCCGACGCGACGGCCGTGGCCCGCAAGCTCTTCACCGCGCTGGCGACCCGGTCCGCGGCGGCGCCGTCGGCAGGGGCACCACCGAGCTTCCAGACCGTGCCGTCCTTTTCCAGCGTGTAGGGCCACTTCACTCCGGTGGCCTCGATCCGCTTCACTTCCGCGCCGTCATCGAGGCGCGCCACCCTCTTGTCCCGCAAGTCGAACGCCGTCTTCTCGAAGCTGGCCTTCTGGTACGCATCGATCACCCGCACCGTGGGCTCGCCGTGCTTCTTCACGTACAGCGTGCCGTCGAAGCCGTTGTCGATCCCGATCTGCAGACCGAGGTCCTTCCCACCGTCGAGCTTCACGGCCACCTCGAGCCGGGGCTGGTCGAGGCCGAACGACTTGAGATCTTTCTCCTCGCCGAGGTCCTTCTTCTGCTTCAGCGCCGAGAGCGTCCCGACGAGCGAGTCGACGGCGGTGTCGTCCCCGTCCGCCCGCACCGGCTCCGCCAGCTTCCACCCCTTGTCGCCCTTCTCCATCCGCGCGACGAGCTGCCCCTCCTTCGACAAGCGCAGCTCCTTGACCTGGGACTTGTCGAAGTCGAACAGCTTCTCGCTCTTCTCCTTCGCTTCGGCCTTCTTCTGCTCGTCCTTGCCCGTCCAGAGAGCGGCGCCGCCGATGGCGCCAGCCACCAGCAGGAGGACGAGGAGCGCGAGCAGCGTCTTGGTGGTCTGCTTCATGGCGGTCTACCGGGACTTCCGCGTCTGCCAGACGACGAGACCGGCGAAGAGCAGCCCGAAGGGCAGCAGGTCGAACGCGAAGAGCGTCATGGTGCGCTTCTGCTCCGCCGAGAGGAACAGGTGATTGCCCTGCCGCTGCTTGGGCCGGATGGAGATCCGCGACTCCTCCTTCGCCGTCCAGGAGACCGCGTTGAGGGCGAAGTCCTTGTTGCCGGAGAGCCGGTAGTACCCGTTGGACGCGAACAGCGAGTTGCCCACCACCACCACCCGCGACTCCGCTCCCTTGGTCGAGGTGGCCGCCAGCGACACCGGTCCCTTCAGGTCCTGGGCCGGGTCGAACTTCACCGCCCCGGAGGTGACCGAGCCCGTTTCGCCCCACGCGCGCGGTCCGGTCTTCGCCAGCTCGGTCACCGTCCACCCCGCGGGGGCCGCTTGCGCCTTGGAGACCGACCGCGCCAGCGGGAAGATGGTGGCCAGCGCGAACGGAGAGCTGCGCGGTTGCGTGATTGGATGGTCGGCGTAGGTCTGGGCGATGGCGACCTCCGGGTTCTGCGCCTCCGGATCGATCACCTCGTCCTTGCCGACGTGGATGCCCCAGCCCTCGAACGCGCTCTCCAGGCCGCTCTGCACGCCGGGATCGATCATGGCGACGAGCTTGCCGCCCTTCTCGATCCACTCCTTGACCAGCTTCGCCTCGCCGTCGGTGAGCGCCGCCACCGGGCCCGCGACCACCAGCGCCTGCGCGTCGGCCGGCATCTCCTTGTGCTCGGCGAGCACGATCTCGTCCGTCTGGTAGCCCTCGCTCTTGAGGTTGTCGACGAACTGCTTGAGACCGCGCTCGGTATTGTCGGCGACCGCGTGCTCGCCGTGCCCCTTGGTGAAGTAGATCTTCCTGGTCGAGCCGCGGGACACCTCGATCAACGCGTTGGTGAGGGCCTCTTCGCTCGTCTCCTTGGCCCGCGCCTCCTTGTTTCCGCTGGTCACGATGATCCGAGGCCCCGACTGCGAGATGTTCAGCTCCTTCACGCGCCCGGGGTGCTTGAAGGGGTCGACGAACTCGACGCTGAGCTTGTCGGTCTGCGCCTTGTACTGGCGCAGCCGGGAGTCCAGCTCGGGAAACTCCGGCTCGCTTCCGGCGTAGAAGGCCTGCACCTTCACCGCGGCCTGGAGCCCCTTGAGCACGGAGGTGGTCTGATCGGAGAGGGTGAAGATCCGGTCCTTGGTCAGGTCCCAGCTCTTGGGCTTCTTCACCGCGATGTAGTTGACGCCCACCAGCGCCGCCGTCACCACGAGCGCGGACACCACGGAGGTGAGAAGAAAGAAGCTTCCGCGGCCGGTAAACTGCTGTCCGAGATAGGGCAGGTAGAGCCAGAAGAAGGCGGCGATCCCGACCACGCCGATCGCGAACTGGACGAGGGTGGTCCACTCGCGGAAACCCTGCATCAGGCCTGCGTACCCGCCGCTCGCCAGCGCGACGACTCCCAGGAGGCCCATCAGGCGGCCCATCGCTCGCGCCACAGATTCGTTGGTGTACATCGTGCTCAGCTCCAGCGATGCGCCTCGACGGCGCGGTTGGACAGGAACAGCCCAAGGACGATGAGGCTGAGGAAGTAGACGACGTCCTTCACCTCGAGCGTGCCCTTGCTGAAGGAGTCGAGATGGCCCACCGACGCGAGATAGGAGACCAATTCTCGCACCCAGCCCTCCGCCTCCGAGGCCGTCCAGCCGATGATCCAGGTCATCAACAGCACGACGAAGGTGCCGATCGCCGCGATCATCTGGTTTTCGGTCAGGGCCGAGATGAACAAGCCGATGGCCAGATAGGCGGCGCCCATCAGGAAGAGGCCCAGGTAGCCGAGCAACACGCTCCGCCACTCGACGCCGTTCGGGTCCTTCGCGACCAGCTGCACCAGCACCGGATAGGTGACGGTCAGCGCCAGGGCGCAAAAGAGGATGAACAAGGCCGCCAGGTACTTGCCGATCACGATTTCGTTCGACGTCACCGGCGACGTATAGAGCAGCTCGATGGTCTTCTGCCGCTTCTCCTCGGCGATCAGCCGCATGGTGAGGAAGGGGATGATGAAGATGAGGATCACGCCCAGGTTGCCGAACAGGTTGCGGAAGATGGCGTCCTGGAAGTTCAGGCGATTGACCATCTCCTGGGCGTTGAACCGCATGTACATGAGCGAGGCCTGCTCGTAGGCGCCGAGCAGCCGGAGGAAGAAGTACGACCCGATGACGACGAAGAGCGTGAACATCACGTACGCGATGGGGGTCGCGAAGTAGATGTTCAGCTCCTTCTTGGCGATGGCGATGGCGTTTTTCATGACGGTGTCGGTCAGGCCGAGGTGAGCTTGAGGAAGATCTCTTCGAGCGAGGGAGCGGGACCCATCTGACCGTCCGCGGTGGCGGCGCCGGCGTGGGCCTTCTGCAGGCCGGCCAGCGTGTCGTCGGCGACGATCTTGCCCTGGGCGATCATCAGCACGCGCTGGCAGGTGGCGACCACCTCGGGAAGGATGTGGGTGGAGAGGATGATGGTGTGCTTGCCGGCCAGGGACTTGATCAGCTCGCGCACCTCGATGATCTGCGCCGGGTCGAGGCCGACCGTGGGCTCGTCGAGGATCAGCACGTCCGGGTCATTGAGCAGCGCCTGGGCGAGGCCGACGCGCTGCCGCTGCCCCTTGGAGAGATTGCCGATCACGCGCCGGACGAACTTGTCGCAGTTCGTCTTGACGGCGACGCGCTCGACCTCGCTCTCGCGCAGGTTCCGCGGGACGCCCTTGATCTCGGCGACGAAGCGCAGGTACGCGCGCACCGTCATGTCGGTGTAGACGGGCGGCGTCTCGGGCAGGTAGCCGATGCGCCGCTTGACCTCCATGGGGTGCTCGAAGACGTCGAACCCGGCCACCTTCACCGAGCCGGAGGTGGGCGGCAGCACGCCCGTGATCATCCGCATGGTGGTGGTCTTGCCGGCGCCGTTGGGGCCCAGGAAGCCCAGGATTTCGCCCTTTTCGACCTTGAAGGTGACGTCGCTGACCGCCTTGAGGTCGCGGTAGCTCTTCACCAGATGAGAGACTTCGATCATCGCTTTTTCCTCATACGTGGGCGGCGTGAAAACAGCGCCCGCGGCAAACCCCTTCCCGGAAAGCGGCGGGAATCTAGTTGAAAGCGATCCCCTGTCAAGCCGGTTGCCGCCCGGTCAGGGTAGAGTCCGGGCGTGGGAATCATCGTGCAGAAGTACGGCGGCTCCTCCGTCGCCGATGTGGAGAAGATCGGGCGGGTGGCCGCGCGGGTGGCGCAGACGCGCGCCGGCGGTCACCCGGTGGTGGTGGTGGTCTCGGCCATGGGCGACACCACGGACGAGCTGCTGGCGCTCGCCCGCAAGGTCACCGAGGACCCGCACCGGCGCGAGCTGGACATGCTCTTGACTGCGGGAGAGCGCATCTCGATGGCGCTCCTGGGAATGGCGCTCCACGCCCGCGGCGTCGACGCGGTCAGCTTCACCGGATCGCAGAGCGGCATCATCACCGACGGCGCGCACAACAACGCGCGCATCGTCGAGGTGCGGCCGGTGCGGATCCTGGAGGCGCTCGATCGCGGCAAGGTGGTCATCGTCGCCGGATACCAGGGCGTCTCCCGCGAGAAGGAGGTCACTACGCTGGGTCGCGGCGGCAGCGACACCACCGCGGTGGCCCTCGCGGCCGCGCTCGAGGCGGAGGTCTGCGAGATCTGCTCGGACGTGGACGGGGTGTTCAGCGCCGATCCCCGGATCGTGTCCAACGCCCGCCGCCTCTCCGAGCTGTCGCACGAGGAGATGCAGGAGCTGGCGCTGGCCGGCGCCAAGGTGTTGAACGCGCAGGCGGTGGAGTTCGCGCGCGACCGGGGCATCGCCATCCATGCGCGGAGCACTTTCCAGAGCGGGCCTGGCACGCTGGTGAAGAAGTCGGCGGCGCGCGAGCTGCGCATCTCCGGCGTGGCCGTCGACGCGGAGGTGCTGGTGGTGCGCGGCGCCGATCGGGCCGCGCTCCACGACGTGCTCTCGAAGCACGGCGCCTGGCCGCGCGAGGGCTGGGACGCGGACGCCATCGTGCCGCTGGAGAACGTCCACGGGCTCCCGGGGCTGCTCGACGCGCTGCGGTCGGTGGCCTCCGTCGAGGACGGCCTCGCGCAGGTGAGCGTCGTGGGCACCGGGATCGGGGCGTCGAAGGACCCGCTCGAGCGGGCCTTGCGCGCGTTGGGGGTCGAGCCGCGGGGCGTGCTGATCGCTCCCTTGCGCATCGCCTTCCTGGTGCCGCGGGAGAGCGCGAAGGAGTGCGTACGCCGCCTGCACGCCGAGTTCGTGGAAAGGAGCTGATCGTGGCCGCGAAAGCCGTCCGCGGGAAGAAGCCATCCGAACGCGAGCAGCTCCGCTCCCGGCTCGCGAAGGCGCTGGGCATCAGCGAAGAGGAGGCGGAGCTGCGGGCCCTCCGCGAGCTGGCGGCATCGCTCCCGCCACCGGCGGAGAAATCGCCCGGGAGCAAGCTCCCGCCTCCGCCGGCGCCGTCCAGCTCGCTCCCTCGGCGCCTCTACCTGCTGCTCGACGGCCGCGGCCTCGACGGGCGCGGGATGCCGATCGAAGTGATCGACCTGCCCTGCGTGGTCGGGAGCGGCAGGAACTGCCAGGTGTGGGTGAATTCGCCGCAGATCGAGACCCGCCATCTGCAGATCACGGAGGGCGATCAGGGCTGGGTGCTGGAAGATCTCGGCAGCGAGCACGGCACCTTCCTCGGCGACCGCCGGATCCAGCGGCGCCCGATTGCCGACGGCGACGAGTATCGCCTCGCCGGCTACCTGCGGCTCCGGACCGAGCTGCGCTGAGCCGCGTTCTAGAGGGGGATCTCGCTCAGGTCCTGCGCCGGAAGGATGCGGGGGTGGATCGAGCGGGCCTCCTCCGCCACCGCTTCTCCCGTCACGCTGGGGGAGAAGTGCGTCAGGACCAGCGTGGCGGCCTCCGCTTCCGCGCCGATGCGCGCAGCTTCCACGCCGGTGGAGTGGCCGCGCTCGTGCGCCAGCGCCGCGCGCGCGTGCTCGTAGGTGGCTTCGTGCACCAGGGCATCGACTCCCCGGCCCAACTCCACCGCCGCGGCGCAGGGCACCGTGTCCAGCGTGTAGGCCATCGAAGCGCCCCGCTGCGGTGGACCCACCAGCCCGTCCGGCACCACCACGCGTCCGTCCGGCAACGTCACCGCGCGGCCTGATTTCAGCTCCGCGAGCAGGGGTCCGCGCGGCACACCCGCGGCATCCGCCTTCTCCACGTCGAGAGCGCCGGGACGGTCCGGAAGCGCAACC
>WNFS01013310.1_pt1 | contig 12309 bp, 8 predicted proteins | sample 5400141 | NCBI WGS metagenome assembly WNFS01 (sample SAMN13153358, study PRJNA577476) | soil metagenome | isolation source: 60 cm saprolite under Madrone tree | place: USA:California | collected 2016-06-14 | reverse complement strand
TGCACCAACGCATTGCCAACATCAGAAAAGAGTTTCTACATCGGTCCTCGAACGAGATCAGCAAAAACCACGCGATCGTGTTTGTCGAGGACCTGCAAGTAAGGAAAATGTGCAAGTCCAGCAAAGGCTCGGGGAAGCGGGTGGCCCAGAAGTCTGGGCTCAACCGCGCTATCCTGGACGGGAGCCCGTTCGAACTGCGCCGTCAACTGCAGTACAAGACCGAGTGGAGAGGTGGTCTTTTGTACGCCGTGCCGCCGCAGAACACCAGCCGCACCTGCCCGGTAGCATGGGGAGGATGCGGTCAGGTATCGGCAGATAACCGCAAGACCCAGGCGAAGTTCGTATGCCTGAAATGCGGGCTGTCAGCCAATGCGGATTTCATCAGCGCGGTAAATATCCGAGAGGCGGGACTCACCTCGCTAGCCTGTGCGCAACCTTCGCATGCAGTAAGTGCGTCGTGGCAGGAACCCACCGAAGGTATCCATCGCTTAGGCGTGGAACCGGTAGGAATCCCCGGACTTTAGCCCGGGGAGGACGTCAAAACACGACCGTGGTCAACAACAACAACAACACAGCGGCGCATCACCATGACCGCGGAGCAAACGCAACATCAGCAAGCCGCCAGCACGAATCGGACTCTGCATGCTTCCGTGAACCACGGCCGGCCAAACGTGGCCGCCAGTGTTCGGCCCGGCCAAATGGGCGGCCGTGGCGGTGTGGAATCGGGTCGCCCCTCTAGTCCGGACCCCCTCCGAGAGTCCGAAGGAAACAAACCGGCCAGCGAATGGCGAACGCAGCAACGAGACCGTCCCCCTTCGCTGAGACCGCCAAACGCCGCCCCCGCCAATGCCGCGCTGGACGAGCGGCACCTGCAAGAACTCGATCGGCTCCACCAGCAGCAAACCGAGGAGCGGCAGCGCATCGAGCAGAAACATCGGCAGGATCAGCACACGAATATCACGTATTCCTGCCGGCGGGGATCGACGCGTGCTTTGCGGGAGACTAGGTTCGCTATTCGCCGAACCATCCCTCGACATCGTTCTTCTGCGCCTACCACGGCTTTGTCGATTTCACGGATATCGGTCACGTTATACTCAGTGTGGAACCTTACCAGAACGTACGGGGATGCTCCGCTGCTCCGCCCAATCCCAATGGTGCACTGGCGGATGCAACGAACTGCGTGCTCTCCCATGAGGTGATCGAGTCCATCACGGATCCGGATCTGGATGCCTGGATTGCGAATAACTCCTTGCTGACGTCGCGTGCTGAGATTGGAGATCTCTGCCAGCCGATTGGCAACAAGGGTCAGGCCCTCGACTCCTACGTTATGCTGTATGGGCATCCCTACGAGATCCAAGCTGGAGTACTCCAACACGTACCACGCCTGCGCTGGCGCTCCGTAGAAACGCTGTCCCTGTGCTGCGCAGATCGCCGGTAAGAGACCGCATCTTTCTTTGATTGCATACATCAGCGGAACGCCATGGGGATAAGAGGAGCGGCCGCCCGCTGTCCTGCCACACCACCGTGCATGCGGGTTCGCTCTGAGTAAGCTGCGCCGTTGTGGGCCGGAGGTTCGACTCGTCGTTCACGACATGGGCTTCTAGGGTTTCCGTTTTCGGCTTCACCGTCCTCTGAACGTATAAAGCTCAGCGGGAGCTGGCTGGCTAGCGCGGTGCCACCCCTGAGTTCGACCTTCTGCTACTCACGCTCACTGGAGACAAGCTCGATCGCTTTCCGCGCCGAACCACCGGATTTACGTTCTGGGTCCTTGATCGATTATCTGGCCGATCATTGGCCCGCTCGCCCGACGCTCACGCTTCGGATCCGGTTCTTGTACATTTGGCTCGCGTTTTTGCTCCACGACATGTCGCTCTCCGGACGTTGTGAAATAATTGGATGTGGTTAGTTTCGGATGACGCTCCCTCGACCGGGAGGGCTAAGGGTTATATCCTTGGTCTAGGCTGCGTGGCTGGTTGTTGGTACAGTCTTTCGGTTTAGGTTGCTGGCGAGGGGCTTTCTAAAGACAAGCTTTGGACCAAGAACTGGCAACCGTGGCGCTACGATACAAAGCACGGCAAGAGAACAAGTTGATGGCTTCCAGTCACTGGTTCTAAACAAGTTGTTTATTGCCAGCTGTCTGTGGGGTATTCGTTGTTCCGCCCGGTGAAGCCGGACGAAAAGGGGGGAGTTACCTGGAACGCGGCAAGAAAACGGCAGTTCTACTTGACGCCGCGCGGTTTTTGGGTAAACTGCATTTTTCTCTATGGCCACCATGCCACAATTCGTTCCCTCCGAAGTCGTGCACGATCTCGACTTCCCGCAGCGCGAGGCTGCTTTTTTCTATGGCCTGTTCTTGCGCGGGCATTCTCCTGACAAGTTGCGGCAAGACATCGAAGTGCCCGCGGTGGTCCTTGCCAAGTGGCACCGCGAGGCGGAACGCGACCCGCAGCTTCGTGATATCTTTACGCGCATGCTGGATTACCGCCGTCACGTCCTAGCCATCTTCGATACTCTGGTAGGCTCGGACACTCAGCCCCAGCGCGTGCAGTAGCCGCGCTACTTCCCCAGCGAGCATTCCCGATTCCTGATCTTGGGCGGAGACTCGTCTTATCCGCTACATTTGTCCTGTACCTTGGGGCAGGTCAAAAACTGTCAGGCAACCAAACCGGCTTTCCCATGATCTAACCGCCTTCGGGGGACAAGTGTCAGAAAATGAAGGGATTCCTTTGATTGACGGGGAGTGAGGCTGGGGTTAGAATCATACTGTCCCAAAGTTTGAGGTGTTTTCATGTCAAGGGTAGTACGGACCCTGTTTATTTCTATTTTTTTGATGGCTATCGGCATGCCAGCGATTTCCGCTCGGCAGGCGCAGGATCCGGGAACTCCTCCAGCACCCCAAAAATTGGACAAAGAAGCAAAGCGGAAGATGAAGAGGACGCTGAAGGAACTCGACAGCGCCTACCGGCAATGGCTGACTGAAGACGTCACCTACATCATCTCTCCGGACGAGCGCAACGCTTTCCTTCAACTGGATACCAACGAAGAGCGCGAACAATTCATTGAACAGTTCTGGCTGCGGCGCAGCAGCAATCCCGACCTCCCGGAAAACGATTTTAAGGAAGAGCATTACCGCCGCATCGCTTACGCCAACGAACACTTTGCTTCCGGCATCCCGGGATGGAAGACCGATCGCGGCCGCATGTACATCATGTGGGGCCCGGCGGATGAAGTGGAATCGCACCCCACGGGCGGCACGTACGACCGGCCGATGGAAGAGGGCGGCGGCTCGACGAGCACTTATCCGTGGGAAACCTGGCGGTGGCGGTACCTGGAAGGCATCGGTGAAAACATTATTTTAGAGTTCGTCGATCCCAGCGGCTCTGGTGAGTATCACCTGACCATGGATCCGTCGGAAAAGGACGCGCTCCTGCATGTGCCTGGTGCGGGTTTGAGTTTGATGGAATCGATGGGCATGGCGTCGAAGGCTGACCGCTTCACGCGTTCCGACGGCACCAACATGCCGACGACCATGGGTGGTCAATCCGCCAGCATGAACGAGTTCAATCGCCTGGAGCTTTACGCCAAGGTGAATCGACCGCCGGAGGTGAAATTCAAGGATCTCGAGGCGGTGGTAACCTCTCGCATCGTCCGGGATCAGTTGCATTTCACCTGGCGCACCGATTACCTGAAAGTGACCAATGACACGGTGCTGGTGCCCGTCACCATCCAAGTCCCGAATGGCCAGCTGTCCTTTCAGTCCAAGGATGGCATACATTCTGCGACCATGAATATTTTCGGGCGTGTAAGCACGCTCACCGGCCGCGTGGTGCAAACGTTTGAAGACCCCGTTTCCAAAGACTTTCCCGATTCGCTTTTCCAGCAGTCGCTAAAGCTGCAGTCCATCTATCAGAAAGCCATTCCTCTTCGCCCGGGCCTGTACCGCCTGGATCTGGTGATCAAGGATGTGCAGAGCGGAAACATCGGCGTGGTGAACTCGCGCTTGCAGGTGCCGCGGTACGAGGATGACAAGCTGGAAACAAGTTCGCTGATCCTCGCAGATGGAAACAAACTTGAGCACGTGCCATTAAAGCAGATCGGTGCCGGACAGTTCGTACTAGGTGCCACGAAGGTTGTCCCGCGTATGGACAGCAACTTTGCAACCAGTGAAAAGCTGGGAATCTATATGCAGGTTTACAACCTCAAGCCCGACGACAAGTCCCACAAATCCAGCGCCACTTTTGAGTTCACGGTGAAAAAGGGCAAAGATCAGATCATGCAGTTCAAAGAAACTTCCGAAGAGATGAGGCAGACCGGCGACCAAGTTACCTTAGAGCGCCTTCTGCCCCTCGCAACGCTGTCACCGGGGAAGTACAGTCTGGAAGTGAATGCTACGGACACGCTTTCGCGTCAGACCATTTCGCGCACGGCAGAGTTCACGGTGAAAGCACCGCAGGAAACTAAGACGGCGGCGAATGCTACACCGGGGAGGTAAAGCAAAGTGAAACAGGAACGGCTCCGAATCCTGGGGGCCCTGGTCCTGACCGCCATGGTATCGTCCTTCGCGGCGATTCCGGCGGCCGCGCAAGCGAAGCCTGTCCCGGGCAAGCTTGCAGGAGTGGTGCGCGACGCTGCGGGCACGCCGCAGATGGGCGCGAGCGTGGAGTTGGTTTCTGAAGCCGTGGGAGTGGCGGCCAGCCGCGGCCTCTTGACGAACACCCAAGGGATGTTCCGGGGCGACAAGCTGGCGCCCGGTTTTTACACCGTCCGCGTGACTCTCGCCGGTTTTCTTCCCACCCTTGAAAAGCACATCCGCGTCACTTCGAATCTGACGACCGTCGTGCGTATAGAACTGGAATCCATGTTTGCGTCGCTCGACGAGTTGCGACGCATGCCGGCGAACAGCACGGCGCAAGTTGACGATTGGAAATGGGTGCTGCGGTCCGCTTCGGCGATGCGTCCGGTTCTCGAATGGGTGGACGGCGACACGTTGAGCGTCTCGAATGTGGGCGGCGATTCCGGCAGTCCTCGTCCGCCTAGAATGAAGATGGAATTCACGGATGGCGCGCGGCGCCCCAGTTCGGCTTCGAGCATTGCTGCTTCACCCTCGACCGCCGTGGCCTACGACCAGAAGTTGGGGGGCACGAGCAGAATGATCCTGGCAGGCCAGGTGAACTACGACGGTGATGCCCCCGCCGGCGGCATCGCCACCGTGTGGCTCCCAACTGGAACCCTCGGTGCCGGCCCGCACACGGCGTTAGTCCTGCGCGAAGCCAAGCTGGGACCCGTCGGACGTACTTTTAGGGGTGTACGCTTTGATCAGGGCGGCGCGATGGTGCTCGGAAATCGCACCGTTCTGAAGTATGGCGGCGAATATGTTTTGGTGGGGCTGGGAGCTGCGGCTTCCTCGCTCCGTCCACGCGCAGATTTGAATGTGCGCCTCACCGATGATTGGAACGCCGATTTTGTTTTCGCTTCCATGCCTAATGGACCTGGTCCACTCGAAGCGAATGATCGACAGCCGGGCGGAGCGCTCGCGGCGGCTCTCGATGAGCTGGATGCCTTCCCCACTCTGCTCCGGCGGCGGGGCCATCCCGTTTTGCAGAACGGTTTGCACGAAGAGATTTCGGCGGAAAGAAAGATCAACAACCGCGGGAAACTGCAAATCGCAGGCTTCCACGACGACAACCGCCACGTGGCGGTCTTCGGCCGGGGCAACGATCTGCCCACCGCCGATTATTTTCAGGATTATTTTTCTACTGGCTTTGCTTATGACGGCGGCTCTTCGAGCAGTTGGGGCACGCGCGTCGCATTTCGCACGCCTTCAGACGACGCCGACGGTCTGCTGCGCGATGCCCTGCGCACCGCTCAGCGCCATACCTTGGGGGCCGGAATTTCCGCCAGGGTTCCGCGGCTCGGCACCAAGGTCCAGGCCGGATATAAATGGGTGAGCGGCATCACGGTGTCCTCAGTAGACGGCTATGGAGAGTCTCTCTTCCAGATGGACCCTTACTTGCACCTGATGTTCCGTCAGCCGCTGCCAAAGTTTGCCTTGGGGCGATGGGAGGCTATTGCGGATTGCAACAATCTCCTGGCCCAGGGTTATGTCTCCACCAGCAGCAGGGATGGCCGAGTTGTTCTGGTACCAGCGTTCCGGACATTTCGCGGCGGACTCAGCGTACAGTTCTAAGAATTACGGGGTTCTCGAAAGCTGTATTTGTCCTTCCAGAAACAGGATGATGCGGGGCAGTCCAGCCGTCCGCGATGATATGCTGTTGAATATAAAAGGGTTTCGCGGATGCGTATCTTCCAAACAATGGACTTTGGGTTGCACTTAGTTTCTTGAGGTAGGGTGTAACCCTGCCCGATTGAGCTATGAGGCAAAATCTTCGAGTCAGCCTTGGGGCGGTCGTGCTGGCGCTGGCCACACTCGCTGCGGTGATTTTTGCCTTCATCAACTTCGAGCAGCGCAGCCGCTTCGAGGTGGTGTACGACGGCGTGGCCTGGCTCGATACCGATCATGGAATTCAGGCCAGCCGTATTGCTCCCTATTCTCCTGCCACCAGTGCTGGAATTCGCCCTGGCGACGTCCTGCTTGCGATCAATAGCGCTGCGGTCACTCGAGCGGCGGAAGTGGCGCGGCGTCTCGACCGTGCGGGGCTGTGGACCCAGGTGCGCTACAAACTTTCGCGCGGGGGCCAGGAATTCGAAACCCCGCTGCTCACCGCGCCCGCGGAAAAGCCTCTGGCAACCGAGAATTACCTGCGCATCGTCGGCCTGCTCTATCTGTTCATCGGCTTGTTCATTTTCATCCGCCGCTGGAACGCCCCTCGCGCCGTGCACTTTTACGTTTTTTGCCTAGTCTCTTTCATTCTTTGGTCGTTTCATTTCAGCGGCAAGCTGGACACCTTTGATTGGGAAGTTTATTGGTCGGAGATTGTGGCGCGTCTGTTGGCTCCCGCTTTGCTGCTACACTTCGCGTTGGTATTCCCGGGACGGTCCGAGACAACCATTCGCTCGTCGGCCAAGCTCTTGGCCGTGTACTCCCTGCCTGTCGCCCTGCTTTTGATTCATGTGAGCACGGCTTTGAACGCCTTGGGTTTTGTGCCCTGGCTGGGTGCCTATCTTCTTCTCCGCAAGATCGAATTCGGCTATTTAGCGGTCTGCTTCCTGGCTGCCGGGCTTGTTTTCTACCAGAACTTCCGCGAAGCGCCGTCTGGTGTTCTTCGCCAGCAATTGAAATGGCTCACTGGTGGAACGCTGGCGGGCACTCTGCCCGTTTCCTTGCTCTACATCGCTCCATTGTTGTTTGGAGTGGCCTTGCGGCCGTGGATGCAGTTCTCCGTATTGAGCTTGGTGCTGATCCCGCTGTGTTTCGGATACGCCATCGTCCGTTATCGCTTGATGGACGTGGACATCATCTTCAAGCGTGGCTTGGCGTACACGGCGGCGACTGCCGCTGTCGCAACCGTCTATTTTGCTCTCGTTGCCCTGATCACCTATCTCTTCCATGCGCAGACCACTGGCCCCGTGGGCGGCATGATCGCCATCGTTATAGCCGCGTTTTTGTTCCAGCCGTTCCGCGAACGGATTCAGGCCCGGCTGGACCGCTTTTTCTACCGCGACCGCCTCGATTACCGCCGCACGCTCATCGAGTTCGGGCGCACGCTGACGAACGAAGTGCGTATTGACCCCATGTTGGGCTCGGTCATGGACCGCATTTCCCAAACGTTATTGGTTGATCGGCTGGCGATTTTCGTCGAGAACGCCGTCGAACCCGGCCAGATGCTCGTTGCCAGTTCCATGGGTGTGCGCCTCACGGAGTCTTTGGATCTTAGTTTCCTCGAGCCGGCCCGGCCCGAGTTTGCCCGCGGGGCGCTCTTTTTCGAGTCGCCCCGCGCGGCAAGAGGTGTCAGTGACCCCGTTCGGCTCACGCTCGAGCAGCTGGACCTTAACTACTATGTTCCCTGCCGCATTCGCGAGCACACCGTCGCGGTTCTGGGCCTCGGTAAAACGGTGGATGGAGATTTTCTGTCCAGCGATGACGTCGAGCTGGTCGAGACCATCGCCGGCTACGTGGCCGTGGCTCTCGACAACGCCCAGCTGTATAGCTCGCTCGAACAAAAGGCCCTCGAAATCGCCCGGCTCAAGGACTTCAGCGAAAACATCGTGGAATCCCTGAATGTCGGGGTGCTCTCGGTGGACCTCGAAGGGATTGTGGAATCCTGGAACACGCGCATGGAACAGCTCTTCGGAGTGACGCGCCAGGAATCCGTTGGACGGCAGCTCAGTTCGCTGCTGCCGGAAGAACTGGCGCGCGAAATCGATGCGCGCGGTGACCAGGAACAGATTACCGGCATTTATAAACAGAGGCTCCACCATCAAGGGAAGTCGCTGACCTTAAACGTTTCCATCACTCCCCTGGTGAGCAAATCGAATGTGCGCATCGGACGTCTGCTGCTCTTCGATGACGTGACCCAGCGCGAGCGCCTGGAAGAGCAGATGTCGCAAACGGAGAAGTTGACCTCGCTGGGGCTTCTGGCTGCCGGTGTGGCGCACGAAGTGAATACGCCGCTGGCGGTCATCTCCAACTACATACAGATGCTGGCCAGGCAGATGCCGGAGGGCGACCCGCGCCAGTCCATCATTGACAAAATCGTCAAGCAGACCTTCCGCGCCAGCGAAATCGTCAACAATCTGCTCAATTTTTCACGGACGGGTGCAGCCGAAGCCGCGGACATTGATGTAAACCGTGTCGTCGAAGAGACCTTGTCGCTGGTGGCTCACCCCCTCAAGGCCTCGCAGATTCAGGTGGTGAAGCAACTCGGCGAACCGTTGCCGGCCGTTCGCGGATCAGCTAACAAGCTGCAGCAGGTCTTCTTGAACCTTTTCTTGAACGCGCGTGACGCCATGCCCAGCGGGGGAATGCTGGCGGTTCGCACCGCGGCGCATAACGGCGGCGTGGAAATCGAAGTGGCGGATACCGGCGGCGGCATTGCCCGCGAACACATCCATCGCATCTTTGACCCGTTCTTCACCACCAAGGCCAGCGGGCGTGGCACCGGACTTGGACTTTCGGTGAGTTACGGCATCATCAAAGAACACTCCGGGAAAATCGATGTGCGCTCGACGCCCGGCAAAGGTACATCCTTCCATGTGGAGTTCCCGGCGGTCCGGAAAGCGGTTCATGTCTAAGGGTTCCATTCTTGTCGTCGACGACGAATCAGAAATCCGCGAAGGCCTCGAACTCCTGCTGAGAAGTGAAGGGTACGGCGTCTCCAGCGCAGAAACGGGCCAATCCGGCCTGGAGAAGCTGGAACAGCATCCCTATGACCTGCTCCTGCTGGACGTCAGTTTGCCGGACCGCAACGGTCTGGACATGCTCAAGGAGATTCACCGCCGCGACCCGCAGCTCTCGATCGTGCTGATCACCGCCTACGGCTCGATCGATATGGCCCGCGCCGCTTTCAAGAATGGCGCGATGGACTACATCACCAAGCCGTGGTCCAACGATGAATTGCTTGCCCAGGTGGCGCAAGCCGTCGAATCGCGCCGGCTACGCGATGAAAACGTCCAGCTTAAACGCGCCCTGAAGCAGCGCTTCAATTTCCCGAACATTGTCGGCAAGAGCGACAAAATGCACGTGCTTCTGGATCTGGTCACGCAAGTCGCGCCTTCGCGCTCCACGATTCTCATCAGTGGCGAAAGCGGCACGGGTAAGGAACTCATCGCCAAGGCCATTCACTCCGCTTCCACTCGCGCGGACAAAGCCTTTGTGCCCGTCAATACCGGATCCATCCCCGTGGATCTGCTGGAGTCCCAGCTTTTCGGCCATGTGAAGGGTGCCTTCACAAGCGCGGTTGCTTCCAAAAAGGGCCTTTTCGAAGTCGCCGATCAGGGCACCATTTTCTTCGATGAGATTGCCACCATCAGCCCGGAAACGCAGGCCAAGCTTCTGCGTGTGATTCAGGAGCGCGAATTCATGCGTCTCGGCGGCACCGAGCAACTCAAGGTCGACGTGCGCATCGTGGCCGCTTCGAACGTCGACCTCCTTACGCTGGTTCGCGAGGGCCGCTTCCGCGAAGATTTGTATCACCGTCTGAACGTGATCCACCTGCAGATTCCGCCGCTTCGCGACCGCCGCGAAGACGTGCCCCTGCTGCTCGGGCATTTTATGGAACGGTATTGCCAGGAAAACACCAAACCACTCCGGCAATTTACCCCCGCGGCGCTGAAGCTGCTGATGGATTACGACTGGCCCGGCAACGTGAGGGAGCTCGAAAACGTCGTGGAGCGCGCGGTGGTCCTATCCACGCAGGAGCGCGTTGACGTGGACCTGCTGCCTGAAAGCATTCGCAGCAAGGAGATCGTTCGCGGGGTGCGCCTGCAGCTGTCGGAATTTGTGCCGCCGCTTCCGGGCGAGCCCGGTTCGCGTTCCTCTGCCGACCATCCGCACCCGTCGCTGTTCCAGATCATGGACGAGATCGAGCGCCGCATCATCGTTGATATGCTGGAGCGCACCGGCTGGAACCAGACCGAAGCCGCCGAGCGATTTGTGATTCCTCTTTCAACCCTCAATCAGAAAATCAAGCGGCTCGGAATCGACGTTCGCCGCCGCGGCCGTGGGGATGAAACGTTGTCGGTTGTAAGCGGCAAGTAAGCCCAGTCCCAATCATTTCTTTACAAACTCTCCGGCGAAATATCTCCCCCGATAATGTACACTACGTCAAGTTCCCTATGTCTTCGTCCGCACCGCTGCCGCATCCATCCGATACAAGTGCGTTCCAGCACGAGTGGCCTGTGCTGCTCGCGTGCGCTTCGCCCTTCCCGGAAACGCTAAAACTCCCGGCGATGCTGCGGGCCGCTGATGCGCGGCGTCTCGTGGCGCTCGCCGAAGAGCACGGTGTCGTGGGGCACGTCGCGGCGTCCCTCGGCAAGCTGGATAGGGCAGTCTTCCCGCCCGAACTTCGGCCTGCCCTACGGAATCATCAGCACGCCCAGGCGGTTTTTTCTCTGCTCATCACCGCCGAGCTGTTTCGTGTCCTCGATCGGTTCTTTTCGGAGAGAATCGGCGCGCTGGTCGTCAAAGGGCCGGTGCTTTCGGTTCAGGCTTATGGCGATCCTGGCATGCGCCGTTACGGCGACCTGGATCTGCTGGTTCGCCAGCGCGACATTCGCCGCGCCAGTGAATTGATGATCGCCGCCGGCTACGAATCAACAGTTCCTTTGCGTGCGGTCGCCGCCGGGAAAATCCCTGGCCAGTATCTTTTCTCCAGGGCGGAAAAGAAACTCATCGTCGAGCTGCACAACGACTGCACGCTGCGTTATTTCCCACGCCGTCTCCCCATCGAGGAATGCTTCGCGCGGCAAATCCGCGTGCGGCTCGATGGGCACGAAGTGCCCGCACTTTCCTTGGAAGACGAGCTGGTCCTGATCTGCATTCACGGCGCAAAACATTTTTGGGACCGCCTCCTGTGGATCGCCGATGTGGCTGCGCTGGTCTCGCGCCAAACGGGCATCGATTGGGAGCGCGTGAGGAGTTCGGCGAGGGCAGTAGGAGCGGAACGCATGCTGCACACCGGTTTGCGCCTGGCCTCAGATCTGCTCAAGGCGAAAGTGCCGGAGCATGTTCAAGCCATGGTCGAGGCGGATGTGGCGGCGGCTCGGCTCGCGGAAGAGACTCGTCAGTGGCTGCCCGCTGCCGGTTATGCCCCGATTGGCCTGTTCCAGCGCGCCGCCCTTCGCTGGCGCATGCGCGGCGGTCTGGTTGCTGCTCCCGGCTATCTCCTCAGGCTCTCTTTTTCGCCTACGGAGGAAGATTGGAAGGAAGGAAGTCCGCAAGAATTCCTCGCCATGGTTCGCCGGCCGTTTCGGCTCGCTCGCAAGTATGGCCGTGCGAAGAAAAGCTAGCGGGAGTTTACGCAGTAGACTCCCGCTAGCCGCGATACTGTTCACTTAAATAAACAAACCCGCATTCTGTCTGGCAGGAGAGTTGCCGCACTGTCGCCAGTTTGCCCACCGGAAGCCGTGTCACGGACTACCTCACCGTTGGGGTGGTCAGCCGAGCGATTCCTCGGGTCGGGAGAAAATCGATTCGATTTTGGCCTCGACTGGTAAGACCCCCCAATGGCCATGCTCAGGCAGGATAATGGTTTCACCGTGTGGGCGTGTAACTCAGGGAGAGCACCTGCTTTGCAAGCACGAGCCCGCGTTCCAACGATTCCATTCCTTTACTTCGCTTCCTAATGTTTCTAACAATTTCGGGGAATCTGCTTCTCGCTCGAAGTAAGCCCCGAAATCACAATCGGATAG
>WNFS01011255.1_pt1 | contig 12309 bp, 14 predicted proteins | sample 5400141 | NCBI WGS metagenome assembly WNFS01 (sample SAMN13153358, study PRJNA577476) | soil metagenome | isolation source: 60 cm saprolite under Madrone tree | place: USA:California | collected 2016-06-14 | reverse complement strand
AAAGCAGCGGAGGGCGCGGCGAAACATCTTTCCGGCTACACCACGAAGCTCGCGCAATATGCGGCAGCTCTCCGCTACGAGGACGTGCCGGCCGAGGTCAGACAGCGGATCAAGAACTGCATCACCGACACCGTTGCCGTGATCCTGTACGGCGGCCAGCTGCCATGGAGCGGGATGGTCATCGCCCATGCCAAGCGCACCGGCCCCGGCGGCAAAAGCGCGATTCTCGGCAGCGGCAGTGCGAAGGTTCACGCGCCGTCGGCCGCGCTTGCCCATGGCGCCATGGCGCACGCCTTCGAGCTCGACAATCTGACCAGCCCGGATTCCGGTTCGCACCCCGGCGCCTCAATGTTCTCCGCCGGTCTCGCGGTGGCGCAGGATCGCGGGCTTGGCGGGCGCGAGCTGATCGGCGCGATGACCGCGGGCGCCGAGGTGATGATCCGCATCGGCCACGCCGCCAAAGGCACGCTGGAGCCGCGCGGCTTTCATGCGCCGGCAACCACGGGTCCGTTCGGCGGCGCGGTGACGGCAGGCAAGCTGATGCAATTCGATGCCGGCAAGATGACCAACGCGCTCGGCGTCGCGGGTTCACTGTCAGGCGGTCTCTTGGAGTTCGCCAATTCGAATGACGGCGCCATGGTGAAAAAGCTGCATCTTGGGCGCGCGGCGGAATCGGGCGTTCTTGCGGCGAGCCTTGCCAACGACGGATTTACGGGCCCCTCCACCGTGCTCGAAGGCGACGCGGGATATCTGCACGCCTTCTGCCTGGAATCGGATCCAGCCGAGCTGACAAAGGGCCTAGGCCAGGATTATGTCAGCATGTCGATCATGATGAAGCGCTTCGCCTGCCACATCACGGCGCACCGGCCGGTCGAGGCGATGCTCGATCTCAAGAACGAATACAAATTTTCGGCCGCCGATGTGCAGTCGATCGCCATCACCGGCAATCAGCGCATGGCCACGGTGAACAATATTCCCGCGCCGCCCGACGTGCTGCTTGCCCAATACAGTATTCCGTTCTCGGTCGCGCTCTCGCTCTATCGCAATCCTGTGGATCCCGATTCCTTCGATGAGAACGTCGCAAAGGACCGCGATATTCTGGCGATGGCGGCAAAGGTGAAAATGCTGACCGCAAACGGCCAGTCGCGGGAAAATCTGACCGCCAATGTCTCCGTGACGCTGAAAGACGGCCACACGCTCAACCGCACCGTCACCGAATTCCGCGGCACGCCGGAACGGCCGCTGGATCAGGCGGGCTTACGCGAGAAGTTCATGCTGATGAGCAAACGCTTCCCGCGCGCCCAAATGGAGCGGATGTTCGACCGGCTGCAAAATCTGGAGAACGAACGCAATCTGGATTGGTTGAGCGCGTAAAACCGAGTTGCTCGCAGCCAGCACGTGAGCCCAGCCACCGCGCCGGGATGCCTTGTTTTTTTGCGCATGCATTCGCGATGCCCCGGCTCGCTGTGGCAAAACGCACACTTTGCCTGTGCCAGGTCTCACCGACGCAATCCGGCCAGCCTCCTACGATCCCAAGTGCAAACTCAAAGGAGGCACACAATGTCCAGGCACTCGAAACTTATGTCTTCCTCGCACATCGCGAGCGGATCGCGCGGGATTGGGCTGATCGTTCTGTTGAGCGCAGCGCTGTCATTGCCCGCTCATGCATCCGCCTTGGGCGATTTCGAGGCGGGCTACTCAGCTCTTCTGCACAAGAATTACGACCGGGCGATTGCGCTTTTCACCGATGCGATTGCGAGCGGAGACTTGCGGCCGGCAAATCTTGCGCTGGCATATCACTATCGCGGCGCCGAATATCTCAAGACCGGCCGCGACGACGAAGCCATCGCCGATTTCGACCGCGCGCTCGCGTTGAACGCAACCCTTTTCACCGCCTATTACGACCGGGGCGTCGCGTTTAAGCGCAAGGGCGATCTTACGCGAGCCATCGCCGATTACAGCGAAGCGATCAGGCTGCATCCCAATCTGAATTACTTCTATCTCCATCGCGGCGCCGCTTACGCGGCGAACAGCCAATATGAGGAGGCGATCGCCGACTACAAACTCGCGCTGTTCTACAGGCCCGATTCCGTTCCGGCTTTCGTGGCGCTCGGTGACGCGCATTTGGCGCCGGGGCGCAACGTTGAGGCGCTTGCCGATTACCGGCAGGCGATGCGCAGGCACGGCGATTTCTTGAAGCTCTATCCTGGAGTCGCCGCCAAGCTCACTGCGCTCGGTGCCACGCCTGAGGCGAACAAGCTCGTTCTGCGTGACACCCGTTAGACCAGCCGCACGAGCAAAACTGCATGGCGTGACAGCCTTCGCTGCTTCGCATCTAAGCGGGCTTGCCAAGCCGTAGCCGCCCCCGGGTCCGCGCGGAACGCGCGGCCCGAGGATAAACTCCGCAGCGAAGGCTGGTGGCCCCGCCCGGACTTGAACCGGGACGCCCCTTTCGGAGCTACGGATTTTAAGTCCGTTGCGTCTACCATTCCGCCACGGGGCCCTGGCCAAAGAACAATCGCATAGGCGCGGAACCGTCAAGCTAAGGACCCCCTATGACAGCCGAGGGGTCGCTATGCTACGGCTCTCGCCGCCATGATCGTCTTTGCCCTCGTCTTTGGCCTGGTAACGCTGCTCGCGAGCGCCTTCGTGGTGCTGCCGCTGCGCCGCCGGCAGCGCGCGGACGACGGAACAAAGACGCGCGGAGCTTGGCTCGCCGTTGGCGCCGGACTGGGCGTCGCCGCAGTCGGGCTCGGGTCCTACGCCTTTATCGGGCAGCCGCAAATCGCCATGAGCGCGTTGCGTGGACCTTCGACGAACGATTATCCCGCGCTGATCGCGACGTTGGCGCAGCGCATGCCGCAACGGCCCGACGATCTCGAGGGCTGGACGCTCTTGGGGCGCGGCTACATGGCATACGGAAATGCTTCCCAGGCGGCAAAAGCCTTCGGCCGTGCGGTCGACATCGCCAAGGCCCAACTCGGCGCGGTGCCGCCGCAGCTGCTTTCGAGTTACGGCGAGGCGCTGACGCAAGAAGCAGGCGAAGTCACCAAGGATGCCGAAGCGGCGTTCCATCAGGCGCTGAGCGAAGACCCCAGCGAATTGATGGCGCGCTATTACCTCGGTCTCGCCCTTTCGAGCCGCGGCGACAAGAACGGCGCTTTGCAGCTGTGGGAGGGAGTCCTTGCCGATGCGCCGCCGAACGTCCCGTGGCGCGGGGCGCTTATCAATCAAATGGCGGCGCTGAGATCCCAAACAGGAGCGGGGGCACCCTTTGATCCGGCTGTTATGGTGGCGCGGCTTGCAAGCCGCCTCGAAACCGATCCGAACGACCTCGACGGCTGGCTGATGTTGATCCGTTCCTACAACCAGCTGGGCGATAAGGAAAAGGCGGCGGCGGCGCTGGCGAAGGCGCGCAGCGTGTTCGCAAACCAAGCAGACGCACAGGCCGCGCTGACACAAGTGGCGCAGCAGAACTCCCTAAACTGAAACGGCGGCCGGAGCCGCCGTAACAACCGCATATTTTCAATATCTTAGCTTGAAACACGGCCTTGCCAGACCGGCCAGCAGGCGAGCTTTCCCGACTTCTTGGCCTCATTATAAAGCTTCATTTGCGCTTCTTCGGCATTGGAGCCTTCGGCGGTGGCGACATAGTCGCCCTTGTCCGAGCACCAAACGTAGAATTGATGGGTACCTTTGGCGAAGAAATCGACCTGGCGATCCGAAGAGAAATTGCCGGCTGCGGCAACCCCGGCCGCGGCGAACAACACCCCGCCGATGGCGGCCGCGAAGACGCGCTTTACGATCATGCGTTACGGCTCCTAAGGCGGGTTGGACTTCGGGCTACGGTGATAAGACTGCCATAGGGTCTCTAGACCGGCAACCGTTAATTTTGGCCGCGTGACGTATTTATCCCACGGGAATTTCTCAGCAATTTTGAATCGAATTGGCAAAGGCCTGTGTCAGAAGGAGGCTAGGATTTGCCCTCGCGCGCCGGCTCGGGCTCGACCCCGAGCGAACGCGCCAGCGCCTCGATCTCAGCGCCTGCGGCTTCCACTTCAGCTTCGTTCCGGCCGCGCACGATCAGCGTCGTTCCGGCGGAAGTGCCGCGTCCGCTTTGCGGGCCGCCTTCGGCAAAAAACGGATAGCTGCCGACGGTCACTTCTCGGTGGCGGTTCTGGATCTCGGACAGCGCCGCCGCGATGCGTCCCTCGGGCAGGCGGACGGTAAACCCAAGGCTTTTTACCGGCACACCGCGCGAGAGCCTCGGGGCGACGTCTTCCAGCATCGCCTGCATGATCTTGGGCACGCCCGCCATGACAAAGACGTTTTCGATCTGAAACCCGGGCGCCACCGACACGGAATTTTTAATCAGGCTCGCGCCCCTCGGCACCCGCGCCATGCGCTGGCGGCGCTCGTTGAACTCGCCCGGCGCATAGCGCGCGGCCAGCATCGCCATGGCGTCGGGATGGTGTTCGACGGGACGGCCGAAAGCCTGGCCGATCGCATCGGCGGTAATGTCGTCATGCGTCGGTCCAATGCCTCCCGTGGTGAAGACATAGGTGTAGCGCGCGCGCAGCGCGTTGACGGCGGCTACGATCTCGGCCTCGATGTCGGGGACGCAGCGGGCTTCGCAAAGATCGATGCCCAATCCGCCTAAAAACCGCGCGATGGCGGCAATATTTACGTCCTGGGTCCGGCCCGAAAGAATTTCGTCGCCGATGACGAGAACGGCAGCGGTAAGTCCTTGGCTGGCCTTATCCATCGCGTTTTGGAGCCTTGCAGCTGGCGTCCCCTGCCCCACGAATGTAAAACCAGAGGCAGTCAAGCTTTTCGTGATAGGCTTGCGCTAGAAAGCATGCGGGGCCATCTCGTCGCAAGACGTTCAGCCGGGGGCGAAGTCAAGGAAACAGCCGTGCAAATGCCCGAAACCGATTCCGAGCTTTCCGCCGAACTCGTGCTCGATCGCGAAGCCATCGAGGTTGCGCGCCGTTCCGCTTTCGCCGTGGCGACGCACCGGCCGGAAGATTTCGAAGGCATGCGCAAGGCGGGCCGCCTAGCGGCCGAGATTCTCGACCTGATGGTGCCGGAGGTTAAGCCCGGGGTGACGACGGCGTATCTCGACAAGATCGCGTTCGATTACGCGCTCGCTCACGGCGCGCTTCCCGCCTGCCTCGGCTATCGCGGCTACCGGCACACGCTCTGCACGTCGATCAATCACGTCGTCTGCCATGGCATCCCCAGCGATCGGCCGCTGAAGGACGGCGAAATTCTCAACATCGACGTGACGGTAGTGCTCGACGGTTGGCACGGCGACACCAGCCGCATGTATTACGTCGGCGAGGTCAAGCGCAAAGCCCAGCGTCTGGTCGAGATCACGTACGAGTCGATGATGCGCGGCATCGCCGCGGTGAAGCCGGGCGCCACCACCGGCGACATCGGCTACGCCATCCAGTCCTTTGCCGAAGACCAGGAACGCTGCGCGGTGGTGCGCGATTTTTGCGGCCACGGCTTGGGGCGCATTTTCCATGCGCTGCCCAACATCGTGCACTATGGCCGGCCGGGACAGGGCGTAGTGTTGAAGCCCGGCATGTTCTTCACCGTCGAGCCCATGATCAATCTCGGCGGCTATGCGGTGAAGGTTTTGAACGACGGCTGGACGGCCGTCACCCGCGACCGCTCGCTTTCGGCCCAATTCGAGCACAGCATCGGCGTCACGCAGGATGGCTTCGAAATCTTCACCCTCTCGCCCAAAGGCCGGCACGCGCCGCCCTATTTCTGAGTTGAGCGAATCCGGGGGCAAAGTCCTTCCGCATTATGTCGGCCACCGCGACAGGCTGCGCGAACGCTTTCTCACCGGCGGTCCCGAGGCATTGCCCGATTACGAGCTCTTGGAGCTGCTGCTGTTCATGGCGATTCCGCGCACGGACACCAAGCCGCTGGCGAAAGCCCTGATCGTCAAATTCGGAAGCTTCGCCGACGTCATCGCCGCGCCCATCGAGCGGCTTAAAGAATTCGAGCTTAAGGACAATACGATTGCGGCGATCAAGGTGGTCGAGGCTGCGTCCTTGCGCTTGGCGCGGGCGAAGGTCATCGACCGGCCGGCGTTGTCCTCGTGGGAGGCGCTTTTGGATTACTGCGCTTCCGCGATGGGCCGCTTGGAAACGGAAGAGTTTCGCGTGCTCTTTCTCGACCGCAAGAACGCGCTTATCGCCGACGAGTGTCTGCAGAAGGGGACGGTCGACCACACGCCCGTTTACCCGCGCGAGGTCGTGAAGCGTGCGCTGGAATTGAACGCGTCGGCGCTCATCCTGGTGCACAATCATCCGAGCGGCGATCCGACGCCTTCGCGCGGCGACATTCTGATGACGCGCGAACTCACGGCCGCCGCGAACGCGCTCAAGATCCAGGTTCACGATCATCTGGTGATCGGACGCGGCAAGCACGCGAGCTTCAAGGCGCTCGGTCTCTTGTAATCCGGGCCGAATTGCAGCGGCGCAGCATTCAATGCGACTGTCCGGGCTTCGCACCGATCAGCGCCGGTTTTTCCGCCTGGATCGCAAGGCGGTCCCACTGCCCGGCGAGAATCAAATAGGAACTGCGAGCCTGGCCGGCGGCCCGTTCCGCCTCGCGCCGCGCATCGGCCGCCAAACCACGATAGCGTTTTGCCCGCGCCGCCGCAGGGAGCTCGAATGATTCATCCATTGTGAGGCGGTCCAGCCATGGTCCTGCCAATTGGCCGCCCCAGCACACTTGCAGAGAGCATACGGACCGGCTGTGACAAAATTAGGGCGGAAACGAAATCCGCCTATTTTTGCAAAGGCCTGCGGGAGGCGGATGAAATTATTGGCGGCCGAGCGATCTCCGGATCGGAGTCGTCAAAGTGGTCGCTCATCTGGTGCTGATTCATGGTGCGCTGCTCAACGTCCGCCGCCATGGCCGCCCAGGCGAATTCCGGAGTTTTTGGAAAGGGCGCCGGCGCGCTTGGCGTCGGATTCCAATTTGCGGTAGCGCGCAAGCCGCTCGAACTCGATATCGGTAACGTGGCTGGCCATCGTATCGCTTGCGCCTTTCCGCTATTCATAAAACGGCAAGCGATCTCATTCCGTTCCTTCACAACATGGCCAAGCAAAGCTTAACCTCGATGCGAGGCGTGAGCGCGGCTCGCCCAGCACTTCACATCGCTCCGAAAAATCGGCCTAAACCGTCACGGTTTCACTTCGAAGGTGTAGCGGCCTTGCACTTTGTGCGTGTCGTCGCCGACCGCATGCTAGGCAACGTTATATTTTCCAGGCGCGAGGTTGGCCGCGAGCGGCACGACGAGCTGCTTGTTATCCTTCGGACTAAGCGTCGCCTTTGCGATCGGCAGCTTTTGACCGTGCGCATCGGTGATCTCGACACCGGAGAAGGCCAAAACAATTCCTTCGCTGAACTGGATCCTGAGCGCTTTCGGAGAGGTCTTGACCACGCTCCCGGGAGCCGGTCCAGCGGCCTTGAGATGCGGATGGGCGCTCGCAGGCGAGATGGCTGACGCGAAGCAGAGCAAGAATAGTCCGGCCGAAAGTTTGCGAATTATCATCGTGGCTCCTTTTTTGAATCGTCGCCGCGCGTTGTGCTGCCGAGCGACTTTCGAGCCGAACTTACTGCTCGAGGCTTGAACCGGCTCTGAAGCCCGCATTCATCCAGCGTTCAGAAAAATCCGGACTGTATTCATCGGCGGTTCAGGCGCAGGCCGATAAATTTTCCTTCGGTTGGATGGGCAAATTGGGAGAGAGTTATGAAAAAGTTTTTGCTAATGGCCGGAGCAGCCCTCTTGTTGGCGGCACCTGTCAATTCCGCGTTCGCCCAGAATTGGCGCGGCGGCGATTATTACGGCCGTAACTACCGCGACAACTACGCGGGTTACTATCGGTTTCTGCGCGAGTGTCAGCGGCACGACAGGCTTCACCAGGAATTGGGCGAACTTCACGCCGAGGGTCACTACGAGGGCTTCGATTCGCCCTACGACCATGGGGAGCAGCATGACGCGCTGGGCCAAGCGCATGACCAATACCACGCCGACCGCCCGGTATCGGACTTCTGCAATAGCTATTCCCGGTCTTATCGCGGGCGCGGCTACAACAACCGCCCCTATGGCTATAGCGGTTACCAGCAGCAGCCCTATGGCGGTTCGTACGGCGGTGGCTACGGCTATCCCTACGGCCGTTAGAACGTCGAGGTACTGACGAACTGTAAGTTAACCCGCGGCGGAGCGGCGATCGTTCCGCCGCGGCTGTCAGTGCGTATCCAAATGTTTTTCATTCGAGGGCGGGGGGCTGGAGCGTGCCGAGCCAAGCGACGGCCGCCAAGACCCCGATGCCAAGAACGGTCTCGCCGAGAATGCTCATGCCGAGCGGGCGGATCGAAGCCGCAGGCTTGCTGCCGGAAGCAAGCGCCGCAGCGAGCCGCGGCGTCAACCAGAACCGGTTCGCGGCCGCGATCACAAGCATGGCGCCGAAGAGAGCCAACTTGACCAGCAGGATCTCTTCGTAGCGACTGACGAACAACTGATCGAGTTTGTCAAAGCCGATCAGGTACCAGCTGTTGACCAATCCGCTCAGCACAAGCACCGCTACGAGACTCGTGCCGATACCGGAGAAGCGAATAAGCGCGTGGCGGACGATTGCGGCGGCGGAATTCGCCTGTGTGTCCGCGGCAACCGTGACCAGCACGAGCAACACGAAGAGCGCGCCGATCCAGATCGCCGCAGCCAAGAGGTGAATGCCATCGGCGATCATATGGATGAGGTTTTCGCCCGCGTGACCCGTTCCGGCAATGCCCGCGAGCAGAACGAACGAAGCGGCGAGCACCGCATAAAGGCGTGCGGCGCTTTGCCCTTTGGGCAGCAGCACAAGAATCACCAACGCCGCAAGAGCGAGACGGAGAGACCAGAGCCGGCCAAAGCTCGTGCTTCCGATCACGATCGATAGACTCTCCGGATCGATTGCGCCCGAGAGATTTCCGCTCATCCCCGCCGTCGCGAAGCTAAGCCAGGAAAGCCCGCTGATCAGCGCGGCAATCGCGGCGAGAAGCAGAAAGCCTCGCAGCCAAGGCAGGGAAGCCTCGGCGCGCGCGGGTGAAAGTCCGAGCCCATAAAGAGGGAAAAGCGCTGCGCCGAAAAGCAGCGACAGAGCGAGGTAGTGAAGGAAACGCGAGACGATCAGCCCTAAGGCAATCGTCACGGTTTCACTTCAAAGCTGTACTTTCCTTCGACCTTATGGGTGTCGTCGCCGACCGCATGCCACGCGACGGTGTATTTCCCCGGAGCAAGATCGCCGGTCAGCGGCACGATCAGCTGCGCCTTGTCGCTCGGACTGATGCTGGCCGAACCGAGCGCTTGCTTCTCGCCTTTTTCATTCGTCACATCGACGCCGGTAAAGCCGAGCACGACAGCTTCGCTGAATTGGATGCGCAGCGCCTTGGGCGAAGTTTTCACCACGCTGCCCGGTGCCGGCCCCGCCGACTTGAGCGCCGCATGTGCGTCCGCGGTCGAAACCCAGGACAATGCCGCCGCACCTGCAAGCAGTGCGATCATTCCATTCTTCATGACCTTCTCCTTCGTGGTCCAAACTATATACGCGCTATCGCAACTTTACCCTCGTGAAAACCATATACGAGCTCGGGCTTGAACCGTAAGCGGGTTCCAGCGCCGACGGCAAACCGTAGAGACTGCCGAGCGCTCCGAGCCCCAGGCTTAGATGCTCACCCACCGGGACATCATAGATATACCCGACGCTGAATTTTGAGACGTCGAATTTCCGCCCCTGGAGCGGATCGCCGGCGGCAAACAGCTCGTCTTTTTCCGTGTTCTCGGCTCTCGCGAAGACGGTGTGCCGGTACCAGCCGATCGCCGATTCCAGCAAATAGGCGTTCAGCGTTTTTCCCGGCTGATTGTTGTTCTGGCCCCAGGCGAGCGTGGTCTGCCAATTCCCATGCTCAAGTTTCTTGTTGTAGATCGCCGAGGCGGTCACGCGGTGCTGGTCGACATCGGGCTCGAGCTGTTCGGGGCTCTTGATGAAGCCGTAGCTGACTTGGAAGGCCAAATTCTCGTTCGGGTTCCAGCTCGCACGCGCGGAGGCAGAATCAAGCCGCAGCGGATCGAAATCCCAGCGCTGCTGATCGGGCTCCCTGCCGTTGAAGATCGAGCCCTCGAGCTTCCAGCCCCGATAAGCGAGGCCTGCCGTGACGACGCCATAGGTGATGTGCGTCGAGTCGAGCCAATGATGGCTGATCGGCGCTTCGGGACTCTCCATTCCGGAAAAGCGGTGCATGAAAGCCGGCGGACCAAGCGCCGGCTCGCCCGGATAGCCAAGATAGAGAAACGCCGAGGCATCGCTCGCAACCGGGACGGAATAGATGCCGGCGAGCTCCATGAAAAGATCATGCGGGTGCTGCCGATCGATAAGCGGCGTGACGCCGTCGGCGGTTTCGCCGGTCTGCAACAGAAGCGGATAACCGTTCTTGCCCATCAGCGGGTCGAGCGAAATCATTCCGCGCAAGGTCAGCGTGCCGCTGCCGAGCATGCGCTGGGCCATGCCCATGAGCATGCTTTCGCTGAAGGTCTTGTCGGCGCCGCGCGGGCCGCCCTGATGATCGTAAATCAGCGAGGCGTAGCCGTGCAGCATCGTGGCCCAATCGCCGGCGATGCCATGAATGCCCTCCATCACCGAGGAGTCGGGCAGCCAGGCGGTTCCCGACGCATCGCGCATCATCGAATAATCGCCGAGCGCGCCCCTAAGCTGAACGCTGGGTCCGGTGCCGAGCGGCGGCAGATCGTTTTCACCAACGGCGGGGCCTGGTGCCGGCATCTGATGCTGATGTTCCATTTCCTGCGCGCTTGCAGTAAAGGCAAAGCCTAGCGACGCCAGACATGTGGTGAGGCCGCGAAGCCGCATCTCATCACCGCGGCGCCCTGGCGAGCAGCTCGATCAATTCCGCGGCTTTCTTTCGCTGTTCTTTGGCATCGCCGCTGACGATCGCGCCTTCAATGCAATGATGCATGTGGTTCTTCAGCAATTCCGTTTCGACGCGCGCGAGCGCGGCGCGGGCAGCGTGCAGCTGGGTCAGGATGTCGATGCAATAGCGCCCTTCTTCGACCATCCGCGTGATGCCGCGCACCTGGCCTTCGATTTTGCCCAAGCGAGTGAGGAGGCCGCTCTTCATTGCATTATCCTTTTTAGGACCTAGGTATACCCCGTGGGGGTACTGGACTTCATACCACCGGGGGGTATAACCGGCAATGCTTGCTTTGCGGGGATCATGCGATGACCAAACAACACTGCAATCACGCACACGGGAACGCCTCCGCGCCCGCGACTGCCGCTAAAGGGCCGGCGGGGACCAAATGGGTCTGCCCGATGCATCCCCAGATTGTTCGGGACGCGCCGGGCGCCTGCCCGATCTGCGGCATGGCGCTCGAGCCGATGACGCCCACCGCGGCGATCGCCGACAATCCCGAGCTGCGAAACATGACGCGCCGTTTCTGGATCGGTGTCGCGCTTTCGCTTCCCGTGCTCGCTCTGGAGATGGGCGGAGAGATGCTCGGGCTGCGCCAAGCGCTCGGCTTTCAGCTGTCGAATTGGCTGCAATTGGTTTTCGCGACGCCGGTGGTGCTGTGGTGTGGTTGGCCGTTCTTCGTGCGCGGCGCGCAATCGCTGGTCACGCGCAATCTCAATATGTTCACGCTGATCGCCATGGGCACCGGCATTGCATGGCTCTACAGCGTCATCGCGACCGCCGCGCCCGGCATTTTTCCCGAGGCGTTCCGCGCGGGCGGCGCCGTTGCGGTATATTTCGAGGCCGCCTCCGCCATTACGGTTTTGGTCCTGTTGGGACAGGTGCTGGAGCTGCGGGCTCACGAGACGACAAGCGGCGCCATCCGCGCGCTGCTCGACTTGGCGCCCAAGCGCGCGCGCCGCGTGCGCCCTGACGGCGAAGAAGAAATTGCACTCGACGCCGTGCAGGTCGGCGACATCTTGCGCGTCCGCCCCGGCGAGAAGGTGCCGGTGGACGGCGTGGTGGTCGAGGGCCGCGCCGCCGTGGATGAATCGATGGTGACGGGCGAATCCATACCGGTGACGAAGGAGCCTGGTGCGCGCGTCATCGGGGGCACGATGAATCAGACGGGAAGCTTTCTCATGCGCGCCGACAAGATCGGCAAGGACACCGTACTTGCTCGCATCGTGCAGATGGTCGCCGAAGCGCAACGAAGCCGCGCGCCGATCCAGCGACTCGCCGATCAGGTCTCCGCCTGGTTCGTTCCCGCGGTCA
>WNFS01005735.1_pt1 | contig 12313 bp, 6 predicted proteins | sample 5400141 | NCBI WGS metagenome assembly WNFS01 (sample SAMN13153358, study PRJNA577476) | soil metagenome | isolation source: 60 cm saprolite under Madrone tree | place: USA:California | collected 2016-06-14 | reverse complement strand
CAACGCTTCAACCGCCCGCGGCATGACGTTCGATGAAGCGCTCGCCGAATGCCTCGACTGCAACGAGACGTTCATCCCGCCGATGGCAGAGAAGCAGGTCGAGAAGATCGTCAAGAGCATCGAGCGCAGGGAAGCGGCGAAGCAAGCAGAGCGATCCACCGATTACGAGCACCTGTGTACTTGGTATTATCGGGGGTAACTCGATGTCCAATCTGGAAAAGAAAATCGAAGACCTGAACACGCAGTTTTGCTTCGTCAAAATGAACGGCCAAACCCGCGTGGTTAAACTGCATCCCGAACTGGAGTTCATGACCGTCAGATCGTTCAAAGAGTGGATGTCCAATCAAACAATCTGGCTCAAAGACGCTAAGGGCGTCGAAAAGCCTACACCGCTCGGCGAATTATGGCTCAAGCACCCTAAGCGACGGCAATATGAAGGGGTGGTTTTAGAGCCCGACCTACGCAAGGCACCAAGCGACCGCCTCAATCTGTACCGCGGTTGGGGCGTCGTACCGAAACTCGGACAGTGGCCACTGATGGCGTGGCACATCACGAACATCCTGGCCAACGGTGACCCCAGCTCCAGCGGCTACATCTTCCGTTGGATCGCCTGGTGCCTGCAAAATCCCGACAAATGCGCGCAAGTCGTGCTGGTGCTGCGCGGCGATAAAGGCGCCGGCAAGGGAACACTCGGCAAGGCGCTCTGTAAAATCTTCGGCGCCCACAAGGCCCATATCGTAGATGAAAACCTGCTGACCGGCCGCTTCAAAGGCTACCTGCTCGAATGCCTGTTCCTGTTCGCAGACGAGGCAGTGTGGGGCGGCGACAAAAAAGGCACTGGCGCGCTGCAAGGCATGATCACTGAAGACATCACGATTGAACAGAAGGGGCTTGAGGCAATCCCCAACTGGACCAACCGACTGCACATCATGATGGCGGCCGACAAGGACTGGGCGGTTCCGGCGGGCAAGCACGAGCGGCGTTATGCAGTGTTCGAGGTGTCAAATCACTTTAGCCACGGGAACACCTCGCCAGATGAGATCAAAGCCTACTTCGATGCCCTGCACAAAGAGCTTTACGAGGCCGGTGGCCTGGAAGCCATGGCGTACGACCTGATGAATGCTGACCTGGAGGGGTGGCATCCCCGGCAGGTGCACGCGACCGAGGCACTACGCAAGCAACAGCGGCTGGGGATGAAGCCCATCGAACACTGGTTCGAGGAGCTGCTTCAGGAGGGGCGGCTGCCCAGAATCCCCATGCACCAGCCACCTCTGGCGCCCACGAAGGCGACGACAGCGCAGCTTAAAGCGCACGCGAGCGAGTTTGACTTCGCGGTCGGGGCGCTGAGCAAGCAAGTGCTGGCAGCGTTTTTGGAGTCCCAGGGGGCAATCCAGTGGCGCACCAGTGGTGTACGCGGCTGGACGTTCCAATCGCTAAAAGCGCACCGCGACGCCTGGGTGCGGTGTTGGGGGCCCCGAGAATGGGAAAATCCAACCATGACGGAGTGGCAGGGTAATGACGGAGCGTGGACCCCCGTCGTCATAGATAACCCACTGAGCACACACAGGAAATGACGAAGGTGACGAAGTGACGAAGTTTTTTAAATTCCCTATACGCCATCAGGTGGTGTGTGCTCACACGATCATCACTATCTTAGTCATCTTCGTCATCTTCGTCATTAATATAATAAAAATAAGAACTTAGCCATGACGCAGGTATCCTTATCTCCGTCACCTTCGTCACTGCACACTCGCGCCACATGGTCTAAACGGCGCGTCCCAAAAAACAAGCACTCGCGCGCCTGAGGCCGTCCCGCACAGGTTAAATCGAGTGTCCTTACCCAAAAAGCGTCGCTGTGGCAAGGCTCGAAAACTCGGAGGTATGCGTGCTGCACTACCACACTTTTGAAATCGCCTCACTACGTCGCGCCGCTTTTTGAATTCGCAATGTTGAGGACCGCGCTCGTCGGCCTCGGTGGAAATCAAAATGGAAATCAAACCCGTACGCCTGGAAAATCAAAACCGCGACCTCTTCCGCTCTTTCTGTGGTGCCCAACTCCCCGGTAGGCCCGGCCGGTTCTGTCGCCGCGCGCCCGTCAGAGGTCGCAATCGCTGTCCTCTTGCACAATGGCCGTCCCCCCGCGAGTGGCACGGCTCTCGGGCGAGCCGCTACCCTCACCGGGGCAGCTGCTTGGCGGGCGAAGATGCGGGCGAAGATCAGCCGTGGCGAGGCTCGGAAATTCCCCACCGGCCCTAAGCCGCGCGATCCGTCGATCACGCTCAAGCGCAAGCTGCGGGCCCAGGCGCTGCGGTCCCCTACGGTGGACGATGCCGCCTGGGAAGCGAGGTTCCTCGCTGTGGTGCTCCCCCATGGTGGCGCACGCCCGCCATGGCCGCGTGTGCGTGATCGTTCGCAGCTGGCCGTCCTCCTCGAGCGCTTGGAACGGACTTTCATCACACGCCTGAACGACCCCGACCCGCCGCCGCCCGAGGTGGTCGAGAAAGCCTACGACGACATTCGCCAGTACGAGGAGCTGATTGACCCTGTGGATGGCAAGCCCGAGCGCCTCGCACGCCTGGCGTGGGAGCGTCACGCGTGGCACATGCGCCTACTGGCGGCCGAGATGGTCCCTGCCGCGGCGGCGCCTGTGCCGCCTGTGGAACGCGAAGAGCCGTCAGCCCCTACGGCAGGCCAAACCCCGCTCGGAAATCAAACAACGCCCGAAAACAATCAAACCATGGGTGCCCCGCCGGTTGACGACGTAACCGTATGGTCCGAGCCCGTCTATTTGCGATCCGAGAACACCGCAGCCGAACGGGCCCGCGCATTTTCCAGGCTGATCGTGGAGGCCGGCATGGCCACTGGTGTGCGCAAGCGGGGCGGGCCAGTCGAGCGGGAGCCTCGGCCGCTCACAATCGCACCATCGCTGTATAGGCCGTGAATCTGGCCGGTGCCGCGGCGGCGCACGCCGTTTCACAGCCGATGAGGCGGTGTCGAAGTCGCGAGGTGGGCAAGGTCGTTGAGCGCGCCGGCACGAACACGGAGTGAGCGGACGATCCAATGGCTGATCGCGCTCACGGTGCTGTGGTGCGACCCGCTCGCTATCGCCCTGACAGCCGCGGCTTCGGCACGGCGATCATCCACCGTCTAAAACCACATTTGGTCCGTAGTACCTTCGATAGCTGTGCCATAGCACTAAAACTAGAGGTCTGTGAGGCTGTACAGAAATGCGACCAAGCCGTCCTTTTCTTGAATGTTGAGTCCAAGCGGTCGCAACAGCGGGCTTTGGTTTGGATTCGGCCGTCCACCAGCGTTGTAAAATGCAATGACCTCATCAAGTGTGCGCAGGCTTCCGTCGTGCATATAAGGACCGGTGACGGCGACGTTGCGGAGGGAGGGAGTCCGAAAGGCGCCGTAGTCTATCGGCGTCAAAGTCACGGCGCTGCGGCCCACGTCGCGGTAGCCATCGAAGTTGAATCCAACGCCAGTATTGCGAAATGCGAAGTCGGTTAACAGTGGATAGGCTGAGACCATTGGAGTGAAAATAGGGTGACAGAACACACAACGTCCTTTGCTCGTGAAGATGTCCAGGCCATACCTTTCGAGAGGGGTAAGTGCACGATCATCGTTGTTGAGCACGAATCTCTGAAATCTGCTGTTGCCAGTCACCAGGGTGCGTTCGAATGCAGCTAGGGCCGCAACCATCCCATCCGGGGAGGGTGGCTGTCCGAATACGCTGAAGAATCGAAGTCGATAATTCGGATCGCGAGAAATTCGGGCGGCCGCGTCTTTAATGCCTATCCCCATTTCGCCACGCCGCCGAAAAGGACCGAAGGCCTGCTCCTCGAGCGAACGGAAGCGGCCGTCCCACATGAGGTGCGGCCGAAGACCAACGTTAAGGAGCGACGGGGCGTGACGCAGCCCTGGTTTCCCACCGTCTGAAATGCTGATCGGCCGCGGATCGCCATATGCAAAGTCTGGATTGTGACAGGTGGCGCATGCGGTGAGGCCCCTTCCGGACAGGCGGGGATCAAAGAATAGCTTCTGGCCGAGAGCGATGATCTTTTCGCCCCAAGCCTCCGGGTACTGAGACCATTGGTAGGGAGGAGCCCAGGCGGGACGCGGCACTTCCAACGCCACCAACGAACCAAGGCAACCGACCAGCAGTGCGCGGCACAACAGCTTTACCATTGCAAAATTGGCACTTGATCTTGCTGATTGATCAAAATTGAACTTGAAAAGTAAGAGAAAAGCCTTGCGAAAGTGTGAATCTCGACATTGTGGCCGAGCAGATGAAGTTCGCGCAGATCGTCAACCTCAAAACCGCAAAGACGCTCGGTCTTGTGGTGCTGCGCGCTCGCCGACGAGGATCATCGAAATAACAATCCGCGATGTCACCCAACGGGTCACTTTGAGACCGAACCGGATGCTCTATCATTGCGCGTCTATTGGTCTGGTCCTCCTACATGAGCCGACGTTCTGCACCCGCGCCGCAGGCAGGCCAGTTTGCGCACGCTCGGATCTCCCCACCAGCGAATTCGCGGACAGCCCTTGGGAGTAAGGGAAATATGGTCCTGCAGTGGTATATATGGACATTACTCTCTCCACCCGGACAGGATCCAAAATAGTAGGCTGTACGAAATTGCCATGGTGATAAACTCATAGTACCCAGCTCAGCGAATGTCAGTGACAGTGCGATCGTTCCAAACTACGCCCGCTCGCGACGTTGTCGGCGAGTTAAAGTCGAATGCCTTATCAGATCCACGGGAGGCCTCGTTCGGCCGCTGGTTTCTCACGTATTGGAGGAAATCATGAACATAAAGGTTGCGATTTTGGGCACGAAGCCAACAAGTTACTGGCCGCTCGACGACCTCAGTGACGGTTGGTGTCACGACGAGTTGGGTCTTCATGACGCTTCAGTGCCTGCTGAAGGCGTCAGTCTTGCGGTCATTCCGTTCGGCGAGTCGCAAGCTCCCTTTTTCGACGGAGAACTGGGAAGCTATTTGACGATCGAGAGCGATCCAAAATACTCGCATGCCTATGCGAACGCACTAACCGTCGCCGCGTGGATTTGTCCGCTGGCGCTCGACAACGCGCAAACTGCAGGATCGACCGACCAGTTCGTTCATTTCGTAGAGAAGGCGGTCAGCCCTTCAACCGATGTCGAGTGGGTCTTGCGGCTCTATAATCAGACAAATCCAAATCGTCATTCGCGGCTTTCTTTTTACACCTTCAACTTGGGCTCTCCTGCAGGCCAAGGCAACGGTTCCTATATGGAATACGGTGTTTCCGCCAATGACGAGACGCCGATCGAGCTAGGCAGATGGGTGTTCGTCGTAGGGCAAGCGGAGCACTGGATTTCGGCGACCGACCGCACCAAGGGCTGCATCTTATGGAAACAAGCGATCGAGGCCAAACGCGTAGCTGCCGACAAGTATGGCGATTTTAACGTACATCCTCAAGGCGGGTCGGGTCCTCTAACCGTCGGCGGAATGCAGACGATGGGCTACAAGGGAGCAATCTCGCATCTCGCTATCTGGAACAGGGTGCTTTCCGCGTCTGAAATCGCCTCCATATGGACAGCGGGCTCTACCGATCTGCGCGGTACGGCCATGTATCACAGTTACGTTTAGCCCGTGGTGCAGTAACGGTTCAACTTCCAGCACCATGCTTTCGTTCGCTCGGATGTAAGTAACGCCCTGGACTTTTGTCGTGCTCAGCGTCTATGCTGCAACTGCGATATTTAACTCAGACATGCTAACCGCTCCTTTGTGACACCAATGCTCTCCGCACTCATAAAGAGGAATATCGGAACGACGAACAGCGATATCGCTGTTGATCTTGCTGATGACAACTAGCGAGGCTCTGCCTCAGACCGACGAGACATGTTGCGCCGCGGAAAACGAGCGAGGCGCGTTCTCTTGGCAAATGGCTTGAGACGTTCCACTTCGCCTCAGGTCCTGAATAGGAATGGAGCACGAAGGAGCCGCTCCGCCCGAACTGTTTGCACGTGAAATGGAAATTCGGCCTCAATCAAATAGAAGAGCTGCTTATGTCGTTTGGTATCGACACCTTCCGATCCCGTCTCGATCTTCGACCTACCGGGCCTGCCATATCCGCCGGAGGCGATTTTTTTGCCTGGAATGGTGGAGCGCGACCGCTCTTCGCGGGCCGAAACTTCTTGGGTGATGATTTCATCTGGGGCCATGCCGAAGCAACCAACGCTTCCAGCGAGCCCGATGGAGCAGCTTACCCTCTGCAGCAGGGGGACCCAAGCCCGGAGAATCCGGAGAATCTCACGCTTTTGGTTGATCGCGTCGCTCCGATTCAGGCTCCGCAACCTGCGCGGCAGCAGCTCACTGACCACAGAGGCCGTCTCTTCGGACAGATCGACGCGGATGCGATCTGCAAGCGGGTCGTAGCGGCCATTCACTCAGGAGAAGTTGAGCGCTCAGACACGACGGGAAGGGCACACGTCTGGCTGAGCGTCGATCCCGACGTTCCTTTCAGCGAGGATTACTGGGCGGGATGGGCCGATACGGTGAATAACTTCCCCCTGACCGTTGGTTTTGAAGTCGAAATTCAGCCATTCATGGCCGCCGTCATTTGCAGGTACGTTGCCGGCACCGACGGAAGGCTTCGACCAGAGCCCCACGTGATTGCGGCTTTGGCCAGCCGCCATCGGGGGATGGATACGAGCGTTCACGGCCGTTGGGCGGACCTGAGGTTATGGGATAACGCGCCGGCCGATCTGCTGGCCAACGGAAGTCCGTTGCTGGATTGGAACAGGTTCGATCCTCCAACTGCTCCCGTGCTCTGGCGCTTCGCGCATGGGTTCAACAGGCGCGACGGGACCCCGGCGGGCGTCTCTTTCGACGTTGACGCCGCGAGTCCCATGGCCGATCCCCTCGATTTCATGCTTCAGCCACAGAGGTGGCAGCCGAACGTGCCGTCGATTCGGAATCCCGGGTTCTCGAACACGGACGCGATTACAGCTGCCCAGATCGATTGCTTTCACGGGACGGACCTACAGGACATAAATGACACCAATTTCAGCCCAAACCGGGGACACTTTCGCGTCCCCGGAGGCCGGGTAAAGGTCGTCGGCCGCTATATTCGGCACAGCGCTGCTTTGAGCATGGGCGCGCCGGAAGCCCAGATGTTATCGGACGCCGGATTCAGTCTCTTCACGATTTGGGAGACCGCCCGCAATCTGGGAGGAGGAATGGGGGTCTCGGAGTCCAGTCAGGACGACGAGCACGCTATCGACCATTGGGGTCCATTCAACACCAATCTTCATAAGAACATCTTCTATTTCAATCCGGACCCCGATGGAAACCCGGCCACCCACGACGATGCAGGTACTCAGGATGGGACCGAGGCCTTCCGCTACTGTAGGGACGTCTTGAGGCAGCCGCCGCATACACCGGTCTTTTTTGCGATCGACTTCGATCCCTACGACTTGCTCGACCCACATGGTGTTCCGCCATGGCCACCGCCGGGGACGCCAGTGCCACCGCCTCCAGCGCCACCGCCTCCGCAACCGGCCGACTATACGCGTGGTTGGCCGGAGCTCCCGGCCGTAGCAGAGCGTGAACGGTGGATCCGCTCCTACTTTGAAAATATCAAAGCGGCGCGAGACGACCTCGCTACTCGGACCGGCCGTCACTATCTGATCGGTGTTTATTGCTCCGGCGCGACGCTGCAATTGCTCTACGAACAGGGAATTGCGAGTCACTTCTGGCAAGCGGCCTCCGCCGGTCGCACCGGCAGTGGGCCTCCTCACTGGCCATGGTATCATGCCAACCGCTGGCAATATCGGGGTAACCAGCCGTACTGCAACATCCGGCAAATCGATCCGGACGCGGATTGGGGCGACGGCGGCACGTGGAGCTACGACCCGTTGGCTGAGAATCTTAATCACTTGGAGCGGTTTGGCTTCGTCTTGGAGTTTTTCGATTGGGGCGATTTTGTCGTTCCACCTCCGCCACCTCCGCCGCCGCCATGAGCTCGGCGAGTTTCCTCAAAAGCGTCTTGTCAAGCTTCGCGCAGGCGCTTCAGCCCGTTCGGGCCGCGGTTGCCTCGCCCGATGCGTTTGCTGCATTCCTGCAGCAGTTCGGTTGGACTCTCGCCCCTGCGGACCTGGCGCACGTCACGGGTGCGCTGGGGGATCTCACGTCCCTGCCGTCAGATACGTCTTCTCTGAGTCTGGAGCAGCTGACCGGTGAGCTGTTATCCGCCGGCAACGTTATACGGCGTATCTCAACCAGCGGCGCGCCTGCGGCATTTGCATCCACCTTCCCACGCGAGCTGCTTGACTATCTCGTTTACTCCGCGCTGGCGCAGCAGGGTCCACCCTTGTTCGCTCTGCTGCATTTCGTGGGCGTGCTGAGCGAGCGGCGAGTGCCGGCCGCCCCCGACACGGGCCGCGCGGAGTACATTGAGAGGCAGGTTCACTGGGACCGGCTGGGGCCGCTCGGCGATCAACCGCTGGCGACCATCGAGCGGACGTACGGATGGGGCGCAGCCTTCGATGCCGACGCGTTCTTGCGCAGCATCGGAATTCTGGTGCGGGGATTTGGCGGAAATGCGGGGCTTTATGCAGCCGATCGCCGCCTGATTGATCAGTACTACGCGCGGGACTCTTCCGGCACGGCCAAAACCAGGAACCTGATCATTTCGATGCCGGCGCTCGGAGGATCGGCGACGTCTGGCGGCGCAGGCGCCAATGTTAAGCTGGCATTCCTGGCGCTGCCGATCCCGCCACGTCCCGATGTCGCGGCGCTGCCGGATGGCGTTGCGTTGATGCCCGTCATTACGGGCCAAGCCAGCGACACCTTCACAATTTCGGAATACATTTCACTGAAACTCACCGGTGACTTCTTAGCACGGCCCATTCGGGCTGAGGTCCATCCAGGGCGGGCCGTCGTTCGCGGTTCCGTGGGGGACAGTCACGTAAATACCGTAGTACGGCTGGATGCGAAAGCGAAGCCGGATGCGCCATGGATTCCTCTCGGCGATACAAACTCCAGTCGGCTCGAGGTCTTCGTGGCGCATGCCAGTCTCGCGCTGAGTGGCCAGCTCGATGGAGACGCTGATCTGAGAACCGAGGTCGGCGTCGACGCAGGCTCGCTGGTGATCGACTTCGGAGAGAGCGATGGATTCCTCCAGGAGGCGGTTGCATCGCACCCAATAAGCAGCCCGCTTTCGTTCACGCTTGTGTGGTCCAACCGTTCGGGTTTTTCGCTCGGCAATCAGCCTAAGCTGCAACTGAGTCTCCCCGTGCGTCAGTCGCTGGGGACAGCGGCACGCCTAGAACGGATCGATTTGGCACTTGGTGTGGGCCCCAATCTGGACCTTCAATTTGATTTCAAACCGCCCTCCGGCGCTGGCCTCGCCATCGACGCGGCGGGCGTCAGCGGCGGCGGATTTCTTTTCCACGACGCGACGCAGCAGCTCTATGCCGGGAGCCTGATGCTGTCGCTCAACGATACGATCACACTGAGCGCTTTCGGCCTGATCGCGACGAAAATGCCGGATGGCAGCCGCGGCTATTCGCTGATCGTCTTCATCACCGCCGAGGATTTCGAGCCGATCCCGCTCGGGCTCGGATTCACGCTGCAAGGCATCGGCGGCATGATCGCCGTCAACCGGACCTTCGACCAGGACGTGCTGCGGGCCGGGATGCAGAACGACACGCTGAAGTCGCTGCTGTTCCCGCGCGACCCGGTTGGCAACGCGCCGGCAATCATAAGGTCGCTCGCCAGCGCCTTTCCGGCGCAGCGCGGCGCCTATCTGTTGGGCATCCTGGCCAAGATCGACTGGTTCACGCCGACGCTGGTCGAGCTCGATCTGGCGCTGATCCTGGAGTTCGGCGCGCGCGAGCGGCTGCTGGTGCTGGGGCGGATCAGCTCGCTTTTGCCCTCGGCCGATAACGACCTGGTGCGGATCAATCTCGACGCCATCGGCGTGCTGGATTTCGACCAGAACACGGCGGCGATCGACGCGGTGCTGGTGGATTCGCGGCTGGTGCACAAATACGCGCTGACCGGCGCGGCAGCGTTGCGGGCAGGTTGGGGCTCGGCCGAGAACACGGATTTCGTGTTGTCGATAGGCGGCTTCAACCCGCGCTTTGCGCCGCCGGCTGCAGTGCCGCCACTGGCGCGGGTTGCGATCGCGCTGAGCTCGGGGACGAATCCGCGGCTGACCTGCGATGCCTATTTCGCCATCACCTCGAACACGATCCAGTTTGGGGCGGGAGCGCAACTATATGCCGAGGCTTACGGCTTCAGCATCTCGGGCGATGTCGGCTACGACGTGCTGATCGCGCGCGCGCCGCTGCACTTCATCGCCGATTTCCACGCCTCGGTTCAGCTCAAGCATGGCTCGGACAATTTGTTCAAGGTGTCCGTCGAGGGCGAGCTGGAAGGGCCGCTGCCGCTGCGGCTCAGCGGCAAGGCCAGGTTCGAGATTCTCTGGTGCGATTTCGCGGTGCGCTTCGACACGACGCTGATCCAGGGCGAGCCGCCGCCTTTGCCACCGGCCGTGGATGTGCTGGCTCAGCTCGAAGCCGCGCTGTCGACGCCGCAGAGCTGGAGTACGCAGTTGGCGCCCAATCGCACGCATGGGGTTGCTTTGCGCAAGCTCGCGCCGGGGAGCGGCCTGGAGCTCGATCCGCTCGGGCGGCTCGCGGTCAATGAGAGCGTGGTACCGCTCGATACCGGGCGCGATATCGACAGCTTCGGCGGCGCGCCGGTGGCGGGGGCGCGGCGCTTCACTTTGTCGGTCGCGCTCAACGGTGTGGCACTGACCGAGACCCGGCCGTTGCAGGCGCGGTTCGCGCCGGCGCAGTTCTTCGCCATGAGCGATGATGAGGAACTCGCCAGCCCGTCGTTCGAGACGATGGATTCGGGCTTGGTGGTAGGCACCGACGCAGTGAGCTTCGATCCCGCCCAGCTGGTGGCGGCGCCGGTGGAATATCGGGCGATCACCATCGATCCTCTGGCGGCGACGACGCCACCGCCGGGCTCCTACACCCTGCCGGCATCGCGGCTGGCGCTGCACAGCGCCAGCGGCGCGGCCGCGCGCGCGCCGCTGCGCCGCCTGGGGCGGGGGCGCTTTCGCAGCGCCGCGCCGGTGGCGGTGAGCCTGGCGCGGCCGAGCTGGGCGATCGTGCCGCTCGATGGCGGCACCCCGGTCGCGCTCGATCGCAGCGTCAAGACCTGGACCGATTACCGCGCCGCCCTCGACGCGCTCAACCGCGGCGGCGCCAGCTTCCAGCTCGTCCCCGCCCGCGAGATCGCCGCCTGAGGTACGTTCACCATGACCACCGATCCGCAGGCTTCGCTGACCTTCCTTCCCTGGGTGCGCCAGGGCGCGGCCTCGCTCATCCCCACGCCGGACACACTCGGCGCCAACCAGCCGGGCGTGGCCCGTCTCAGCGCGGCTCTCGCCATCAACACTATCGCCATGCCGCCGGTAACGGTGCGCTTGCGCGGTCCGGGTGATGTCGTCGGCATCGACGCTAACCAGATCATCCGCCGTGAGCCGCAACCCGGCACTGCCGATTTCGAGCCGAACCATTTCCCTTGCATCGAGTTCGACCGCGCCGATTTCCCATGGCTGTTCACGCCGGCCGCCGCCGCCAACGCCAAGCTCAGGCCCTGGCTGTGCCTGGCAGTGGTGCGCAAGCAGGACGGCGTCACGCTCGCCAGCAGCGTTGATGCGCCGCTGCCGAGCTTGCAGATCGCGGCACCCGCCAACCCCGCCGCGGAATTGCCCGATCTTAGCGAGTGCTGGGCCTGGGCGCATGCGCAAGCCGCTGGCGCCGACAGCACCGCCGGGCCGGTGCGGGCGGCGCTCGAAGGCGCGCCGCAGCTGTCGCTGTCGCGGCTGATCTGTCCGCGAATTCTCTCACCTAACACCGCCTATATCGCCTGCGTGGTGCCTACCTTCGAGCTCGGCCGCAAGGCCGGGCTGGGGCTTACGATCGCCGATGGCGATCTCATCGCGGCCGCAGCGCTGGCGCCGGCCTGGTCGCTCAGCCCGGCGCCGCCGCAAGTAACGCTGCCGGTCTATCACCATTGGGAATTCCAGACCGGCTCCGCCGGCGATTTCGCTTCGCTCGCGTCGCGCTTGCGACCCCAGCCGGCGCCGGCTGGGCTCGGGCAACGCCCCATCGACATTAGCCAGCCCGGGTTTGTCTTGCCGCCGAGCTTTCCGGCCGGCACCACCTTGAAGATTGGCGGCGCGCTGCGCCCAGTGCCCCCGGTGCCACCGCCGGGGAGTCCCCCGCCGCCGGATCCGCTGATCG
>WNFS01003229.1_pt1 | contig 12334 bp, 5 predicted proteins | sample 5400141 | NCBI WGS metagenome assembly WNFS01 (sample SAMN13153358, study PRJNA577476) | soil metagenome | isolation source: 60 cm saprolite under Madrone tree | place: USA:California | collected 2016-06-14 | reverse complement strand
ATGTAGGGGATCAAGGCGGTAAGGCTGAAGCGCTTATAGAATTGGCGGGCGTTGCTGCGATGCAAGGCGACTTCGTAGCAGCACGTGACCTCTACCACGAGAGCTTTAAGATCACCCAAGGGATCCAATATCATGAATTGAGCCCTTCCTGCCTGGAAGCACTGGCTACCGTGGCTGTAGAACAAGGCGAGCCAGTACGGGCGGCGCACCAGTGGGGAGCAGCCGAGGCGCTTTGTGAAGCCATTGGTACCCCTCTTCCACGGGTCTACCGTACCGGCTTCCAGCAGACCGTGACTGCCGCTCGCAGCCAATTAGGTGAGGAGGATTTTGCCACGGCGTGGGCTCAAGGGCGTAGTATGGACTCGTCTCGCCCTTTTCGTGTATAGTAAAGGAGGTGATATTTCTTACATCAACACACTGCCGATAGTGCTATCATCCACAATGGCGTGAATAAAACGTAAACCAGGGTCTGGAGCCAAACGAAGCATCTTATGCCCGATGTTTCTCTTGTGAGAATGACAGTGCTATTGAGGAATGCAGCGGTAAGAAGTACTACGTTTTTGTAGCAATGTCGAGGATTGACAGTAACAAGCAGTACGTCAATAGTCACTCGTGAGTCAGCTAGCTACTGATTGCTCACGAGTGACACTTGAACGAAAGGAGAGCCATATGGCAGAAAGCGTCTACAAGGTGATCGAGCTGGTGGGAACCAGCACCGAGTCGTGGGAGAAAGCGGCCGCAGCCGCCATTGAGCGAGCTTCCCAGACCTTGCGGGACCTGCGGGTCGCCCGCATTATCGAGCAGGACGTCCACATCGAGTCTGGGAAACCTCTGATCTACCGGGTGAAGATAGAGCTCTCGTTCAAGTACGAGGGCGGTGAATGAGCAGTTGCCAGAGAGAAGGCGAGGACTGCTGGCCTGGCGGTCGCCAGGCCAGCAGTCCTCGCCTTCTCTCATAGAACGGATCGCGGCCATTGGCATTGGCTGAGCCGGCTACGCGAGACATCCGTTCGCAAAAATGGGTACTATGGAGAGATTCTAAAAGTGGGGCAAGCCCCCAGTAAAGGGATCAGCTAGCTAAGTAGCACCGTGAGCTTTCTGAGCTTTCTTTGAACGCTTATTCTCACGATTTCCGGCCTGCTCTAGATGCCCGAGCTGCGCTAGAAGCAGAAGTTCCCGTTCTCCACGCTCCACTAATTGCGCCTCCCACTCATCCCTATACTGACGTAAGGTAGAAACGAGTGTACGTGCAACGAGCAAATTGCGATACCACTTCTGGTTAGCAGGAACGATATACCAGGGCGCTTCATCGGTACTGCACTTGGAAAGAGCCTCCTCATAGGCCTTTTGATAATCGTCCCAATATTTACGCTCAGCCCAATCAGCAGTAGTGACTTTCCATGCATCCGTTTGATTCTTCTGTTGGGCCAGTAGGCGTCTTTCCTGCTCGTCGTTGCTCATATGCAAGTAGAGCTTCAGGATAATCATATCATTTTGAGCCAGCAAGCGCTCAAAGTCATTAATGGCTGCGTAGCGGCGACTCCAGGCTTCTTGTGGCACCAGGTTATGCACGCGCACCACCAGCACTTCCTCATAGTGGGAGCGATTGAAAATACCTATGACACCTCTGCCTGGAGTGACCCGGTGCACACGCCAGAGGAAGTCATGGTCCAGTTCCCGAGATGTAGGGACTTTAAACGAACGCACCTCGCATCCCTGTGGATTGACTCGGGAGAGGACCTGGTGAATCGTATCAGCCTTGCCACTGGTATCCATCCCCTGCAACACGACGAGTAAGCTATGATGGTGGGCCGCTGCCAACAACTCCTGTAACTCACCGAGTTCCTTACCGAGTTGTTCCAGTTCTGCCCTCGCCAATGCGGGATCCGTATGCTCATCAACATAGTCGGGATCATAGTCCTGCAACTTGACGTTGCTACCTGCTTCAACTTTCCATGCAACTTGCATCATCCTTCTCCTTTCTCGATGTCGTCTTCTTGGAGAACCCTAGCTACGTAGTAGAGGCTTTGCTTCAACGGGTTCATCGCCCGCCTGCAGCAACTTCTCTATACGCGCAAGTTCCTGCTCTCCCCGCTTCACTAATTTGGCTTGCCACTCTTTCTTATATGGACGCAAGGTAGAAACGAGTGTACGTGCCACGAGCAAATTGCGATACCATTTACGATTAGCTGGCACGATATACCAGGGAGCTTCATCCGTACTGCACTTGGAGAGCGCATCCCCATAGGCTTTTTGATAATCGTCCCAGTATTTACGCTCCGCCCAATCGGCCGACGAGAGTTTCCAGGCTTTGGTCCTATCCTCCTGACGAGCCAGTAAGCGTCTTTCCTGCTCCTCGTAGCTAATATGCAAATAGAACTTCAGAATAATCATGTCATTCTGGGCCAGCAAGCGCTCAAAGTCGTTAATGGCTGCGTATCGTCGTCGCCACACCTTTTCTGGCACCAGGTCATGCACGCGCACGACCAGCACGTCCTCATAGTGGGAGCGATTGAAAATGCTGATCATGCCTCTGCCTGGAACGACCCGATGGATCCGCCAGAGGAAATCACGCCCCTGTTCCCTGGATGTAGGTCCCTTAAACGAACGCACCTCGCATCCCAGCGGATTGACTTGCGCCATGACATGGCGAATTGTGCCATCTTTGCCGCTCGTATCCATCCCCTGTAGTACTATGAGTAGGCTGTGATGCTGCGCTGCCGCTAACAACTGCTGTAACTCGCCGAGTTCTTCGCTGAGCTTTTCTATCTCTGCTGATGCCAGTGCGCGATCCGTATACTTATCAAGAAAGTCGGGATCGTAATCCTTCAACCTGGCTTTGCTGCCTTCATCAACCTTCCACGCAAGTTGCATATTCTTTCTCCTTTCGAATTGTCGTCTTCACTTATAAAGCGATGGAGTATAATAGACGGAACCCGTATGAATCATCTCTTCGCCAGAACTTAGCATTTGTTATTATACCATTTCGACACGCCGTAATCAGCGGCTACCTGGCGAAGTGGTTCCTGGTTCTCAATGACGCGACTCTGGACATTCGGCCATTCTAAAGGTGGAGTACCGTGTCTCGGTTTCGCGGGGCTTGGTCGGTGCTTCTTTGGAGGAGGGAGATTCATTGCATTCAATTGCTGTTGCGCTAAGACCACTTGCATTTTGAGATAGAGCTCCCCATATGGTTCAAGGAAGAGTGTCAACGTTGGTGAGAGAGTAATCGAAACCCGTCGGTTACATCGATTTATAATGTAAATTGCTGATGTCAGCAATTTACATTATTTTTTTGAGCACTCTCCACAATCGTTGTTAAGGCAGAGGCTCATATCCACCAAGTAGCTAGTAGCAACCTACTAGGGTGACGAGAAAAGATGTAGAAATCATTATTGAGATTTTTGGCAAGATGAGGTAGAATAAACGCCGGGTAAATTGACCCCGATTGGTTAGCGCTGATCGTTTCATCTGGTCATCTATACGTAATGCTGACTATTAAAGAGAATCAGGAGTAGATTTGGCATCATGGTAAGGCAAGGTCGTAGTTCGAGCAGCAAGAAGCATACCCCACAAAGTATATCCATTAGCATTTCACCTGACGAAGTTTTAGATACGGTTGATACTGGTGATGAAACGCAGCTCCGGTTCCGCTATCAGCATGCCTACGGCGTTATTCTTCTCATTGCTGCTCTTTCCGGCAATAAACCATATACCGTTCTCTGGTGCGAGCACCATGAAGATCTACTCGGCCAGAGAAACGATGGCTTTTTTGACGCCTATCAAATAAAAACACGACGGAATGGGTTATGGAATTTGTTGGATGATCCCCTCAAGGATAGCATCAAACGCTTCGTCGAGGTGGATCAGCGATTTCCTGGAAAAATCAAAGAGTTTTTCTTCGTTTCCAATGCTTCCTATGAAAATAGCGATGCACAGAACAAAGCCGGACGTAGTCCTAAGAAGTTCTTACAGGCTGTGATGCATGCCTCTTCTCCAAGCGACTTGACGCCGCCGTTTAACACAGTCTTTGAAGGACTCCGCTTGCATTGTCGTTGTGAACCACTCAGCCTCATGACAGTCCTCAAGAAGCTAGACTTCCTTGAAGGGCCAGATCTGGATAGCTTCGAGGCTGTAATTGCGCACAAGCATTTACCTGAAATACTTGAGTGTCGTGCTCTATCAGCAACGGCTTTAGCACAATTACTAGATGAACTAATCGCCAAGGTGTATAAAGCATCTTGTCTCAGTGTTAGTGATCCCGCTCGTCATTGGTATGGTCTTAACAAAGGTGATCGCGATAACCCAAAACTTCAGGCAAAAAGAATTGCGACAGAAAGTATCCTCTTATTCATTCGTGAAAATCAGTTCCACCTTCTCAATGTGACAAAAGACGCACCTGTGCTGAGTGGACATCTGAAGGAGACACTTGATCTCTACCTGACTCAGTCATTTGAAGATGATCGAGTGGCAAAGCTCGATCAGGCTGGTGAAACTGACCCGGAACGCACAACGCTCTTACACCAGGTCTTTGTCGACTTGGAACTGAAGCCCCGCAGCGATCAGCCCCGGCCTCCTCGTCGCCTTGAACGGAGTCAATTAGCTCTCTTTACTGAGTCAGAACAGATATCAGAGGCAAATCCTCCTGGTGGAGAAAAGTCTCTGTCCGCAATGGACTGCTTCCTCAAAGAGGTGTCTTCAAAAATTGTCATTATTGGGGGACCCGGACAAGGAAAATCGACGCTAGGTCAGTATCTAGCTCAGGTCCATCGCTCAATCTTGCTCAAGCGCGAAAAGGAACTTTACCGGGACACTGCAGGAGGCTTAGAGCCGCAGAGAAAATTTCAGCCCAAAACGGTGCGTCTCCCATTTCGCATTGTGCTCAAATATTTCGCCCAATGGCTTGCCGATGTCCCTGCGCTCAATACGGTAGAGGCCTACATCGCGGAGCAGATAGGCAAAGGAGCCTCTCGACCGGGAAAGGTCGATGCAGCAAGTGTTCAGGAGATACTCAAAGCACATCCCACACTCCTTATCCTTGATGGACTGGACGAGGTAACCGAACAAGCTCTTTGCGATCGGATGCTCACGTGCGTAGAACAGTTCTTGGCACGGGCAGAGCAGCTAGGGACCGATATGCAAGTTATTGCTACTTCGCGGCCAACAAGCTATAGGAATCAGTTCACTCCCAGACTGTTCTGGCATCTTGAACTCCAGCCTATGTCGGTAGAAAAGGTCAGGGAATATGCAGCGTGCTGGACTCATCTCAAAGAGCCAATCGGGGAGGAACGGCGGCGCATCAAGGAGACGCTGGAGGAATGTCTCAAGGAAAACCATACGCATCCGCTCCTGACTACTCCCTTGCAAGTAACCATCATCCTCTTAATTATCAAAGATGGCGGGCGTCCGGCTTCACAGCGCGAAGAACTCTTTCAACAGTACTGGACCACGATTCTGCACCGTGAAAAGTCCAAAGCCAGGGGCATGATCCGCACAGAGGATACGATGCTCTTTGGCCTGCACGCCTACCTGGGATATCTACTTCATCACAACGCTGCTGGTAAAAATATACGCTCGCTGTTTCCGGTTGACGAATTTAAGCAAATAGTCTGCAGGTTTTTGCAATCAAAAGATGGCATCTCCTCACCAGCAGTCATTCAACAACGAGCGACATACATAGTCGAAGAGGCGAGAACGCGTCTGGTTCTGCTTGTAGAACCGGAACCGGGTTTTTTTGGATTTGAACTCCGGTCCCTACAAGAATTTTTCGCTGGGGCCTATATCGCACAGACGGCGCATGACACCGGGCAGCGTTTTGATCGTTTGAAGGCCATTGCCTATTCTGAGCATTGGCGCAATATCGCGTTATTCTGCTCAGGGCGTATTGTACGCGATTACAGCGGTGAAGCGTTTAAAATCCTCGAAGATGTATGCCGTCCTATGGATCGTGATCTCCCCGATACGTATCTGCACCGGGGAGCATGGCTTGCGCTGGATATCGCGGCAGATGGCATTTTCACTACGAACAATCGCAACCTTCAATATAGTACATTAGAGCTTGCTTTGACTGTTCTCCATACAGGAATGACAGATCAAGGGAAAAGCCACCTTGAAGCAGCATTACAACGTCTGCCCTCGAAGGATCGTCGTGATATTTTGAGTAAATTGCTCAAGCAAAAACTCGTTTCTCTACCGCCATCCTGCCTGCCACCAGCACTGGAGAGGCTTGGGCACTTCATCGAAGCAAAAGACTTCATCCGAGCCCTGGAAGTCTTACTCTCGACCAATAAGCAGGAGTACGTTTTAGAAGCACTCAACATAGGGTTTCAGTACAAGGTTAATCCTGAGTGGTTAGCCCTACAGTTAGAGAAACACTGGCATCTCTGGATCAAGAGGCAAACATATCCTTACCTTTATTCGTGGGAGCTGTGGTACCAGAATCGACAGCATACCCAAAAGGTCTTGTCGGCTTTATCCCTATCGGAAGATCAGGCCAGCAGCCTGATGGATCATCTATTATCACCACCATACGTACGATATGTACGATTTAGAGAAGGTGATCTTAAACTCATAGAAAATCCTAGAACGTACTCCGAGCAAATTGCTGTATTATTACAATGCTTGCGCATCATTAATCATTATCCACCTTCCTCCTTGGCATCTATTGAGTTGCGGCCTGGCAAATCACTAGAGGTCCATCAGTCTGACACAGGACGATTCATAAACAGAAACGCTAAAACATTTACAAATACGGGCTTATCAGCAACATTAGATCAGCTTATGGGACGTTCAGATTTAATGCCTCAGCTAAGAGCCTGTCTGTGGACCCTATACTGGCAAACTCATGAACCCACAGAACCATTGGTGACGACCTTCCTCGCCGAGAGCAGAGCATGGTCGGAAAACCAGTCGTTATCGAAGTTTTTGCAAATGCAGTATGGTCTTTTCTGGCTCTTACCCTTACTTGCACTCGCATTGGAAAGCCAGATGAACAATGATCAGCATACCATAGCTCTTCTCCGACCCTATCTCAATACATCTGAAGAGATTTCATTCAGTAAACAAGTAGGTGCAGCGCTGCAGAAAGGACTGGACAAACTTTCTCATGAAGAACAGCTCGCGACTGTGTTGTGTCGCCGCTACACAGCAGATCACTTTCCTGAACTAGCATCTATCGCTGAGAAACTCGGGGTGGATAGTAATAGGCTCATCAAGATGTACACTACTCGGTCAATATATGCTAACTGGAAGCTATCATCAGCCGTCCTGCAAGGAATATTCTCGAATATTGAAAAGAGCATAGCTCAGTTGCAGAAACCTCAAATACTATGGGGGCTCATCCTTGATTTTGAGTGGGAATTAGATCATGAAGCGACCCGGCAAGGCGTGCAGTTGCTTCACATCCTTATCGAGAGGCTACCGCTGCAACTTGATATCCTTCAAGATGCCATTATTCTTTTCCTTAAATTGCTCTCTTTTGACACTACTCCTCTACTGCTGGCTCCCGTGATACTATCTTATTTAGCAGACGAAACGCACCTAAGAGACATGCCAACGTGGCAACTAGTCGAAGCTTTTTCCGATATTCCAGAAGAGCATCTAACGCGCCTAGCGAATTTCACTACTCATGAAGATGCCAAAGTCCAGCAAGGAGCTCTCACTCTTTGGGCCAACCTTCTTGAAAATGTATCCAAGGGATCATATCCTCATAGAAGGCAGCCGCCAAATTTGAAAGTCCTTAGTTTCGACTGGAGACTCGGTCTATCTCTCATCAAGGATACCAGTATAGCTCAGAGAAAAAAGGGCATCATGCTATTAATTTACTCTCACTTCCCTATAAGCAAGACGCAATACCTTACGGAATTAAGGAACGCTATGGCTCATGCGCAGGATGTTGACGAAATAGCAGCCTGGACGGTGTTCCTGGGAAACGTTCCAGTAAGCAGGCCTGAGAAAAAAAACTGGCAAAAGTTGTTAGAAACACTATTAGATGCTCCTCAAAGCTACAGCTCTCGCATCCTTACGGCTGCAATGGAGCGCTATACAGAACTGGAGGGGGTTGCTGGGCCAGAAATCAAAGACGAGGGCGCTCTGGATCTGCCGGTACTGGCTCCCTCAAAGAGAGGGCGGGCCGGAAGGTAAATGTTACAGCTTCTTCCTGCCGACCCTGGATGCCGTGATGTGAGTGGGAAAAAAGGATTACAGTCTTGTGCGAAACGTTGTTGGAGTTTTTGATAGAGTCTCCCATGAGGTGCAACGAAGTGGATCAACACTGGTGAGAGCGAGGTCGATGCCCCTCGGATCATCCCCAAGAATACCACCATGACAGGCAGACAAGATAGACCAATTCTATTTTGCATCGGCCTCTATCTCGGACCATTAAGCACTCTCAGGCAAATCATCTCCAACATCCGATCCAGATGGGAAGAATCTGAATTTCTTCCGGTTCCGTACCACCATGAAGCGAAGGTTTCCCTGGCGCAGCAACGTATTGTGTGTGTTCTGCCAACAACTGGACGCCTTGAAGGCTACGGCTCTGAGGACGCAATACCCCGAACAATGCAGAGGTGAGGAAGACTACTCAGTTATGCTAAGATTTATGGAGGAACTGGCTAGCTGATCTTCACCGCATCCCTGAACGAGATCAACTAGTAAGCAACAGTAGAGAAGGGATAACGAATTGATGCAACAAGGTCCCCCCGGCCATCACAGGATAGGAGTCGATATTGGAGGCACATTCACAGACCTCGTCGTGTTCGACGATGCCATCGGCAGTTTCGCAGTTGGCAAAACGCTAACTACGCCTCGCGACCCATCCCAGGCTGTCGAAACGCTCGTGCTCGAAACGCTTGAGCGGGAGAACATCGCCGCAAGCAGTGTGCAGCAACTCATCCATGGCACCACCCTGGTGACCAATGCCATCATTGAGCGCACCGGCTCATGTACCGCGCTGCTCGCCACACAGGGCTTCCGCGACTCAATTGAAATTGGACGCGAGAACCGCTACGAACTCTACGATCTTATGCTGGAGATGCCGCAGCCGCTGGTACCACGCTACCTGCGTTTTGGCGTACCTCAACGTACGCTGGCCGATGGCACGACCCTCCAGGAACTAGATACCGCATTCGTCGAGCAACTAACCCGCGAATTGGTTGCGAACGGGATTGAGGCTGTCGCAATTGCCTTTTTGCATAGTTTTGCTAACGCCACTGCCGAACGGGAAGCCCGTGCCATCATCCAGCGCGTTGCACCAGGCATGCGAGTCTCAATCTCGTCAGAGGTGGTGCCTGAAATACGCGAGTTCGAACGTACTTCAACGACGATTGCGAATGTCTACGTGCAGGACCGCGTTGAAAGGTACCTGCGCGAGTTGCGGGCGCGCCTGGGTCGCATCGGCGTCAAGGGCAGTCTCTTTCTGATGATTTCCAGTGGTGGGATTGTCACGGTAGATACTGCTATTCGCTTTCCGGTCCGTCTCCTCGAGTCAGGTCCAGCGGCAGGAGCATTGGCAGCGGCTAGCTATGGTGTGGCGTGTGGGTATGCCGACCTGCTCTCATTCGATATGGGCGGAACCACCGCCAAGTTCTGCGTCATCGACCAGGGTCAACCATTGATTGCCCATGAATTTGAGGTTGATCGCAGGTATCGCCTTAAAAAAGGATCAGGACTACCTATAAAACTGCCGGTGATCGAAATGATCGAGATTGGCGCGGGAGGCGGCTCCATAGCTCGCATAGATCCAATGGGGTTATTAAAAGTTGGGCCGGACTCTGCGGGGGCCGAGCCGGGTCCAGTCTGCTACGGCCTCGGGGGAATCGAGCCGACCGTGACCGATGCCGACCTGGTGCTTGGCTACCTTGACCCCGACTACTTTCTCGGAGGCCAGTTCAGGATAGACCTCGCTGCCGCTCGCCAAGCCATTCAGGAACGCATCGCTGACCCGTTGGGTATCTCAATTGAAGAGGCAGCCTGGGGCATCCACCAGGTTGTGAATGAAAGCATGGCGAATGCTGCCCGCATCCATACCCTGGAGCGAGGTAAGGACCCACACCGCTTCCCTGTATTTGCCTTCGGCGGAGCCGGGCCAGTCCATGGTTTTCGCATTGCTAAAGCCTTGGGTTCACCGGCCTTCATCGTGCCGTTCGGAGCGGGAGTCATGAGCGCCGTTGGCCTTCTCACTGCTCCGCTGGCCTTTGACTTCGTGCGCTCCTGGCCTGGTCGCATCGATCACCTGGACTGGCAGGAGGCCAATGCGTTGCTCGGCGAGATGGAGGCGGAAGGTCAGGCACTCCTGGAGAAATCCGGCGCTCTGCCCGAACAAGTTAGCCATCGGCGTGAGGCAGATATACGCTATGTCGGTCAGGGTCACCAGATACAGGTCCCTCTCCCGGCTGGCCAACTTAGTGGCGATAGCGTCTCCACTATCATCAACTCGTTTGAGGAGGTCTATCGCCGTCTCTACGAGCGGCTTAGTCAATCTGTGCCGATTGAGATTATCAACTGGCGCGTCACTTCATCCAGTCCGGCGCCCCGAGTACGCTTGCAAGGAGCCAGGGGTGAGCAGACAATTGCACAAACTGCCCGTAAGGGGAGCCGCAAAGCATATTTCCCAGAATTGAGGGGGTATCACGATGTAGCAGTCTATAACCGCTATGGTCTGTTGCCTGGTACGAGCTTCAGTGGGCCAGCAATCGTTGAGGAGCGCGAGTCGACGGTGATCGTAGGGCTGGATTGTCGGTTCCGTATTGACGAGCAGCGGAATCTTATTGTTGAACTGGCGTGATGATGAAGTTTAACTTTTTAATACGGATACGCGGATGGGCTGCCGAGGGCCGATAAATCGGCGATGGGCACGATAAATCGGCCCCTACGGCCCATCCGTCGCTGTTGATGGTGTCCGGCGTATTTTGTCAAAATTCATAATCATGCCCCTACCGTGAGGATTCTCTACAATGACGAATACAATTGACCCGATAACCCTGGAGGTGCTCTGGAACCGCCTGCTCTCCGTCGTGAATGAGCAGCAAGTAACGCTGATGCGTACCGCCTTCAGCACTGTTGTGCGCGAGTCGCAGGACCTGGCCTGTGGGGTCTTTGATACGCGCGGCTCAATGATTGCCCAGTCGCTCACCGGTACGCCTGGTCACATCAACGCGATGGCGACCGGGGTGCGCCATTTCTTGAAAGCATATCCGGCAGAGACACTACAACCAGGCGATGTGCTGATTACGAACGATCCCTGGCAAACCGCCGGCCAGATCAACGACATGACGATACTGAGCCCGGTCTTCAAAAACACACACCTGGTCGCGTACTTTGCCAGCACCTGTCATGCTCCCGATATTGGTGGGCGCATTTTATCAGGTGATGCACGCGAGGTCTACGAGGAAGGTTTGCGCATTCCAATCATGAAACTGTTCATATGTGATGAGCCTAATCATGAGCTTTTTAAGATCATCCGTGCGAATGTACGTACTCCTAACGAAACGATTGGTGATCTTTACGCTCAGACCTCTTCAAACGCGGTTGGCGCACGCGAACTCCTCCACTTTATGGATGAGTTAGCCCTGGACTCAATTGATCCACTTGCCGATGAAATCATTACGCGTTCGGAACGGGCGATGCGCGAGGCAATCCGTACATTACCTAACGGACGCTACGAGAACGAGTCCTGGGGCGATGGCTTTGACGAACCGATTCGCATCAAAGTGGCCATCACAATCGAGGACGAAGACCTCTTCATCGATTTTGACGGTTCATCACCCCAAAGTTCCTGGGGGATCAACGTGGTGCTGAACTATACCCACGCCTATGCCTCGTTCGCGATAAAGGCGGCGGTGAGTCCTGAGGTTCCACATAACGAGGGGGCATTTCGCCCGGTTCATGTGACCGCGCCACCTGGTTCAATTCTGAACTGCGTAGAGCCTGCGCCAGTTGCTTCGCGCCTCTTGATCGGACATTTCCTGCCTGGGGTAATCTTCGGGGCGTTAGCTCCAGCAATGCCAGGAAGGCTCATGGCCTGCGGCGCTGATCCGATCTGGATCTCTGTCTGGCATGGGAAATGGCCCGTATCCCAGGAGCCCTTTACCTTCAGCCTGTTTCAGTGTGGAGGCACCGGGGCGCGAGCGAGCAAAGACGGCCTGACTACGACCGGTTTCCCTAGCGGGGTCGCAGGGGTGCCAGCCGAAGTGATGGAAAGCTTAACTCCGCTGGTCCAACACCGGCGAGAGTTACGCACTGACTCGGGTGGCCCTGGAACCTATCGTGGAGGGTTAGGGCAATGGACGGAGGTTAGTTACCGGGGTGATGCATCCTGGGGAGTTTCGGCGCTTGT
>WNFS01010378.1_pt1 | contig 12335 bp, 15 predicted proteins | sample 5400141 | NCBI WGS metagenome assembly WNFS01 (sample SAMN13153358, study PRJNA577476) | soil metagenome | isolation source: 60 cm saprolite under Madrone tree | place: USA:California | collected 2016-06-14 | reverse complement strand
TGCGGCGCTCGCTTCGGGTCCTCGCAATCGGATTGTGAAGGTGGAAGAGATCGAGGCGGGCAACACCGAGCAGGCTCAAGCTCGTCTCCACGGAGCGGGTGAGGGCGCCCGACACGTCGGCAAGGTCGGGCGTGCTCAGCCGGCACTTGCTGCCCACGATCACGTCGGGTCGCAGCGCGCGCAGGACGGCACCCGTGTTTCGCTCCGACTGCCCGCTCCCGTACGAGGGCGCGGTGTCGAGGTAGTTGATGCCGAGCTCGACCGCCCGCGCCACCGCCCGCTCGCGTTCGGCGGGCGCTCCGCGCACCATGATGCCGCCGACGTCACCGCAACCGAAAGCGAGCGCGGAAACGTTGAGCCCGGTCCTGCCCAGCGTCCGGTATTCCATCGAGGTCTCCATTGGGGTCAGGTCGTACGTTCACACCGCGCATGTCCGAGCCCGCATTCTATCGCAGGCCCTCGACGCGGGAAGCCCGACCTACTCTGGCTTCGTGGAGGCCCGCTCGAGCTCGGCCTGGAAGCGGGCCAGTGTGCGCTTGAGCTCGTCGGCGCGCACCGTGCCGCCGTAGCGGGTGAGGGCGTCCTTGACGATGCTCATGGCGCGGGAATGCTCGCCCTTGTGCCAGTAGGCCCAGGCCATCTGGTTCCACGTCTCCGCGAGCTTGTAGGGGCTCACCTCCGTGCCGCGCTCGTCGATCAGCCGTCTGCACACTGCGATCGCCTCGTCGAAGCGGCCGGCCGCCGTCAGGAGCTGGCTCAAGTTCTGGACGAGACCCTGCGAGGTATCGCCCACCATGCAGTTGGCGCAGTTGTCGGTGCGCCCGCGGTGGCTGAAATAGCGCTCGTAGCCGAATCGCGCGAGCTCGAGACGGTGGGGGTAGTCGCGGACCACCCAGTGCAGGAGGCCGATGGCCGTCGCCACCACCTGCGGATCATCCGGGTGGTCGAGGATGCCCTGATAGGCGGCCTTGAAGAAATGACGCTCCCCGCGGCCGTCGTCGCCGCGCGGATAACCCTGCCAGCCGGCGAGGAGGTCGCCCAGGTTGTCCACGCGATAGGGTGTCTCGACGCTATCCCACCAGTCCGGGCGCGGCGCGGCCGAGACGAAGGCGGCGATGAATTCGCGCTGCCGCACCTGGCGCTCTACTTCAAGCCTGGCTTTTTCCGCCTCGACCGTGCGCTGCTGTCTCTCCCGGAAGTAGTGATAGCCGGCGCCCGCCACCGCCGCGATGACGAGCACGGCAACCGCCCCGCGCCCGAGCCGGGGCCCGCGGCGGCGGCCCTCGGAATCGATGGCGCCGAAAACCCGACGCGCGCCCAGCAACAGCGCCACGAGGCCGGCGCCCGCGGCCAGATACGCCCAGCGGGGCAGGCTCGCATTCCGCACCCGGAAGCGATAGTTCCAGGAGTGTGCCCCGCCGTCATGCGTATAGAGGTCGCCGACGAGGCGGTCGTCCTTCCAGGCCTCGACGCGGAAGACGTAATAGTCGCCGTCCGTGGTAGGGGACACGGAGAGGGCGGTCGTGGTCTTCGTCGTCCGCTCGCTCAGGATCTCTCGCCCCGCCCCCGCCTGGCCGCAGGTGCGGGCGACGAGCGTATAGCGATACTCGGCGCCGGCCACGATCGGCTCCCAGGCGAAATCAACCGTGGCGGTGGGACCCCAGGAGTATCGCGGCGTGTCGAACTGTGGTTGTTTCGTACAGCTGGTGAGCATGCCCTCGATCGCGCGGGCATTGTCTCCCGGACGCGTCAGGTGGATGAGCCGCGCCAGGTCCACGGCCAGGCGCTCCGGACCCGTGGCCGTCACCTCAAAAGAGAGCTGCGCCTCGTAGTCACCGGGGAAGCGGCGGGGGTTGGCCGGATTCTCGTCGACGCTGACGTGCCCCTGATACTTTCCCGGCTTCAGCGTCTCGAGCAAGTACGTGCCGGGCGCGTCGGATTTCTGGACCCGGCAGGCCACCCAGCGGTTGAGCGTGTAGCTATAGCAGGTGAAGTCCGGCTTGGCCTTGGGATCGAGGACCTGGTCGTCGAAGCGCAGCTGAAGTTGGATGTCCGCCTGGGCGCCTGTGGCGCCCGCGAGGAGCGCCGCCGCGGCGGCCACGACCAGCCACCACGGACGCAAGGCCATCCAATTGGCTATGAGCCCAGGCCGAGTCCGCGCCGCAGCTCGCGCGCGGTGACCGCTTTCCCGTAAACTGCGACGATCGAGCTCGGTCGCATCGGAAATCCCCTCGCCCCGCGGGTGCCGACCTGTTACTCTCCGTCCTCGACAGGAATACTCCTTGCCTACCGAAAAGTCCAGCCTCTCCGCCCCCCGCCTCATCGTCCGCATGCTGCAAGGCCTGATCGACGTGAGGCCAGGAGAGGTGATGGCCCTCGCCTGGTCCTGGCTTTACTTCTTTTCGATACTCTCCGCGTACTACGTCATCCGCCCGATTCGAGACGAGATCGGCGCCGCGGGCGGCATCGAGAATCTCCCGTGGCTCTTCACGGGCACGCTCATCGGCATGCTCGTGGCGAACCCGCCCTTCTCCGCGCTGGTGGGGCGCCTCTCTCCCGTCCGCTTCATCTCGTGGACCTACCGTTTCTTCATGGCCAATCTGGTGTTGTTCCTGATCTTCTTCGCGACCACGAGCGGTCCCGCCAATGTCTGGGCGGGCCGCGCGTTCTACGTCTGGGGCGCGATCTTCAACCTCTTCGTCGTCTCGGTGTTCTGGGGGTTCCTCGCCGACGTCTTCAGCAGCGAGCAGAGCAGGCGACTCTTCGGCTTCATCGCCGCGGGGGGAACCATCGGGGGCATCGTCGGCTCCTCGGTGACCTCGCTGCTCGTCGAGCATCTGGGCAGCGGGCGGCTTCTCCTCGTCTCCGCCGTGCTCCTCGAAGTGGCGGTGTTCAGCGTGCGCCGGCTGGCCAGGATCTCGCGGGCCCTCCGCGAATCGTCGGGGCGGCGCGCGGATGACGCCGCGGTGGGGGGCGGGGTGTTGTCGGGCTTCGCCCACGCCGTACGATCGCCGTATCTCCTCCACCTGACCTTCTACATGGTGCTCTTCACCATCCTCTCCACGTTTCTCTACTTCCAGCAGGCCGACATCGCCAAGCAGACCTTCACGAACCGCGCCGCCCGCACTGCCTTCTTCGCCAATATCGACCTGGCCGTCAACACCCTGACCCTGCTCATCCAGCTCCTCCTCACCGGGCGCATCATCAAGAACCTCGGCGTCGCGCTCACCCTCACCCTGCTCCCTGCCTTGAGCGTGGCGGGCTTCTTCGCCCTCGGCTTTGCTCCGACCTTGTGGGCCGTGGTCATCTTCCAGGTCCTGCGGCGGGCGGGCAATTTCGCCGTGGCCCGGCCCACGCGCGAAACCTGCTTCACGGTGGTGCCGCGCGAGGACAAGTACAAGGCCAAGAGCTTCATCGACACGTTCGTGTATCGCGCGGGCGATCAGCTGGGTGCGTGGTCCTACGCGGGTATGGGTTTGCTCGGACTGGGGCTGGCCGGCATCAGTCTGGCCGCGGTGCCGATCTCCCTCGTGTGGCTGGTCAATGGATGGTGGCTGGGCCGTCGCAACGAGACACTTGCGAGCGCGGCGGCGCATCGGCAATCCGTCGAGACGGGCCGCCGCCCCCACTTGAGGACGCCCTGAGCCTCGTCGGACTATCCTCGCGCAGCGAATCTGGAACTGTTCCGAAGCACAAGGAGGAGTGAGCCATGCGTAGACGCCGTTTCCTCGCCGCGATGGGTACCGCCGCCGCCGGTCTTGCCGGGAGGCCGAGCTGGGCCGCCGACAAGGGCCCGATCCGGATCGGCTACTTCGGCCCGCTCACCGGCAACTTCTCGCAGACGGGCAAGGACATGACGGACGGCTTCACTCTCTTCTGGGAGGAAGTCGGTAACAAGGTGGCGGGCCGCGAGGTGAAGATCATCGTGGAGGATTCGGATCCGGAGCCCACCGGCGCGCTGACCAAGGTGCGCCGGCTCGTGGAGCAGGAGAAGGTGCACACCGTGGCGGGCGGGCTTCTCGCCGCCACCGGCTATGCCATCGCGCCGTATCTCGAGCAGAACAAGATTCCCGCCGTCTATCCCGTGATGGCGCCGGACGACATCACCCAGCGCAAGCCGGTGCGCTGGGTGGTGCGCACCTCCTTCACGGGAAGCCAGGCCACGCATCCGCTTGGAGACTACGCCTACAAGCAGCTCGGGCTCCGCCGCGTGGCCACCATCAGCATGGACTACGCGTTCGGCTGGGAGTCCAACGGCGGGTTTCAGAAAGTGTTCGAGGACTCGGGCGGCAAGGTCGTCCAGCGCATCTGGACGCCGCTCAACGTCCAGGACTACGCGCCGTACCTGGCCTCGCTGCGCAAAGACATCGACGGTGTCTACGCGTGCCACACGGGCGGCCTCTCCCCCCGCTTCATCAAGGCGTGGAACGACTTCGGCCTGAAAGGGAAGATGCCCCTCGTGGGCATCGGCACCCTGACCGACGAGAACGTGCTCAAGAGCATGGGCGAAGAGGCGGTGGGCGTCATCACCTCGCTCATCTACAGCTCCGCCCTCGACACGCCGGCCAACAAGAAGTTCTCCGCGGCCTACGAGAAGCGCTTCAACCGGCCGACTTCGCTCTATTCGGCCGAGGGCTACACGGGCGCGCGCTTCTACCACGATGCGCTCAAGGCCATCAACGGCGAGGCGGAGGACAAGGAGAGGCTCCTCGCCGCCCTCCGCAAGGTGGCAGTGAGTGACGATCCGCGCGGCCCCCTGAAGATGGACGACCTCGGCAACCCGAACCAGAACGTCTACATCCGCAAGGTGGAGCAGGTGGGCGGCAGGCTGCAGAACACCGTCATCTACACCTATCCCAATGTCTCGCAGTTCTGGACCTACAACCGCGAGGAGTATCTGAAGACGCCCGTCTACGATCGCAACTACCCGCCGTGCAAGTTCTGCGAGTAGGCGGCTGGGCTCTCGCGCTCGACATCGTGGCCGACGGCGAGTGACCGGCTCAGGGCGGCGGTCCGTGGAGGTGACGAGCTATGCTTCGGTTCGACCATCTCAGGATTCCTGTGACGGATCTGACGCGCTCCCGCAGTTGGTACGTCGACACGCTGGGGCTTACGGTGGAGTTCGAGGTCCCGGACCGCCAGACGGTCGCCCTCCAGGACAGCAGCGGCTTCACCATCTTCCTTCAGGAGGTGGCCGATCCTGTCAGGCCAAACGGATCGGCGCTGTGGTTCCAGGTGCTCGATGTCGACGCCACCTTCGCCGAGTGGCAGGGGCGCGGCGTGGCCTTCGCGCACGAGCCCCGCAAATCGTACTGGGGCTATGGGGCCGAAGTGAAAGACCCCGACGGGTACCTCGTTCGCCTGTGGGATGAGCGCTCGATGAAAGAGCGTTAGAGCCCGAGGGCGTCGGCCACGAGCACCCGCAGCTCGCGGCGCAGCTTGTCGCGTGTGGCGCGATAGGCCGCCCGCCGGATCACGTTGGCGACTTCGTACGGATCGCTGTCCAGGTCGTACAGCTCGTCGAGCTCGCCGTCGTGCGCGCGGTTGACCCAGCGGATGTACTTGTAGCGGTCGGTGCGCACCGCCTTGTAGGTCATGCCCACGAGCCACGGCATGGCATTTTCCGCCCAGTACTCGATGAGGAACGACTTGCGCCACCCCACGCGCTTGCCGGCAAGGAGGGGGAGGAGCGAGCGCCCCTGGACCTGCGGCCCGGGGTTGCCGCCGGCGAGCTGAAGGAGAGTGGGCGCGATGTCCTGCAGGATCACGAGGTCCGTGAGACGGGTCCCCGCCTTGATGCGCGGCGGGTAGCGCACGACCAGGGGCGAGCGGATGCCTTCCTCGTATGCGAAGCGACGGTCCGGTCCCAGGCCGTGCTCGCCGAAGAAGTAGCCGTTGTCTCCCAGGAACAGGATGATCGTGTTGTCGAGCTGCCCCGTGCGCTCCAGCGCCTCGAAGAGCATTCCCACGCCTTCGTCCACCGCCGCCATCATGCACGCGCGCAGCCGGACCTCTTCCTGTCCACCCGAGTGGATGGCCTTGTGGAGCATCTGCGCCTTCTCCGACTTCCTGAGCTCGAAGGCTTCCGCCCACGCCGGCTTGCTCTTCACGATCTCCGCCGGCGTGAGCACGTTCGGCCGCATGGGGAAGACGCAATCGCGGTAGAGGTCCTCGTGGCGCGGGGCGGCGCGATAACCCTCCATGGCGAAAGTGCCATCGGCGGCCTGCTCCGCGTCCGGGTGTACGGCCTTGTGCGCGAAGAAGAGCGACCATGGCTTCTCACGCCGGCGGCCCACGAAGTCGACAGCCATCTCGTTCATGATGTCGGTGACGTAGCCGGTGTGCTTCACGTAGCGCCCGCCCTCGTTCAGCGTGGGGTCGTTGAGGCGCCCGTGCCCATCGTAGCTGACCCACACGTCGTAGCCGGGGCGGGGCTGGCCGTCGTTGCCCATGTGCCACTTGCCGATGTGAGCGGTCTCATAGCCCAGCGTCCGGAGCGCAAGGTGATAGTTGGGCAAACGGTGGCTCGCCGCATCGCGCGCGACGTTGTCGATGATGCCGTGACGGCTCGCGTACTGCCCGGTGAGGATGGACGCGCGGTTCGGCGAGCAGATGGGCGTGGTGTGAAAGGCCCGCTCGAAGAGCGCGCCCTCGTGGGCGATGCGATCGGCGTGTGGCGTCTTCATGTAGGGATGGCCGCCCGCGCCGAACTCGTCGAAGCGGAGGTCGTCGACGAGGATGAGGAGGATGTTTGGTCGGCGCGCCATGGTCAGCCGGAAAAGGTGAAACGCGGATCGGCCGCGGGGATGTCCACCTCCGGCAGCTTGAGCTCACGCCGGACGATGTTGGCGCCTAGGTTGATGGCCACCGCCTTGTAGAAGGCGATGCGGCGCGAGAGCCCTTCACGCCCGAAGCCGCAGTCGCTGGAGAGAATGAGCCGCTCGGGCGGCACGTACTCGAGCGCTCGTCGGATGAGATCGGCCACCACCTCGGGCGGCTCCACCGCGGCCGTGGAGTGATTGACTACCCCGATGGCGATCTTCTTGTCCGTGCGGTATTTCCCCAGCAGCGGCAGGTCGCGGCCGCCCGTGCTCGCACACTCCAGGGTGATGACGTCGGCGGTGGTCTGGAGCAGGTGAGGCAGCGCGCGAGCAGGTGTGCAGCCACACTTCGGTGTCGACGCCTTTGATTTCGCGGTTCAGCGCGTCGGTCAGGAACTGCAGCTCGCTGTCCGGTATGCCGTCGGCGGCCGCGATGTGGTGGCGCGGCTCCTCGACCTGGATGACCCGGCACCCCGCCGCCGCCACCTCACGAAGCTCCGCGTTGATGATGTCGGCTGCGTCGAGGACCAGCTCGTGATCCGAGGCGTAGTGCTTGCTCGTGATCATCTTGGTCATGGTCTGGGCGCTGATGGACCCGAACTTGACCGGCCGCGCGCTGAAGCGCTGCGCCACCTTGTACAGCGCCGCGTACTGGAGCGGCCCGCCGCGCAGCCGCTCGCCCGCGATGGCGGGCTGATAGGCCTCCATCACCTCGTAGAGGATTCGCCCCGGCTTGATGGTCGTCCAGCCCGCCCCGGCGGCGCGGTCCACGTGGCCGGTGATACCGAGCAGACGCTCGATCGGATAGAAGAACCACGACTTGCCGCCCACGGTGAGGTCGAAGCGCGAGTCGCCGTCGGTGACGATGTCGAGGCCCGCCATCTCCTGCTCCTTGACGATGCAGCTCACCGCGTCCATGTACTGCTCGCGGAAGCGCGAGTCACCGAGCGCTTCCTTGAACGGACGCCCCCGCAGCACCTCGGTGAACCACGACGGCCGCGGCCAGGAGCCCGTGACGGTCGAGGGCAGGGTGAGATCGCGTGTGGCATTGAGCATGTGTCGGCTCCTCCGGCCGCTAGGCTACACCAACTTCACCGCCGCTTACCGGCGGAAGGGGGAACCACCTGCGAGCCAGAGTGTAGGGGCACCTCCCCCGGCGGGAACATTCACCGTATCGGCTCGCTCACACTCTTGAGCCGCTCATGAGAGCACGCTATCCTCCGTCCGTGGCTGCCGGGGTGATCGCCGGGGTCCGGTATTCCTGCGCGGCCCGCGCCATACGAGCAGTTCGTGAGTCCGGCGCGCCCCAATCACGCCCGCCGCGGCTCTTCGATCGCGTCCGGGAAACCGCCCGCGTCCGGCACTACAGTCGGGGCACCGAGAAGGCCTATCTGGCATGGATCCGCCGGTTCATCTTCTTCCATGGCAAGCGGCATCCCGCCGGGATGGGCGCTCCGGAAATCACGAAGTTCCTCAGCTGGCTCGCCGTCGAGGGCAACGTGGCAGCGTCGACCCAGAATCAGGCGCTGAGCGCGCTCCTCTGATGGCCCTGATCCTTTATGGTTCCGGCCTGCGGCTGCTCGAATGCGCCCACCTGCGCGTGAAGGATGTCGACTTCGGTCGGAATCAGCTCGTCGTCCGCGGCGGGAAAGGGGACAAGGATAGGGTGACGATGCGCCCGGCGGCCGTGAAGACAGAGCTGGCCCGGCACATCGAGGGCGTGAAACAGCAGCACGAAGACGATCTTCGGCACGGCGCGGGGTGGGTGGAGCTGCCGTCGGCTCTCGCGCGCAAGTACCCGAGCGCCGGCCGCGAGTGGCCCTGGCAATGGGTGTTCCCCGCCACCCGCATGTACGTGGAGCGCGCCACCGGCCAGCACCGGCGCCTTCCTGGTCCTGTCCAATATCGCCTCCGGGTGGGGGAAGGGAGAGTGTTCTATGACGTCACGCGCGAAGCCGTCCAGGTCCTCGCGATCGTCACGAAAGCCGAAGCGGCGGGCTGGCTTGCCGAGCACGGGACGCCCGGTGCGCCGAGCGGCGCTGGCTGAGGTCAAGGACGATTTGTCGCGATTTCTCCGCTTGGCCGAGTCCGAGGAAGTCCTCATCACGCGGCACGGGAAGCCAGTTGGCGTGCTGATCGGGTTCGAAAGCGAGGACGACTGGTTCGACTATCGGCTAGAGCATCATCCCGAGTTCATGCGGCGGGTAGTAGAGGCACGAGAAGCTCTCAGAAGCGGTCGCGGTGTGCGATTGGAAGACCTGCCGTCATAATCACGAGCGGTCCAACCGCAGGCTTGAACGGACCGGTCCGACGCCGGCCGCTCAGCCTGGCCGTTCGGCGGCCAGCGGCAGAGTCCCAGGCGGCGTGCCGAGCTTCCGGGTTATACTCTTGGTATGAAGACAGCGATCTCAATCCCAGACGAGGTGTTTGTCGAGGCGGAGAGGCTAGCGCGGCGGCTCAAGAAGTCTCGGAGTGAGCTGTATAGCCATGCCCTTCGAGAGTATGTCGCGAGACACGGGCCAGAATACGTCACCGAGACGCTTGATCGAATCTGCGATTCGTTTCCACCAGAGAAGGACTTTGCTACGGCGGCAGCCAGGCGAACGCTTCGGCGTTCGCCATGGTGATCGCTCAGGGTGAAGTGTGGTGGGCAGACCTACCCGAGCCGTCAGGGTCGGATCCCGGATTCCGCCGACCAGTCATTGTCGTACAGGGTGACGCGTTCAACCGCAGTCGGATCGATACCGTCGTGTGCGTGCCGCTGACCAGCACGCTGCGCTGGGCCGACGCTCCAGGCAACGTGCTTCTTGAGGCGAGGATGACGGAACTCCCCAAGGACTCGGTCGCCAATGTGTCGCAGATCGTCACTCTGGACAGAGCTTCGCTGACTAAACGTGTAGGGAAGTTGTCTAGGGCAAAGCTGGAACTCGTGCTCTCCGGCATCGATGTGGTGCTCGGGCGTTAGTCGCCGCCAACAAACCGCTTCAGCGGACCGGCTGCACCGGCCGCTGAGCGCTGGCGTTGGGCGGACCACTGACCCGGTCCATAGAGAAACATATGAAACCAGCTGTCGCTAGGCTCAGCACTGTCCTCGCCCTTTTGATCCTCACCGTGCCGCTCGCCGCAGGCGCGCAGCCGGCGGGGAAGGTGTACCGCGTCGGCATCCTGGGGGACAAAGCCTTGGACCCCGCCGAGACTCGTCTGTGGCAGGCTTTCCGGCAGGGTCTGCAGGAGCACGGCTGGAACGAGGGCGTGAATATCCTGATCGAGTACCGGTGGGTCGAGGGCAACGCCCCTCGGCTCCCAGAACTCGCGGCTGACCTGGTTCGGCTCAAGCCGGATCTAATCGTAACGCGGGGCTCTTTCTTCACCGGCGCCCTGAAGGCAGCGACATCGTCGATCCCCATCGTCGTCATCGCCCATGCAGATCCGGTAGGAACCGGCCACGTCGCGAGCCTCGCCAGACCCGGCGGAAACGTCACAGGGCTTTCCGCCCTGCAGACCGAGCTCGGCCCCAAGGGGCTGGAGCTCCTCAGGACCGTCGTCCCCGCGGCCAAGCGGATCGCGGTTCTTTGGCACCCGGGCACCCCCTCGGCCGTCCCGGGGCTCAAGGCGCTGGAGGAGCCGGCGCGGCTGCTCCGGTTACAGCTGCAGCCCATCGGAGCCCGGACTGCCGGAGAGCTGGAGAGCGCCTTTTCAACCATGGCCCAAGGCGGCGTCTCGCCGAGTTGGCCATTGCGCATCGGCTGCCGACGATGTTCCAAGGAAGGCCCTACGTGGAGGCCGGCGGTCTGATGAGCTACTTCCCGAACCACGATGACCTCTGGCGGCGCGCTGCCGTCTATGCCGACAGGATTCTCAGGGGCGCGAAGCCGGCGGACCTTCCAGTAGAGCAAGCTTCGAAGCTAGAGCTCGTGATCAACAGTCGGACGGCCAAGGCGATCGGCCTCACGATCCCACAATCGGTGCTGCAACGCGCGGATCAGGTGATCGATTGAGGGGCGCGCCGAGTCGCGGCCATGTATGCACGAGATTTCTTGATGACGATGGGAGAACTGATCGTGGGCATGCGCGTGAAGCCGGCCGACTTCCAAAGACTCAACCTACGCTGCCACGCCTTTCTCAGCGACGTGCCTCTCCACGACGTCTGGGCGATTCCACTCAATGGCGGGGGGTCCGGTCGCAGCATCCAGGACGCGCGTGCGATCTTGTTCGGCGACCGGCGTCCACCCAACTTTGCGGTTCGAGGGCTGTTCACGCTGCGATGGGCTCTCGGCCGAGCGTTCGGATGGGATGACGAGCGCCATGATCCGCCCAGCGGATCGTACGTCAATCGCCTTGCTGAAGCCGATCGCTCGCAGTCTCAGGTTGCTCCGGGGACTCGCGAGGGCCCGTTTCGAGTGCTCTACGTCTTCGGTGAGGAAGCCCTCAGCGAGCTTCGCAATGCGACCGTGCATGCCTTCTTGGCGCTCGCTCTTACGCCAAGCCCCGGGGGATACACGCTCTACTTGGCAATCTACGTGAAGCCAGTGAGTCGTCTCACGACGCTCTACATGGCCCTGATCGATCCGTTTCGCCGTCTCGTTGTCTATCCGGCCCTCGGCAGGCACGCTCAGCAACGTTGGTCGCGCACGTATGCGTAGGCGCCGCTTCCTAACCAGGCGATGGAGCGGACCGCCGCATGAACGGCTCGTCGTCGGGGCGGGCTGCAGTGGGCGGCGGCGGCTCATCACCAGTCGTTCGGTGCCTTGAGCCGAACGGTCAAAGAAGAGTAAGGTAGTGGCCATGGCACAGCCCATCGTAACGTCGTTCCCGGACATCTTGAGCGGCACCCCTGTCTTCGCGGGGACGCGCGTTCCTGTCCAAGCGCTTATCGACTATCTCGAGGGCGGCGAGACGATTGACGACTTCCTGGCGGGGTTCCCGACGGTCCGGCGCGAGCAGGTTGTTGCGTTCCTCGAGGAGGCCACTGCACGAATGATCTCGAAGGCCTCGTGAGGGTGCTCCTCGACGAGTGCGTGGACCGACGGCTCGCGGGCGACATCCAAGGACACGATGTGGTAACGGTGCCGGACGCCGGCTGGGCTGCGCTGAAGAATGCTTGCCCGAGCGCAACAAGCGTTCGCCGCCTTCGTCACGGTCGACCGCAACCTTCCCTTTCAGCAAGACCTGTCGCGTTTCTCTATTGCCATCATCGTGCTGCGAGCGCGGTCGAACCGCCTGGGTGACCTGCGCGCCATCATCCCCCACTTGCTCACCGCCCTGCCGGCCGCGAAGCCCGGTGAGGCCACGTGGATCGGCGCCGAACAACCCGCTTGAGCGGACAAAGAAGGAGGTCATGCCCATGTTTGACTTGGATCGGTTCAAAGCCGACTGCAGCGCAGTCGTCGCTGAAAGCGCGGCTGTTCAGGCCATACGTGAAGTCGTGGCCCGCGCCGTCGAGGACCCCAGTGGACTCCAGAAGGCGGTCGGCGAACCTCGTCGCGCGGAAGTCCAGATAGTTCATCGATCGGC
>WNFS01005370.1_pt1 | contig 12336 bp, 10 predicted proteins | sample 5400141 | NCBI WGS metagenome assembly WNFS01 (sample SAMN13153358, study PRJNA577476) | soil metagenome | isolation source: 60 cm saprolite under Madrone tree | place: USA:California | collected 2016-06-14 | reverse complement strand
CAGATCGCGCCCCGTGGCAGCGCCAAAGATGTCAATGACGGGCGCTACGTTGTAATGAGAAACCACTGCCATTCCGGCGCCTCGTTGCGTGGATACCAGACTGGCCATGAGCGACGGAGGAGCCGTTGGGTCTGTGCCGGTGATCGGGATGTTCTCAATACCCTGCAGTGTGTCGGTGCGATACTGCGGTGTCTGCGTCGCTATTTGATAGCTAACACGATTCTTGGGGTCAACCCAGAACGTTGGTGAGGTTTGGAAGCTGCCACTCAAGGACACGAGAAGATTTTGCGCAATATCGTGGGCAGTGAAACCAAGTTGCTCTGCTTTCGTCCGCTCGACACGCATGCGCAGATAAGGCTGATCGAAGGGCTGCTGGATGCGCAGATCTGCTGTTCCTGTAACGTATTTCAATTTGCTGAGCAGCGCATCCGCATAGCGCTGGTTTCCTTCCAGGTCGTTTCCCACCACTTGGACATCGATCGGGGCCGGCAACCCAAAGTTCAGGATTTGGCTGACCATGTCGGCTGGCAAAAATGCGAAGCTCACACCTGGAAACTGTTTTGGGAGCGCCAGACGAAGCTGGTGAATGTAGTCATCCGTGGGATGGTGCTTAGCAGAAAGCGTCACAAGAATGTCGGCATCGGATGTGCCGACTGGAGCCGAATTGCTGTAAGAAAGATTGATGCCGCTGTAGGGCAAGCCTATGTTGTCGATGACGTTGTGGACTTCGCTTGCGGGGATCTGCTGTCGAATCGACTGCTCGACCTGATCGCAAAGGTTGGCGGTTTCCTCGATGCGCATTCCAGTGGGCGCACGCAGATGAAGCTTGAAAGAGCCGCTGTCGACGCTGGGAAAGAAGTCCTGGCCTAGCCAAGGGATCAGAATCGCGAGAGAGCCAAGGCAGCTCGCGAAGAAGGCAACCAGAAAAAGCCGCCGGTGATGGAGGCAAATCTCCAGAAGGCCGCGATAGCTGTGACGAAATCTCTCGAAGGCCGCCTCAAAGCCCTTTTGAAGCCGTACCAACGGATTACGGCTGGGGGCATGTCCCTCTTTCTTCTCTCCCCTCAACAGGTACTTGGCCATGGTCGGAACGATGGTCCGCGAAAGGAAATAGGAGGCCAACATGGCGAAAACCACTGCTTCGGCGAGCGGCACAAAGAGATACCGCGCCACACCAGACAGCAAGAACATTGGAGCAAACACAATACAGATCGACAGTGTAGATACGAAGGCAGGTGTCGCGATTTGTGACGCGCTGTCGAGGACGACTTCATCCATGTCCTTCTCTGGTTCCGCCTCTCGGTTGCGATTTATGTTCTCAACCTCCACGGTCGCGTCGTCCACCAGGATGCCGACAGCCAAAGCGAGTCCACCGAGCGTCATAATATTGATCGTTTCTCCGATCGCGCTGAGCACAATGATGGAGGTCAGGATTGCCAGAGGGATAGAAGTCGCGATGATGACGGTGCTTCGCCAACTGCCGAGAAAGGTGAGAATCATGAAGGCGGTCAGACACGCGGCAATCAGCGTCTCCCGGACGACACCACTGATCGCGCCACGAACAAAAATGGACTGATCAGCCAGCGGCGCTATATCGAGCTGCGGTGGAACCGTGGTCTTAATTTGAGGCAGCAGCGCCTTGATGCCGGCGATCACGTTCAGGGTTGACGCATTGCCCGCCTTTTGGATGGTTAGCAATACGGAGCGCTGTCCGTTGACGCGCACGATATTCGTCTGCGGTGGAAAGCCATCGCGGACCCAGGCGACATCTTTGATGTAGATCGTCGTGCCGCCAATCGTCTTGACCGGGATTCGGTTTAGGTCGGCAATCGTCTGGGGTGCTGCGTTGGGAATGCTGACGTCGTATTCCCTGGAGCCGATCTTGGACGTTCCCGTGGGCAGGATTAGATTTTGAACGCTGATTGCGTTGACTACATCTAGCGCAGACAGGCCCTTCGACTGCAACGCTGTCGTATTCAAATCCACCTGCACCTGGCGTTGTTTACCGCCATAGGGATAGGGCACCGATGCGCCAGGCACGGTGATGAGCTGCGTGCGAATAAAATTCAAGCCATAGTCGTTGAGTTCTTGCTCCGACAGGTTTTGCCCCGAGAGGGCCAACTGGAGAACGGGCACACTCGACGCGCTGTAGGCAAGTATGAGAGGCGGCGTCGATCCGGCGGGCAACTGCTTGAGTTGAGTCTGAGAAACCGCCGTAATCTGTGCGATACCCTGTTGAATGTTCGCGGTCGGCTGCAGAAACACTTTGACAACCGCGATTCCATACAGCGATTGCGATTCAACGTGTTCGATATTATCAACTGTGGTGGTAAGCGCTCGCTCCGTGATGCTAACGATGCGGTCGGCCATGTCCTCAGGTACGAGGCCGTTGTAGGTCCAGATGATGCTGACAACGGGAATGTCGATGTTTGGAAATATGTCCGTTGGCGTGCGAACAATCGCAAGCCCACCCATAATAAGGATGAGTATCGACACAACCACAAACGTATATGGCCGGCTCAGTGCTAGTCTGACAATCCACATGATTCACTCCCCGACAATCTTTCTGCTCGGCTCGGCCGAACTGCGTCGAGAAATCGACGTCATGGTCTATGCTTTGGGGTCCTGGCATCCAGAGTCGATATAAATTGCTGGGCGGCGGGCGGCACCGCGACTTTGCCGGACAGGACAATGTCCCTCGCAGGAATCTTCCTGCCGTACACCCGCTCGTTGTCGCCATTGTCAGGCCGGATTGTGGAGCCTTCGAGAGAGACTCCAGCAAACAAGCCACGCGCACGTGAGTAACTCAAAATTTCGGAACGCAGGGTCGCGTCCGTTTCCGCCGACGAATCGCGGCCGACAGGACCGGCAGCGACGGAAGCGTCGCCCCCCAGCTTGACCTTGCTTGCGAGAATGCCCCTTGCGCCACTCTCATTCATAACCAGCAATACAAAATCCGTAGCTTGTCCACCTATCTGAAAACCGAAGCTGCCACCCTCAAGAGCCATCATCGTGGGAGCGCCCCAGGGGCCCCTGAAGTCTTCACCTTTGCGGCACGACATAGCGCCTCGCCCGTAGCTTCCGCCAACGATAAATGCGGCCTTTAGGACGGAGGGAAAGACAACGACGCAATCTGCCTTGTCGAGCAAGTCCTGTGGAATGTCATCAGGAACGTCAAGAATCTCCTTCAAGACCGTTCCACAATTTCTCAGTCGGTCGTCATCTTTGGTTTGGTCCGCTGCGTTCGCCACCTCAGCAAACAGTGGTGCAACCACAAATAGAATGCAGCTCAGACAGGTCAGTAACTTTCGCATGTGATTTCCCTCGATTAGTTTTTCTTGCCTCGACCCTAGACGATGCAGCCTGGATGCCACTGTGAGAAGTGCGCAAGATTTACGGAAGTGGTTGAAAACAATGACCCTTAAGACGATAAGTCTGAAATTAGGCACGGCCGCTGAGGAGCGAAGAGTCCAGCGCATTGGATGATTGTCAGCACGTTGACAGCGTGTCTTTCGACATGGAGAGCGACTTCCGGAAGGGGAAGAACGAATGTGGGAGGTGGCTGCGCCAGTCTAGATCCGGCCAGGACTTAAAGTGCCCCACTCGCGGAATGTATTATGAACTTACAGCTGAGGAGCCATCGAAATTGCACTTAACCACGAGAATGGTTACATCATCGCCGAAGTCATCGCCGCAAAAATCTGCAGCACTGTTATAAATATTGGTCATGAGTTCCTCGGCGGACAGTGAAGAACCGCGGCGCACGGTTGCGGAAAGGCGTTCCATGCCGAATTCATCGTCAGACCGGTTCTCTGCCTCAGTGACGCCATCGGTATAGAAAACCAATACATCGCCGGCCAAAAGGTCGACCGCGGCCAGTTCACACATTTCTTCTGGAGATAATCCGATAGGTGGACAAGACGAATTCAGCCGCGTAAGCGTGCCTGCGTTTGGCCGAAACAAGAGCGCGGGATTGTGGCCACAGTTGACATATTGGATTATCCGTTTGCGTGTGTCGATTTCGGCAAGCAGCAAGGTTACGTACTGTTCGTCGTCCGACACGGAGTGGATTCCCGTGTTCAATCGTTCCACTTGCTCCAGCATGTTTCGATCATGGTTCGCCTCAAGACGCATGGCCGCCGCCGTCGCGGACATTAAGAGGGCGGCGGGAACACCTTTTCCAGCTACATCGGCGATGACGATCTGAGTAGTGTGCGCGTCGATGGGGAAATAGTCGTAGTAATCACCGCCTACGCCCCGGGCGGGGTGCATCATCCCGGCTATTTCGAGTCCAGCAATGGCTGGTTTTCCCGAGGGAAGAAACAGGCGCTGGACCTGCGCAGCCAGTTCCACGTCCTTGAGAAGGTCATCACGCTGCCGCTGAACGGTCTTGGCAAGCGCTTCCCTCTGTTGCATATACCGCTGGATAACATAAACAACAAAAGCGAAGCAGAACATCGCGGAGAGATTGTGAAAGAACCGAAGTGCCGGAATTATAGTTCTCGGAGAGTCATAATCATGGAACAAGACACAAGCGACGATGAGGCCGTAGCTGACCTTTTTGCGCAGAAAAATCGCGCCGACGGCAATAGGGAGGATGTACAAGTAGACGAGCGAAATCGAAACAACGAGGTGGTCGGCGTAAGCGACGGCGCCAAGGGCCCCCAAGACCAATACAAGTGGCAACCACGCCGGTCCATTTAACGCTACATCCTTCCGGAGAAGTGATTGCAATAGAACCCCTTCGCGAAAATCGCCCGATTTAGCCGGCGTCAGAGGTTGAGTGGTGGTACTCATTTCGGATCCGTGTCAAAAAAACTGGTACACGCACAGGCGAGTTCAGAGATCAAAACCTACCTCGCCGTTCGTGGGCTTGGCACCACGTAGCCGTCAGTAAGGGTCTTGAGGAAAGCGACGAGGGCATCTTCTTCCTGGTCCCTCAGTTTCAGGTTACCGAGTTGTGTTTTGTTGAGGTTGGTTGAGTCCTCTGCCTCAGGCCAGCAAGTGACCTTTTCGCCGGAATCGCCTGCTTTGCACTTGGGCAGGACGTCCCGCGTGTTATAAAAATGCACGACCTCTTTCAGGCTTTTGAAATATCCGTTATGCATGTAGGCTTTCACAAAGCTTGGCGTGGGCCGCATGTCGACGTTGCGCAAAGTGGGTACTTGGATTTTCCCCTCGAACTTCGGCGCGAGTTTAATCCACCCGGAATCGGGATTGAGTTGACCGCTGTCGCTTTGCAGCGTCCGCAGGAAGGATCCGACTCCGGTATCGATGTACGCCGATCCGGCGAGATTGGGACTGTAGCTGCGTTGGTCGGGCCGGCCCTCATACAAGTATTGCAATCCTGGATTTCTGGGGACGCCGAGATTACTGGCGGTAAAGTCCGTAAATAGGGGCTCTTCCCCAGGCCCGCCATCGCGATGACACTCGTTGCATCGCCCCTTGCTGCGGAACAGCGCATAGCCCAATTCTTCCTGCTGCGTGAACTGGTCTTTTCCTGCTTGCACGTAGTCGTACTTTGACGTGAAAGGACTTACCTCGGGCGAGAACTCGTATGCGGAAAGCGCCTGCCCGAATTCGTCGTAGACATGATCGGCGCGAGCTCGGTCTGCTCCACTCAGGTGGACCGAGTGCTGATCATTCGCGGGTGGCGGCCCTGGAGTCGAACAAACCTTTTCGACGTCGGTAGGCCAGTGAATGGTAAACGAGTCCGCGCCCCACACGTTCTCAAAGAGCTTCCGACAGGGAGCGCTGGAAAGGCGGTACGCAACACAAGCCGAATCCGGCAAGCCCATTTCTACGGGATTCGTCGGAGGTCCCTGGGCTTGTTCGGCGCTGGGATTCTGGAGGCGGTAGCCGCTCGCGCGCATATCCCAGAAATTGCCGCCAACAAAGTCGCCCTGGAGTGCGTTGTAGTGGAGCACCGGCGCGAAGGGCGCGTACATGTAGCTCTGCGGCTTTCGATTGCTGAAACGCGTTCTCACTGATCCCGGGTACGACACGGTCGTCTCATTCAAAGATTGAATCGGCCCCGTGAATCCCGTCTCCGGCGTATGGCAGAAACTGCATGCTTCGTTCTGATGGACCGAGAGATGTTTATCGAAGAGCAGTAGCTTCCCTAGGATCCGCACCTGTCTCTGGCAATCGAGCGTAGCGTGTTCCATCTGGCTCTGAGTATCGGCCTCAATCCGATCAACTTCGGCAATGACCCTCGCCACATCCTGATCGAACGTGGGAGGCATCTGACCGCCGAGATTCCCCGGAGACTTTGCTTCGCTGGAAATAGCCGCACCAGCTTGCGGTTTACCGGCCACTGAACCTAAGAGCGCGCCAAAGGTGAGAACGCCGAATAGCGATGCGGCGAGATTTCGATTACGCACTGTAGCGTTTCTCCTCCCATTGATGCTCATTCCGCCTTCTGCCAGGTCGAGTCCGGATCGTAGGCAGTCATCGCTTGCGCAAGCTTTGTTGTGTTGGGACCAAGATCCTTTTCGTATATGGCTCCCGCTTCGTCGACGATCAAAGTCATAACACCTGAGGAGCGGTACTCCACGGGATAGGCGACGAAGGCGAATCCTGCACTCATCTTGCCATCGACGATATAATTTTTGGCTCCGCCCGGTGCATGTCGCCCTTGGCTGGTGAGGATCCGGAACATATACCCATTGAACGGAACATGCTCGCCAACTTGGTCCCGTGGGAGATTTTGGCGCGCGTAAGCGATGAGCGGGTTGATCGGGCTATCGAACTCGTCGCTGGCACCGTGCCAGTACAAACCATTGTGCCGGCCCTCATCACTAACCAGTTTCTGGGCAAATTGCTTGGGGAGATTAGCCGGTGGGCGCGCAAAATATTGTTTTTGCGCGTCGACCAAGTCGCGGCACGCATCCATGGCGGCAAGTTCATTTTTGCCGATGCGCCGGAAGAGGATCTCGTCTTTGCCTGCTGGCGTATCGAAATACCACGAACCGTGGTTATTCACCAGGGGAATCGGAAACGGCCAGTTTTCGCCGCCAATAATTAGAGTTATAGCTCCGTTCGCCTCTGTGGCGAACCGATGCATCTCCTGGTATTTGACGACGAAGCCGACGCGAGCATTCGAATCTTCCTCGGGGTCGCCGGACGAGAGGACTTCCTCCCCGGCTGGTCCGAGGATGCTCAAAGGAGCTTCTTCGTCCTGTGCCTGCATTGCACCAAAGAGAGCGCGACAGGCATCTTCGGCGGAGGCAAAGGTGCGCTGTCCTGGCTCCTGGGCGAACATTGGTGCAGACGAGCACGCCAAGAAAAGTGCGAACAGAACGGACCCTGCAAATCGAACAAAGTTCTTGCGTTCAAGTTCAACAAAAATCGAAATCCTGTGCAGCATAGTATTCCTCTCCATTCTTGAAGTCTCGATAAGCTCTACCGGCTGGTACATGCGATCAGCGATGGCGTCCACCACCACCACTATGGAAACCACCTCCATGGGAGCCACCGCCAAAGCTCGACCGCCCGCGGGAGGAAAAACCTCGTGTATTGCCGCCGTGATCAAAGCCACTGAACGCGCCGGAGCGTGTACCTGGTTGAGCGGGAAACGACGAGGACCGACCTCCGTGGAACGCATTGCCATGGGCAACGTTGCCGTGGTTGAAGTTGTTGCGGCTGAAGTTGTTGCGATTGATGATCGTTCGGCTGTGGGAGATGTAGGTGTTGTGGTTATAAATCACTGACCGACCGTGCCAGTCATATCCCCAGTGATGCCAGCCCCACCCAAATCCTCCGAAGAAGCCGATCCCGAAGCCGATTCCAAATCCAATCCCCGCTCCGGCCAGGAAGATCCCCGGCACGGGATACCAGCCTGGATATGCGACGATCGGCTCGCCATACACGAGCCAGGGATCATAGGCAGGCACATAGACCACCTCAGGACTGGCCGGTTCAATGACGATCGTCTTGCCTTGCGTCGTTACCTTTTCCTGTTCATTGCTATTCAGGTGGCCAGCCTTCTGAGCCTGCTGACGCATCGCCTGGACGGCGTCCGTCACATCCTGCTGCTGGTTGGCATAGGCGTCCCCGAGAGATGAAGTCCAAGAAAGGTTCTTGTCCATGTTTTCGAGGACCGATGGAAATTGTGCGAGAGCCTTGACGCTCGGGTCCCAGGGCTGTTTGTCGACTTCTTTTGCCAGCTCTTCTCCTTTGAGGTTGGAATGACTCTGCATCCAGCGGTCCGCCTCGACAATCTGCGCCGGATAAGTGGACGCCGCGAGTATCTGCGCGACGAGGGCATCCGGGTACAAGGCGATCGGCGCGACCAGTTGTTGGATCTGTTGAGGGGAGAGTTGCGGGGCCGATGCTGGTGCTTGTGTTTGCACGTTGGATTGGCCCGTGGGACTGTAGTAGTTGGCCTGCGCAGTGAATTGCACAAGCATACCGCAGAGAACTACGGTCAAAACCCGTTTGGACATCTTCTTCATGTTCATGCAAATTCTCCAGTACTACAAAATCGAGACTTTCACGCTGGTCTCAAACCGTTGTTCAAAAAAATTCACAAATCCTCGTCAACACGCTAGAGAGCCTCACTGGCCGCGCAGCGTGCCCGGCGAGATGTCATTACGGCGGGCTAAGTCTTCCAGGGCATCGAACTCCCTTTGTGCTTCGTTCACGCGCTGCTGCAGGATGTCAATGCCGGCTTCGGGAGTAATGGCAAAATCCTTGCCAACTAAATCTATGCCGCCGGTTGATTCCCTGAGACTTCGCGCGTCGTCAATGGCCTGCTGGTATTCACGAAGCTGCGCCTGCCGGTATTCAAGTTCATCGCGCAGGTTTGCTGCCTGCGCCGCGTACCAGTCTGGGTCCTGGGTTTTCGAGTAGGGCGCGTTCGCTGGTGCCCAGGTCGGCCTTTCGTTGTCCTCTTGGCCAACGATGGAAATCAGGCCAAGATCGTGGAGCTTGTCGAGGTCGTCATTGGTCCAGACCATTTTGTTCTGGCGGTCCGTCCCTGCGTGCGGCCTGTTGGCCGCACGCAATGGGATGGCTACCAGAATGAGCCCTAGAGTGACGGCGTACATATAGCGAATCATGTTAGACACCGTTACTTCTTCGAAGAGCCTGGAGGAAACTTCTTGAACATTTTCTCCGCGCCCTTGTCGAGATTCTTGATGTTCTTGTTGGAGTTGTTGGAGAGTGTGTCGCTCGAGGTGCCTCTCCAGATCAGTTGCTTGGTCTTGGTGTCGAACAGGTCGACGACCAACGTGCCTACCTTATATGTCTCTGTTGTGGTTGTTGCGTCTCCAAAACCTGCGCCACCAAAGCGCCTCCAACCCCAACCTCCTCCAAACCCGTCATAGAAGGTATTGAGGGTCTGCTGATCGCGTGTCGTTTCGACGGCTATGATGGAAACATCGCCGCCGGTGTCCACCTGCGTCCAGCCTTTTGCTGTCAAGGCCGCATTGACGGCAGCTTTGATTCGGTCAACGTCTAGGGCATCTTTCGTCTTAACTTGTTCCCACGAGTAGGTCTTGTATTGGCCGAAGTTGGCGTTGTGATCGTAATCGGTCTTCATGTCCCCGGTGGTGTGCCGGTACGTGTGCCTGGGCTTCCGCGGTCTCTTGACTGACCCTCTTTTCGTAGGGCGACTTGAGCACCTGGCTGCCGCTTGGGTTGCCTTCGTCAAACAACTTCGCAAGGAAGTAGCGATTCCCGTATTTGTTGAAGATCAATTCGCTCTTGGCCGGTGTCGAGTTGGCTTCCGCTTGCTGGACTTCGAAGAGAGCGGAGGTAGAGCGGTCCGCGCTGCTGATTTCCATGACCGTCAGGTCGGAATCGTCAAGAACGTGGATGACGTACTTGCCTGGCGGAAGTTTGGTGTTGCCCGCGTGGAACTGAAATGGGATGTTGACTTCAAGGTCTCCCACAATCTGCGCGTGTGCTTTGGCCGGGTAAATCGCTACTGCAAGAACCAAGGCAATGAAAAACAAAAACAATTGGTGGAGTCTCGTTCCCCTGTGGCTTGCCTGAGCCCTGTCGATAGATTTAACAAACATAGTGACTTCTCTCCGTTTCTGTCGCCACGAAAAGATTTGGTGCGTCGAGCGACACAACTAGAAGAGGCAACAGGGTTGCCAAACTTTTGATCGCGTAAGTGACTGAAAGTAGAGGACGACTATGAGCAGCAGAGCAGTGTGGAACGCCAGCCCACTAGACACGACGTCCGCATGCCGACAGGCTCAGTACGGTTATTTATTTGATTGCGTCTCAGACAGCTTCGGATTCAGGTCGACTGGAGATGCGATTGCTGGTACATCTGATGACTAGTATATGGACTGTGTCAATCGATTGCAGGGTCGATCCGCGTCACTTCAACCCTGCTACGCGGGAAGGTGATCTCTCTTGGTACGTGAGATGCCAAGCTTTTGCATCCGGAAGTAAAGCGTAGACCTCTTGATTCCCAAACGCATGGCCGCGCCGTTTGGGCCAGCGACAACCCACCGGGTCTGCTCGAGAGTCTTGCGAATGTGGTCGCGCTCCGCGTCCTCCAGCGTAATGGCCCCGAGTGATTCCAAGTCGGCGGCACTCTTCAAACTCGCGAGAGGGGGGCGCAGGACGTCGCCCGAAGTGAGGATAACGCTGCGCTCGATGAAATTCTCGAGCTCGCGAATGTTCCCCGGCCACTGACACGAGATAAGTGCAGACATCGTTTCAGGAGAAATTTGTTCGATTTGCTTACCCATCCGGCGGGCGTAAATCTCGACAAAATGTTCCACCAGGGCGGGGATGTCTTCGCGGCGCGCCCGCAACGGTGGCAGTGGGATAGGAAACACACTCAGACGGTAGTAGAGGTCGCTGCGAAATTCGTTCCGCTTCACCATGTCAACCAGATTCCGGTTGGTCGCAGCTACGAGGCGAACGTCCACTTGGTGAGTCCGAGTGCTGCCCAAGCGTTCGAACTCTTGTTCCTGCAGGACACGCAGCAGTTTGGTCTGCAGCCCCAGCGGAATATCTCCCACCTCGTCCAGGAAGAGCGTCCCCTTGTCAGCCAATTCGAAGCGACCGACCTGTTGTGCGATAGCGCCCGTAAAAGCGCCTCTCTCATGGCCAAAAAGCTCGCTTTCCAGTAGATCGAATGGTATGGCGGCACAATTCAACTTTACGAATGGGCGTCCACAACGCGGGCTGAGATTGTGAACCGCGCGTGCTATCAGCTCCTTGCCGGTGCCTGTTTCTCCCTGAATGAGAACGGTGGAATCGGTAGGGGCGACCTGCTCGACCTGCTCTAGTACCGATCCCAGAGCAGCACTGTTGCCTATAATCTGCTCGAATCTCCGCGGATTGCCTTCCTGGTCGGCAGTTCCAATTCTTGCGACAGTTGCCATGGAAGACCTCCTTGCGGAACCCGATGCCCACTTCTACTTGCGGCTTAGCTTTCCAGAGCCGCCCGCACACTCTCGAGCAATGCCTCGTCGTCGAACGGTTTCGCCATGAACTCCACGGCGCCTGCTCGCAAAGCTTGCATTCGCATTTTTTCGTCGCCATGTGCTGTGATGAAAATGATCGGAATCCTGCAACGTTCGGCGTTCAGCTGCGCTTGCAGGTCGAGACCAGACATTCCCGGCATGCGGATATCGGCAATCAAACATGCAATCTGATGCTGTTGGCCGGACTTCAGGAATTCTTCCGCCGAGGCAAACGATTGTGCAGGAAATTCGGCACTTCGCAGCAAGCCCTGCAGTGCGCTGCGCATTGAATCATCATCGTCGACAATCGCTACTAACTTGGTCTTTCCCTGAGTGTTCATGGTTGAAATGTAGCAGCGTCGCCAAAGAGGCGCAATTATACCTTGGTATAGGCCCCGAATACCGCCCTGATCAGAGAGGCAGCCAACAATCTAGAGAGGCTTGAGAAAGCGGTAGTTAAAGCGTGAGGACTGCGAACTGGCAAACTGGTTTGTGTAACAGCTGCGCGTTGGCATTAGGCTACTCTTTGCCGGGTGGAAGCTCCAGTTTCGCCGCCATTCTGACCAATTCTGCCAGCGATTCAGCCTGCATCTTCCGCATCACATGGCCGCGATGGATCTTCAGTGTAATTTCGCTGGCCCGAGATCAAAAGCTATTTGCTTATTGAGCGTGCCCGAAACCACCGGACCCATGACTTCGTGCGCGCGGGCGGTCAGCGTCGCGTAGCGCTTTTGCAATTCGGCAAGCCTACTGCGCTGTTGGCGCGTCACCCGGTCGCGATCCAAAGCCTGGCGGATCGCATCCAACGAGTCCTGGTGATGGAAAGGCTTGGTCAGGAACTCCACCGCACCGGATTTCATGGCCTTCACCGCCAACGGGATATCTCCATGACCAGTGATGA
>WNFS01003227.1_pt1 | contig 12336 bp, 13 predicted proteins | sample 5400141 | NCBI WGS metagenome assembly WNFS01 (sample SAMN13153358, study PRJNA577476) | soil metagenome | isolation source: 60 cm saprolite under Madrone tree | place: USA:California | collected 2016-06-14 | reverse complement strand
CAGCGGGAGCGCGGCGAGAACCGGACACACGATGGCTTGCCGAGCTCTGGCCGTCAGTGCGCCGTCCGTTGTGGCGGCCGCGGAACGGGCTTGAGCGCTTGAGGCTCTGAGGTCTTATCGAGGATGTATTGTTCGATCGCCTGCAGTTTGGTGATCTCACGCGTCAGCTGTTCCTGGCCGGCGGTGAGCTGGCCGACCGTTCGCGCCATCTGTTCTTGGCCGGCGGCGATCCGTTCGACACTGCGGGTCATCTGCTCTTGGCCGGCGGCGATCTGGTCGATGGTTTGCCGCACCGCGTCGAGGTCGAGCGACGTTGCGGTAAGCGGCTGCTGATCGGGAGATGGGGCCGCCGACGCGGCCGGCGCGACGATATCGGGAGTGTTCTGCGTGACCGGGATGGCTTGCGGTGCCAGCCAGCCAAGCCGTGGGACCGCGCTCGCGATCGCCTTTCTGGCCGCGTCGCCGCGGGATTGCCAAGCCAAGGTAGCGGCAACACCGATGCAAAACGTGACCGCGGCAAGGGCGAGCAGGACACGCTTGCCGAGCCTTGGCCGCTCGCTCTGGTGCTGGTCAAATTTCAGGTTGGCCGGGTCGATAGCAACCACCTCGACAAGTTTTTTGACCGGCAGCGCGCCTCTGGAAATCTCGGATTGTGTGGGGCTCGGCATGGCACTTATCCGCATCTCTATTGATTGCTTTCAGTTTGATCATTTCGGCAGTTGAAACGGGTATTCTTTGTCAATGCCCGTAACAGCTGTTTCAGGCGTTCTGTGAAATCGGACATCAGTAGTAGTGCCGGGAAATCGACAAAAGGTTCGATTAAAATAAAGCAGTTGCAGTCGTTGGCGGCGTACTATCCCGGATATTGAGGAGTTGCACGCTGTGATGTTGCTGCTTTGAATCTCAACTCGCGACAAGCTTCGTTGATCGCACTCGGATACTGGCACCACTAGTCGCAGCACTAGAAAACTATTTGTAGTGGTGCGGACGGCGGGACTCGAACCCGCACGGGGTTACCCCCAACGGATTTTAAGTCCGTTGCGTCTACCGGTTCCGCCACGTCCGCGGAGGCGCCGTTTTAGCATCGCTCGTCGGCGACGCGAAAGCTTGGCGAGCGAATTCCGCGCATCCTCCCCAACCTTCCCCTCCCCGCCGAGCCGGGGAGGAAAGGATGGGGGAAGTTGAGAAATGCCGGCCGCCTCTCCCCTACCCGGCCGGGTCGACCGCGCCCCAAATCTCGGCCCAATCGCCGCCGGTGATGTCGGTCACGCGGCCGTCGCGCTCGAAGAACTTGTTGGGTACCTGGAAGATTGCGAGCATGAGCCCGCCCTCCGGGCACCAAGCCGAGTGGCGGCTGCCGGCGGGACGCCAGACGAAGTCGCCCTCGGGCACTGTGAGACCGGCGTCCGCACCTTCCCGGTCTACCAGCTTGCCTGCGAGCACGTAGGTCTGCTCGATCTTGACGTGCTCGTGGTCGGGCAGCACCGCGCCGGGCGCAAAGCGCATCAGCGCGGTCGCGAGGCCGCTGTCGCGATCGAACAGCAGCGTCTTCACTTCACAGCCGGGAAACCGCGTCTTCTGCCACTCCATTTCGCCGACGCGAACATGGTGGGACCGCAGATCAGCCGGGCGGGCGGGCTTCTTCGGGGTCACGGCATCCATCGCATCCTCCTGCAGGCAACGTTGCGCATGATAGCCCATCATCTGTCCTCCGGGCGAATCGGCGGCTGGAAGACGAGGCCTGAGTCCCATGGGAAGACGATCCAGGTGTCCTGGGACACTTCGGTGACGAAGGTGTCGACCAAAGGCCGTCCCATGGGCTTGGCATAGACGGTGGCGAAATGCGCATTCGGCAGCAGGTCGCGCACCACGCGCGCGGTCTTGCCGGTGTCGACGAGGTCGTCGACGATCAGCACGCCCCTGCCGCCGCCTTTCTGCACGAGCTCGGAGGCGACGCCTTTGAGCACTTTCAACTCGCCCTGGCGGACGTGGTCGTAGCTCGAAATGCAGATCGTCTCGATGAGGCGAACGTTGAGCTCGCGGGCCACGATCGCGGCCGGCACCAGGCCGCCACGGGTCACCGTAACGATGGCCTCGAACGGCCCGGCGCCGTTCAACCGCCAGGCCAGCGCACGGGCGTCGCGATGGAATTGGTCCCACGATACCGGAAACGCCTTTTCGGGCATTTGCATCGGCGTCATGATGGTGCGCCCCTCTCATCGTCCGGGTCGTCTGCGGCCTCGTTCTCAGCCGCGGCCCGCACCTCCTTCGCCTCGGCGATAAAATGATCGGCCTCCTTCTTGGCGGTGCGTATGCTGTCGTCGATTGCGCGCCGGAACCGGTCGAGGGCGAGTTTCAGGCCGGAACCCGACGGCTTTTCGGTTTCCAGGGCATAGCCGACCATGTGCATCCTGACGGATATGTCGAGCAGCACCAGGGACGTCATCTCGTCGGAAAGATCGTGCTCATCCATGTAGTCCTGGATCAGCTGGTGCAGGGCCAAGCCGTGCCGATCGAACTCGTCCATGACAGCTTCGCCCTCGTCGTCGAAATCGTTCATTCGTGAAGTCATAGCCTCCTCCATCAGCACTGGTTTTCACGTCATCCCCGGCCCCGCCCTCCCCTGCTTGCGCGGGAGAGCGGGCGGGATGGGCTGAGCGCCTGCGAAACCGGTCAGGACATGCCGCGCTGAAGCGCAGGTTTCGCGGCGCTCAGCCGATTCCCCTGCCCGCCCCACCGCGATCGTGTTCCACAGCGAATTACCACAGTGATTTCACCCATTCGACGACCTCGGATCGGGCGGCCTGCGGTGTGGCGAGGTGTCCGGCCGAGACTTCAATGTATCGGCTCCTGGGATTCCTCGGCGCGCGCGCGAAGGCATAGTCGCGGCCGCGACCGAAGATGGGATCGGATTGGCCCACCACCCATAGCAGCGGCACGCCGTGCAACGCCGCCGCGTTCTTCGGAATCACCGCCGGACCATCCGGGTCGAACATGCTGAGATAAGCCGCCGGGGACGCTGTCGCGAAGGTCGGAAAGCCCTGGACCCCATCGGGCCAGATCCGCCGCGATTTTTCCCCCGCGGCCGCCAACGCCCGCGCCTCTTTGACGGCATCTGCCGTGCGGGAGCGCATCTCGGCAGTCTCCGGCAGGTGTCCGGGCGACAGCGCCACGACCGCCGCGACTTCATGACGGCGAGCCGCATAGCCGATCGCCGCATTGGCGCCGAGGCTGTGGCCGATGATGACGATGCGCCTTGCGCCCCTGCCCTTGAGCCCCGCGACGGCCCCATCGATCTCCTGCATCGCCTCCTCGTAGGTCGCCCCGTAGATGCGCCTGAGCGACCACGGCAATTCCGGAGACACTGCTACGGCGCCTTCAGCCTCGAGGGCCGCCGGAATGCCGCCATCGAAGGCGCCGGCCCACACGCCCTTGCCGTGCAGAAACACCACGCCGACGCCCTGCAGGCTTGCGGCCTGAACCGCCGTCGCGATCAGCAACACCAGGCAGAGCATCCCCGCCATCGCCGTCACGGCGACGTGGCGACCGCCGGAGCGTTTCCCGATGAAGTTGACCGGCATCTCTCTACCCCTGCGCCGCGACGCGGGCGCGCACCTTGTCAAGCATGTCTTCGATCGCCGCCCTGGCGGCGGCAAGCCGCGCCGGGTCGCGTGCCCGCGCCACGATATTGGTGTTCGGGCCGCGCACTTCGTCCACGAACGGATAGCTGCCGATCATGACCTCCGGATGGGCTTTGGCGATTTCGCCAAGCTCGGTGCCAACGTCACCCTCGCGGCAATCCGCCCGCACGGTTTCGGACAGCATCTTGATTCCGGTTCGCAGCTGCGGTGCCACCTCGTCGAGCATGGCCTGCATGATCGAGGGCACGCCCGCCATGACAATCACGTTGCCGATCCAGAATCCGGGCGCCGCCGAGACTTTGTTGGGAACAAGCTCCGCGCCCTTCGGCATGCGGGTCATGCGCATGCGCGCCGCGTTCAACTCGGTCCCCAGGGCGGCGTAGCGCTCCTTCAGCAACGCAACCGCGCGCGGATCGTAGTCGATCGGAACCCCGAACGCCTTGGCGACGGAATCAGCCGTGATGTCGTCATGGGTCGGGCCGATCCCGCCGGTGGTGAACACATAGGTATAGCGGATGCGCAAGGCGTTGAGCGCTTCGACAATCGCCGCCTCATCGTCGGCGACGACACGGACTTCCCGCAGATCGATGCCGATCCCGGTCAGATACTCGGCGATATAGCCGATATTCTTGTCCTTGGTCCGGCCCGACAGGATCTCATCGCCAATCACCAGGAGGCCGGCCGTGACGATCGCCGGCGCCGTGTCGTCTTTCATCGCATGATCCGCTAGTTGCCGATGCCGTGGTGACTGGCTTTAAAGCCGCCGCCCGGAGTCGATTTGGGCCTTCATAGACCGACCCGCGGCGTCTCCACAACACGGCATTCGCAGCCCGGATGGAGCCAACGGGTCCGGCCGGAGCCTGCCATCGGGCCGGCCAGAGGCCGGACCCGGTGGGCCGGCCCGATGATAAACTTAAGCGAATCCGGGACGGCGTGGGCCGGGACGGCGCGATCGGTCCCGGATTACGGGCCGCGAGAGCGGCCCTCCATCCGGGCTACAGCATTGCCATGCACCGATGCGGCGGCCTACAAATCCAGGCATGGACTCCACCGCGCGCGTGTCCGAGCCGCCCCCCTGCCGGCCGATCGCTTTCGGGCCGGTCGATATCGCGTGCGACGGCGTTTCTGGCGGCGGCTTTCGGCTGCGTTCGCGCACGCCACTTGCGCCCCATGACCAGAGCCTCAGCCGCATGTTTCGCGCAGCCGTGGAGGCCGGGCCCGATCGCGTATTTCTGGCCGAGCGCTCTAACAACGGCTGGCGAACGCTGACCTACGCGGCTTCCCGCCCGATCGTTGACGGGATCGCGGCCGCATTTCTCGAGCGCGGCCTGTCGGCCGAGCGGCCGGTGATGGTTCTGTCCGGCAACGGCATCGACCATGCGCTGCTGATGCTCGCCGCCTACACGGCCGGCATTCCGATTGCGCCGATCTCGGTCGCCTATTCGCTGCAGAGCCGCGATCACGCCAAGCTCAAGCACGTCGCGGCGCTGCTTCAGCCGGGCCTCATCTATGTGGCCGACACTGCCCCGTTCGCCGGCGCGCTCGGCGTCCTCGATCGCACCGGCATCGAGATCGTGGCGAGCCATAATGGCGCGCAGCTTGAGGGCGTGACCTCCCTGGCCTCGCTCGCCGCGACCCGGCCCGGTGCCGCAGTCGAACGGGCGGTCGCGTCAAGCAATGCCGATACCATTGCAAAATTCCTGTTCACCTCGGGCTCGACCGGGCTGCCCAAGGGCGTCATCAACACCCACGGGATGCTGACCGCCAACCAGCAGCAGATCGCCCAGATCTGGCCGTTTCTCGCCGAAGTGCCGCCCGTCCTCGTCGACTGGCTGCCGTGGAACCACACCTTCGGCGGCAACCACAATTTCAATATCGTGCTACGCCATGCCGGCACTTTCTACATTGATGCCGGCAAGCCGATGCCGATGCTGGTCGGCGAGACGGTGCGCAACCTGTCAGAGATTTCCCCGACGGTTTATTTCAACGTGCCGGCCGGCTATGCGGCTCTGCTGCCCCATCTCGAACGCGACGGCGCCTTCGCCAAGAACTTCTTCGCCAAGGTTCGATTCATCTTCTATGCGGGCGCGGCGCTGCCGCAGGATCTGTGGACGCGTCTCGAAGCCGCCGCCGTCCGGGCCATCGGAGCGCGCATTCCGCTGATCTCGTCCTGGGGCACCACTGAGACGGCGCCGCTTGCGACGGCGTGTCATTTCCTCACCGACCGCTCCGGCATGGTCGGCGTTCCGGCGCCCGGCGTCGAAGTGAAGCTCGTACCCGGCGACGGCAAGCTCGAAGTGCGGGTGCGCGGCCCCAATGTGACGCCCGGCTATTGGAAGCGGCCGGACCTGACCGCCGCTGCGTTCGACGAGGAGGGCTTTTATCGTCCCGGCGATGCGGTGCGCCTCGCCGATGCCGACGACGTCGCCAAGGGCCTGATGTTCGATGGTCGGCTGGCTGAGGATTTCAAGCTCGCAACCGGCACCTGGGTGCACGTGGGCGGATTGCGCGTCGGCCTGCTCGCCGCCGCATCGCCCGCACTGCAAGACGCCATCGTGGTCGGCGAAAACCTGCCGTTCATCGGCCTACTTGCTTGGCTCAACCCGGCCGGATGTCAGCGCCTGGTCGGGCGCGATGACGCCAGTCTCGACGAGCTTGCCCGGCATCCGGTTATCCGGGATCACGTCCGCCGGGCCATGGCACAGTGGAACGAGGCGCATCCCGGCTCGTCGGAGCGCATCGCCCGCGTGTTGCTGCTGCCCGATCAGCCGTCGATCGACGCCAATGAGATCACTGACAAAGGCTATGTCAACCAGCGCGCCGCGACCGCCTGCCGTGCGCATGAAGTCGCTCTGTTATATGCCGATATGCCGGCGCCTGAGGTGATAGGGCTGGCAGCGTCCGACCTGTCGATTGTTTGAGCGGCAATGGCGGCAGCGAAGCAATAGCCCCCTTCGACCCGGCAGGCGAGACGAGCGCGCGGACGCACGCGCTCGCCTCCTTAGCTTTTATCGGTCGAGTACCTGCACAGTTTGCTTCACAGAAGGCCGCGAGGCGTACGCTGCGTATGCGTGCGGTCGCGGCGTGACCCGCGCAAGGGCATAACCGCCATAGCCGCGGTGGCGACGGGCGCGGCAGGCGCCGGCGAAGCCGTAATTGGGCGCGTAGCCGTAAGCGCCGTATCCGCCGCAGCCACCGGCGTAACCGGAGACCGGCGCGTAACCGTAAGCGCCGTAACCGCCGCAGCCGCCGGCGGAACCATAAACCGGCGCGTAACCGTAAGCACCGTACCCGCCGCAACCGCCGGCGTAGCCGTAAGCGCCGTAGTGGCCAACGTCACCGATAAGGCCATAGGGCCAGCCGTAGCTGTAAACCCCGGCGTAAGCCGGTGCTGCACCATAAGCGGCGCCGTAAGCACCGTAACCACCGCAACCGCCGGCGGAACCATAAACCGGCGCGTAAGCGTAAGAGCCGCAGCCACCGCCGTAGCCGTAAGCCCCGCCCAATCCCAACAGCTGAGCCGAGGCCGGAGTAGCCGCCGCGACTGCGAGACCCACCCCGACAACCGCCATCGCCGTGTACTTTCTACTGTTCCACATGATCCCGTCTCCTGCGGAAATTGTTCCGCCTTAGTGCTGAGTGCATGATTAACGTCGAAACGAGATGAATGTTCTTTGTTGATCCTTTGTTTTTTTCAGACGGCTAGGGCGAGGCTGAACCCGACCGAGAACTTGCGATGTGCATCGCACGAAGGTGCCAGCTTGGCAGATGTAGCCTTGCCTGGGTCAGGCTCGAGGCTGTCGTCGAGCCTTGCGGTGTCGGCGCCGGCATCGTTATATGCCGGTGCCCCATCACCCCCACCGAAACGCAACCCAACGCGAAGGCGCAAAAACCGCATGACCACACCGAAGATCGCAATCGTCACAGGCGCCGGCACCGGCGTGGGCCGCGCCGCGGCGCTCGCCCTCATGAAGGCGGGCTACGTTGTGGCGCTGGCCGGCCGACGCAAAGACAAGCTCGAGGAGGTGGCGGCGGAAGGCGCCGCCACGCAGGGGCGCAGCATGGTGGTGCCGACTGACGTGGCCGATCCGGCCGCCATCAAGGTGCTGTTCGCCGCCGTGAAGGACGCCCACGGCCGGCTCGATCTGCTCTTCAACAATGCCGGCATGGGGGCGCCGGCGGTGCCAATCGAAGACTTGCCGCTCGACAAATGGCGGGCGGTGGTCGACACCAACCTCACGGGACCGTTCGTCTGCACCCAGGAAGCCTTCCGCATCATGAAGGCGCAGACCCCGCGGGGCGGGCGCATCATAAACAACGGCTCGATCTCCGCCCACACGCCGCGCCCGATGGCGGCGGCCTACACCTCGACCAAGCATGCCATCACCGGGCTCACCAAACAGACCGCGCTTGACGGCCGCCCGTTCGACATCTGCTGCAGCCAGATCGACATCGGCAATGCCGCCACCCCGCTCACCGACCGCATGGTGCAAGGCGCCGGCGTGATGCAGCCCGATGGCCGCATGATGCAGGAGGCCCGCATGGAGGCCGAGCACGTCGGCGACGCCGTCGTCTACATGGCGAACCTGCCGCTTTCCACGAACGTGCTGTTCATGACCGTGATGGCCAACCAGATGCCGTTCGTGGGGCGGGGGTGAGGGCGGTTGACACCGAGGCATCACAAGATCATGTCTTGATGCATGCGTACAACACTGACTATTGACGATGACCTGGCGGCAACGCTGGAGCAGCTGCGCCGCAGTCGAGATGCAAGCCTCAAAGATCTTGTCAATGAAGCGCTGCGCCGCGGCTTGCGTGAAATGGAAGCGCAACCGAAACCGCGCAAACCATTTCGAACGATGTCAGTGGATTGCGGCACACCGCTGATTGCGAACATTGACAACGTTGCCGAAGTTCTCGCCGTCGTCGAGGGCGAAGCGTTCAGGTGATCTCGGTCGAGGTCAAATGGATCGAACCCAATATCGAATTAATTTGGAATACCGAGCAAGCGTCAGAGCCCAGATGCTTGCTATCGCCAAGCAATTCCTTGGAGAAAAGCTTGGGCTCGTTCAAACCTCGCGCGAATTGCTGCAATTTCGTGATGGCGTCGAACCCGAGATTGGTACGCTCTTGGATGTCTTCGTTGGTATTGACTCTGAGACCGATGCGTTGCCAATTGGAACCGAGCGAGTGCTTTGGAATCTCCAGGCTCTGGAGGTTGAGGACCGCAAAATTGCTGCCGTCGAATTGCGATGGCATGGCCGGGCAACTGAGGCCGCAAGGCAACTCGTTGGGTTACTCGAGACCGCTCCGTAGCTGAAAAGGCAGCGGACTTCGAGAACCCTTCACCCCACCACGCTCACCTTCACCTTCGTCCCCGCCCTCACGGCTCCCAGCATCTTCACGTCACCAAGCGCGCGGGCGAACACGTTGCAGGGGCTCGCGAGCCGCGTTTCATCGCCCTGGCTGATCGGGGTGCGGCCGAAGCCGATCGCAATAGCGGGGCCGTCGGGCCAATAGGCGATCTCGCCCGGTATTACGATGGCGCGCGCCGCTTTTTCACGCGCGACCTCCACCGGAACATCGAAGTAGACTTCCTCGCCCCAGGTCAGCGCTGAGGATGTGACCGGCAGCGCCGCCAGGATCGCCTTTGCGGTCGGCGTATCGAGGAGTTCTGCTTCCAACGTGACGGTGGCGAATTCGAAACGGATGTGCGGCATCGAATATCCGTTGTCTGGTTGACCGATTCCATCAACCCGAGTCACTGTGGCCCCGGATGGAGCCACAGTGTCCGGCGGGAGCCTGCCATAGGGCCGGCCAGAGGCCGGACCCGTTGGTCCGGCCCGATGATTAGCTTAAGCCTAATCCGGGAATAGCCTCGCCGCCAGCCGATCCCGCCGATCCCGGATTACGGGACCGCCAAGCGGCGGTCCCTCCATCGGGGCGACGCAGTCATCGGCCTATCCGACCTTCGGCTGCAGCGTCGTCGACCACAAGGCGCGATCATCGACGTCCTTGAGCGTCACAGTCATAACTTCCGTGGCGCCATCGATCGCAACGTGACCGAAGAACTGAAGGCCGAGCGCAGGCGACAGATTCTGGCCCTGCTCCTTTGTCGGCGCCTTGACGAAGGCAAGCTGCGGTCCGAACGTGTTGTCGAGGACGGCGGGTCCGAAGGTGCCGGCGTGGATCGGGCCTGACACGAATTCCCAGAACGGCTCGAAATCCTGGAACACGGCCTTGTTGGGGTCGTAGTAGTGGGCGGCCGTGTAGTGCACGTCGGCGGTCAGCCACACCGTATTGCGGATATCAGCGCGCTTGATGAAGGACAGGATGTCGGCGATCTCAAGCTCGCGCCCGCGCGCGGGGCCATCGCCTTGGGCGATCGCCTCGACGCCCCAATTACGGTCGACGTCGTAGACCACGATAAGCCCGATCGGCATGTCGGCCGCAATCACCTTCCAGGTGGCGCGCGAATTCAGGAGTTCGCGCTTGAGCCATGCGACCTGGGTCGGACCGAGGAAGTAGGAGGCGGGACCGTAGGTTTCCTCCTTGCCCTCGCCGTTCGGGCCGCGATAGCTGCGCATGTCCAGCATGAATACGTCAAGCAGCGGGCCGTAAGAAATCTTGCGGTAGACGCGGCCGATCTCCGATTGCGTCACGCGCATCGGCATGTATTCGTGGAATGCGCGGCTCGCCCGCACCGCCAGCGCCAACGCATTCTTGTCCACGTATTTCTTGCGCAGATGCTCGGCGCGATCGAGCGGTTCGCCCGGCCACCAGTTGTTGGTGACCTCGTGGTCGTCCCATTGGGAGAGGATCGGGATTTCGCGATTAAAGGCGAGCACGTTGCGGTCGAGGAGATTGTACTTATAGGCACCGCGGAATTCGTTCAGGGTCTCGGCCGGCTTCGACTTCTCCTCGGTGACGATGTTCTTCCAGACCTCGCCGTTCGGCAACTTCTGCTCGGCCGGGATTGGGCCGTCGGCATAAATATTGTCGCCCGAATGAATGAAGAAATCCGGCCGGTTGCGCAGCATGGTGCCGTAGAGGCGCATGCCGCCGCGGCTTTCGTCGATGCCCCAGCCTTGGCCGGTGGTGTCTCCCGACCAGGCGAACGCGATCGACCGCCGATCCGCGGGCGCGGTGCGGAACCGTCCGACCACCGGCTCGCCAAGAATGGTCGGAGATGCGTGGTCCTGGAACTGCACGCGATAGAAAATGTCCTGGCCGGCCGGCAGCCCTTCGAGCAGGACATTGGCGGTAAGGTCGGTCTCCGGCAATGCATCCACAAACGCCGCGCGATGACTGTTCCTGAGGCTCTCGGTCGTCGACCAGTCGATGAGGGCCCGCGACGGCCGGTCGGCGCGCGCCCACACCACCGCGGAATCGACCGACACATCACCCGATTGCACGCCATGGCTGATCGAGGGCCGCTCGGCAGCGCGGCTGACCATCGGCCGCGCGATGCCGCCGGCGGCGACAATCCCCGCCGCAGCCGAGGTCTTCAGAAACCGACGGCGCGTGAATGGTTGGCGGATACGAATGCTCATGAGATCCTCCGAAGCAGCCGGGGAATTCTTGGCCAGCCGCAACCGACATCAAGTTCATGAATCCTTGATGACAGGGGCCGCGCAGGGGCGCCCGCAAGCGGTTTCCTCCAGCATTGCCTGCTGTAGGGGGGCTTGTGGTCGCCCCGGTTTGCGCACCGCGTCCGCTTGAAACGGGGCGACCACAAGGGTCGCCCCTACATCATCCTCGGGTCGCTTTTCACGATGCTCGATCCCTTTAGATTAAGTGCAGCAAGCGACCCGACCCCGGTGTCCGAACGCCGCATATATGCCGTCATCAAATTTACATTTCCCGTGGTGCTTAATCCGTTGAGTCGACATGACCGGAGGGGAGCCAAGATTGACATCGGGTGAAAAGACCGCAGCGAACCGCCGCCTGAAGCAGGCTGTCCGCCGCAACCGCGCGTTTTCGACGCAAGGGCTGTTGGAGTTTCTATTCACCCTGGCATTCAAGGGGTTGGTCTATCCGCAGATCTGGGAAGATCCCGATGTCGACATGGCGGCGTTGGCGATCACGCCGGACTGCCACGTGGTGGCGATCGCGTCGGGCGGCTGCAACGTGCTATCGTATCTCATCGCCGATCCGGCTCGGATCACGGCGGTCGATCTCGCCCGCCCGCATGTGGCGCTCAATCGGCTCAAACTCGCGGCCGCTCGTCACCTTCCAACGTGGCAATCCTTCTACCGCTTCTTCGGTGAGGCCGACACCGATGCCAACGTTGCGGCCTATTGGCGGTTCCTGGGGCCCACTCTCGACGACGAAACCCGCGCCTACTGGGAAGGGCGGAACCTCCTGGGTCGCCGTCGCATCACGATGTTTTCCCGCAATGTCTATCGTTGCGGCCTGTTAGGTCATTCCATCGGGCTTGGCCATCTCCTCGCCCGCCTCCATGGCGTTGATCTGCGTCAGATGCTGCATGCTCGCTCTCTCGCGGAGCAGCGGGCGTTTTTCGAGACGTCGCTCGCGCCGTTGTTCGACAAGCCGCTGGTGCGCTGGGCGACGGGGCGGCAGATGTCGCTCTATGGCCTTGGGATTCCGCCGGCCCAATACGCCGCTCTGGGCGCCGGCGCCCCGCACATGGCGACGGTATTGCGCGACCGGGTCGAGCGTCTGTCCTGCGACT
>WNFS01013472.1_pt1 | contig 12340 bp, 10 predicted proteins | sample 5400141 | NCBI WGS metagenome assembly WNFS01 (sample SAMN13153358, study PRJNA577476) | soil metagenome | isolation source: 60 cm saprolite under Madrone tree | place: USA:California | collected 2016-06-14 | reverse complement strand
TGAAGGTGCTGGTCCCCGTGTAAGGCTGCACCGTCATCTGCATGGGCGTGGCGTCGCTTACCACTTTGGCCAGGCCGCTCGCTAATGCATAAAAAACAGAGCCTGGAGGATTGGTCCCGATAGTCAGAGAGCGGGGAAGATTCTGCGCTTCAACATGGGCTATGTTGAGCAAGGTTATCGCCACGGTGGCGGCAATCCAAAAACGGCTTATGTTGCAGCGCGTAGACATGGATTCCTCCTTTGGCGCGCGGATCTATTCGCTATGTGTCTGTATTGTCAATCACCACCGCACGGTTTGGGAAAGATTCGTCTCCTACGGCTTATCCCTCATCCTTCACACTTCACCTTTGTCACTTACGGGTTTAATGCCAATAGCTTTTTTTGCGCCTCGTCCATCTTGGGCGACCAAACCTTTTGTTCCTTGTAGAACTGAATCGCCGCGGGGTGATAGGGCAGTGTCACCTCGGGATCCACGGCTCGTTCCTTTGTCCATTCCACGAAACCGGGATGAAGCGGTGGCAGCTTGGCGATGTTATCCCAAATTGCCTTCAGCGTAACCTGAACTACTGCGTCGGGAAGCGCCTTATGGCCGACGAAATAAATGTCATAGGTGTAGGCACAGGTATCGTGCACGATACCGGTGGATGAGCCGGCCTTGACCGTCGAAAGATAATAGCCCGGCACCGCCTTCTTAATGCGCTCTTCGCCTTGGGGCGAACAATCCAGTGGGATGTAACGGATGCCGACTGCGGCATCGGCCTCTTTCACTTTCGCGGAGCCGATGGCATGCGTGGTGACATCAGCGCGGCCCTGGATCAGGGCGTCGACACCTTCGTTAACAGCGGGGACGGGTACGACCTTTACGTCGTCCCAAGTCAATCCGCCATTAGACAGCGAGCCGAAGACGTTGTACCAGACGGCGAGCTGCGCAGGATATTCTCCGGTGACCCGTTTCCCTTTTACATCGCGGATTGTCTTGATGAGCGAGTCTTTCCTGACGATGAGACTGCTTCTTAACGGCGAGCCGCGCATGATCAGGCGTGAGCTAGGAACATGGGGAAAAGGATTTCTTCCTCCGACCTTTAGTTTGGGGCCTTGGTACACCATGCCCATGTCCACGGCGTTTACCACGCCTAATTCTAGCTCTCCACTGTCGAAGAGCGGCACGAACGTGCTGGTTCCCGCATAGGGCTGGACTTGCGTCTGAATAGGAGTGGACTCACTCATGACCTTAGCTAACCCGCTGGCCAAAGAATAAAAAAGCGAGCCAGGGGGATTGGAGCCGATGGCGGCAGACTTGGGGAGCTGCTGAGCTGCAACGACCCCTGCGAGCAACAGTACGGTTGCAAGATGTGTCAGTATAAGTAGTCTGCTTAGATTGCGTTGGATATTCACAATTAACGGTCCTCCTTAATGCGGCGCTTAGTTTTTTTATCTGTCAACGGTTGTTCGTTACTCCGTTGCTCCAATACTCTGATGTCAATGTGGTAATCGAGGCCAGAAAAAGGTCGCAGCGTCCAACGCTTTATTTTGCCTCCGGGATCTCAACCTTTCCCACGCGCTTGATGGCGTCCGCGAGCATCTTGGCATCTTTGTCCCAGAATTTCTGGAACTCGGGCGCATCGAGATAGGCAATCGGGGTCTCGATTTTTTCCATCGCTGACTTGAATTCGGGAGTGTTGACCGCCTGCTTTACGGATTCACGGATTGTTTTCATCACGGGATCCGCTGTTCCTCGCGGTGCGAATAGCCCTGCCCAAATGTAGAATTCGATGTCGTATCCCAGCTCTTTGAACGTCGGCACCTCAGGAAGCGACGCCACCCTCTTTGCTCCCCACCCCGCCAACGGTCGCAGCTTGCCCGCTTTGATGTGTGGTATTACCACAGCCGGCCCGGAGGCGAGCGCATCCATATGTCCTCCGAGGATCGCGGTTAGAGCGGGCCCCGCCCCGGAATAAGGAACGTGCTTCAAGGTGATCCCTGCCGAATGAGAAAGCATCTCCATCGCCATGTGCAACGTCCCGTACACGCCGGAAGAAGAGTACGAGAACTCACCCGGATGCTTCTTGGCATCTTCGACAAACTCCTTGACGCTTTTCCATGGGCGACTCGCATTCACCACCAAGATGGTGGGATCGGCGGAAATCAACGCAATGGGGATGAGCTGGTCCATCGTGTAGGCGGGCGTGCGATCGAAGAGCTTGTCCGCCTCCGGAATGATGGAGATGCTGGAGAGAGCCATGAGCAGGTTGTAGCCGTCGGCCTTGCTGTTGGCGACGAAAGACATCCCCACCGCGCCCGCCGCGCCAGTCTTGTTCACCACCACGACCGGATTTTTGAGGACCCTCTCCATCGCGGCGGCAACGGGCCGAGCCGTTAGATCGGCAACGCCCCCAGGAGGGAATGGAACTACGATGGTAATCGGACGGTTCGGGTATTTCTCTTGCCCCGGTGATTCAGCAGTCAGGCCGAAGAACAGAACGAACAAAACTGACGGAATATAAAGCCAGCGCGACCGGCGCAGAGCACCTCGGCTATGGTTCTTTCTCATTGTTTGCCCTCCCGAATACGAAACATTCAAGTGCTGTCCTTAGCCGCGAATCCGAGCCGCTGCCGCCAATCCAACTTCTTCATCAGAAAAGGACGGACGCCCAGTAACAGGAGCGACAATCCAACCATCAGCATCACCAAGGCAATCGGCCGGTTAACAAAGATGCCATAGCTGCCGGACGACATGGAGAGCGACTGGCGAAAGCTCATCTCCATCATCGGCGCCAATATGAGGCCCAATACTACCGGCGCGGTCTCGAAGTCAAACTTGCGCAGCAGGTAGCCGAGCGCGCCCATCACGGTCATGATTCCCACGTCGACGACACTGCCGTTGACCGCATAAACACCGAGAATACAAAAGATGAGAATAGACGGATAAAGCAAAGGATAAGGAATTCTCAAAACGTTAACAAAAATTCCCACGAGCGGAAGATTCAAGATTAATAGCACCACATTGCCGACGTACATGCTGGCGATGAAACCCCAGAAGAGTTCCGGTTGCTGAGTGATTAAAAGAGGCCCCGGCGAGATGCCATGCACCATCATGGCAGCGATCATCACGGCGGGGATCGGTCCGGACGGAACACCCAACGCGAGCATAGGAACAAAGGCTCCAGAGGTAGCTGAGTTGTTGGCCGATTCCGGACCGGCAACTCCCTCGATGGCACCGTGACCGAAGCGCTCGGGATGTTTGGAAACGCGCCGCTCCACTGCATAGGAGACGAATGACGCGATAATGTGCGCCGAGCCTGGTATGATGCCGATCAAAAAACCAAGAACGGTGCCTCGGCCGATCGGCCAGAACGAATCGCGCCATTCCTCGCGCGAGGGGAGAAGCTCCCTCAGCCGGGGTTTTTTAACCTCGGGCGCCGTTGGTTGCCCTGCAGTCAGCAAAATTTCAGAGAGACCGAACAGTCCCACCGCCACCGGAACGACTCCGATCCCGTCACCCAATTCGACCAGCCCGTAACTAAAGCGAAAGAATCCTGTCATGGGATCGATGCCGATCATGCCAAGGAGCAGCCCCAGCGTTGCCATAGCTAGAGACTTGAGCATCGAGCCGCCGCTCATGTAGGCGAGCACCAGGAGGCCGAGAAGCAGAAGAGCGAAATATTCGGGCGGTCCGAAGCGGAGCGCAAAGCTCGCTAACGGCGGAGCCAGCAGCATGAGACCAACGACACTCACGGTCCCGGCTACATAGGAACCCACGGCTGCAATGGCCAAAGCGGGCCCCGCTCGTCCTTTGCGCGTCATCTCGTAACCGTCGATGCAGGTCATGACTGAGGCCGCCTCACCGGGAATGCGCATTAGTATCGAAGTCGTCGACCCTCCATACATGGCTCCGTAATAGATTCCCGCCAAAAGAACGATTGCCGAAGTCGCATCGAGACCGAACGACGCGGGCAGGAGTAAGCTGATGCCGGCCAGCGGACCGATGCCTGGCAGAACACCCACAAGCGTCCCAACAACGCAGCCGACAAACGCGTAAAGCAGAACATTCGGCGCAAGAGCGACTGAAAACCCGATATAAAGATTGTGCAGAGTTTCGGCCATATAGGCTGCGGCTAAAATTAGGGAGCGCCTAAACGACTTGAACGATTGGAACGGCTTGAACCGTTTGAACCTTGTCGATCGATATTAAACATCAGAACCCCAATGGCCCTTCAGGTAGGGGCACTCGCAGGAGAGTGTAGAAGAGAAAAAAAGAACCAAACGACAAGGTAAAGGCGAAGGCCAAAGAGAGTACCCAACCGCGCTTCTCCACAACTTTAACCAGAAAGCTCAGCACGAGCAGTACGGTGAGGCGGTAGCCAAGACGCTCGATGGCAAAAACCGAAAAAAGGGAGGCACCTAAAATCGCCAAGGCATGGCGCCATTCGGTCCAGCTAATCGAAGATAACAATGGAGAGCGGCCGCCCGTGAACACGACGAAAACACCGAAGATCACAAGCAGCACAGCAAGCAAGATAGGAACGAATGCCGGCCCCGGCTGGCGAAAGGTTCCGAGCGGAAGATGACGACTCTCCCAAATCACTAGCAGCGCGAAGACGACAAGCACGCTTCCCGAGAGCCGGTCGGTTGTCATGGCGGAGCGGATTCTAGCAAGCCCTAGTTGGGCTTACCAGAGAATTTTTGGGTTGCCGGAAACGGAGGAGACCACTATTTTGACGCCATTAGCCATGCGAAAGGATTGTCGGTTTTAAAAACCCCAATCTAGAAACTCTGTTTACCGGCCCCACAACTCCTTAGTCGCGATGCGGGCCCCTTCGGCCATGGCTTCGAACTTTGCCCAGGCGATCTGCGGATCGCCTACGCGTGGTCCCAGGCCGCAGTCCGTTCCCGCCATGACATTTTCGCGGCCGACGATCTTGGCATAGCGCACCAGGCGGTCGGCGATCGCCTGGGGATGCTCCACGATGTCGGTGGCATGGCCAACGACCCCGGGCACGAGAACTTTTCCTTCGGGTAGCTTCACGTCTTGCCAGACCCGCCATTCGTGCTCGTGGCGCGGGTTGGCGGCTTCGATGGAAACGGTATTGGCGCGCACTTTCAAGATGAGATCGATGATGTCCCTCAGTGGGATGTCATACTTGTGCGGGCCGTGGTAGCTGCCCCAACAAGTATGAAAGCGCACTTTGTCCGGTGGAATATCCCTCAGCCCATGATTGAGCGCGTCGACACGCAGCTCCGCATACTTGCGATACTCAGGCACGGACATCTGCGACATGAACTGCCAGCCGTCCGGCAGATCGGGATCGTCGATCTGCAGCAAGAAGCCGGCGTTTACGATGGCTTTGTATTCTTCGTGCATGGCATCGGCGATGGCGAACAGGTAGGCTTCATCGTTGGGGTAGTAGTCGTTTTTCATCCAGTGCTCGATGGTCCCCGGCGCGATGGCAGGGAGAAAGGCTCCCTCGTACTTCTGTCCTTGTAGGCCGGCTTTGAAATCGTCGATCTCCTGTTGCAACCCTTTTTGACCGGCATATTTGAGCGGCCCGTTGCAGAAAACCCGCTTGATGTTGTCACCCCGATTGTTACCGGTTCGTTTGTTGAAATAATCGCCAAACTCCACCATGTCGCGGGCAAAAATCGTCGAGGCCCGGTCGTCCGGTTTCACTTCCCGTTCGATGAAGCCGCTGAGACGTTCGCGGGCGTAGCGGGAAAAATTAGATTTGCCGACTTCGCCGTCGTTGATGATGTCGAGGCCGCAGTCCAGCTGCTTCTTGACAACCTCTGCAACCACCTCTCGCACCCGTTTGGCGAAGGTGTCTGCATCGACAGGCGCGCCGCTCATCTGTGCGGTGTGCATTTGTTTAAGATCGGCGGGTTGGGGCAAGGCACCGGCATGGGTCGTTAAAATTCGCTCGCTGCTTCGCTTCATCGTGATTCTCCCTTCGTTATAATCCGTTCTTACTGGAAGCTTCGTTCTGCGGTAACAGTTTTATAAGCCCATCCAGGTTTGAATCGCTCCGGCCTCGAACTGCACATTAAGCAGCCGTTGGAAAAGAAAGTAAAAGATACCCCAGGCGGTTGCTGTTAGAGTGAACGATAGCCGCCAGCCTACCCGGCTTTGCAAGCTCAAGAAGGAAAAGATGAACACCGGCACGGCGACAGGAAAGCCCACCAGAAAAACAAGCAGAATGAAGCCGGCGATCCAGGCTAGGTTTCTGCTGCGTTGTTCCTGGATGAAGGGATATGCGACGACCAGACCTATGAAGAAAATTAAGACCAGGACCATAGGATGAGTGAGCCAGGAAAATCCATATCGGCTGACCGATATGAATAGATACGTCTCGACAAGTTTTCCCAACACAAATCCTAGGACAAATGGCGGTCGGGGCCAGCCAAAAAGCACCATAAGATAGCCGAGCGAACCAAAAATGAAGGTCACCACCAAGTCGGCGACCTGACCGTTCGCAGTGTAACTTCCGACGAAGACTAAGAAGAGAACAAAAGGGATGATGAGTCCACCCCGGACATAGGTGATCTTTGCGAGATGATTCAGGACCATCAGACACAAGAGCACAGTGATGATATTGGCGATCACCAAGGTCCAGACCATCGAAAATGTGATCGGGAGGTGCTTGGTCAACATATCGGGGCCGGGTGTAAGTCCCATAATCAGAAAGCCGCCGAGCAGGATCCCCATCGCCCCGCCCCCGGGCACTCCGAAGGCGACGGTAGGAATGAGTTCCCCTCCTTCCTTTGAATTGTTCGCCGCTCCCGGACCCAGTACTCCGCGAATATCTCCTTTGCCGAAGCGCTCCCGGTCCTTCGTATCCTTGGCACTCTGGACGGCGTGCGCGTAGGCGACCCATTGAGCGACCCCACCTCCGGCTCCTGGCAAGATTCCGATGAAAACGCCGATGGCCGAACAGCGCACGACCAGCCAGAAGTGGCGAAAGGTATCCTTGATTCCTTCCATAACACCGGCCTGTAGATTTCCCGGTTGTTTCTCTCCCGCGATGGCTGTGCCGCGCACAGCGAGGTCGATAATCTCTGGAATCGCAAATATCCCCACCAGAACTGGAACCAGATCCAGGCCATCCCAGAGGTACATCATGCCCATATCGAAGCGCAGCGAACCGGACTGGCGCTCTTGACCGATCGTAGACAACAGCAAACCTAGCAAACCCATGGCGAATCCTCTGATCTGACTCCGCGCGCCTAAACCGCTGAGAGAAGTGATGCAGGCGATCCCCATCACGGCAAGCATTAGGAGCTCCGGAGAGCCGAAGCTAAGAACCAGTGGACGAACGATGGGGATTGCAAGAGCCAGAACCAGCGCCCCGATCAAGGCGCCGACCAGAGAACTCATGAGCGCGGCTCCCAAGGCCCGGCCGGCCTCTCCATTCTTGGCCATGGGATAGCCGTCCACGACGGTGGCTGCAGATATCGCTTCCCCCGGAACGCCGAAGAGAATTGAGGTAATATCTCCGGTTGTGGCGGCAACGGCGTGCATGCCGAGCAGGAAAGCAAACGCCTCGGCCGGGCTCATCTTGAAAATGAACGGCAGCATCATAGCGAGCGTCGCTGCGCCGCCGATGCCGGGAAGTAGGCCGACGATAAAACCCAATCCCATCCCGATCATCATCAGGCTGAAGGCTTTCCATTGTAAGACCAGAACGAGACCGTCGATCAACGCGTCAAACATCGTCAATCCATTTTGGACTTCGTCGTGAGCTCACTCGAACGACTTTGGAGGGGCCGAGGAATCCGGTGTTATGAATCCAAAATCTAAAATCCAAAATTTATCAGCCCTCCAGCTTGATGTATTTGCCCATCTCTTTCAGAACTTCCGGCGGCTGATTTAGCAGGGCGGTGAAGTCTTTCAGTACTTGTTCGGCGGAGATGTAATTGAAATCGATTTTTGCCTTCTTGCCTTCGGCTAGAAACTCAGGGTCCTTGATAACTTTCGCAAAGGCTTCTCGTAGGACGGTTACGCGATCCGCAGGGGTCGCCGGCGGCACTGCAAAGGCTCTCCCTATGGCGAGAGGCAACCCCCTGATTCCCATGATCGACTTTCCCAGCGAGCTGGTCGCCAGATCTTCGTCCACCGGCAGATTCTCGAACCCCGGCGTTGCCACCCGACCTCGCACGATGGCTCGGACGGCACCTTGGTCCACGGCGAGTTTGATCGTGGTAGCGAGAGCGGCCCAAACGTCGACTTCCTTGCGCTGAATCGCCAACATAACATCGCCGTTGGAAGGATAGCCCGAGACGAGCTTGAACTTGGCGCCGGCAAATTCTTTCAAGAGCAGCGGGAAGTCATGGGCGTTGGATCCGGGCCCCGTCGTTCCTACAATGAGGTCTTGGTCGGCCTTCCGAATATCTTCGAAGCTCTTGTAAGGCAAGTCCACCCTTACTGAGAGCGCCACGCCATCAGGTCCCGTCGACCCCAGCCAGTTAAACTTGCGCACGTCGAATCTAACGTGTTCAACTTTTGCGAGCTGGGCAACCGCAACTTGAGGATTGGAAGCTAAGATCGTGAGCCCGTCCGGCTTGGCCACATTGAAAACGTGATTGGTAGCGAGCAGGTGCGCGGCCCCCGGCATTTCTTGCACTATCACTGCCGGCTTTCCCGGAATGTACTTTCCAAGATGATGCGCTACGATCTGTGTAGCCGCAATCAGGCTGCCGGCGCCTTTGGCCCCGATCACGAGGATCACCGTCTTTCCCTCGTAAAAATTAGCTTGTGCTCGGGCAGACGAATGCAGCAGGGGTATCATTAAGAAACTGACGAAGATACTTATGAAGAACGTACGTCTCATAAATCCCTCCCGTAAAAAGATTTGAATAACGAAAAACCGAAGCCGCCCGGCTTCGGCTAGCGGAGCCTACGAAGAAGAGGCAATAGTGTCAAGAGGAGGAGCTGGGCGTTTAGGATTTTTTACTCAGTGGAGTGGGTGGGTTATCCCGTTTGCTCTATTCACCACGAAGGTCGCGAAGTACACGAAGAATTCGGAAAATTTATGCTTTTACCTTCGTGCTCTTCGCGTCCTTCGTGGTGGAAGCTATCCTTTCTTCTTTGGTTGCGGCTTCGGCGCGCTAGATCCTTCGTGGTAAGTATGTTCTTGCGCATCGCTTATGGTTAGCGCCACGAAGCCGATGACAAAACTTGTAAATATCTTTGGCTAGGTTTTGGCTTGGGCGAACATGCGCGAAAAAACCTTCTTTGCGTTGTCCTCGGTGATCTTGCGTCTGTCTTCCTCGCTCAACCAGTCGATGGACTTGAATATCGGCACGAGGTCCTCAAAGTTGCGTCCGGTTTTGGGATCGATGGCATTCACAGCGCCGAACATCTCTGTGGCGAACAAAACGTTGTCGACGCCGATTCGTTTGATCAGAAGCTCCATCGACTCCTTGTCGTAGATCGCCATGTCCCAGTAGACCTTGCGCGCGACTTCCTCGAAGGGTTCGAGGCCTTCTCTGACGTGCATGCCGCGTTGCCGGTTCCAGTGGTAGGGGATGGCGCCGCCGCCGTGGGGAATGATGATCTTGAGCTTGGGAAAATCCTTAAAGACGCGAGACCGTAGAATTTCGACGGCCGCCGCGTTGTGATGGGCGATGTAATAGGAGTTGGTCAGGTGCATCGCGGGATTGAGGGACGCGCTGGCGTGGATGGTGCAAGGTATATCCAGCTCGACCATTTTTTCCCACAGCGGATACCACCAGTCGGTGGCTAGGGAAGGGGTGAGCGGCTCGCGCCCTCCGGCCATGTCGGGATTGACATTGCAGCCCACGAACCCGAGATCCTTCACACAGCGGTCCAATTCGTCGACCCATTCTTTGGGGCTGACGCCGGGAGACTGCGGCAGTTGGCAAACGGGTGAGATCTTGTCCGGCCAGAGTCGGGCCACGCGGGCGATAATGTCGTTACAGGCCTCGGTCCAGTAACGGCTCACGATGGGTGGTCCGAAGTGATGGCCCATCGCCGATGCCTGCGGGGAGAAGAGCAACCGATCGATTCCGGATTCCTGCATACGCTTGAATTGTCCCTGCATCGAGCGCTCCAATTGCTCATCGCTGATCTGGAGCTTGGCCCTCACGGGTTTGCCGAGATCGGTAATCTGCCGCCCGCGGTAGGCCTGCAATTCCAACGGGGCGGTGGTGAAATGCGTGTGCGCGTCAATAATCATAAGTTCCTCCTCAGGCCGCGATCTCGCTCGTGCGCCTCGCACCTGAACCTTTTTGAGCGGCCTGGAAAATTTTTTCAACATGGTTTCTCAGCTTGTTCAGCCGAAAATGTTTAAGATTTCTTCGCGATTGTCAGTTGCTATGCCGTCTGCTATACGTCGCTTAATTTCAAGCATAGGAGCACCGCTAATATGCCAGACATACCTCGCCTTAACGGCGTAATCAAAGCCTTAGAAGAAGGCAAGATCGCCTTCGCTGCCTTTACCCCGGTGGATATTGAGAACGCGATTGCCATGGCAGGCTCTTCTTTGGACGGCGTTGCGTTCGAAATGGAGGATGCTCCGCTGGATTTTCCCGGATTGCGCCAGGCGCTTCAGGCGATGCTCGACCGGCGCCAGATTGTCGAAGCAAAAACCCTGGCGCCCAAGGTTACTCCCATGGTGCGCATTCCACCTAATGGCGGCGAGATGAATCAGTGGGTTGCCAAGCAGGTGCTCGATATCGGTGTTTACGGTATCATTTTTCCTCATGTGAGCACGGTCGAGGAAGCGTGGAATGCCGTGGGCGCCTGCCGTTATCCGAGACTCAAGGCCGCTCCGCTTTATAATCCTCCCGGCATTCGTGGCGACGCTCCCGCGCGCGCGGCGCGCTATTGGGGACTGACGCAGCAGGAATACTACAGCCGCGCCGATGTTTGGCCGCTGGCACCGCAAGGAGAAATACTGGTTATCATTCAATGTGAGGATACGCGAGCTATCGAAAATCTGCCAAAGATTCTCAAGGAGGTTCCGGGAATCGGCGTGGTGTTGATCGGCGAAGGCGATCTGAGTCAGGAATTGGGCCATCCCAGGGATTACGATCATCCGGTTGTCGCCGATGCGATCAACTCCATTCTCAAAATCTGTAAAGAACACAACGTTCCCTGCGGCCATCCCCACCCGGACGCTAAGAACATCGAACGCCTGGTATCGAGCGGCTACCGTTTCTTGATGCCTACGGCGGCACGATCTTTCGCTGTGCTCGATCAGGGGCGCAAACTCTCCGGAAGAAGCTGAGCGTTACCGGTCTCTATAAGCCTTTTCGGCAGGGAAGTTGAAAGAATGACTTTCATCGTTTGTTGATTACTTCTTACCGGACTCAAGGAAGTCTCGTAACCAGGGGTGTGTTGGAAAGGTTTCTGCCTATGGAAACTGTAAGAGTTGCGTACAGGGACGATGACCGAACGCCGGTCATCTACTGCATTAGAGAAATAGGCCTGAAGCACTATGGTATCAACGTCGAGGTTTTGAAAATCAAAGATTATGGCGAGTTTGAGGCCGCGCTTTTTAATGACTCAGCTGACGTGTTGATCGACCACGTGGAATTTCTCTATACGGAAGCGGCCAAGGGGAAAAAGATCACTTTCTTTTGCGCCCCTAGAATCGTGCGCGGATTGGACTTGGTGGTGCCCAAGCACGTCAAGGGAGTGAGTGAGTTTGCCGGGAAAGCTATGGCGGTGAGAGATTCGGGGCGACCCTATGCCGTTACGCTGTGGTTGAGGATGATGGGATTGGAAGGCAAGGTGGCGGTTCCGATCTTCAAGGACGCGGATGTGGGAAGATGGGGACAGTGGAAAAAAGTGGTAAGCGGAGAGTGCATCGCCTGCTTTGTCGATCCGCTTTATCTCGCAGACCCCTTGAAAGCCGGGCTAAAAGTTCTCCCCGTCCCTGACCTCTCTGTGGTGAGCCATTATGCTCAGGCATGTACCGCCGAATTCGCGCGCAAAAAACCCGCTGTACTGAAGAATTATGTGCAGGCGATCATTCATGGCGTTTGCTTGATGAAGCATCGCAAGGAGGAAGCATTGAGTATCGTGGCGGGAGAGCCCATGAAGCGGATGAAAATTGAAGCTTTAGACGAAATGGAGAATCATTTTGACGCCATTGTCGCGAAGCTTCAAATCAAACCCTATCCCACGCCGCAGGCGATCGCCGCCACCTATGAAATCGCCTGCGACGAATACGGTGCCCAAGGCATAAACCCGATGGCTCTCTGGGATCTGCATTGGGTAAAAGAGCTTGACGATGAAGGTTTTATCGATGCTCTAATCAAGAATATGTCAGCACGATAAAGCGAAAATCATCCGTGATCACGGTGTCCGCGAGACTTCTGC
>WNFS01003224.1_pt1 | contig 12341 bp, 10 predicted proteins | sample 5400141 | NCBI WGS metagenome assembly WNFS01 (sample SAMN13153358, study PRJNA577476) | soil metagenome | isolation source: 60 cm saprolite under Madrone tree | place: USA:California | collected 2016-06-14 | reverse complement strand
CGCCAAACCGCCGCTGCAGCACCCCAAAACAGCAGGAACAACAAGCTAATATAGCCGTTCACGGCAAAAAACGCAGCGTCCAGCTTGCTCAAATCGTCCGCCTTCACCAGCGAATGCTCATAAGCAAGCAGTACTCCAACCACCGCAATACCGAGCCAAGCCGGCCACGGCAAAGCAAAGCTTGCTGCCAGCGACGCGAGCAATACCACCACTCCCACGTGCATTGCCCGCGCGATCAACAGCGCGCGCGCAATCCCGAATCGCTTTGGGATCGAGAACAGGCCCGCTCTGCGATCGTACTCAACGTCCTGGCATGCATACAGCACATCGAAGCCGCCCACCCACAAAGTGACCGCCGCGCAAAGAATCAGTATGCGTGCATCGAGTCCGCCAGTAACTGCGATCCACGCTGCCGCAGGAGAAATTCCCAGCGCGAAACCAAGAAACAGATGCGACCAGTTCGTAAAGCGTTTCGTGAAGGAGTAGAAGAAAAGAATCGCGAGTGCAACCGGAGCCAGTTCCAATGCCAGTCGATTCAGTTGCCAAGCCGCCACCAAAAACAAGCCCACCGCGACAATCGTGAAAACCCATGCGAAGGGCACCGAGAGATCGCCAGTCGCCAGCGCGCGCTTGTTCGTTCGCGGATTTTCCCGATCGTAGCGAAGGTCCACGATCCTGTTCATGGTCATCGCCGCGGAGCGCGCCGCCACCATCGCCACCACGATCCACGCAATCTGCCGCAACGTGGGCCATCCGTTTCTTGAAGCGCGCGCGGCCAGCACCGCTCCTGTCAGGGCAAACGGCAGCGCAAAAACCGAATGCTCGAACTTAATCATCTCGAGCACGATACGAATGCGGTTTCTTTTCATCAGCAGAGAAAAGAATCAACCACAGCCATCACAATAGCGCTCTTCACGCCTTCGCTTCCTTCGATGACGAGCGCCCCACCCAGCGGTACATCCTCGCCTGTGGCAGTCCGATTTGCGCCAGCACTCGGCAAGTATACTGTGTCACCAGGTCGTCTATCGTCTTCGGCTGATCATAAAACGCCGGAATCACCGGCATGACCACCGCGCCAGCCTGCTGTGCGCGCACCATATTCTCAAGGTGAATGCGATTGAACGGCGTATCGCGAATGCACAACACCAACTTGCGCCCTTCTTTAAGCATGACGTCAGCAGCGCGCGCGATTAAGTCATCGCTCGCTCCGTTGGCGATGGCCGCGAGCGTACCCATCGAGCACGGAATGACCAGCATGGAATCGACTTCGTAGCTGCCGGACGCGATGGAAGCCCCGACGTCCTTATTCGGCAAAATCTCAATCTTATTCGTCGCGCGGCCAAGAATTCGGCTCGGCAGTTGCTTGATGTCGCCAGAACTAAGCCCTAGTTCCTCGGCAAAAAGCCGTTGCCCCGTCTCGGTCACCACCAGGTGCACACGCGCGACACGTGTATCGTCTTCCAAAAGCGCCAGCGCCTTCTGCCCTAAAAGCGCGCCACTCGCTCCGGTCACACCTACGGTGATGATTTGTCCCTGTTCGCGCAGCATATTATCTGGATTCATTCAGTCTCGCAGCCGCCCCCGGCCAAGTCAAGAACGCGCGACCAATTATGGAAAACTTCAGCGAGGATCACGATGCGCAACGTGCTCGTTGCAGTATGGCGCGTTTACGCGGACAATCGACGTTTGCGAAAGTTTACCAGGGAACGCCAGCCCTAGAACCGCGGCGTCCACGGATTCATGAAGGAACGCGAACTTCACCAGCTACTGGATCTCGTCCGCCTCGGAGCGCTGCCGCCCGACCGCGCCGTTGCCCGGCTGAAACATCTCCCCTTTGAGGATTTGGGCTTCGCCAAAGTGGATCATCATCGCTCGCTCCGCCAGGGATACGCCGAAGTCATTTTTGGCAAAGGGAAGACGCCCGGGCAGGTCGCAGAAATTGTCAAGTCCATGCTGCGCCACAAAGCTAGCCGCCAAAATATCCTTATCACTCGCGCGGACGCGGCCATTTTTAAAGCCGTTCGGCGCGCGAATCCCTCTGTCAAGAGCAGTGCGAAGTTTCACGCCCTCTCCGGCGTAATCACCGTCGAGCGCAGCCGCGAAATAACCGGCAAGGGGCAGATTTTCGTCGTCTCTGCCGGTACCAGCGATATTCCCGTCGCCGAAGAAGCGCTGCTGACCGCGCGCATGATGGGCAACCGCGCCGACCCGCTATATGACGTCGGCGTTGCAGGCATTCACCGCCTGCTTGAGCACCGCGAAAAACTTGCGGCGGCGCGCGTCATCATCTGCGTCGCGGGCATGGAAGGCGCCCTCCCCAGCGTCGTGGGCGGCCTCGTTGGCGTTCCGGTGATCGCCGTGCCGACCAGCACCGGTTACGGCGCCAGCTTCGGCGGCGTCGCGGCCCTCCTCGGTATGCTGAACAGTTGCGCATCCAACGTGACCGTCGTCAACATCGACAACGGCTTCGGCGCCGCCTGCGTCGCTTCGTGCATAAACCGGCTTTAATAATTCCAGAGGTTCAGAGCGCAGCGTCGTTAATCACGCCTTGAGAAGAACTTTCATCACGCCTCTTTTCAGCGCAAACTGAATGGCTCTGTCTGCGTTAGCCAAAGGAAAGATATGGGTAATGAGCGCCGTTGGATCGACTTTCCCCGAGCGGAGCAGAGCGATGGCCTTAGCGAAAGGCCCGCACCGCGAGCCGACCACGGTAATCTCCTTCACGACAATCGACCACGTTTCGACGGGCCCCGCGTCATGGAATGTGGATTTCAAAACGAGCGTGCCGCGAGGCTCGGTCAGTCGCTGCGCGAGAGCCAGGCCGCTTGGCGATCCAGTCGCTTCCACGATCAGCCCGTAATTTTTGACAATGCGCTTCGCATCGCCTGTATTCCCCCGCAGGCGTTTCGTCTTCACTCCGACGCGCCCTGCCAGCGCGAGTTTGTTGTCGTGTTTGCCATACATCACCACGTCACGCAGCTTTGTGCGCAGAACGCGTGCAATCAGTTGAGCGAGTTTTCCGTCTCCGAGGACGGCCGCGTCCGGGAATTTCTTGATATTGATCTGATCGAGAATTTCGCAAGCGGCGGCAAGCGGCTCGACAAAAACAGCTTGCTCGTCGCGGATCGAATCGGGCACGGAATGCAGATTCTCTATCGGTAAGGCAATATATTCCGCGAATGCGCCATCGTGCGCGGCGATCCCAAGCACCGTTCGTTGTTCACAATGCGTTTTAAGTCCGCGCCGGCACAACGTGCAGCCTGGACGATAACCGTAACCCGAACAACTCACATTGATCTCACCCACAACACGTCGGCCAATCCAGCGAGCTTGCTCCCGCAAGGAAACCCCGCGAACCTTCACAACCTCGCCGACAAATTCGTGCCCCGGCGTGCCCACAAAATCGTGGTAGCCGCGAAGAATCTCGATATCGGTGTTGCAGATTCCGGCAAGGCGTACACGAACAAGCGCCCACCCAGGCCGCAACTTCGGCAGGGGCTTTTCTTTTGCTACCAGCTTCTGTTTGCGGACAACGAAGGCGAGCACGGAGTCCTTAATTCAGTGCAGTGCGGCGGAAAGCGTCTTGAGCAACAACGGCTCCTGCTCGGGAAAAACCGTCCGCAGATCTAGGATGAGCCGGTCTTCTTCTACGCGCGCGATGACCGAGATGCCCGCCGGGGCACGTCGCAATCGCTGCTCGAGCTGCGCTGCGGAATATCGCGCGCTCGCGATGCGTATCAGTTTCGTAGGGAGCCACTGCGTCGGCGTGGAGCCTCCTCCAGCCAACGAGCTGCCGTCTGCAATCTCCAGTTCCACCTCACCCAACGGCAGCTCCAGAGTTAGCTCGCGAAGAAAATTCTCTGCGCGCCGCTTAATCTCTTGAACACTCATGCGAATCATCCGCAGAGCCGGAATCTTGTCCGCAGCACCTCGCAAGTACGCCCCCAATGTCGCCGCCAGGGCCGCGGTCGTCAGTTTGTCCACGCGCAGAGCGCGGAAAAGCGGGTGCCGGCGCACGCGGCTGACCAGCTCTCTTTTCCCCCCGATAATCCCAGCCTGCGGACCTCCCAGCAGCTTGTCTCCGCTGAACATCACGATCGAAACACCGGCATCCACACTTTGCCGGACCGTCGGCTCCGAAATCCCCGCACTCGAAAGATCCACAAGACAGCCCGAGCCCAGATCCTCGACCAGCGGCAAACCTACGCGCTGCCCGAGCGACACGAGCTCGTCCATCGTAGGCTTTTCTGCAAAGCCCGTAATCGTGAAGTTCGATGGATGCACGCGCAACAACAGCCGGGTATTCTCATTGATCGCGTTTTCGTAATCGGCGATCCGCGTACGATTCGTTGTCCCCACCTCTCGAAGCACCGCTCCGCTTTGCGCCATGATCTCGGGGATGCGGAAGCCGTCGCCGATTTCAATCAGTTCGCCCCGCGAGACAATTACCTCTCCGCCTTTCGCCAGCGCCGCCAGCACCAACAGCACCGCAGCCGCGCAATTGTTGACCACGACGGCGGCCTCAGCTCCGGTTAGACGCTCAAGCAACTGCGCAACGTGCACGTCGCGTTTACCCCGCGCGCCCGTCTCCAGGTCGTATTCAAGGTTGCTGTAGCTTGTGCCGCTGCCACGAATCTCTTCGACCGCCGCGATGAGCAGCGGTGCGCGCCCCAAATTCGTGTGCAAAATCACTCCGGTTGCGTTGATCACCGGCTGCAGCGAAGAAGCCAGCACCTGTTCCACCAAGGAAGCTATGCGCTCTTCCAGTGCGGTAGAATCCAGTGCTATCACCGCGGTTGTTCCTTCCCCGGTGATCCGTCCGCGTAGATCGGCTAAAACCGTGCGGGTTATCTCCACTAGCAGTTCGCGGTCCACGCGCTGCGCGAGCGCGGCGAGTCGTGGCTGCGCCAACAGTTCGTCCACAGACGGAATCTGTCGGAGCAAATCCGCCTGGTCACCCGAAAGCGCCCTTCTGGCACGCGAATCCATGCGGTCATTTCAACACACCGCCACCCGGCCCCGCAACGCCGCCCCCGCGAAACCCGCACACCGTGCCGAATCAGCCCCTTTCCGCGCCCATTCTGTTGACGCGCTTCCCGTCTCCTCCTAGCATGGAAGAACCGGGGGACTTCGAGCCATGGCGACGATCGACGAAGAATTGTCTCAGCTCGAAAAAGACATTCGCCAACTCAAAATCGAGTACGACCAATACTTCGGCGGGGGTAGGAAGCGTCCGCCCACGGAAATCGAGTGGCGCATCGAACTGATCGTCAAGCGCTACTCCGAACGCGGCGGCGAGTTGAAATTTGGTCAGCGTTTTCGCTACAACAACCTCACGCAAACGTACGCAAAATACAAAGACATTTTTCGCAAGAAGGTCCAGCAAAAAGAGGAAGGAAAAGTGCAGCGCCACTTCGGCGCTGCCGCCAAAGCCATTGAAGCCGAGCGCGCCAAAGCCGCGGCTGCGGCAAAATCCGCTGCGCCCCAGCCAACATCGTTCCGCATGGTTTGCTCCGAGCCCGACCAGGAAACCGACAAGGTAGACCAGTTGTATAAGGCCTTTCAGCAAGCTATGCAGCAGACCGGCGGCAGCATCAAACAGTCACGCGAAAGCTTCAACGAGTTTGTCAGCAAGAAGACCAGGGAACTCCAAAAGCAGAAGAATTGCCGCGAAGTGGAATACGTCGTTGAAGTCGTCAACGGCGAAGTCAAGCTCAAAGCCCTCGTAAAAGCCTAATCCCCGGCCCCGATTTCTGCTTTCGCTCAATCCGTGCGACGCTTACACTGATCCACTTTTCCGGAGGCAGCACATGGCCGTGCAGCGCGCGCTCATCAGCGTTTTCGACAAAACGGGAATCGTGGACTTTGCGAAGAAACTCGCTGCTCTCCGCATCGAAATCCTCTCCACCGGGGGCACCGCCAGAGTCCTCCGCGAAGCTCGGATCACCGTCCGCGATGTTTCCGAGTTTACCGGCTGGCCGGAAATGCTCGGCGGCCGCGTCAAAACTCTGCACCCCAAAATTCACGGCGGCCTCCTCTTCCGCCGGAATCTTCCCGAGGACCAGAAGCAAGCCGCCGAACACGGCATCGCGCCCATCGACCTGATGGTCGTCAATCTCTACCCATTCGAAACCACCGCCGCAAAAACGGATCTCACCGCCGAGGAACTCATCGAAAACATCGACATTGGCGGGCCCACCATGCTTCGCTCCGCAGCAAAAAATTTCGAGAGCGTCACGGTGATCACCGATCCCGCCGACTATGATCGCGTGGCGGGAGAATTGGAATCCTCGCAAGATACGTCGCTCGCCACTCGCCTCGATCTCGCTCGCAAAGTTTTCGCCACCACATCCCGCTACGACGGCATGATTACCGTGGAACTCGAGCGCTTCTCCGTTTCCGCTGATCGAATTGTGCTGCACGAAAAATCAATCTTGCCCGAGCGCCTGCACCTCGCCCTTCGCCGCCAGCAGGAACTCCGCTACGGCGAAAATCCGCACCAAGCCGCCTCACTCTATATCCCCGCCGGCCACCCGCCGGAAGGTCTCGCCGCCGCTAGACAACTTCAAGGCAAGGAGCTTTCCTATAATAATTTCGTCGATCTCGAAGCCGCGCGCAGTCTCGCCGCTGAATTCCGTCGCCCCGCCGCTGTCATCATCAAGCACAACAACCCCTGCGGCGCCGCCGAACAGGAAACTCTTCGCGACGCGTACCTGAAAGCGCTTGCCGGCGATCCGATCTCCGCCTTTGGTGGCGTCTTGGCCTTCAATCGTGAAGTCGACGCCGCCACCGCCGAGGAGGTTGCCAAGCTCTTTGTCGAATGCATCGCCGCTCCCGCCTTCTCCGAAAAAGCAAAATCCCTTTTCGCCGCCAAGAAAAATCTCCGCCTCCTCGAATTGCCTCCCGACGGTCTCGAGCCTGAGCGCGAGCTTCAGCTCAAGCGCATCCTCGGGGGCACGCTCGTGCAGCAACCCGACCTCGGCGAAATCGCTGATTCCGACTTGCGCACCGTCACCAAGCGCGTTCCTTCGCAAGACGAAATGCACACCATGCGCTTTGCCTGGAAGGTCTGCAAGCACGTGAAATCCAACGCCATCGTCTTCGCCCGCGACGGCGCTACGCTCGGCGTCGGCGCCGGCCAGATGAGCCGTGTCGACTCCGTCAAAATCGCCGTGATGAAAGCGCAATCATCCCTGCAAGGCAGCGTCGTCGCCTCCGACGCTTTCTTCCCATTCCCTGATGGCGTCGAAGAAGCCGCAAAGGCCGGCGCCACCGCCGTCATTCAGCCCGGTGGCTCCGTGCGCGACAACGAGGTCATCGCCGCCGCCGACCGCCTCGGCCTCGCCATGGTCTTCACAGGCATGCGCCATTTCCTGCACTAGCCTGCGAAGTCGCCCACGCGCCGTTCTGCGCCGTCACTGCATCCAACGTCCAGCAATCGCCACAAACGGGAGGCAGACATGGCCGCAACCGAGGAAATAAAGATTGTTTTGCAGGTAGGCACCGAGCTTCGCATCACGAATAAAGGCGAAGTCGTCGTAAGCAATCCCGAACTCGAACTAGCCCGCGAAGACCGCGCTGCCGACGCTGTTCTCCTCTATCGCTTCAACGCCGACCGTGGCGAGCATGTCTTCCGCCTCGTCGAGCCCGTCGCCGACCACCAGCACATGAAAGTGCACCGCGCCAACGACTGATCCCCGGCGACCGGTCAAGGATGCGACCCGCTCACCCCTGAATTCACGAACGACTGAATCCGCCGTTCCAGATCGTCACGAACTTTCCGGAAAGCTCCCAATTTCTCTTCCCTCGTGCCGGAAACGGCGGCCGGATCGGGTAGGCTCCAATGCGCGCGCTGCGGCGCGCCGGGAAAAATCGGACACTCCTGAGCCGCGTTGTCGCAAACGGTGATGACCGTCGCGAATTCCTGCCCGGCAAATTCTGCAACGGATTTCGACTGCTGCTTCGAAATGTCGATGCCCTTCTCCCGCATCACCTCGATCGCCAGCGGGTTCACCCCTACTGGCTTTGTCCCAGCGCTGAAGGTCTCATACCGCGTGCCACCCACGTGACGCAGTAGCGCCTCCGCCATCTGGCTGCGTGCCGAATTTCCCGTACACAAAATGAGTACGCGTCGCTTGTTTTCTGTCGCCGCCATTTGCCCGCGCCTCAGGCGCAGCAGCTCGGGCCGCAGCAAGCCGCCTTGCTTGCCGGCTTGACGGCGCGCACAAACGCGCTGACGAACTTCCCATCGATCTGCGGACCCACCGTATCCGGATCGAGCCCCGCCGCAGCAAGAAAGTCCCGCGCCTCCTCCGCCTTGTAAACGCGCGTGGCCTCCACGTCAATTGATTCGAATCCCGTCCGCGCCAGCTTTTCCTGGTACTCCTTTTCCTCCAGCGCACCCGCAATGCACCCAACCCACAATTCCATGCTCCTCCGGATCTCCGCCGGCACCTCGCCGCGCACTACCACGTCTGAAACCGCCAGCCGCCCTCCCGGCTTCAGTACGCGAAACGCCTCCGCCAGCACGCGGTCCTTGTCGCCCGAAAGATTGATCACACAATTCGAAATAATCACGTCCACCGTATTCTCCGGCAGCGGAATGTTTTCAATCGCGCCCTTCAGGAACTCCGCGTTTTCCACGCCCGCCCTCTTCTGATTCTCCCGCGCCAGCGCCAGCATTTCGTCCGTCATGTCCAGCCCGTAGGCCCTTCCTGTCGGTCCCACACGTTTTGCGGAAAGCAGCACATCAATCCCGCCGCCAGACCCCAAATCCAAAACCACTTCACCCGCCTGCAATTTCGCCAGCGCCGTGGGATTCCCGCACCCCAGCGAAGCCGCCACCGCCTCCGCGGGCAGCCCAGACTTCTGCGCTTCGTCATACAAATTCTTCGTGATCGGATCGCACCCGCTCAGTTCCCCTCCGCCCCCGCAACACGCGGTCCCGCCCGCGCTCACTTGCTTCGCGGCCTGCCCGTACTTCTCTTTCACTGCTTCCTGAATGTTCGTCTCGCTCATCTGCTTTCTCCTTGATTCATCCTCACAAAATCTTCATCGCGAAATCTGAACCATCGCCTCCGGCGCCACCGCCCTGCTTCGCGTGCAGCACTCCTCGTACAGAAAATTCAGCACCTCCCGCAGCCCGTCTGTGTCCGCCGCATACCACAAATAAGTCCCCTCGCGCCGCACCTTCACCAGCCCCACCTGCTTGAGCTTTTCCAAATGGTGCGAGAGCGTCGAGGCCGGTATACCCATCTCCTTCTGCACTTCTCCCACAACCATCCCCTCCGGATGCGCCGCCAGCAGCAACCGCAAAATCTGCAAACGCGGCTCCGCCCCCAGCGCCGAAAACCGGAGAGCGCTGCGCGTGACCAAACCCGGATCCGCTTTCTTCATATTTCGATTATTGCAGAAGCATGGAAGAAATGCAATTCCCCACTACCCCCTAATTCCCGAGGAACGCTCCGCTCCCCCCGCGCATCTTACCTTCAGAACTCTTCGGCCCTGGAAACCGCGCCAATTTGCTTTTGACCGCGTTTGGGTCGCATGGGATACTTTTTGTTTTCGGGGCGCCGATGACACTTTACCGATTCACTCTTTCCGCACTCTTTGCCGCTGCCAGCGCGTTCACCGCGCTTGCGCAGTCGCCAGCACCTGCGACACCGGCCGATGCCGCGTCTCCGTTGCTGGAAGCCGGCTCAACGCCAGTCGCCTCCCCTTCCGCTCGCGCGGACGCCTACTTCGACTACACTATGGGCCACATCTACGAGCAGCAATATGAAAATACCAGCAAAGCCGAATACGCCTCGCAAGCCATCGATTTTTACAAGAAGGCCTACGCTCTTGACCCTAAATCTCCCGTCATCGGGGAGCGCCTCGCCGAAATGTACTGGAAAGCGCAGCGCACTCATGACGCTGTCGCCGAAGCCCAGGAAATCCTGAAGCGCCATCCCGAAAACGTCCCCACCCGCCGCCTTCTCGCCAGAATCTACCTTCGCAGTCTCGGCGATCTGAGCGCCGGCGTCGGCCAGTCCGAAGTCGCGGGCAAGGCTATTGAGCAGTACAAGGAAATCTACCGCCTGGAGCCATCCGACACCGAATCTGCCTTATGGCTGACTCGTCTCTATCGCCTGCGCAACGAACACGACCAGGCCGAAGCCGTTCTTCGCGGCATCCTGAAAGATGACCCTGAGAACGAGCAGGCCGTTGAGCAGCTCACCCAGCTCCTTCTCGACGAAGGCAAATCCACCGAAGCCGTCGCGCTCCTCGAAGGCATGAACAGCCGTACGCCGTCCGCCACCCTTCTCGACCTGCTGGGCGACGCCTACACGCAAACCAAGGATCTCCCCAAGGCCGAACAGGCTTACCGCAAGGCCGTCGACCTGGATCCCTCGGAGTTGAGCCACCTGCGCGGGCTTGGCCAAACTCTGATGGCCGAGGAGAAATTCTCTGATGCGTTAGCCGTCTACCAGAAGCTCGCAGACCTGATGCCCGACGATGCCGACATCTACCTGCGCATCGCGCAGATCTATCGCGAGATGCATCAGCTCGATCGCGCGGAAGAAAGCCTCATCAAAGCCCGCCAATACGCCCCCGGCAGCCTAGAGGTCATGTACAACGAGGCCATGCTCTACCAGGCACAGGGCCGCTATGATGACGCCATCACCGTCCTCTCCGACGCGATTACCGGCGTAAAAGGCCAATCCGCGGTGCTGCCGTCGCGCCGCCGCTCCCTCGCCATTCTGTATCAAGAGCTCGGCCAGCTTTACAAAGAGCGCCAAAATTATCAGGCTGCTATTTTCACCTTCAACGAATTGGGCCATCTTGGCGATGAAGAGGACCGTCGCGCCCGTCTCCTCGTCATGGACACTTATCGCTCGGCAAAGGATCTGCCGAAAGCGTTGCAGGCCGGCAAGGAAGCGCTTGCCAAGTACCCGAACGATCCCTCTATCCGTGCTAGCCAGGCTTTGCTTCTTGCCGACAACGAGCAGACCGATGAAGCAGTGAGGACCCTGCGCGCGCAATCCTCGAAATCCGAAGCAGACCGCGAAAGCTATCTCAACGTAGCCCAGGTATATGAACGCGGCAAACGCTATAAAGAAGCCGAAGAGGCCGCGCACGCTGCCGAGGCACTCCCAGGGCAGCCCCGCGACAAGGCAATGGTGTGGGCCCTGCTCGGCTCCATTTACGAGCGGCAGAAATTCTATGACCGCGCCGAACAGGAATTTAAGAAAGCCCTCGCCGCAGACCCAAACAACGCCTACGTGCTCAACTACTACGGTTATATGCTCGGTGATCTTGGTCAGCGGCTCGACGAGGCGGAGTCTCTCGTGCAACGCGCGCTTAAGGAAGAGCCGTTCAACGGCGGATATCTCGATAGCCTTGGATGGATTTACTACAAGCAGAACAAATTCACCGATGCCGAAGGCGTGCTACGCAAAGCACTCGAGCGCGAAGGCCACGACGCCACAATTCATTCGCATCTAGGCGACGTTTATTCCAAACTTGGCCGCACCGAACAGGCTGCCGCCGAATGGGAAAAGTCGTTGGCGGAATGGCGGCGCGCGGCTCCAGCTGACATCGAAACCGACAAAATCGCTGAAATCGAAAAGAAGCTCGGCCAAACAAAACATCGTGTAGCTCAGAAATCTTCCGCGCAAGAAGCCAAGCCGCAATAGCCGCATGCGCGAAATTCGAATCCCAGCCTTCGCCAAAATCAATCTACGGCTGGACATTCTCGGCAAGCGCCCGGACGCCTACCACGAGCTCCGCACCATCTTTCAAACTATTTCCCTGCACGATGAATTGAAGCTCCGCGCGTCCAAGGCGTCTGGCATTTGTCTTACCATCCAGGGAAACGAGTCGCTCTCGCTCGAGCCCGTCCGCAAGAATCTGGTCTATGCGGCGGTAGATGCGTTGCGACGGGAGCTCGGCATTCGCTCCGGCGTCGAAATCGACCTCCGCAAAAAGATCCCCGCGGGCCGTGGCCTCGCCGGCGGCTCGAGCGATGCCGCTGCGGCCTTGCTCGGCTATTTGCGCCTCACTCGTCGTACCATTCCAGCCCCAAGATTGATGGAAATTGCCGCTTCTCTCGGTGCCGATGTCCCGTTCTTCCTCTTCGGTGGACGCGCCCTCGGTATCGGTCGCGGCGATGAAATCTATCCTTTACCCGACGTCCCCAAGCTCACGCTCTTGTTAGTCTCGCCACGCGACATCCACGTGCCCACGCCCGACGCCTATCGTTGGCTCAAGGCCCCTGCATTGACAAAAAACCGCGCTACCCCTAAACTTTGGAAGTTCTGTGCTCTATGCTGGAGCGCGCAGGAAAGCGGCCTTTCCAA
>WNFS01003223.1_pt1 | contig 12342 bp, 10 predicted proteins | sample 5400141 | NCBI WGS metagenome assembly WNFS01 (sample SAMN13153358, study PRJNA577476) | soil metagenome | isolation source: 60 cm saprolite under Madrone tree | place: USA:California | collected 2016-06-14 | reverse complement strand
CCATGAAGGTACATCATGTCGCCGATCACCAGCGGGGCGCCCTCGTGGCCGCGCAAAACGCCGGTCGAGAAGGTCCAAGCCACCTGCAGCTTACCGACGTTGTCCGCAGTGATCTGCTTGAGTGTCGAGTGACGCGTGTTGGCGTAGTTTCCTGTGGGCATAACCCACTGCTTGGCGTCCTGCGACAACTTGATCAGTTCATCATTTGCATAGACCGAGCCGGCGGCCATCACGGCCGCGGTACTCAGCGCTGTACTAATGAGAAGTTTTCGCATCCTATTCCTCCCTGTGACGCTACCAACAGGGTGTTCCGATGCGGACAAGCCCAAGCGTGCCCGGTCTCGGCACCAACCCTTTGCCTGGGGAAGCATTTCCGGCAGCGTGTCACGGCCTGCGAGGTGCGAGGACCATTTTTCTCTCGGACCCACATAGCCTACGAAAGAAACGCCGACACTCCCGAACCAGCCGACGTTCTTGAAGCCGGAAACTATTACCATACTATGCTCGCGGTTTTGATGGCGCAACAGAAAATGAGGCGGCGATTGAGGGTGGGCGCGCCATAATTGTTTCACAGAAAGCGTCATGATATCGCCTCAATGTGTGTACCCGGCACATTTGCATTTGGAGCGTCGATCCGTTTCACGATTCGAAGCGGCGCGCGCGAACGCAATTGCGCCGGTCGCTTCCGCAAACGTGTCCGCGATCGACTCAATCGCTTCGCCGTCGCCATCGCGGTCCTGTTCGGATTGATTTCTCTTGCCCACGCGCAGGCGCCGGACAACGCGCTTGAGATCGCGCAAGTCGCTCCTGGAGTCTTCGTTCACTTCGGCGTGAATGAATTGATGACCGCCGAGAACGAAGGCGGGATTGCGAATGTCGGCTTCGTTGTCGGCGATGAGGCGGTCGCGGTGATCGACACCGGCGGCAGCGTGCGCGAGGGGCACCGATTACGTGCTGCGATCCGCGCCGTTACGGCAAAACCGATCCGCTACGTGATCAATACCCACGCGCATCCGGATCACGCGTTCGGCAATGCCGCCTTCGCGCAGGAGGGAGCGGTATTCGTAGGCCATCGCCATCTGCCGCGCGCGCTTTCAGAACGCGGGCCGTTCTACCTCAATGCATTCCGGCGCATCATGGGAGATGTGCTGGACAATGTTGAGCTTGTTGCCCCGCAGCGGCAGATCGACGATGCGGAGAGGCTCGATCTCGGCAACCGCGTCTTGACGCTTCAGGCGTGGCGGGCCGCCCACACGGATAACGACCTCACCGTCGTGGACGAGGCTACGCGAACGCTGTTTGCCGGCGATCTCGTCTTTTTGCGGCACATTCCGGTGGTTGACGGCAGCCTGCGCGGCTGGCTGGCGGCGCTCGGCCCCCTTGCCCGCCTTGCGGCCAGCCGCGTCGTTCCGGGTCACGGACCGTCAGCCCAATGGCCGGTCGCGCTTGACGATGAACGCCGCTATCTTGAGCGCCTGGCGCAAGATTGCCGCGCCCTGATCGCAGGCGGGACGCCGCTTGCGGCCGCGGCAGCAACCGCCGGTGCTTCGGAAAAATCACGCTGGGAGCTGTTTGCGGAGTATAATGCCCGCAATGCGACGGCAGCTTTCGCCGAATTGGAGTGGGAGTGACTCATGACGTTCGATGCGATGCACATATGCGGACTGCGATCAAAGATGCGACATGGCATGCGGGCGATGCAGGCGGCGGCTATTGCCCTGACGATCGGTGGAAGCTTGACGAGCCCGCTGTTCGCCGCAGAGCAAGCGGATCCTTGGCCAGAGCTCGCCCGCGACATCTTCAACGGACGCGATCTTAAGGATGGCGCCGGTCTCATCGCCATCGACATGCCGTATCGCGCCGAGGACGCCGCGATCGTTCCGGTCACGTTGCGCGCCTCGCTGCCGCCCGGCGACGCGCGCGCCGTCAAGGCGATCACCCTCGTGATCGACCAGAACCCGGCGCCGGTCGCCGCCACCTTCCGGATCGGCGGCGGCGTCACCATGATCTCCACACGCGTGCGCGTCGATTCCTATACCAATGTGCACGCGGTCGCCGAGCTAAGCGATGGCGGGCTTTACGCTTCCACCGTGTTCGTCAAGGCTTCGGGCGGCTGCTCGGCGCCGACCACAAAGAACGCCGAGGAAGCCAAGGCGGGTTTAGGGCAGATGCGGTTTCGGCAGTTTGCCAAGCCTGTCGCCAAGCCTGCCGATGGACCGATGAGCGGCCCGCGCGAAGCGCAGATCATGATCCGCCATCCCAACAATTCCGGCCTGCAGCGCGATCAGGTCACGCTGCTGTACGTCCCGGCGTTTTTCGTCAGGGAACTGCGCGTCTGGCAAGGCGATGACTTGGTGCTGGCGATGGAGGGCGGCATTTCGATCTCGGAAGATCCCAATATCCGATTCAGCTACTTGCCGAACGGGGCCACGCGCTTCCGGGTTGAGGCGGTCGATACCGACGGCCATGTCTTCAAGGGCGAGTGGCCGGTCGAGGCGGCGATGTGACGGTCAGGGCGTGTTCTGCTTGCGATTGGGTGGGAGCAGGATTATCGCATGCGGCACGGCGCCTCTGCTCCCTCTCCCCGCTTGCGGGGAGAGGTGAAGGGCCGCTCTAAATCACCTTGTCCCGGCGCAGCGCCGCGATCGCTGCCGCATCGAGCCCCAACTCCTGCCGCAGAATCTCGTCCGTATGCTCGCCCAACGTCGGGGGCGGGCGGCGCACCGAGGCCGGCGTGCCGGAGAATTTGTAGGGCGGCCCCACCAGCTTGAGGTCCCCGACTGTCGGGTGCTCCACGGTCGCGATCATCTGGCGCGCTTGCGTCTGCGGATCGGCGAGCGCCTCGGCGACCGAGTTGATGCGGCCGCACGGCACGCCGGCGGCCTTCAGTTTGACGAGCCAGTTGTCGGCAGTATCGGCTGCGAGCGCTTCCCCGATTGCGCCGTCGACGAGATGACGGTGCTCGACGCGGGCGCGGTTGGTGGCAAAGCGCGGATCGTCCGCCCATTCGGGATGGCCCAGTACGGCGGCGCATTTGGCGAACTGGGTGTCGTTGCCGATGGCGAGCGCCATCATGGCGTCCTTCGCGGCGTAGGTGGTGTAAGGCACGATGCTCGGATGGCCGTTGCCGAACCGCCCGCCGCCGCGTCCCGACACGAGCACGTTCGACGCCACATTGACCAGCATGTGGAGCGCCGACTCATAGAGCGACAGTTCGACCTTCTGGCCGCGGCCGCTGCCATGGCGGGCATTGAGGGCGGCCAGTACAGCGTTGCACGCCAGCATGCCGGTGCAGACATCCACGATGGCGACGCCGTATTTGGTGGGCGGACCATCCGGCTCGCCGCAGATGCTCATCAGGCCGGACTCGGCCTGAAGGATGAAATCGTAGCCGGGCAGCGCCGCCTTGGGGCCGCTCGAGCCGTAGCCGGTGATCGAGCAGCGCACCACGCGGGGCGCGTTGCCGTCGAACCAGGCGTCCGTGAAGCCCCATTTGGCGAGCGTGCCTAGCTTGAAGTTGTCGATCACGATGTCGGCTTTTTCGATCAGTCCGGCAAGCAGCTTCTGTCCGGCGGGCACGGCCAGGTTCAGCGTCATCGAACGCTTGTTGCGGTTGGCGCTGAGGAAATAGGCGGACTCGCCGCCCGCGAACGGCGGCCCCCAGCCGCGGGTGTCGTCGCCGCCCGTCGGCGGCTCGACCTTGATGACATCGGCGCCCATGTCGCCCAGCATCATGGCGCAGGTCGGTCCGGCGAGCACCCGCGTCAGATCAAGCACCCGAATGCCGGCAAGCGCCCCGCTGTTTGCTTCGCTCATCGCGCCGTCTTGCCGTTCTTGCTTACGCCTTTGCGCATCGAGGGCGGCGCGTTCAGGTCCCTGGCGCAGCCTTCAAGGTAAGCTTCAAGCTCCTGCTTGTTGCGCATGCGGAACTTCTGGAAATCCGGCTTGCGGCCTTGAAGGAACGCGTTCATGCCTTCGAGGCTTTCCTCGGAGCCCCACACATGCGCCAATAGCTCCATGCCGTGCTGCCAGGAGGCGTAGAGCAGGTCCGATTCGAAATTCAGGCTCTTCTTGGTCATGCGCAGGGTCTGCGGGCTGTGGCCCTTGATGGTCTCGCACCAGATGAGCGTCTCCTTGAGCAAATCCTGCGGCGGCACGCATTTGTTGATGAGGCCGATTTCGACAGCCTCACGCGCCGTGAAACGGCGCGCGCAGAAGATCATTTCGCGCGCCAGCCGCTCGCCGATGATGCGGGGGAGATATTGCGTGGCGCCGACGGTCGGACAGGCGCCGACCTTGGCGCCGGTCTGGCCCAATACGGCGTTCTCCGACGCGATGACGAGGTCGCACCACAACGCAAGTTCGTGGCCGCCGCCCATGCACCAGCCGTTGACCATGGCGATGACAGGGATGGGCAGGCCGCGGATCGTCATCGCAAGCCCCTGCATGCGGTCGTTCCACATCGCCGCATTGGTCCAGTTGAGCCGCATCATGGCGTGGAAATCACCGCCAGCGGAAAATGCCTTGTCGCCGGCGCCGGTCACCACCGCGCACGCGATCGAGGGATCGTGGCGGGTTGCCCTCAGGGCATCCGTCAATTCGTCGAGTGTCTGCTCGCGAAACGCGTTGCGCACGCGCGGCCGGTTGATGGTGACCCACGCCACCTGATCCTTCACGTCGTAAAGGATGTCGGTGTAGCCGCCATCTGCGGCAACCGTCGTGGTGCTCGGCGCTTTCGCCGGTTTCTTCGCCATGATTGTTCCTCGGCGCAGTTTGCACGCCCGCGGCCTTGTATGACAGCGCCGGGTGGTCGACAAGTCATCGGACCGTAGCGTTTGTAGGGTGGGCAACGCGCCCGTTGTGTAGTTGCCGCATTCTCGCGGGCGAGGGGGCGCGTTGCCCAAGCGGTCCGACCTCTCCGTTTGACCGCGTGGGCAAAATCGCGCACGGCAATCACGCATTTGGAGCCGCAGTGCCAGGCGATTTTGCCCACCCTACGTTTCTTTCTTCAGCACATACCTCCCGGTCTTCACCTCGCGGTCGAGCCGGTCCGCGTCGCGCAGGATCGTCCAGGCCTGGACGATGGTCCGGTGCGGCACATCGGCGAAGAATTGCAGAATATCGGCAAAGTGCCGCGGTGCATCGAGCCGAGCTGCGATTTCGACCGCGAGCGCCTCGGGGCCGATGTTGCGATCCGGGCGCGGCGCGTCCTTGCCGGCCGCAGCGTCGGCAAACGGGTAGGCGATCGCTTCGTACTCGCTCAGATCCGAGCCTTCCGGAATGGTGGCGTCGACGCCCCATTTGGCCGTGAGCGGCGCCAGCGGCCCTTTGCCGACCGGCAGTTGCACGCTCGGATCGAGATGGGAGCCGCGCGCGCCCTCGACCACGATGATGTCGCGCGCCGGCTGCACCCGGTAGGCGAGCGCGCGTTCGAGCTGGGCCGGATCGAAGATGTCGATGTCGTCGTCGGTCACCACCACGTGCTTGACGCGCTTGAGCGACATCAGCGCCAGCACCGCGTTCTTGCCCTCGCCCGGCCGTTTCCTGATCGCGGCGTAGAGATGGAAGTTGCAGCCCGACGGCGCCGGCGCATAGACCGCCTTGCCGACGATGCCGGCGGTCGCCAGCGCCTGCCAGGCGCTGCCCTCGAGCGGCGGCGCCACCAGATAATCGACCTCGTCCGGCATGTGGAGCGAGTAGAACACCGGGTCGCGGCGATGGGTGATGGCGTTGACGCGAAAGATGGGGTTCCACTTGATCGGGCCGACGAAACCGGTGAAGTCGCCGAACCGGCCTTCGTCCTTGGTCCACCCGGTCGGCAGCAGTTCGCCTTCGAGCACGATCTCGGCATCGGCTGGAACTTCAAGATCGACCGTCTCGCACTTGACAAGCTCGATCGGTGCGCCCGCGAGCCCGCCCGCCAGCTCGAATTCGTCGACGCCGGACGGCGCCATATGGGCAGCCGCCATCATGATTGACGGGTGGGTCCCGATCGCGACCGCGAAGGGCAGCCCGCGGCCCTGACGAAGCGCACGGTCGTAAAACAGCTTCAAGTCGCTCGCGCCGACCAGATCGACGCTGGTCTCGCGCCTTGTCCGGATCATCAGCCGATAGGCGCCAGCATTGCGGCCATATTCCGGGTCGCGGGAAATGCCAATACCGGAGGTGATGTAAGGACCGCCGTCGAGATCGCTGATCAAGGGCACCGGCAACGCCGTGAGGTCGACGTTGTCGCCCGTGAGGATGACGTCGCGTACCGGTCCGGTGTTCACCATCACCGGCGGCTTGCGTTCGCTGATCCGCTTCAGGAAGGCCTTGCCGATGTCGCGGTGATGGCAATCGAGCGCCGCGCCCATGCGGGCACGCGAACCGACGATGCCGGTCACGACGCCGACGTCGTAGCCGCGCACCCGCGTGAACCACAACGCCGTTTTGGATGCCGCCATGCGCGCCGAGACGTGCCGCAGGTCGACCTCCTCGCGCACCTGCACCAATTCGCCGATCGCGATGAGCTTTTCCAGATAGTCACGAAACCGTGCCGACATTTTCGCCCGCGCCCTTGTATGTCAAAACGCAATTCAACCTCACCAAAGTTAAAGCATTTTTCGGTGACGCGGGACCCTGTGTAGGGGCGACCCGTGTGGTCGTCGGTTGCAGCTGACGCGTTTTACTAATCCGGCTAGGCGCACGCGGCGCGCGCAAGCCGGGCGACCACAAGGGTCGCCCCTACAACAAACCGCGGCATCAAAAAACATCGGGGCGAGGAACCCAGGCTCCTCGCCCCGATGCATGATAGAAACCTCTACGCGATGGTGCGTCAGCCTTTCAGCCGCTTGTTGCATTCGCTGTAGTAGCCGCCGCCCTTCTGAATCCAGTTGAGACCGCCGTTGCCGTTCGCGCCCTTGTTCTCGTTGTATTGATCGAGGCACGTATGCATCCGCGCCCTGCCGGCACTCTCCTTGGAATATTTGGGCGACACGGCAGTCGGGAATACCGCCTCGCCGGCGACGGACGGAGGCGGAACTGCGCCTCTGGGGGCGGGAGCCGGCTTGGCTGCGGGCGGAGCCGTTGCGGTCGCGCCAGGCGCCGCCGGTTCCTCGGTCGCGGGCTTCGCTGCGCTGCGGGTCAAACATTCCTTTACGAAATCGCGATATTTGAGGTTTGCGGTCTCGTTGGCAGATTTCTTCGCATTCCATTCATCCGCGCAGACTTTCATTTTGGATTGCGCCACAGCCGGCGCGGCAGAGAACGCGATCGCGGTACAAACCGCGGCGGCACAGAGAGCAGCAAGTCCCGACTTCATGATGACATCTCCTTGACTGAGACCGTTTCAACGGAACCGATCGGCGGGCACCTGATAAGCCGATTGCACGCCCTTCGCAAGTCGTCGGCGGCACGGCTATCGCGGCTTATTGCATGTATTCACATCCTCTTTCTCGCGGTTCCGCGAAAGAAGGCGTAGCCCGATCAATTTAGAATAATTCCCAACGTGCGAAATAGTTCATTCCGCCATGAGAAAATGGTTCAACGCCATCCGAAACATCTCTGATATCCAAGACCTTGTATTCTGAATTCCTGGCATTCCAGGAATTAGCATATCAGGAATTTGCGCGACCCATATTGGGCAATTCTGTGAATGGGTCATTTTCGCCCGACAAGATCGATCAGGGCCGCCATGCCGACGTGCCCGGTACCTTCGCTGGTCATGCTGTCGTGCTCGGCAATTCGCAATTCAGATAAGCTGCCGAATTCAGCCTCGAGCAGCACGCGGGTGTAAAGATTTTCTACGAGCGACGGCCCCCCGGTCCGGTAATTGAGCTGCTCGGGCCGATAGCCCTCAATCAGCAGCAGGCCGCCCGGCCTGAGGGCGTTGCGCATGGCGGAGAAAACATGCCGCCGCTCGTCCGGCGTTAGAAATTGAATGAAGATCGCCACGACCACGTCGAACTGCGCCACGGGCCACTGCCATCGCACCACATCGACCTCAACGGTGCGCAAGGCGACGCCGCGCCGCTTGGCAAGCGCCTGCGCTTTGCCGAGCGCGATCGGCGACCAGTCGGTCGAGAGCACATCGAGACCGCGCTCGGCGAGCCATACCCCGTTGCGCCCCTCGCCGTCTGCGACCGCAAGCGCCGTGCCGGATTCCGGCAGCATGTCAGCCTGCGACTTGAGAAATGCGTTTGGCGCGGTGCCGAAGACATAATCCGGCACTGAGAAGCGCTTCTCCCAGCGCTGGTATTCGCTGTTCGATAACAATTCGCTGTCCGACAAATTCATTCCTCCGGCGCGTCGACGATCGGATCGTACCGCCGGATATCGAGGCCGAGCAAGTTCCAGCTCTGCACCATGTGGGACGGCAGCGGCGCAGTCACATCGATGAGGCCGCCGCGCGGATGCGGCACCGCGATGCGCCGGGCCAGAAGGTGCAGGCGGTTCTGGATGCCGCCAGGCAGGGTCCAGTTCTCCTTGTTGAAGTATTTCGGATCGCCGACGATCGGATGCCCGATATGGGCAAGATGGGCGCGCAGCTGATGGGTGCGGCCGGTCACCGGCTTGAGCGACACCCAGGCGAGCTGCTGCGCGGAGGTCTCGACCACCGCATAGTAGGTCACTGCGTGGCTCGCCCCCTCCTCGCCGTGGCGGGCGATGCGCATGAGGGATTCGTCCTCGCGCTCCTCCTTGGCGAGGAACGTCGAGATGCGGCCCTGGCGCGGCTTAGGCACCCCCGCCACCAGCGCCCAATAGATCTTGCGCGCCTCCCGCGAGCGGAACACCTTGGCGAGCGCGGACGCCGCAAAGCGCGTCTTGGCGACCAGCAGGCAGCCCGCCGTGTCCTTGTCGAGCCGATGTACCAGGCGCGGCCGCTGACCGCTTCTATCGCGCATGACGTCGAGCATGCCGTCGACGTGGCGCGTGGTGCCGGAACCGCCCTGGACGCTAAGCCCCATGGGCTTGTTGAAGACGAGAACGTCGTCATCCTCATAAAGCGTGATCGAACGCAGAAACTCACGCGTCTTTTCTTCAGCTTCCGACAGATCGGCCGTTTTCGGCGCATCGAGCCGGAGCGGCGGGACGCGCACCGACTGCCCCTCCTCCAGCCGATCCTTGCCGTCGACCCGCTTGCCGTTGACGCGCAGCTCGCCTTTGCGGATCACGCGCTGGATGTGGGAGAACGACAGCGACGGAAACCTCGCCTCGAGAAAGCGGTCGACCCGCATGCCGGCTTCATCGGCCGTGACGGCGACGGTCTGGACTTTGGTGGCTTCCTGGAGAAGTGGAACTGGCGCGACAACCTCCCGCACGGGTGACCGTCGTGCCGGACGTAGCGCCGCGGCCGGCTTTTCAGACTGGCGAAGTGGCATGCCGACGCCACCGCGCTTGCGTCGAATCCGCGGTTCCATCGGAATGTCGCGGCTTCGATCGCCGTGGCCCTTGCGATCGTGATCGCGCGGGCCGGCGAGTTGCCGTCCGCCCCCGGGCTGTCTGGGTCCACGTCCTCTCGTCACACACCACTCCTTCGCCCCAACTCCAAATGCCTTCACGATCAGCGGTATATATCATGCTGAGGATGTCCACCGTGTCGCCTTCGACGCGATAGACAATGACATATGGCGTGCCCGGAACCGCCAAAAGCCACATCCCTTTCGTTTTCCCGGGCCGTCCCGACGTGGGGACGGTGAGCAGACGGCCGGTGACTTCCGCAACCCGGAACACGAAGCTTCTCGCGGCTGCCGGATCAATTTTGGCTCTGATTGCGTATATCAGCTCGAGGCTCTTGAGGGTATCGGCGTTCCAACGCAACTTCATCGCTAGAGCCCCAACACCATGCCGATCCCCTTATGGGCCATCCGGGCAAACGCTTCGCGGACCTCCTCATCGGTCGCGAAACGACCATGGTTGGCGGCATCACGCTCCGCCTTGGCAATCTTTCGCGGCGACAAATGCACGTCGGGGCTCTGTTGATCGAGGGATGCCAGCAAGACCTCGGCGACCTCCCACTGACACATGTCGGGCAGGGCCCTGACCCGCTTTAGGACTCTCTTCAATTGCTGGTGCATCGATTCCTCCAATTCGTGGCGGCATGCCAGACCACCACGTTTCCAGGGTGCGCTCTCGAAAACGCAGAGGTCTTTCTCCAGCTATCCGGGCGTTAGATAGGAATGAGACGCGAACATATAGGACTATTCTTATTGAGTCAAGGGCAGGCGGGAAGCGAAACCCGGGAGCGGCGTTGCCGAATTGATAGCACCGCGCCGGATTTCGCTTCCCCCTCAATCCGGGCTAGGCTTTGCTTCAAAACCAAGCCGGCGCACCGAACCTGCCGGCTCCGTCAATAGCGTCAACAGGGGGAGCCCGATGAAAATACTGGCTGCAATCATGGGAACCGCCGTCATCCTGTCGCCGGCGCTTCACGCCCAGGCCCAGTCCGCCGCTCCCAAAGTGGCCGACGCCAAGCCCGGCGATGTGCGCGTGATCGCGACTGCCGCGATCCGGGACCCGCTCAACGCCGTGCTGAAGCAGGCGGAAGCGGTGATCGGCAAGCCGATTGTTGCGGAATACGGCTCGGCGCGGGGCAATCTGAAAGAGGAGATCCTCAAAGGTCAGGATTTCGAGGTCGCGATCCTGCTGCCGGATGTCGATGACGAAATCGAGGCCGCCGGCAAGACTGCGCCCGGCAGGTTCGAAATCGCCCGCGTACCGGTCGCGTTGGGGCTGCGCGGCGACGCGCCCAATCTCGACGTCGGCTCACCGGCCGCGGTCAAAGCCGCGATGTTGAACGCAAAATCGGTCAAGTACGCCCCGACCGGCGCGGCGCTGATGACGGTCAGGAAAATCCTGTCGACGCTCGACATCGCCGACAAGATTCACGATTCAAGCACGGTGCGGGCAGAGATGCCGCTCGCCGCCGGGGAATATGAAATCAACATCTATCCGTTGAGCGAGATCATTCCCAACCGGAAGCTCAAAAATCTCGGCGCGGTGATTGCGCAATTGCAGGTGCCCGCCATCATCGAGGCGACGGTCGGCAAGAACGCCGCCGATGCGAAAGCGGCACTCGCTTTGGTCAAGTTCCTGCAAGGGCCGGCCATTGACCAAGCGCTGAAGGACTACGGCATGGAGAAGGCGGCCCGTAGGGCGCAATAAGCGTAGCGCATTGCGCCGCACTGCCGCGAAAAGTGGTGTGAGGCCGATGTCTTTGGCCCGTGCCCGCTGATTGGGCGGACGATGTCTCGACGGAGGGCGACTTCGGCGAGCTGTTTGAGGCGGAGCGGCGCAATGCGCTACGCTTATTGCGCCCTACTCTCCTCAACCGATCCTACTCTCCCCGCTCCCGCCGCAGCTTCGCCCAGTATTCCAGCCGCTTCCTGATCTCGCGCTCGAAGCCGCGTTCGGGCGGATCGTAGAAGCGCCGGCGGCCGAGTTCCTCGGGGAAGTAGTCCTGGCCGGAGAACGCGTCGGGCGCGTCGTGATCGTATTCGTAGCCTGCGCCGTAGCCCTCGCCTTTCATCAGCTTGGTCGGCGCGTTGAGGATGTGCTTGGGCGGCAGCAGCGAACCTGCCTCTTTGGCGGTGCGCATCGCCGTCGCAAAGGCCGCGTAGGCGGCGTTCGATTTCGGCGCGGTCGCCAGGTAGATCACCGCCTGCGCGATCGCCAGCTCGCCTTCCGGGCTGCCGAGGAAATCATAGGCATCCTTGGCGGCGTTGGCGATGACCAGTGCTTGTGGATCGGCGAGGCCGATGTCCTCGACCGCCATCCGCACCACGCGCCGCGCCAGAAACAGCGGGTTCTCGCCGGCGTCGAGCATGCGGCAGAGATAATAGAGCGCGGCATCCGGATCGGAGCCGCGCACCGATTTGTGCAACGCCGAGATCAGGTTGTAGTGCCCGTCCTGGGACTTGTCGTAGATCGGGGCGCGGCGCTGCAAGATTTCCTGCAGCTTGGCGGCATCGAAGATTTCGTCGCGGCGGGCGGCGCGCCACGCCTCCTCGGCGAGGGTCAGGGCGGCACGGCCGTCGCCGTCGGCCATGCGAACCAGGGAGGCGCGCGCCTCCGCGTCGAGCGGCAACGCCCGGCCTTCGATCGCCTCGGCGCGCGTGAGCAGCTTTTCGATCGCGGCCGGATCGAGGGGGTGGAACACCAGCACGCGGGCGCGCGACAGCAATGCGGCATTGAGCTCAAAGGAGGGGTTTTCGGTGGTGGCCCCGACCAGCACCACGGTGCCGTCCTCCATGACGGGCAGAAACGAATCCTGCTGGGCCCTGTTGAAGCGGTGCACCTCGTCTACGAACAAGAGCGTGCCGAGCCCGGTCTCGCGCCGCGCCCGCGCCGCATCGAACGCCT